>Ga0075425_100009095_pt1 | contig 10565 bp, 10 predicted proteins | sample SoiMethybrSBSTD4_FD_75300 | JGI IMG/M metagenome (GOLD analysis project Ga0075425, IMG submission 75300) | Bulk soil microbial communities from a Populus tree surrounding site in Tennessee, USA - Soil MetaG P. TD hybrid SBSTD4 | ecosystem: Environmental > Terrestrial > Soil > Tree plantation...
CCGTGACCAAGTCGCCGCACTTCGCCGCTGCTGGCGGGACTGTGCCCGACCTGAGCCGGACGGGGCGGAACCCAGCAAACGGCGAAGCATGAAGGGGTGTACCACGCCGCTCGACCGGGACCCGAGTGCGGCAGACGCTGCAACGATTTTGGGCAAGCACCACCAGCTCGCTTGCTCATTGCGACCACAGTGAACGCGCATGTGAGCGGCCGACGTGAGAGCACGGACCCTGAGACCAGGGATCCTGAGAGCAAGCCCTGAGAGCAAGCCCTGAGGCAAGCTATGTGAGCGAGACATGCTTGATGTCAGCTCGCTGCGAGGCAATGGCCATCGCTCGGCGCATGGATTAGATTAAGCTCGCGGCCGCTATGCTTGCGTACTTCGAGAGCTAGCGCCGGCCTTTGCTAACTTTTCCTGTGTCCTTCCCAGTCATCCAGGTAGGTATGTCCATGACAGCCAAGCCAACTCCGCCCTCGGCCAACCGTGAAAAGGTGCGCGCGACAGTCCCCAAGCTCATAGACCTCACCGAACAAGTGCTGTTCGGTGACGTCTGGGAGCGTCCAGCCCTGTCCAAACGCGATCGCAGCCTCATTACGTGCGCGGCACTGGTAGCTCTCAACCGCACCGAGCAGCTCAAAGGCCACCTCGAGCGGGCGCTCAACAACGGCGTTACCGCGGACGAGATCAGCGAGCTCATCACGCATCTTGCTTTCTATGGGGGGTGGCCCGTGGCCATGTCGGCGGCGATGGTAGCAAAGGACGTGTTGGGGCAGCGCAAGGCGTAATGCCCGCCGGCCGCCTGGCAGTTCGATCGCCTATTCTTAGGCTTTGCAAGAGGACGACCGATGACCCGCTACGAACGGCACCTATAGGCTTTATGTCGGCAAGATGGCCCAGGCAACCAAGCTAGAATTCGGGCTTTGCCGACTTCACAAAGATGGGCACGACAAGAAGCTGATTGGCTGCTTCCAGGGTGATCGTGGCATGATCAACGATCTGATCTGTCTTCGGAAAATCGACGATGATGCAGATCCGCGCAAGCATTGGGCCTGCGTGGTCGCCAACAAGGACTTTGTCGGTGGCTGCGCCGAGATAGAACTGCAGACGGCTGCGCCCTGGGGCCCGCAGACCTTAGCAATTGACAGGTCCGGATGAGACGCGGGCGTCTCCATCTCGGGATGTCGATCCGTGGACTGGGATATCATCCCGCCGCCTGGCGCCATCCCGACGTGCCTGCCGATGGCACCTTGCGCTTCGAACATTACGCGCGCAACGCGCAGCTGGCCGAGCAGGGTAAGTGCGATCTCATCTTCTTTGCGGATGGCATCGGCATCCGGGAGCACGATATCCCGCGCGGATCGCTGGCGCGCTCGGGCTACGAGATCGTCGAGATGGAGCCGCTTACGCTGCTACCTGCGCTGGCTGTCGTGACGAAGCACATCGGCCTCGTCACCACGGCTTCGACCACTTACAACGAACCGTTCAACATTGCCCGCAAATTCGCAACCCTCGACCTCATCAGCAACGGCCGCTCCGGCTGGAACGTTGTCACCTCCTGGTCCGAGGCCGAGGCCCGCAACTTCAATCGCGAGCAACTTGTCGACTACGGCACGCGCTATGCGCGGGCTGCCGAGTTCGTAGAAGTGGTGAAGGGCCTTTGGGACAGCTGGGATGAGGATGCCTTCCGCTTCGATAAGCAGAGTGGATGGTTCTTCGACGAAGGCAAGATGCATGTGCTCGACCACAAGGGCAAATTCTTCGCGGTACGTGGACCGTTGAACGTCGCTTGCCCGCCCCAAGGTCATCCCGTGATCGTGCAAGCCGGCGCGTCCGAGCAGGGCCGCGAACTGGCAGCGGCGACGGCTGATCTCGTCTACGCGGTCCACCCCACGCGTGAGGTGGCTCGGGCGTTCTACGCGGACGTCAAGGGACGATTGGGCAAGTATGGACGCTCCGAAGATGACCTGAAGATCCTGCCTGCGCTGCGGCCAGTCGTGGGTAGGACGGCCGCCGAAGCGCAGGCGAAATTTGACCAGCTCCAGGAGCTGCTTGATCCGCTCGTTGGGCTGGCGCGTCTCAATCAGACCTTCGGCGATCTTTCCGGGTATCCCCTGGACGGTCCGGTTCCACTCGACAAGCTCGGTCCGGGCGAGCTGCGCAGCATCAGCGCTCAGCTCGTGGAGCGCGTCAAGCGCCAGAACCCGAGCATTCGAGACCTTTACGGTGAAGTCGCAGGCAGGGGCGGTTTCTGCGTGATCGGGACGGCCGCGGACATTGCCGACGTCATGCAGGATTGGTTCGCGCATGATGCCTGCGACGGCTTCAACATTACTCCCACCCATCTGCCCGGCGGATGCCAGGATTTCGTCGAGATGGTCACGCCCGAGCTGCAGCGACGCGGCCTATTTCGAACCGAGTATGAAGGGACGACGCTGCGCGAAAATCTGGGACTAAAGCGGCCGGCGAACCGGTACACCACTGAGCGTCGCGCGTGAACGCGGCTGGACGGTGCCCGCGTGAGGGCGCGCCTTCGTCCCCTATTTGCATGCAGCCATCCCCCTGCAAGTGCCTAAACCGCGCTACCTTCGGCCAGGACTGAAAGTTCAGCGCGAGACAATCCCAACTCGCCGCAGAAAATTTCGACATTGTGTTCGCCAAGCAGCGGCGCCCGGCGCGATATCCGCCAAGGCGAGCCGTTGTAAATCGCGGCTTCGCCGGGATAGGTAAAACTGCGACCGAGTTCGGGATGCTCCACCTGCTTCCAGAACCCGCGATCCCCCAAATGGGCGTCTTCAAGCAGTTGTTCGGGCGCGCGTACTGCACCCCAGGTAAAGCCGCGCGCCTGGGCCGCGTGGTAGACCTCCTCGGCGGGAAGAGTGGCGATGAACCCAGCCACCAGGTGATTGATAATGTGCGATGTGCTGGCCGCAATTGTCGCAGGATCCGCGTACTTTGGATCATGAAGGTCATGCGGCATGCGATGGCTGTCGAAGAGTGCCGCCAGATCTTTGACGTACTTCGGGGTGAGGCGTCCCGCTACCAGCGCCGTGACATAGCTACCGTCTTTGCTGCGAAACTGCGTGCGTGGCGTGGGAGCTGGTGCGTGATGGCGGCCGGTTTGGCGCACCAACGTCTCGCCCCGGTAAATGTAGTTGGCAATGGCGGCCTCAGTGGTCAGGGCGCACGCGTCGTGGATCGAGGCGTCGATGTACTGGCCCTCGCCGGTGACGGTGCGATGGACCAGGGCGGCCATGATCGCAATGCAGCCGAAGTGACCGCCCATATGCCAAGCGTTACCGCCGCCCGGCGCAATGGGTGGGGCGCCGGCCACATCCACCTCATCATAACCGCAGGAGGCCATCTGGCCGCCAGCGGCCATGTGCAAAAGGTCCGAGCTCTGGTAATCGCGCCAGGGACCGGTCTGCCCGAAGGGCGTGAGCGAGCACATGATAAGCCGAGGGTTTTGCGCGCTGAGGGCCTGGTAGGAGAGATCAAGCGACGCCAGATGATTGGGCGGGAACGTCTCCAAGATCACATCTGCGGTCTCCGCCAGACGCCGAAAAAGCTGCCGGCCGTCCCCAACACGAAGGTTGAGGGTCACGCCGCGCTTGGAGGTGTTGTAGTGCCAGAACGACAGACTTCGGTCCTGGTGTGGGACATCCTCGAGAAAAGGGCCCACGCGGCGCGTGGCCTCACCGCCCGGAGGCTCGATCTTGACGACGTCGGCGCCCAGATCGCCGAGGAGCTTGCCGCAGAACTGTCCCTTCTCATCGGCGAGCTCCAGAACTCTCAGTCCTGCAAGCGGACCAGGCTGGGTCTGCGCACCCGTCATTTGAGCATCTCGTCGAGATAGGGAAGGCGCGGGCGGTTGCTAGGCCAGAAGGTGCCGTCGGCAAAGCCCGTGCGCAGCTCCTCAACAGTATAGCCGAGCAATCCCTCTACGAGCTCGCGGGTGTGTTGTCCGATGAGCGGGCTTGGCAGGTGATTGTTTGCCGGCGTCCGTGACAGCTTGAACGGCGCATTCTGCACCTTCCGGCTTCCGAGCACCGGATGATCGATTGGCGTATACATCTCCCGATGGCGCAACTGAGGATCCTTCTCCACGCGATCCTCGGCACTCTGCAATGGGAGCGCGCGTACACCGGCGGCCTGACAGAGCTCGCTCAGCTGGTATTTGCCAAGCGTCATGCTCCAGGCTTCGATGTGCTTGTCGAGTTCCTCCTGGAACTGCAACCGTCCGCCGAGCGTGGCCAACCTCGGCGCGGTGGCCCAGGATGGTGCACCCATCAGGTCAACCAGCCGCTGCCACTCCGCATCGTTCTGGCAGACGATCACACACCAATCGTTGTAGTCGCCGGGATGGGTGCGATAGGCATTGTGTGGTGCGCTCGTCAAACCACGGTGGTTGCTAACAAGTGGCGTGCCGGGCCAGTGCGCGCGGTTGCCCGGAGGATATCCGGCGCGACGCGTGCCTCGCCCGTTCACAGTGTAGTCGAGCAGCGCGGGCCCATTGAGAGGAACCCCGGAGATCATCTGGGCCTGGTCGATGTGCTGGCCGTTTCCCGTCATGTTGCGATGGTAAAGGCCGATGAGCGCGCACATCGCCCCGTACATGCCGCCCGTATCGTCCATATAGGACCAGCCCCAGCCGGCCGGCGGCTTATCCGGTAAGCCGGAGATAAACGTCAGGCCGGAGACCGCCTGCGCGATGGGGCCAAACGTCATGTAGCCGTGGTTGCGCCCGGAATGACCGTAACCCGACATCGATACATACACGATATCCGGTTTGATCTGGCACAGCTCGGCATAACCCAAGCCCCAAGCCTGCAGAACCCGCGAGCTGAAGTTCTCGATTACGATGTCGGAGATGGCGATCAGTCGCTTGGCGATCTTAAGGCCCATGGCGCTGCGCACGTTAAGACAGAGGCTCTTCTTGTTGACATTCGTGTCGTTGAAGTTCCCGGAAGTGTTCAAATTGACCTCAAGGCCCTGCGGCGTGGTGGTGCTGGGCAGCCTGCCGCGCTCGTTTTCTGGCCACTCAATTTTGATGACCTCGGCTCCCAGGGCGCCAAGCCAGCGAGTGGCCCACGGTCCCGCTCGCACCCAGCTGAAGTCGACCACGCGCACACCATCAAGGGCTCGACGTCGCGACATGTGCGCTCTCCTGCGCTGCGAAACAACCGGCCACCATCGCCTGACGGGCGCTGAATTGCTACAGCATATGTGGACGGCGGCGCCCTGCGGAGCGCGGGTCGACGACTGCTCGATCGGCTCCATGGATCTGCGGCGTCGGCGAGATCAGCATGGGAGGAGCGTGAATGGATGCCAAAAACAATGCGGTCATCGTCACGGGCGCCGCGAGCGGCATCGGGCTGGCGATGACCATGGGGCTGCTCGACGCAGGTCACGACGTGACCGCAGTCGACCGCAACGCTGCCGCCCTGGCAGAGCTTGCAAGACAGGCGCACGGGCTGAAGGGAAGCGTTGAGACGGTAGCTGCTGACCTTGTGCATCCCGATAGCGTCGTTCAAGTGACAGGTGCGGCTCTGATTAGGTACGGAAGGATCGATGCGCTGGTGAACAACGCCGGCATCGGCCAGGCCTCGGTGCGAAGGGACCGAAGCCCGATTCGGTTTTGGGAGACGACGCCCGAGCAATGGGGCCGATTCGTCGCCATAAATGCTGCAGCGCCGATCAACATGACACGCGCGGTGCTCCCGCACATGCTTGCACGGCGGAGCGGCCGCATCGTCACGGTCACGACGAGCCTCGGCACCATGCTGCGCGAGGGATATCTCCTCTACGGCTCCTCCAAGGCGGCGGCCGAATCGGCGATGGCGGTGCTGGCTGCCGACCTCGCCGGCAGCGGCGTCACGGCAAACGTTTTGGTGCCCGGTGGCGTTACCGATACCCCGCTCGTGGGCGATGCACCAAACCGCGCGAAGATGCTAAAGCCCGCCATCATGGTCCCGCCACTGCTCTGGCTGCTGTCCGATGAGGCCCAGTCGGTGAACGGCAGGCGCTTCATCGCCGCAGACTGGGACACCGCCCTGCCGCCGGTGCAGGCCGCCGACAAGGCCGGCGCACCGATTGCCTGGCTCAGCATCGCGCGGATGCCGATCGAACCGACTTGAAGCGCTCCAATTCCCGTCTCAGCCCGAGCTTGCGGCCGCCCGCCGCCCCTTGTCGACTGCGGACCGGCGAGCCGGCAGCCCTCCAAATCCGGGCGGGTCGACGAGCACGCTCTGGTCGGCGGGGCAAGGCTTGCCGTATTGGACCGCTGGGCGCACGCGCGCGCCCCGCGTTGCGAAGTGGGATTGATTTTTGGCGAACAGGACGTAAGTATCACGCAAGCAGGGCTGCGGGGTGCGTCTCGAGCAATTGACCCGGGGGCCTATAAGACTCGCACGGGAGCTGTCCCTGACCGGGGTCGTGGCCTCGGACACATGGCGCCCACCTACATTCTTGTAGGGACCACGCGGGATCTAGCCTCGAACGGCTCAGGCGGCTCTGCGACCTTCCTTTCGCTCCCGCTCCCATTGCGCGCCGCCGCCCTCGCGGGGGCGAGGCTTGCCATGTTCGGTCCGATTTGGCTCTATCCAATCCGTGAACCAATCAGCCGACATCATCCTGGAGAAGCGGGCGCTGAGGTCGCAGATCAAGTGCTGGCGCGCCGGGCTCGCGGCAGACGCGATGGTGCGCGCGGCGGATCGCGTGGCGGGGCTTGGGTTGGATTTTCTTGAGCTCGGACAGCAACGCCGCATCATATCGGGCTTTTCTTCCCTGCCTGAGGAGTTCCGCGCCTGGCCTTTGCTGCGCCGGTTGCACGCGCAGGGGCAACCGCTCGCCATGCCGGTTATGCAGGGCAAGAACCTCCCGCTTCTCTTCCGCGCCTGGACCCCGGGCGATGCTATGGACAGGGCGGTTTGGGGCATCGCCGAGCCCAAGAGCGACAAGCCGCAGTTGGAGCCCGACATCGTGCTTGCGCCGCTCTTGGCCTTCGATGCCTCGGGCTGGCGGCTCGGCTACGGTGGGGGTTATTACGATCGCACATTGCGGGCATTGCGTGCACTTAAGCCCATCGTGGCCGTAGGCCTTGCCTACGACGAGCAGCAGGTCGACGCCGTGCCGCATCTCGACTATGACGAGCGCCTCGACTGGGTGCTGCGACCATCTGGTCCTCTCAAGTGCGGGCAGTAGGCGATGCGTCTGTTGTTTCTGGGAGACGTGGTAGGCCGAGCCGGCCGACGAGCCGTGTTCGAGGAACTGCCGCGTCTGCGCGAGCGCTACAAGCTCGACTTCGTCGCCGTCAACGGCGAGAACGCCGCCGGCGGCTTCGGCATCACCGAAGCCATCCTGCAGGAGCTCCTGGACGCCGGCGCCGACGCGGTCACGCTCGGGAACCACGCCTTTGACCAAAAGGAGGCGCTGGTGTTCATCGAACGCCACGAGCGACTGCTGCGACCCATCAATTACCCGCCAGGCACGCCGGGTAGAGGTGCCGGTCTGTTCAAGGCCGCCAATGGTGCCGATGTGCTCGTGATCAATGTCCTGGGCCTAATCTTCATGCCTGAGCTCGATTGTCCGTTCCGGGCAGTGGAGCGGGAGGTCGAGGCCTGCGGCCTCAAGCGCGGTGCGGATATCATCCTCGTGGACTTCCACGCGGAGGCCACCAGTGAGAAGCAGGCGATGGGTTATTTCCTCGACGGACGTACGAGCTGCGTGGTCGGTACGCACACGCACGCTCCGACCGCCGATGAGCGGGTGCTGCCGCGCGGCACGGCGTTCATCTCCGACATCGGCATGTGCGGCGATTACGATTCGGTCCTTGGCATGGATCCGGGCGAGCCGCTCAACCGGTTCCTGACCAAGATCCCACGCGGGCGATTCGAACCAGCCACAGGACCCGCCACCATCTCCGGGCTGGCGGTGGACATCGATGATGCGACCGGACTTGCGCTGCATACGGCAGGATTGCGGCTCGGTGGCGTTTTGGCGCCTACCGAGCCGCTGTTCTGGGTCGAGAGTTGAGAAAGAGAGTTAGAGTTCAAAGAAGACGGCCAATTCCGTCCTCCCAAGTTGCAAGAGCTCTGATACTCGCGGCTCCCGGGAGGCCGCCCTTGGGCAGCTGGGCGACGGTTCCCAGGATGCTTCCGCATCCCGCAACGGACGCTAGGGCGTAATGGTTAACAAGAGGTTAATGCGGTCAGGTCTATGATCATGTTCGAGTGAGCCCGCTTAGCTTCTGTTGCCATTCGACAAGGGGGAGCGTTTGCCCGGTTCGGCTCTGTTGGTGTTCTGTTCGAGGCCGGCCAGCCCCTTGTGGCTCCCCGGGTGTAGCCTCCAGCCGCTAGGCGGGCCGAGCGGTCTCAGGCCACAGCACGTCGTCGGGTGCTGGGTCCCCAGAAGGGCTGAGCGCCCGTCGAGCGCCACGCGATCGCACCTGTGGAGCCACGTCGCGCCACCATCGCAAACCGTTGCAAACGCACGGCTTTGCCAATCCCGTGAACCCACCTGGGCTAGGAAGATCCGCGTTGAACCAACGCTTGTTCTTCGACACCAGAACAGTGGACTAGCGAAGAAAATCGAGCACAGCCTTCCAAGAAGCCCGTGCGACCTCCGCATTGTAGCCGAGCCTCCCGAATTCGGCGCGCTCCGGTAGACCCCGCATATCGAAGCCATGTCGTGCGTTGGGATATAGGACCGCGTGGAGACGATCGGGCGGCACGCCCCGCGTCGCTCGATCGCAAAGGGCGGGTATGGCGACCTCATCCATTGCGCCCATGAGCATCAGCACTGAGACGCTCGCCGACGACCACGGCATCGCTCGTCGGCAATCGGGATAATAGGTCACTGCCTTCGCGAATATCGGAGGTCCAGGGGGCATGGCCGTCAATGCGGCAATGACACCGCCGCCTCCGTAGGACCAGCCGATGACAAATATCTTGTCAGAGGTGATGTCTAGCTGGCCCTTGATCCACCCAGCAGCTTCGAGAATGTCGGCGGCGACCTCGGCGTGAGAGACGTCGCGGCCGCCGGCGCAGTCCGTCAGATGACGGCGGCTTAGGTAGTCAACAAATACAACGAAGTACCCTGCTGCCTGCAATTCGCTCGCACGCTCGTCGTAGTGATTGATACCATTGCGGGCGACGAAACCGGAACATCCCGGAACAAGGAGTACGGCGGGGTTTGGTGCGTCTTTGGAGGGCGACAGGACTCGGAAGGGTTCCGCCGCTTGCGTCATGTTGGAGGTCAATGCCCATGCGGCAAGACCCAGAAACTGTGCTGACCGTCGTGCACGCGGCGCGAACATCTTTGCAAAAACCGTTGACACACACCGCCATCCAGAGCCTGCGCCACGTCGCGCCCGGCCAATCGTTTCGCGGCTGCCAAACACGCCAGCAGCACGGCGACTGTAGCACCGTTTGCTGACCCTGTTGCAGGTCTGACGCAATCGTGGAAGTGTGCCGACGCACGTCCACACCTAAAAAATGTGCAGTATACCTGTGGACAGAAGATGCCCTCTTCGAGCAATTCCAACGGAGATGCGGGGTCCTGAAGGACGCCCGCAAGCGTCACGTGCGGTGCGCTCCAGCCACCACGAGCTTTATTGGAATGGAATAAAGCTGGTCGCGTATCGGGCTCTGCGCGGGCCACCGAGATCCGGGCAAAGTCGCCTGGACGGCCGTACCGCTGCACAAGCCCACATGGTGGTGCCGTGCCGCTAGCATTAAGAGGGCAATGAGTGAACGGCCGACCGCCGCCAGGGCCGCAGCCGGCCTAGGCGCGCGGGCCGACGAGTGGCGCGCAGCCTAGGCGCTGCACGCTCGGGCGGCCCACGCAAGGCCTCTCCTGGCTAGGATAGCGAACGATCGTCTTGCACTGAGTGCCGAAGTGGACCGGCGTAATCGGCAGCCTAACGGCAGAATGAGGAGCTTCCCCGCCATGGAAAGAGAAGATCTCATTTTCGTTGGAACCTCCGATCTCGCCGGCCACCTGCGAGGCAAGGCATTCCCAGCGCAGGATCTGCAGTCTCGGCTGCGCAAGGGCATGGGGTATACCGGCGCCAACATCATGATGTCCGCGTTCGGTCCGATCTACGACAACCCGTTCGGGACCCTTGGGGATCTCGCACTAGTCCCCGATCCGTCGACCAAGGTCGACGTCCCGTTCGCCGGTTTTGCCTCCGAGAGGTTCTACCTTGCGGACATCTGCACACCAGACGGGGCGCCCTGGGACTGTTGCCCGCGCAATTTTCTCCGCCGCGCACTTGACGATTTGCGGTCATGTACCGGCCTGCAAATCCTCTCGGCCTTTGAGCAGGAACTCATCTTCACCGGCGTCGAGGTGGGGTCCGGAACGACCTACGGCCATGATTCCTATCGGCACCAAGGAATGTTTGGCGAGTTCTTGATGTCAGCGATCAGGCGCGCGGGAGTGACGCCCGACTCCTTCCTTCCCGAATATGGGTCGCGGCAATACGAGGTGACTGTCGCACCGACGCTGGGCATGCGCGCCGCGGACGAGGCGGTTATCGTCCGCGAGTTGGCTAAGGGCGTCGCCTT
>Ga0075425_100009098_pt1 | contig 10564 bp, 10 predicted proteins | sample SoiMethybrSBSTD4_FD_75300 | JGI IMG/M metagenome (GOLD analysis project Ga0075425, IMG submission 75300) | Bulk soil microbial communities from a Populus tree surrounding site in Tennessee, USA - Soil MetaG P. TD hybrid SBSTD4 | ecosystem: Environmental > Terrestrial > Soil > Tree plantation...
AGCAGATCTGCGGTCGCAGGCGCCACCACGATCAGGTCCGCCTCGCGCGCCAGGCGGATGTGGCCGATGTCGTGCTCCGCTTCGAGATCGAAGAGCTCGTTCGCCACCCGCTCGCCGGTAAGTGCCCCAACGGAAAGCGGCGTGATGAATTCCTGCGCGGCCTTGGTCATGACGGCGCGCACCGCCACCTGGCGCTCGCGCAGGCGGCGGATCAGCTCCAGGCACTTGTAGGCGGCGATGCCGCCGCCGATGATGAGGAGGAGGCGCCTGCCCGGGATGGCTCTCGCCAGCCCGGCGTGCACCAAAGAGGGACTGCGCTGCTCGACCATGTAAGCACGCACTTTGTCGGCCGTGCGCAAGGTGACGCTGGCCCCGCCCCGCAGGTTCTTGACGAGATGGCCGTCGTTGACGGCCGCGAGCCCGAACTTCGTGGGGCTGACGCCGAATTCAACAAGAAAAACCTCAATGTCGCTCAGGAGATCGCGCGTCGTTCCGGACATGCGCGCGATCATCATGGGAAATTGCCCATAGGTCAATGGGGTTTGCTTGGGAGACGGCCACAAAAGGGCGGGCGGCGGAGGGGCCCTTCGCGGCCGTGGGATGGGAGGCCACACGATGGGGCTTGCGAAGCCTGCCCGTTCACGCTCAAAGGGGCGTGTTGACGGTTCGGGCCGCTCGGGCTGTCATGTTGCGGGGGGGATCAATTCAGACGAGGTGATTCGGTCGGATCGAGCAGCTGGATGGCCGCTGACCAAAACGCGCGCGCAGCCCCTCGCCGTCCCGCCGTGGTCCGGCGCGCCCTGGCAGCCCGGCGTGCGCAGGACCGCCGCTTCTGGATCGGGGTGGCGTGCGCCGCGCTCGTGCATGCTGCCATCCTGATCGGCGTTGTCAGCTCCTCTTCCCAGCGCCGCATCGGCGAGCCCAGCGCAAGCCCGGAGGGGATTGCCGTTGAGCTGGTCGATGCTGCCGATCTTGAGAGCCGCAGCACGGTGACGGCCGACAATCCCCCGGCCAACACCGGCAGTCTCGCGCCACCGCCGCAAAGGCCATCTCCCGAGCCCGCGCGGCCCCCCCAGGAGGATGCAACGCCAGCGACCGAGCCCGAGGTCCAACACGCGCCCCTGCCCGCGCCGAAGAACCCCGATGCGATCGAGAAGGCGCCCGAGCATCCCACCTCCGAGCCGCACAAGAAGGAGACGAGCAAGGCCGCGCCTACGAGCAAGAGCGCCTCGCTCCAGCGGCCCCATGATCCGCTTGAGCTGAGCCTGCCGGACGCGGCATTGGCCCCAGCGGGTCGCTCGGCCGCATTCGCGCGTCCGCCCAACATCACGCGCTCCGGCGAGAACGATGAGTTCGGGCGGGGGGTCATACGGGCGCTGCGCAGGACGATGCCGGGGAGCGACAGGCTGGGTCAGGTTACCATCCGGCTCCTTCTGTCGGAGACCGGAAACCTCCTCGAAGCGCATCTCGTTCGCAGCGGCGGGGATCCCATCATGGACCAGAACGTGGTGTTTGCGGCAAAGCAGGCGAGTTTTCCGATCCCACCCAACGGGGCCACGGTTGCCGACCGCACCTTCCTCGTGACCTACGTCTACCGGTGAGTTCACTACTCGAGCTTGATATTGGCCGTCTTGATGAGCTCGGCGTTGCGCTTGGTGTCCTCCACCATATGGGCGCGGATCTCCTCGGGTGTCTGCAGCGGCACGATCACGTTGATGGCGCGCATCTTGGCGATGATATCGTCGGACTTGGCAAGTTCGATCAGCGTGGCATTGAACTTGGCCAGGATGTCCTTGGGCGTGCCGGCGGGCGCCACCACGAGGTACCAGATGGGAATGTCGGCGTCCCGATAGCCAAGTTCGGTGAGTGTCGGCACGTCCGGGAAATCCGGGTGGCGAGTTGGGTAGTTGATGTTGAGTAGGATCAGCTTGCCGGCCTTGACGTGGGGCAGCACGTTGATCTCGTTCATCATCTGCACGGTGTTGGGCAACAGATCGTTGAGCGCGTCGGCACTGCCGCGGTAGGGAACGTGCAGAATGTCGATGCCGGCGCGGTATTTCAGCATTTCGACGCGCAGCTGCGTTGCGGTCCCAAGGCCGGCCGAGCCGTAGGCGAGCTTGCCCGGATGCTTCTTGGCGTAGGCAACCATCTCCGGGAGATTCTTGACCCCCACGGCCGGGTGGATGACGAAGCCGCACACCAGGTCCCCCACGCGGCCCACCGGTTCGAAGCTTTTGAGCGCATCGTAGGGAACCGTTCGCAGGCTCGGCAGGATCGTCAAGGTGGCATTGGGAGTGAGGAGGAAGGTGTATCCGTCGGCCGGTGCCTTGGCTGCCGCCTCGGTGCCGATCATGCCGCCAGCCCCTCCGCGGTTTTCGATCACGAACTGCTGGCCCATGACCTGGCTCAGTTTGTCGGCCCAGGGTCTGCCGATGAGGTCGGTGGCGCCGCCTGGGGCGTAAGGCAGGATCAATTTGACGGGCTTGTCGGGCCAGCTCGTCGCCTGCGCGCGGGCGTCCTGTGCCAAACCGATGGCCAGCAACGCGCCGGCGAAAGCGCGGCGCACGCGATGGCCCATGCGTTCCTCCCGACTTCCCTCTCGTTTGACTCCAGTGTGCGAGGCGCAGGCAAGGGCGTCAATTCGCAGGGCCGCGCGGCGCAGGGTCGCGCGCGAGCGAGGGTCCGTTGCGGGCCATCGGGTGGTAGAGTTTGGCGCAGGGAGGGTGCTCCATGGCGATCGACAAGCGCGTCACATCTGCAGCCCAGGCGCTGGCCGATGTGGCCGACGGGGCCCGGGTGTTCATCACGGGCTTCGGTGGCGCCGGCTTTCCCAACGTGCTGATCCGAGCGTTGCGCGAAAGCGGGCGGAAGAATCTCACGCTCATCGTCAATTCGGCCACGCACCGATATTCCCTCACGCACGAGCTGATCGAGGCAGGCCTCGTGTGCAAGGTCGTCTGCAGCGCGGCGCGCGGGCAGGGCAAGGACCTCTCGCCCTTCGAAAAGTTGTGGAAGGCTGGCAAGATCGAGCTGACCTGTCTGCCCCAGGGCACCTTCGCCGAATGCATTCGCGCCGGCGGCGCTGGGATCCCCGCATTCTACACGCCGGTGGGGGTCGGCACCGAGCTCGCCCGGGGCAAGGAGGTGCGCCGCTTCGCAGATCGTGACTACGTGCTCGAACACGCCATCACGGGCGAGCTTGCCTTGGTGCGAGCCGATACGGCCGACGCCTACGGCAATCTGACCTTTCGCTACGCGCAGGTGAATTTCGCTCTGGCGATGGCGAGCGCAGCGCGCCTGGTAATTGCCGAAGTGCGCGCGGTTGCGACCGAGCCTATCCCGCATCAGCGCGTGCAGCTGCCGGGGATCTATGTGGACCGCATCGTCACGGTGGGGGCATGAGCACCATGCAGCCGCTCAATCGCCGCCAGATGGCCTGGCGTGCCGCCCAGGACATCGGCAGCGGCCTCTTGGTGAACCTCGGGATAGGCATGCCCGTGCACGTGGCCGATCACCTCAAGCCCGAGGCCGACATTTTCATTCAGGCCGAGAACGGCGTGATTGGTGCGGGGCCGCTCGCCGCGCCGCAAGCCGCCGACGCCGACCTTGTTGATGCAAGCAGCCGGCGCATCACGCTGCGGCCGGGGGCATCGATCGTCGATTCCACCTGGTCCTTTGCGATGATTCGCGGCGGGCACATCGACATCACCATTCTCGGCGCCTTCGAGGTGGCTGCCAATGGCGACCTTGCCAACTGGGACATGCGGGTGGCGGACAAGGGCCCGCTGGTCGGGGGTGCCATGGATTTGGCAGCGTGCGCGCGCTCGGTGTGGGTCATCATGGAGCACACCACCCGCAAGGGCAGTCCACGGCTCGTCGAAGCCTGCACGCTGCCGCTCACCGCCATGCGCTGCGTGTCGCGGGTCTATACCGACCTCGCGGTGGTGGACGTCACGGCCGCCGGGTTCGTGGTGCGCGACCTCATCGACGGCCTGTCGCAGGCTGAATTGGCACAGCGCACGGGCGCTCCCCTCACCTTCGCGCCGGACGTGCGGGTGCTCACGGCGCCAGCGCTCGCGGACGACCAATAAGGCGCCCAGGACGGCGGCGAGCAAGGCAGCCGGCCGCTCTACCGCGCGGGCCGTGGCCGCGCGCCGCAGCACGGGAACGCCCGGTGGGTGCCTAAGGTCTTGACGCTCGCGCGAGGCCGTTGCTGGGCCGACGCGCGGTCGGCCGATGGCACGAGGGCCGGCCGCTCCGAGGTCGGCGCGATGCCAAGGTGAGCGCTGCGCACCTGATCCCGCTCAACCGCCACAAGGCAAGGGCGTCAGAGTGTGGCGCACCGCGCTTTGGGTCGGCGAGGCCGAGGCGCCCACGGGGGGCGCTGCGCGCGCGAGGTTGGCCGGGCGAACGGCCCCGCGTGAGGCGCCCGGCCCTCCTTTGGGCGCCGCCAATCGGGGCTGCTGCAAAGTTGGCGCGAACCCCAGTGGGGGGCTTCGGTTGGAAGTGTTCCTCGCGCCCCGCGGGAGGTGCTAGGCCGTGGCACCACCATCGACGGCCAACGTCGCGCCGCTCACGAACGAGGCTTCGTCCGATAGCAGGAACAAGGCGGCGTTCGCCACCTCCTCCGGCCGGCCCGGTCGTCCCAGCGGATTTTGCCCGCCGCGCTGGCGCACCAAGGCCTCCTTGTCGGCTCCCTGGGTCGATTGCTGGTCCGGACGGGCGACGAAGACGCGCAGCATGGGCGTGTCGATGGGACCGGGGCATACGGCATTGACGCGGATGTTCTCGCGCCCATAGCGCTTGGCCATGGCGCGCACGAAGCCAACCACGCCGTGCTTGGCGGCCGAGTAGACCGGCGAGAAGGGCGATCCCACCAAGCCCGAGGTTGAGGCCGTGAACAGGAGGGCGCCGCCGCCGCGGGCTCGCATCTCCGGGAGCGCCGCCTCGGTCGTGATGAGCACGCTGCGCAGATTGAGCGTGAGTGCCAGGTCGTAGTCTTTCATGTCGATCCCTTCGACGGCAGCAGGTCCGGGATGTCCAACATGGTTCCAGACGAAGTCGAGGCCGCCGAAGGTTCGCGCCGTCTCCTTGACAATGCGCCGCGCCTCCTCGTCCTGCGACAGATCGGCTGCGAGTGCGAGTGCGCGCCCTCCCGCGCCGGCGATCTCGGCCACCACCGCCTCGGCGCCGGCCCGGTCGATGTCGACGACGCCAACCGCTGCGCCCTCCCGTGCGAAGCGCAGCGCGCCCGCGCGGCCCATGCCGGAGGCTGCGGCTGTCACGATGCCGATCTTGTTTTGCAAGCGCACTTGGCGGCCCTCCTTGCTCTGGGGTCCTCCGCAATCCCGTTGGGGTGCGGCTCTTGGCAGCTGCCGCGCCATCGCCTCCCGCGTCCGGCGTGGTTGTCTGCTTCAGGCGGCCCCGAGCTTGGGCCCGCCGCAGCGCGGGTGCCTAGGCCGCGGCAGCCTAAGATCGCCGCCGCAAAGGTGCAACCGCCAGGCTCGAGACGGGCCCATGGCCCCCCGTGCAGGGGGGCCTCGAGAGCGCCCGTGCGCCGGACTTGGCAGGGCTGGGCTCAGCGCGATGGCTGCAGCGATGACGGGGCAGCCTCGGCGAAATTCTTCGGCGCGGGGCGTTCGAAGGCGGGTCGAGTATCCACGTCCGAGGACAGTCTTGGAACGGTCCAATTCCCCTGCTCTGAGATTTTGGCGAATTCGAACCGGGGGTCCCGATGCTGCGTCCGCACCGCCTGCTGGCTGCGATCGTTGCCTGTCTGCTGCTCGTGCTGCCTGCCGCCGCCGAAAAGCGCGTGGCCTTGGTGGTGGGCAACTCGGCCTACGTGCACGCCAACGCACTGCCCAATCCGGTCAACGATGCCGGTGACATGGCCAAGGCGCTCTCCGGGGTTGGGTTCGACGTGATCCTGGGCCTCGACCTCTCCAAGTCGGCCTTCGATGGCAAGGTGCGCGACTTCGCGCGTGCGCTCGAGAAGGCGGACGTGGGACTTTTCTTCTATGCTGGGCACGGCCTGCAAACAGCAGGCAAAAACCACTTGGTGCCGGTGGACGCCAAGCTCCAAGTCGTACGCGATCTCGACTTCGAGGCGATTTCGCTCGATTTCGTGCTCAAACAGATGGAGCTCGATCGCGACGGCAAGATCAATATCGCCTTTCTCGATGCCTGCCGCGACAACCCGCTGGCGCGCAACTTGGCGCGCTCGCTGGGAACGCGCTCCGCCGCCATCGGGCAGGGATTGGCACAGGTGGAGGCGGGGGTGGGCACCTTCATCGCCTTTTCGACGCAGCCAGGCAGTGTCGCGCTCGATGGGGAGGGTCGCAACTCGCCTTTCACCGCCGCACTCGTCAAAGACCTGAGGCTGCCCGACCGCAATCTTACCGCGGTCATGATCGAAGTTCGCAAGGATGTGCTGGCGGTCACGGGTGGCAGGCAGGTGCCATGGGATCAATCCGCGCTCACCGGCGACTTCTATTTCCAGTTGGCCGCCGCGCCCGGCACTCTGCCCAGGCCCGATGCCGATGCCGTGCAGCGGCGGCTGCGCGAGCTTGAGGAGGAGCTCAAGAAGAGATCCGATCCGCAGCAGACCGCCAACGTGGTCGCGCTGGCACAGGCGCGCGAGCGCCTGCGGCAGTCGGAGGAGGCCAACCGGCAGGACCAGAAGCGGATTTTTGACATCCAGTACAACGCCGGGCGCAATCCGAAGCCGGGTGGGGGTGGCGAGACGGCGATGGAGATCGGCAGCATCCAAATGCAGATGGTCCGTCGCGGGCTGGAGATGAAGACGCTCCGCGAGGAGATCGTCAGGCTCGAGGCCGCGTTGGGTCTCTCGGGCCAGCCGGTGACGGCACCCCAGAAATAGCCGATGCGATCATCGGGTCCGCGAGGGTGGCTGGTCGCGAGCCCTAGGCCTGAGCTTGCGGCGCAAGGGGCGAGGGACCTCAGCGCAACCCTGCACCGAGAAGATCGCGGGCGATGACGTGGCGTTGCACCTCGTTGGGACCCTCCCCGACGCGGCGAATGCGCATTTCGCGAAACCAGCGCTCGAATGGCAGGTCCTTCGTCATGCCGTAGCCGCCGTGGATCTGCATGGCCCGATCCACCACTCGGCCGCCCGCCTCGCTGGCGACCAGTTTGGCCATGCCCGCTTCCATGCGGTAGGGCTGGCCACTGTCGGCCTTGTGGGCGGCTGCCAAGGTCAACCACAGGCTCGTGCGGATGTCGATCTCGTTGTCGACGATCATCCACTGGACCGCCTGGCGGGTGGCGAGTGGGGCGCCGAAGGTCTCCCGCTGTTTGGCGTACTCGATGGCGAGTTCTTGCGCCTTGACGGCCACCCCGATGCAGGCCGCCGCATAGGGGATGCGCTGGCGCGACAGGCGGTCGTTGGCGATGGCAAAGCCTCGACCCACTTCGCCCAGAACGTTGGCGGCGGGCACGCGGAGGTTCTCAAACTGCAGCTCGGTTGCGTAGTGCGAGGAGCGCAGCGTGTGCACGATGCGGCGCACGTGGAAGCCCGGCATGTCGGTATCGACGATGAAGCAGGTGATGCCGCCGCGCCCCCGTTCGGCGTCGGTGCGGGCAAACACCAGGCCGAAATGGGCGCGATCGGCGCCCGAGATGAACACCTTCGAGCCGTTGATGATCCACTCGCCAGCGTCCTGCACGGCGCGCGTGCGGATGGCGCGCGCGGGATCGCTGCCGCCGGACGGCTCGGTGAGGCCGAAGAAGCCGCGCTTTTCGCCGCGCAGCATTGGATGGAGATACTTCTGCTTCTGCTCCTCGGTGGCTTCGTAAAGCTGCGCGAGGCCGGCCGAGCCGAACACTCCATAGCAAGGTGCGTAGAGCCCTGCGCGGTGCTGGGACATCTCCACGGCCATCAGCGCACGCGTGACAAGGTCGATGCCGGCGCCGCCATACTCGGCGGGGATGTCGAGCCCCCAGAAGCCCATCGCGCGCACCATGTTTGTGAGCCGATCGAAGTCCTCCTTGGGAAGCTCGCTGGCGTCAGGATCGAGCTTGGCTTCCAGGGGCAGGATTTCTTCGCGCACGAACCGCCGCACCGTGGCGAGGATCTGGCGCTGCTCTTCGGTTGGTTCAAGCTGCATTGCGGGGTCCTGTGCAAGGTGCGAAACCGCCAACGGCAAATGGTGAGAGCACGCGAACTGTGGTTCGGCGTGTCCTAAAGGGGGCTCAGCCGGCCGAGGCCGGGTGGCGGGTCGGCCCCATTCACCACCGGGAGCGCGCCATGATCTGCTACGTGCAGCATCAAGAGCTCCCGATGCCGGCTCATGTATTGCTGATTGACCTCATAGCGAAAGCGCGTCGCACCGCCCGGCCGCTCGCGGAGCGCGCGTTCGAGCTCGCTCCTTAAGCCAAACAGGCTGCGGCCGCCGGCGAAGCCTATGCACACGACGCGTCCTTGCCGATCCGCGAGCTCAAAGACGCCGAGTTGCCCGGGCAGGGCCTGCACGCTCTCGGAGGTCAGCTCGATCCAAGGTTTTTCCATGCGGATCGCCATCGCTAGCGTCCTTTGAACTGCGGCTTGCGGCGGGCAAGGCGTGCGGCCATGCCCTCCTGTGCGTCCTCGGAGCGGCGCACCGTCGCGACCAGCGTGTCGAGGTCGGCGTGAGCGATGTCATCGCGGAAGGCCATCTGACGCACGATCAGCGCCTTCATGGCCTTGAGCGACAGCGGCGCATTGCGGGCAAGGCGCTGGATCACGTCTCCGGCTACGGTCTCGAGGTCCTCAGGCTCGGCGATGTGGGAGATGACGCCCAATTCGTAGAGACGCTGGGCCGGCAGCGGATCCCCCAGCAGGAGAATGCGCCGCGTCGTGGCGGGACCTGCCACCTCCAACAGCTTCTTTGCCAAGAACCAGCTCGGCGCCATCCCGATCTGGGAGAGCGACATGCCGAAGCGGGCGAGGGTGCTCGCGATCACGAGGTCACAGTGCATGGCAAGTTCGTTGCCGCCGGCGATGGCATCGCCGGCAACGACCGCGACGACGGGCAGGGGGAAATTTTCGATGGCGTGCAACATGCCCTCGATGGGCGAGACGTCGCCGGGGTTTGCGGCCCGTTCCTTGAGATCGAGCCCGGCGCAGAACACCGCGCCCTCCGCCCGGATGACGGCGACCCGCTCCTCGTCACCGGGCGGCTCAGTGAAGGCGGCCTTGATGGCTTGGATCATCTCCCCATCGAGCGCGTTGCGCTTCTCGGGACGATTGAGGAGCACGCGGCGCACCGCGCCTGCGACCTCTCGTGTCACTTTGGCCATGCCTTCTTGTCACTCGATCTTGAGGTTGGTGAGCTGGATGAGCTCGGCATTGCGTTTGGTGTCCTCGGCGAGCTGGCGGCGCATCTCCTCAGGGGTTTGCACCGGGCAACTCACGTTGATAGCGAGCAGTCGCGCTTTCATGTCGGGGGTCTTGGCGATCTCCGCCATCTTGCTGTTCAGCTTGTCGACGATGGGCTGCGGCGTGCCGACCGGAGCCCAGATCGAATACCAGCTCGGAACGTAGGCATCGCCATATCCCACCTCCCACAGCGTGGGCACATCGGGGAAATCCGGGTGGCGCTCGGGATAGCTGATGTCAAGCAGCGTGAGCTTGCCGGCCCGCACGTGCGGCATGGGGTTGATCTCGTTCATCATCTGCACGTTGTTGGCGAGCAGGTCATTGAGCGCGTCGGCGTTGCCGCGATAGGGCACGTGCAGGATGTCGATGCCGGCCTTCACCTTGAGCATCTCAAGGCGCAGGTGCGAGGCGGTGCCGAGGCCGGCCGAGCCGTAGGCGAGTTTGCCGGGGTTGGCCTTGGCGTATTCCACCATCTCCTTGAAGGCCCTGACGCCGACGGCAGGGTGGATGACAAAGCCGCTGATCAGGTCGCCAACGCGGCCGACGGGCGTGACGTTCTTAAAGGGGTCGTAGGGCGTCTTGCGCAACGTCGGCTGCACGCTGAGCGGCGCGTTGGGCGTAAGCAGCAGCGTGTAGCCGTCGGGCGCTGCCTTGGCGGCAGCCTCAGTGCCGATGATGCCGCTGGCGCCGCCGCGGTTCTCGATCACGAACGGTTGGCCGAACGCCTGGGCGAGCTGGTCGGCCCATGGCCGGCCAATGAGGTCGGTGGCCCCGCCGGGTGCGTATGGCAAAATGAGCTTGACGGGGCGCTCGGGCCACGCGCCCGCGCGCGCTGAGGAACCGGCGATGAGCGTCGCCGCGGTCAAACCCAGGAACTCGCGACGACGCATGCCGATCTCCGAGCCGTCTCAACCATCGATGGCGATAGCAAAGCCGATATTCATGGCGATCCTGGCCCAAGGCAACCCAGCATTGGCCAACGCGCCGGCGCGGGAGGCTTGGGGCCAAGCTCGAGGGCCTGGCTGTCACACTTCGCCGGGTCGGGCGAGGTCGGGGCTTGCGCTGGCCCAATCGGCCTCCCCAAAGTCAGCCCCCCAATCAACCCCTCTATCGAGCCCCCTTATCAATCCCTTCTTGTCAGCCCTTCTTGTCAGCCCCCCTCGATCAACCCCCCTCAATCAACCCCCC
>Ga0075425_100009099_pt1 | contig 10563 bp, 6 predicted proteins | sample SoiMethybrSBSTD4_FD_75300 | JGI IMG/M metagenome (GOLD analysis project Ga0075425, IMG submission 75300) | Bulk soil microbial communities from a Populus tree surrounding site in Tennessee, USA - Soil MetaG P. TD hybrid SBSTD4 | ecosystem: Environmental > Terrestrial > Soil > Tree plantation...
ACCCAGCTCGAGGACGGCAGGCTGCTGGTCGGCGGCACGTTCGACATGGGCGACGAGACCCCGGCGGTCCGGCAGGACGTCATCGACTCGATCCTGGAGGCCCTGTACGCGACCCTGCCCACAGTGCGCGGGCTGCCGGCCGCCTACCAGTGGTACTGCTTCCGGCCCCGGCACCCCGACGGCCGCCCGGTCATCGACAAGGTGCCCGGGCTGGACAACGCCTGGCTGACCTCGGGGCACTTCCGCACCGGCATCCTTATGGCCCCGGTCACCGCGGTCACCCTCACCCGGTGGATCTCGGCCGGTGACCCGCCCGCCGAGGCCGCCGCGTGGAGCATCGACCGGTTCACCCAGCGACCGCACATCAGACGGTAAGCCTCAGCGGGGCCGGAGCCGCCGGGTGTCGTCCGCGAGGCGCTCGGTGACGCCGGCCCGGTCCAGGTACTCAAGCAGCGGGATCGCCACCCGCCGGGTTGTGCCCAGCGCCTGCCTGGCCTGCGCAGTGGTGAACGGCGCCGGCAGCCCGGCCAGGATGCCCGTGGCCTGTTCGTCGGCGCCGGGAGCGAGCACGATCGCCTCGCTCACCCGCAGCAGCAGGCCGGCCCGCCCGGCGGCGGCCAGCTCCCGGGGGGACAGCCCGAGCTCGCTGAGCCGGCCTGCATCGGGCGCCAGGAACGGCGCGTCGGCGAGGTCCCTGCGCAGTTCCCGCACGGCGGCCAACAGTCCCTCGGGCAGCTCCGCCTTCGCCCGCAGCACGCCCCCGGCCACGCTGAACTGCCCGGCAGCCAGCGCCTCGACCAGTCGCCGGTCGGCCAGCCCGAGCGCGGCCCGGGCCGCGTCCAGCGGCATCCCGGGGGCCAGCGGGTGCTCGGCGGCGTGCGCGGCGGCCAGCGCCGCCAGCCGGCCGCGCAGTGCGGACCAGTGCGCCGGGTCGGCCACCCACTCTCCTGCGACCGGCGGCGGGACCGCGGTCACCCCCATGGCCCGCAGCTCGGACCGCCGGGCCAGGCCGTGCCGGCGCAGGAGTTCGGAGGCGCCCGGCACCGCGGGCCAGGAAGCAAGCTCGCGCGCGGCGGCGGCTGCGGCGCCCCGGCCGCGCAGCGGCGGCGGCGCGACGTCCAGCACGGTCGCGCCGGTCACCGCGGGCCAGGAGGACCGGCCGTTGCCGGCCGGGGCCCGGGACGCCGCGCCCGGCACCCGCAGCAGCACGCGGTCGCCGACGTGCAGCGGAAGCGGCCGGTCGAGGGCCAGCCGGGCGGCCGGGCCGCCCAGCACCCGCACTTTGGCGGTGCTCCGCGCCGTGCCGATGTGCAGCACCAGCTCCCGCGGCGGACCGGCCGCGGCCGGTCCGGCCAGCCAGACATCCACCGTCGCGGTCAGCGCCCACGCACCCGGGGTCACCAGCGCCGTTCCCCGGGCCAGCTCGGCGGGCGCCGCGCCGCGCAGGTTGAGCGCCACCCGCGCCACGCCGCTGACCTGGTCTGCCTGCTCCTTCAGGGTCTGGATGCCGCGCACCCGGGCGGGCCGCAGCGACGGGGTGGCCAGCAGTTCGTCACCACCGCCGATGGTGCCCGCGGGCAGGGTCCCGGTGACCACGGTGCCGCTCCCCCTGATGCTGAACGCGCGGTCCACCCACAGCCGCACCGGGCCGGCAGGGTCGCCGGCCGGCAGGACGGCCGCCAGCCGATCCAGCGCCGCGCGCAGTTCCGGCAGCCCCTGGCCGGTCACCCCGCTGACCGCGATCGCGTCCACCCGGCCCAGGCTGGTGCGGCGGATCCGCTCCCCGGCGTCGCGCAGCACGGGCGCCGGGTCGGCGAGGTCGGCCCGCGTCACCACCAGCAGCCCGCGGGAGATGGCCAGCGCGTCGATCGCGGCCAGGTGTTCCGCCGACTGCGGCATCCACCCCCCGTCGGCGGCGACGACGAACATCACCGCGGGCACCGGGCCGACCCCGGCGAGCATGTTTGGCACGAACCGCTCATGCCCGGGCACATCGACGAACGCCAGCCGCTCGCCCGAGGGCAGGGTCAGCCAGGCGAACCCCAGGTCGATGGACAGCCCCCGGCGCCGCTCGGCCTCCCACCGGTCCGGCTCCATCCCGGTCAGCGCGCGGACCAAGGTGGACTTCCCGTGATCCACGTGGCCGGCGGTGGCGATGACCTGCATCGTTAACCGGCCGGCGGGGGGGCGCCGGCGGCCGCCTCGACCACGGCCGCCGCCAGCGTGTCGTCGTCGTCCGGACGGACCGACCGCAGGTCCAGCAGTACCCGCCCGCCCTCCGTCCGCCCGATCACCGCGGGAACCGCGCCGCGGTGCACCGGATCCCCGTCGCGCAGCGGCACCGCCAGTGCCTGGGGCAGGCTCACCGCGGCACTGGGCAGCGCGACGCCGGGTGCCGCGCCGCCGCCCGCCGTCGCCTGCACCGGCACCGGGCGGGCGTCGATCCCCGCGGCGCACATGCGTGCCGCCAGTCGTTTGGCACGATCGGCGAGGGCTGCTTCGCTGGCGGCCAGCGCTCCGGCGACCGGGGCCGGCGGCCCGGCGAGCGTCGCCTCCAGCGCGGCGAACGTGAGCTTGTCCACCCGCAGCGCCCGGGCGAGCGGGTGCCGGGCAAGCCGGGTGACCAGGTCGGCGCGGCCGAGGATGAGCCCCGCCTGCGGGCCGCCCAGCAGCTTGTCACCGCTCGCGGTGACCAGCGCGGCGCCAGCGCGCAGCCAGGTGTCCGCGTCCGGCTCGCCGGGCAACTGCGGGCAAGGGATCAGCAGCCCTGAGCCGATGTCCCCGATCACCGGCACCGGCAGGCCCGCCAGTTCCGCCACGCTGGCGCTCGCGGTGAACCCTTCGATGCGGTAGTTGGACGGGTGCACCTTGAGCACGAACGCGGTGGCCGGGCCGACCGCGCCGGCGTAGTCGGCGAGCGTGGTGCGGTTGGTGGTGCCGACCTCGCGGATCCGGGCGCCGGTCGACTCCAGCAGGTCGGGCAGCCGGAACCGGTCGCCGATCTCGATCAGCTCGCCGCGGCTGACCACGATCTCGCTCGCCGCGCCGGCCCCGCCCGCCAGCGCCGTCGCGGCCAGCACGAGCGCGGCCGCGTTGTTGTTCACCACGTGGACCGCCTGCGCCGCCGGCACCGCGGCGGACAGCGCCGCCAGCGCGCCGCGGCCGCGCCGGCCTCGCGTGCCCGAGGCCAGGTCGAACTCCAGATCGGTGCAGCCCGCGGCGGCGGCCACCGCGTCGCGCGCCGCGGCGGACAGCGGGGCGCGGCCCAGGTTGGTGTGCAGCAGCACCCCGGTCGCGTTGAGCACCGGGGTGAGCGAGGCGGCGCGGGCGGGCAGCGCGGCCACCGCCGCGTCCGCCACCTGCGCCGGGGGGATCCGGCCCTCCCGCGCCCGCTGCTGGGCCGCGGTCACCGCCGCCTTCACCCTCGCCTTACCCAGCAGGCGCGCCGCGGCGGCCAAGCGCGGGTCGGCGAGCAGCGCGTCGGTGCGCGGCACGAGCCGGCGGGAATCCACGCTGGTGACCTTACTCGGGGACGACTGCGCGGTCACCGGGCGGCGGCGGGCTGAAACCGGTGACAGATTCGCGCATGGTAAAGGTGACCACGGGTAGTGGCAAACGCGTAATCGCCTGGAATGGAGTGATTCGTCATGACAGCGATGATGCGAGTACCGCGCACCCGCGGCGTCGGCAGCGGTGTCTTGCTGATCCTGCTCGGTGCTTGGGGCGCGCTGATCCCGTTCATCGGCCCCTACTTCCATTTCGCCTACACCCCCGACACGGCGTGGACGTGGACCTGGGGCCGGTTCTTCCTGGAAATCGTGCCGGGCGTGGCCGCCGCCCTCGGCGGGCTGATCCTCCTGGTCAGCGCTTTCCGGCCGGTCGCGATGTTCGGCGCGGCCCTGGCCGCCGCCGGCGGCGCGTGGTTCGCCATGGGTCACCTGCTTGGGCCGGTGTGGAGCAGTAGCACCACGCTGGGCACTCCGGGGAGCATTCCCGCGGCTCTCAACGCGGGGACGCCGGCAGGCGGCCCGCTGCACATGGTGGCCGAGAACCTGGCATTCTTCACCGGCCTCGGCGTAGTCATCGTGTTCTTCGCCGCCGTGGCGCTCGGCCGCCTGGCGGTCATCGGGACGCGCGACGCCCGGCTCGCCGGCGACGAGGCGACCTTGGCCGAATCGCGTCGGCCCGAAAAGGCGGACAATCTGCCCAACCGGGACAAGCCGGCGACGGAGGACGGTGAGCGGCCGAACGTGTGGCGCCGGCTCACCACCACGCGGTAGCGCAACAGCAGCGAGGGCGTGCCCCGGGCCCGGGGCACGCCCTCGCTGCTGTTGCTCAGGCCTTGATCAGGTCGGCGGCATGTTCTTGTAGCGGAAGTCGTTGAACAAGCCGACCTGGTCGCAGAAGTTGGGGCTGGGCGCCCCGGCGGCGGAGATGAACGCGCTCTGCCCCGGCGGCAGCTCGTCCTGGCCGGTGAGCTTGGGGCCCACGTCCACGGCCATCATGAACGTGCTGCGGTTCTGGGAGGCGCTGGTGCCGCAGGTGGTGGTGATGCCCACCGCGAGCGGGTCCAGGCTGTCCCAGTTCTGGTCCTGGGCCGGCTGGTAACCCCACTTGCTGATGTCAGTGGTGCCGAAGCCCGGCACGTCCTGGCCGAGCTGGGTGCCGGTACCGGACAGGATCGTGATCGCGTCGTTGAGGCTCTCCACCAGCAACTGGTCGCGATGGCCGGCGAAGTAATCGCCCTTATAGCACAGGGTCCCGCACGGCACCAGCCCGTGGGTCCCGTGCAGGATGTGGTACAGCATGTTGTAGGTGGCCATCCCGCCGAGCCCGCCGAAGGTGCCGAGGCTGGCGTCGCTGAAGTTGACCTTGCCGGTGTACTGTTCACCGGCGTTAAGGCCGCCCTCGAACACGTTTCGCTCGTAGGCCTCAAGGAAGTTCATGAAGATCGACATGGCCGGGCTGCCCAGCGTGCTGACGCCGTTCCAGTGCCCCAGCACATTCACGGCCTGTTTCAGGTCAGGGTGGGTGGCCGGGTCCACGATCGGGTCACCGGCCCGCGCCAGATTCAGGTAGGCCCGCACCAGGTACGGGATGAAGAACGGCGCGGCGGGCCGGGTGTTGTCCCCGTTGTCGATGGTGCCGATCTTGTGCTCTATGCCTTCCAGGCCCTTGACGCTCATCGTCGTGCTGCGCCGGAGTAGCTGGCTGATGAGCGACGAGCGGAAGATCGTGCCCCAGTACTCGTCACCGCCGTTCTGCTGGTAGAAGGCCTGCTGGGACGGCTTGGTGTTCCAGTTGTCCAGGAAACCCTGGCGCGGGTTGACGCTGTGCGGCATCTGCGCGAACGGCACGAAACCGGTCCACTGCTGGGTGCCGTCGCCCGCGGCGGGCACCCGCGGATCGACGCCGGCCGGCTCGATCGGGACCAGCCCGTCGCCGAAGAAGGCGATGTTGCCCTGCTGGTCGGCGTAGAGGAAGTTGTGCAGGGTGGTGATCAGGCTCATCGAGTGCCGGAACTGGCTCAGGTTCGCGTCGCCGCCCAGCTGGGCGAACCCGGTGAGGGTGCCGGCCTCCTTGTTCCACGAGGCGAACCGCACCGAGATCGCGAGGTGGTCGGCGGGATCGGCGAGCACCACCGGCCCGTCGATCGTCCGCAGCACGGGGAACGACACCGCCGGCTGGCCCGCCACCTGGATCATCTCCGGGATGACCTGCATCGGGACCTGCTTGCCGTTGAACTCGTACGTCGGGGGGGTCGCCGCGAAGTTGACGTTGTGCTCGATGTAGACCCGCTGGTCCACCAGTTCCTCGCTGGTGGACGTCCAGGCGAGGTTGGCGTTGCGGCCGATGAGGATGAACGGCTCGCCGGTGATGTACATGCCGCCCGCGTCGTAACCGGGGGCGTGCAGGTACTCCTCACCGTCCACGCTCGGGGTGCCGAAGCCTTCCTGCGGCGCGCCCCACAGCAGCGCGTGGCCGTCGGCCGAGCGCGACGGGGACACCGCGATGGCGTTGGAGCCGCCGTGCGACAGCACCCGCATGGTGACCCCGGTCTTGAGGATCGTCTTCCGGTCGGCCGACAGCTTCGCCGCGGCCTTGGCCAGCTCGGCACGGCTGATCGCCGGCAAGCTCGCAACCGAGTGCAGCAGCGAGCCGCCCGCCCGGGCCGGCGCGGCCCCGGCCGGTGCGTGCCCCCCCGGCACCGTGGTGGGGGCGGTGGGGTCGTTGATCCAGCGGGAGTCGTTGAAGATCGCCTGCGCCGCGGCGAACGGGTTCTTGGTGTGGTTCTTGGTCAGCTCGTTCTCTAGGTATTGCAGGAACTGCAGGTTGGTCAGCTCGCTGCCGCCACCGCCGCCGAACTGCCGGGCCAGGAAGTTGCCGACGGCCACGGTGTCCTCCGGCTGCCACGGGGCCGGCTGGTAGGGACCCGACAGCCCGAGCGCCTGGCCGAGCACGAAGAACTCGTAGGGAACCTGCTGGGCCTCGCTGGCGGCGCTGGCGTACGCACTCGCCTCGTAGGCGTTGATGCCGTCCGAGAATTCGGTGAGCGCGTTCTGCATCGCGGCGGGCAGCGACTGGAACTGCGCGGTCAGCTCGGCCGGGGTGTAGAAGAACGTCCGGACCGTCTCGTCCTGTGACAGTTGGCTCGGGCCGAAGATCTCCGACAGCGTCCCCTCGACGGCGCGCCTGGTCAGCTCGAGCTGGACCATCCGGTCCTGCGCCTGCGCCCAGCCTGCGCCGAACCACATCTTGGCCTGCGAGGCCGCCCTGATCGTGGGCACGCCGAAGGCGCTGCGGTGGATCACGAACCCGCTCGTGCTCTGCGGCCCGGCCGCCCGGGGGCTGGCCGCGGCGGGAGCGCCGAGAGCACTCGGCACGATGCCCGCCACGGCGAGCGCCACCGCTCCGCCCGCCGCCGCCAGCCGCATCTTGATCACGCTGCGCCTTGCTGCCAACCGACCCACCGCCCCACTGAACGCGCTCTAAAGCCGGGTAAACGCTACGTTTCAGCGCATCAAACCATCGGAACGTATTGCGGCGCGCTGGCCAGTGTCAACAGCCCGCGCGGGCCGATGATCCTCACCCCGTGCCCGGCGGTCCCCACCCGGACGCCCGCGCCCATGCGCGTGGGTAACGGGAAGGTACGGCTGCCCGAACACGCGCCGGCTTCCTGCCGTCGCGATGGTCACAACTGTGGGTACCCCTGGACAGAAACCCCAAGAAATGTTAATGCTTACGTCACGCGCATCTAAAACACCCGCCACGGTCGCGTGACCACCCGGCTGTGCGCACATGGCCAAATGCCGGCTCGCCACAGCCCTTATGACCCGGGTGGCCGGGGCTCCTCCCCCCGGCCACCCGGTTAAGGGTGGCGGGAGCGGACGGTGTGGCGGAAGCGGACGGTGGCGGAGGCGGACGGGAATCGAACCCGCCGACGACGCGGCGCGCCGTCCACCGGTTTTGAAGACCGGGGGGGCCACCAGGCACCCGGACGCCTCCGATCCCGACCCTACTGCGCAGCCCCGGGCGCCGGCGCGCCGAGCACGCTCGCGGACAAACGCATCCGTGGTCCCGCCATCTGCCCTCCTGCGTCATTCGTACAGGGTGTCGAGCACGTCGGCGTACTTGGCGTGCACGATCCGGCGGCGCAGCTTCAGCGTGGGCGTGAGTTCCTCGGTCTCGGCCGTCCACTCCACCGGCAGCAGGCTCCAGTGCTTGACCTGCTGGACCCGGGCCAGCCGCTCGTTGGCCGCCGCGACCGCCGCCCCCACCTCGGTCAGCACCATCGGGTCGGCGGCCAGCTCGGCCAGCGAGCCGGGGGCGACGCCGCGCGCCTTCGCCCAGGCCGGCGCCACCTCGCCGTCCAGCGTGAGCAGGGCCACCACGTACTTCCTCCGGTCACCGTAGGCGAGCGCCTGGCCGATCAGCGGGTGGGCGACGAGCAGGCCCTCGATCGCGGCCGGCGCGATGTTCTCCCCGCCCGCGGTGATGATCAGCTCCTTCTTGCGGTCCACCACGGACACGAACCCGTCGTCGTCCAGCCTCCCGATGTCCCCGGTGTGCAGCCAGCCGCCGGCGTCGATCAGGTCCGCGGTCAGGTCGGGCCGGTTCAGGTAGCCGGGCGTGGTCAGCGGGCCGCGCACCAGGATCTCGCCGTCGTCGGCGATGCGGACTTCCATCCCCGGGTACGGCCGGCCGACCGTGCCGAGCTTGAACGCGTCCGGCGTGTTGGTGGTGAACGCCCCGGTGGTCTCGGTCATCCCGTAGATGTCGAGGATCTTCATGCCGAGGCCGGAGAAGAACGCCGCCACCTCGGGCGGCAGCGGCGCCGCGGCGCTCGACACCATCTCCGCCTCACCGAGCCCGAGAAGCCCGCGGATCGGCGCGAGCACCGCCGCGTCCGCCGCGGCGAACTCGGCTTCCAGCCCCGGCGGCATGGTGCGGCCGTACTGGCAGGCCTCCACGTAGCGCCGCCCGGTCTCCATGGCCGCCGCCACGGCGGCCCGCCTGCCCTCGTCCTGTTCCAGCGTGAACAGCGCCTCGATGCCGGCCCGTACCTTCTCCCAGACCCGCGGGACGCCGAAGAACCCGTTGGGCCGGACCTTCCCGACCACCCGCACCAGTTGCGCCGGGTCCGGGCAGAAGTGGACGTGCGTCGCGGAGTGGATCGGCAGGTAGATGCTGAACATCCGCTCGGCGATGTGGGCCAATGGCAGGTAGGACACCCACCGCGACCCGGGGGTGATGATGCTGAGCGTCTCCGCCGCCGCGAGCTCGTAGGCGACGTTGTGGTGGGTGAGCAGGACACCCTTCGGGTTGCCCGTCGTCCCTGACGTGTAGAGCAGGGCTACCGGGCTGTCCATGGTGATCTCGGCCACCCGCCCCGCGACCGCGCCGGGGTCTTCGGCGTACCGCTGCGCGCCGAGCGCCGCGAACGCGTCCCAGGTCAGGTACTGGTCCCCGGCCGGACAGGCGGCGGCGTCCCGCACGATGATCTTCTTCAGCCCCGGAAGCTGGCCCAGCACCGGCCGCCATCGGGCCAGTTCGGCCGCCCCGTCCAGCACCGCGATCCGCGCGTCGCAATCCCCCGCGACAAAGGCGATCTGCTCCGGCGCCAGCGTGGCGTAGCAGGTGACGCCCAGGCAGCCGGCGTGGACCGCCGCCAGGTCGGCGAGCACGTGCTCGCTGCGGTTCGGCAGCATGAGCGCGACCCGCTCCCCCGGGGCGAGGCCCAGGGCGACGAACCCGGCCGCGAGCTCCCGGATCCGCTGGCGGGCCTGCGCCCAGGTCAGCGTCTGCCAGCCGTCGCCGGCCTCGTCGGAGAAGGCGGGGGCGTCCCCCGCCGCCGCGGCGGTGTCCTCGAGCAGGTCACAGATCGTCCGCCCGGCCATCGCCTGCTCGATTTCGGCCCGCCGCTGGAGTACCTGCGCCGACATGGTGTCCCTCCGGGTCTGTCTGGAGTCGGGCCACGACGGCCGACATCCGGTTGACTCAGTATGCGAGAGGTAGGGGCTGTGCGTGCAAGATCCCCCCGCGACAGCTTGACGATGCGGTGGCCGCTCCCGCTCCCCGCGGCGGCCCAGCCGGGGCTGCTGATCGGCCTGGAGCTCGGTGACGACGCCGCGGTGGTGCCGGCGTTACCGTCGACGCCATGGCCTCCGGATCCGAGCACCTGCGCCCCAACGTGCACGCCTACCTCGTCGCCCATTCCACCCCGCCGGACGCGCTGCTCCGCGACCTGATCGCGGAGACCGCCGAGCGCTTCGGCGACCGGATGGTCTTCCAGATCGGCCCGGAACAGGGCACCTTCATGACGATGCTCGCCGGGATCCTGGGCGCCCGGCAGGTGGTTGAGGTCGGCACGTTCACCGGGTATTCCTCGATCTGCCTGGCCCGCGGCCTGGCCGACGGCGGCAAGCTCCTGTGCTGCGACGTGAGCGAGGAATGGACGTCGCTGGCCCGCGCCTACTGGCAGAAGGCGGGCCTGGCCGACCGCATCGAACTGCGGCTGGCCCCGGCCCTGGACACGCTCCGCGCGCTGCCCGCGGACCGCCGGATCGACCTGGCCTTCATCGACGCCGACAAACAGGGCTACCGGGGTTACTGGGAGGAGCTCGTGCCGCGGATGCGCCCGGGCGGGGTCATCCTGGTGGACAACACGCTGCTGCACGGCCGGATCTTCGAGGCCAGCCCGGATCCCGACGCCCAGGCCATCAAGGAGTTCAACGAGCACGCGCTGCGCGATGATCGGGTCGAGCTGGTGATGCTGGCGGTGGGGGACGGCCTCACCATGGCGCGGGCAAGGTAGCCCAGCCTGGCGCGGGCGAAGTGTCCGGCATTGCGCGGCGCGGAACCAGCCCGGGCATTGCCCCGTCGGCACCCGATCTGCAATGGTTTGCATTAGGCACACTGGAAGCGAGGCGGGAGCATGACCAGCAGCGCCGACATCGTGGTGGCCGGAGCGGGGCACAACAGCCTGCTCACCGCGTGCTACCTGGCCAAGGCCGGCTATCGCTGCCTGGTGCTCGACGCGCGCAGCATCCCGGGCGGCGGCGC
>Ga0075425_100009101_pt1 | contig 10558 bp, 10 predicted proteins | sample SoiMethybrSBSTD4_FD_75300 | JGI IMG/M metagenome (GOLD analysis project Ga0075425, IMG submission 75300) | Bulk soil microbial communities from a Populus tree surrounding site in Tennessee, USA - Soil MetaG P. TD hybrid SBSTD4 | ecosystem: Environmental > Terrestrial > Soil > Tree plantation...
CACCAACGTCGACGAGGGTCGAGTGCGACGGCGCGACTTCATTGTTTGGCTTGGTACCTCGGCCGCTGCCTTGCCTCGTGCAGCACGCGGCCAGCAGACCGAAAAGGTCTACCGGGTAGGACTCATTGCCCGAGCATGGCCTGTTTCGACAATGATCGGCCCTGACCCGAGTGACCGCAACGCCAGAGCCTTCGTGCATACGTTGCGCGACCTAGGCTACTTTGAGGGCAAGAACCTGGTGCTTGAGCGTCGGTCCATTGAGCTGAGGTACGAGCGGTCTGGCGAAATCGCGGCGGAGCTTGCCCGTCTCGGGGTCGACGTGATCGTCACCTCCGGCAATGACATGACAAGTAGTGTCGCGCGTGTGGCGCCTGACGTGCCCATTGTTATGGCAGTCAGTTCAGGCCCGGCCGAAGCCGGACTCGTGGCAAGTCTGGCACGACCCGCAGTCAATATAACGGGCTCCACGGTCGATGTTGGTCCTGAGATTGAGACCAAGCGTCTGGAAATGCTCAAGGAGGCTGTTCCCTCAGCGTCACGAATCGCTTTCCTCGGTGACAAGAGAGATTGGGAGAGACCGCAGGGACAAAATGTCCGCGCTGCTGCGCTGACCCTGGGCATCACCCTAATCCATGTAGAGCACAGTCCCGCCGACTATGGCGACGCGTTAGCCTTGATCATAAGGGATCAACCGCACGCTCTTTTCGTAGCCAGGAACGGCCTAGGGTACGCCAATTCTCAGCTCCTGGCCGACTTCGGCCTCCAGCAACGACTCCCCGGTGCGTATGCCTTTCGAGAGAACGTCGAGGCTGGAGGGCTGCTATCTTACGGGGCGGACCTTTCCGATCTCTATCGCCGCGCCGCCGGCTATGTCGATAAGATCCTCAAGGGCGCCAAGCCCGCTGACCTACCCATGCAGCAACCGACGAGGTTCGAGCTGATCATAAATCTGAAGACCGCCAAGGTGCTCGGCCTCACAATGCCTCCCACCCTGCTCGCACGCGCCGACGAGGTAATCGAGTAGGTCCGTTGCACGTGCTCACGTCAGCAAGTGTGACGGGTTTCGGACGCCGTCACTGCAGATCGATTGTGCCGCTGGTTGGTGGCAGGCAACGACGGCCAACATGGGCTGCTTGTGGCACTGGCAGCCAATTCACTACGTGAAACGCCGCGAGTTCATCGCTCTGCTCGGGGGTGCGGTGGTGCCGCGGCCGTTCGCAGCGTGGGCGCAACGGCCAACTACGCCGGTGGTCGGGTTTCTCAGTTCTATACCGACCACTGCTTCCTTTCTTCAATAGCCAGCGCGAGCAATTCGCAGAACTGGCCATGCGCTATTTGATCCCCGGCGACCTATGTCTGGCGTGAGTTTGTCGTGGCCGGTGGCTTGATAAGCTATGGAGACAACTTTGCAGATGGTTATCGCCAAATAGGTGACTATGTCGGACGCATTCTGAATGTTGTCAAACCGGCGGACCTGCCCGTCATTCGGCCGACCAAGTTCGAGCTGGTTATCAATCTCAAGACCGCCAAGGCGATGGGATTGACCGTCCCGACATCACTGCTTGTGCGCGCTGACGAGGTGATCGAGTAGAGCCAACCTCCGCTCACGGCTCGTGCAGCTGCGTTGCGACGGCTTGGATGCCAGAGGCCGGAGTATCGCACCTTGTGGAAGCCCTTTGGCAGCACGTGCTGCAGGAAGCGGCGCATGAACTCGTGACCACGGAGAAACGTCTTGCGCCATTGCCCCGATGCACGATGCCTGTGGCGGATGATGACACCGATGTCGTCGAGCCCGACGATGCGGCTCTCGGTGATGGCAATACGGAACACATAGCGGGCGAGGTAGTGCAGCACCGCCTCGGCACCATCACCCCACGCGGTGCAGTCAACGACCCAGGGCTTCGACCATGCCGCCTTGGGCAGGACGAGATCGGGACGGGAGCGGGCGAGTGCGGCTTTCATTTTGGCGCGCACGAGAACGGCGAGCGCCTTGGTAGGAATGAGGTAGTTCCAGCGCGCGGGACGCCAGTCGCGACCATCGTCGGAGAAACCGCCACCGGTGACGAGGCAATGCACATGTGGATGGTAGACGAGTTGCTGCGTCCAGGTGTGCAGCACAGCCATCACGCCGACCGTGCCGCCGACGTGATGTGGATCGCGGGCGAGTTCTATGATGCCCTCGGCAGCGGCCCGCATCAGTGCGGCGTAGCCATCGCGTTGGTTGGCACGCAGCACATCACGCAGCTCTTCCGGCACGGTGACCGTGACTTGGAAGTAGGGGCATGCCAGAAGCTCGGCTTTGCGCGCAGCGATCCAGCGCTCGGTCTGATCCTTATGGCATCTGGGACAGCTCCGGTTCTTGCACGAGTGGTAGGAGAAGACCTCGGTGCGACAGCAGGCGCAGCGCCAGAGGTGCCCGCCAAGTTGCTCGGTCCGGCAGGCGAGAATATCGGCAACGGCACGCCGATGCGAAGGCAGCACCGAGGCGCCATGGGCCGACAGATAGTCCTGCGCAAAGCGGCGCAGAACATCGGCGAGCGCGACCACTACCGGCCTCTCTGATTGGAGATTGAATCAGAGGTCGGTCATCAACTTGTCGAGGGCGATGCGCAGGCCGCAGGCATACATCAAAGCAAAGCAGATACGATGGACCGGGTTCCTTACGTGAGCGAGGATGGTGCGGACCTCGGCATGGGAGAGCACGGTCGGTAGGCGCTGCTTCTTCGGAGCGCGGACGCTTTTTTTTGGGAGAATAGGGGTCAATCGCGCTCAAGCGTGCGGTGAAACAGGAAACGGATGCCACCGTGATTGGTCTTGAAGGTGCCGCGTGCGATGCCTCGCTCATCCCGCAGATGCAAGAGATAGGCGCTCACCTCCGCTTCGCTCAACAGATCAGGCGAGCGCATGTAGTGAGCTGCCAACCGGCGGAAAACGTCCTGCGTCCTCGGCACGTAGCTGGCCAACGTCATATCCTCGATCATACCCTTACGTATTGGGGTCATCTGAGATCTCCATTCGAGGTTGAAGCCAGGACTTCTTGTCCAGGCACTCGAGGAGGATACCGCCCCGCGACCCCAGCGGCGATCATGCCGCTTCTACGGCGAAGCCGTTCAGTCCAACCCCTGTGTGCAAACCCAAAATCCTTATGCGAAAGTTAGGTCGGCAGAACTCAAACCTGCTGGTGGCAGCTGGAAGACGTGCCAACCGAGGGCCGAAATCAACGCGACGTACCACCACCAACCCCGCTAGTCACCGCGCAAGACTCCCACCCCCGCTTTGCGGTGATACCATTCGGCGGCGCCGCCGTGGAACGGCAGGAACGTGTTGCGGGTGAAGTTCGCTGGCACAGTTTCCGCGGCCGCCGCGTGAACCACCATCATGTCATCGTGATGCGAGAACACGGCATCGATAATTGCGTAGACGAGATCATCAGGCAGGGTCGAATGCGCCACCGCAAAGTTGAACATGCCGACGGTCTGGTAGTGTCGCAGTAGCGAGGGGTATGTGCCGGCAGCAATCAGTGACGACCCAAGTTCAGGCAGGGCAAGGCGGAGCGATACCATTTGGTGCTGAGCAAGCGGCACGTAACGCACTTTGTGGCTGCGTTCGAGCGCAGCGAATGACGGGACTGGGACGCCCGCAGCCACAGCCAGTGCATCGAGGGACCCAGCTTGGACCTTCGCCGTAAGGTCCTCCCAACTTCCTGTGCGGAAATCGGCGTCGAGTTTGAGTGTCTTGAATACTTGCGGCATGTAGAGACCAGAAGTGCCGCCTTCCGGTCCGATGCCAACCTTCCTGCCGGCCATATCGGCTAGCGAAAGGATGCCCGAGTCGCGCAGTGTAACGAACTGGAACGGCGTGTCGTACATCGGGAACATCGCGCGCAGGGCTCGATACTTGGTGCCGTTGGTCCACACACCCGTGCCGTTCCATCCCTGCTGGGCGACCCCTAGTGTGACGAAGGCGAGCTGAAGCTCACCAGTTTCCAGCAGCTTGACGTTTTCCGTCGGGCCCTCCGTGGGTCGCGCCCAAACCGTGGTCTTTAGTTCCCGCGTGAGGATGCGAGCCAAGCCCTCGCCGTACACAAAGTACGAGCCGCCCGGGGAGGCCGTTCCGATGGTAATTGTCTCGGGCCAATACGGCTCTCGGGCGTGGCTCGTTGCGGGCGACATCAATAACCCGACCACTGCCAGAAATCCGGTAATCATTGACTTCATGCTCAGCTCCTTGGGTCCCCCGGGCGACAGTGCAGCGTTGCCAAGGTGAACCGCATCTATCGAACAACCGGCACCGGTGGGCTCACCACGTCGTGCACGCGCTCGGGCTCATCCGCCTCTGCCTCGGTCTCGTTGTTGAGGATGCGACGCATCCGATCGCCGTCGAGCGCACCTTCCCATTTGGAGACGACGACAGTGGCGACTCCGTTGCCGATGATATTGGTGAGCGCACGGGCCTCGGACATGAACCGGTCCACGCCAAGTATCAGGGCGATGCTAGCGACCGGGATGGTGCCCACCGACGCGAGCGTGGCCGCGAGCACGATGAACCCTGACCCAGTGACTCCCGCTGCGCCCTTTGACGTCAAGAGCAGGATACCAATGATCCCGAGCTGCTGCGCGAGGCTAAGGTCCGTGTTGGTGGCCTGCGCCAAAAACAGGGCGGCCATCGTTAGATAGATGCAGGTGCCATCGAGGTTGAATGAGTAGCCTGTCGGAACCACCAGACCGACCACCGACTCCTCGCAGCCGAGATTCTCCATCTTGGTGATCATGCGCGGCAAGACCGACTCAGATGATGAGGTGCCAAGCACAATCAGCAGCTCTTCTTTGATGTAGCGGATGAATTTGAAGATGTTGAAGCCGGCGACCATGGCGAAGAAGCCGAGCACAAACACGATAAAGATCACGCACGTGGTGTAGAACGCAAACATCAAGTGCGCGAGCGAGATCAGCGTAACGATACCGTACTTGCCGATGGTGAAAGCCATTGCGCCGAACGCACCGAGTGGCGCCACTTTCATGATGATGCCGACAACGCCAAACAGCGCATGCGAGGCTTGATCTATAACGCCGAGCAGGGCCTGGCCGCGCGCACCCAGCGCCTGCAGCCCAAACGCAAACAGGATGGCGAAGAACAGGACCTGGAGGATTTCTCCCTGCGCAAAGGCTCCCACCACCGTGCTGGGTATGATGTCCATCAGGAACTGCAGCGTGCTCTGTTCCTTCGATTTCGCGACATAGCCTTGGATCGATTTGGTGTCGATGGTGGTCGGGTCCACGTTCATGCCGGCACCGGGTTGCAACGTGTTGGCAACTACCAAGCCGACAATGAGTGCAAGTGAGGTGACGAGCTCGAAGTAGATCAGAGCCTTGAGGCCGACACGGCCGACCTTTCGCATGTCCTGCATGCTAGCAATGCCGTGGACCACCGTGCAGAAGATGATCGGCGCGATGATCATTTTGATCATCTTGATAAAGGCATCGCCGAGCGGCTTCATCTGCTCGCCAAGCTGCGGGTAGTAGTGACCAACCAGCACACCGGCCAGGATTGCGAGCAAGACTTGGAAGTAGAGGCTCTTGAAGAATGGCTTATGTCCTGGCAGGGCATCTGCCGTTGTTGCCTGAGCTTGCATATGGCTGCTCCTTGTAGCTTCGTCCCTAGGTCCTTGTGTTGGCGTCGACGACGGCGCCTGAGATCACCGCCTTGATGTTCCCGATCTCCTTGCCGACGAGCTTGAGGCCGTTCAACACAGCCGCGGCGACCGTGATGGCGATGCCATGCTGGTCGTCATGAAACAGGGGAATTCGCATGCGCTGGCGCAGCTTACGCTCGGCGATGAAGGAATGTCACGCCTACTACGGTTGTGGTGGGCAACTCTACAATGAACGTCGTAACGCAAGTTGGGTTACAGCCGGCCTCTTATGCGACGTACTTGAAAGGGGCTAACTTTAACAGCACCGTGGACCAGGCTATCACGATCTATTTGCCGCCTGGTTACAGACGTTGGATCTTGCGCTTACTCTACCCACGGGCGCACTCATTCCGTCGCGACGACGCGGATGTAATCGTGTTCTCCTTCGCCGAGCCAGCGTGGATGCGGTCGGTCTTGGCCTGGGATACTCCTGGACGCAGAAGCGAACTCTACTTATGCGCGAGCCCAATTAGCAGTTTTTCGCGTTTGGTCTCCGTTGGCAGTCCCATTCCAAGCCATTGCATTCATGTCTGCTTCCGGCAATCTGCGACACGCACGCATCATTCACCGGAGTGCTCGTTCAGAAACCGCACGATGTCCGACTTCCCTGGATTGAGCTCGAAGCGCTCGACAAGCGCATCGACCTTGCGCGGCGCGAACCGCTTCTCTATTTGCGCGCGACAGAACTCAGCCGCGACGCGTGTCTTTGCCCACTCGCTCACCCAGCGATGCTCCTTGGGGTCGCGGTAGCACGTGCGATAGATGGTCATCCGCCACTACTCGAAAGAGAAACTCCTTCACACAATAAGTAGTGTGCCGCAAGCTCCTGCTACACAATGTTTTTTTCACAGCCATCCTGAATTGATGTTCCCTTTATGTTCTCATGCGCTATAGACGCTCACGCCGCCTGCGCTCCGCATCGCTCCCCTGTTCGCCTTCGGCGCCGCGTTGAGCGCGGGCGGCGACCAATGCGGAGAGAGCATGCGGCCTGGCGAGAGAGGCTTCGTGCGAACCCTCGGCCAACTGGCCGAGTCCAAAATGGCGCTTGTCGCCATCTGCCGGCGCTGCAAACTATCAACGCGTCCTCTACCCCGCGTTACCGTTGCAGGTTACAACCTGGTCGGCGGCCCTGAAAGATACGAAGCGCTCAGAACTCTCAAATCCGTCACCGAGCGAGGCTCGCCCATTACGAAGGGAGAAAACAAGATGCAAGGCAGGTCACTCACGCGTCGTGCATTCATTGCGACTAGCGCGACTGCGATCGCCGCGCCCTACGTCCGTACGGCGCACGCGGCCGGAAGTCTGACGATCGGTATGTGGGATCACTGGGTCCCAGGTGCCAACGAGGTCCAGACCGCGATAATTCAGGAATGGGCCGCAGCAGAGAAGGTCGAAGTCACGATCGATTACATCACCAGCCAGGGTAACAAGTTGATGCTGGCGTTGGCCGCCGAGGAGATGGCCAAATCCGGCCACGACATCATGGAGTTCACCAACTGGGAAGCTGCACAGCACGCAGACGCGCTGGAGTCCACCGAAGACGTCATGAAGCAGGTGCTGGAGCGCAACGGTCCAATTGATCCATCGGTCGAGTATCTCGGCAAATGGAAGGGTCAGTGGGTCACTGTGCCCATGACGCGCGGCTCGTTGATGATGTCGGTATGCAGCCGCTTCGATCTCCTAAAGGAACATGCTGGTATTGATTTACAGGCGATGTACCCGGCTGGCAAAGATGCCGCGCCGGAAGCCGACAAGTGGACGTGGGACGCCGTGCTCGTCGCGGCCGAAAAACTGCAGAAAGCCGGCTTCGCCTTCGGTATTCCACTGGGCGTCACAACCGATAGTGTGCTGTGGACCGGCGGTATGTTCAAGGCCTTCGGTGCCGACCTCATCGATGCCAAGGGCAACGTGACCGCCAAGACGGACGCCGTGCGACAGGCGGTCGATTATGGCAAACGCTTGGCAGCATTCTTGCCCGCCGATGCACCGTCTTGGGACGACGCTTCCAACAACAAGTGGCTGATCTCGGGCAGGGGTTCCCTCATCTTCAATCCACCGTCAGCTTGGGCCGTAGCCAAGCGGGATGCCCCGCAAGTTGCCGAGAAGTGCTGGACGCACGGCTTCCCCAAGGGTCCCGCGGGACGGTTCAATCCAATGTTGCCGCGTCTTTATGGGGTTTGGAATTTCTCGAAGAACAAGAGTGCGGCCAAGAGCCTCCTACTGCACTTGACGAGCCGGCAGGCGGCCGCGCGGCAAGTGGCTTCGAGTCAAGGCTACGATCTGCCGCCGTACACCAAGTTCTATGACTTCAAGACGTGGACAGACAACGGGCCACCGCCAGGGACCTTGTCGCACTATCCCATCAAGGGCGGTGACCAGAAGAGCACCATCGCCTGCTCGCCCGCGCCGCCGAGGGTAGCAGCCCAAATCTTTACCCAAGCGATCATGCCCAAAATGATCGTCCGACACTTCCAGGGCGAGCCCATGGAGAAAACGCTCGATTGGGCCTCGGGCGAGCTCGAAGGTTTCTCGCGCACGTAGACCAACCGAACAGAAGCGGATTATGCCAGGCGCGCACCGCCTATTAAAATCCGATTAGGGCACTGAGCTAAGGACCGTCACGGGCCGGTCCTTTTTTCACCACGTCAACTACTCGCTTCGCAGCAGCACGGGGCTCCGGTCCAAGTGCAGGCTGAGTAGGCGGCGCCCGCTTGGTCGCTCCTGCGACGCTTGTCGAGATATACCACCAGCAAAATAGGTAGTTGGCCTGATACCTGCACAGCCCACGTCGCAAGCACGTTCAGTGTAGCGGCCGCGCGGTGAATACCTGCCGCTGCCGAGTTGGAAGCAGGATTCCTAGCACGCAGGAGTCAAAGATGCCCCAATCCTCCCAAATTGGCTTGATCGTCCGGCAGAGAGAACCGGTCAATCTCGAGAGCCCCTTGGATCAGTTGGACTCGTTCCTAATTCCGAGCGAGCTGTTCTACGTCCGCAGTCATTTTCCAGTGCCCGATTTGAAGATCGAGAGTTACCGCTTGCAGATCTGCGGCACAGTGAATAATCCGTTCGCTCTAACCTACCAGGCATTGCGTCAGATGCCGTCCGAGACCCGGGTCGCTACGTTGGAGTGCGCGGGCAATGGCCGGGTTTTCCTGGTGCCTCAGGTCGCAGGCGCGCAGTGGGAGCTCGGCGCCGTCGGTACGGCGGAATGGACCGGGGTGCCGCTGGCCGGGTTGCTCGAACGCGCGGGCCTCAATGCCGATACCTGCGAAATCGTGCTCGAAGGCGCCGACCGGGGTACGCCGGCAGAACCGCCGGTACCGCCCGCCCCGATCTCCTACGCCCGAAGCTTGCCGCGGACCAAGGCAGTCAAGCCGGAGGTTCTAATCGCCTACCAAATGAACGGCCGTGATCTCAGGCCCGACCACGGCTATCCGGTGCGGGCCATCGTGCCTGGGCATTTTGGCATGGCTTCTGTCAAATGGCTGACGCGAATCGAGGCGGTGCGCGTGCCGTTTCAAGGGTATTGGCAGACGTCGGACTACGGTTATTGGCGTGATTTCAATGGAAAGCCGGTGCGAAGCGCGCTCGGCGAAATGCACCTCAAATCTGAAATCTTCCGGCCGCGCGTTTATGAGACGCTTCCAGCCAACCGCGGTTACACAGTGTTTGGCGCGGCGTGGGCGGGCGAAACTGAGGTGACTGAGATCACCTTAAGCACGGACGGCGGCCGCACATGGAACGAGGCAAAATTCCTGGATACCGTGCAACGGCACGCCTGGCGGCGCTGGACCTATGAGTGGCGCACACCGAAGGAGCCAGGCAAGTACACCTTGCTCGCCCGCGCCAAGGATGCAACCGGTCGCGTGCAGCCGGACCACCATGACCCGAACCACGGCAGCTATGTGATCGATCATCCGCTGCCGATCGAGGTCTATGTTGGCGATTCATGAGCACGCATGGTCGGCATCCAGACGACGCGGCAGCTCTCCCCCTGACAGCAGACGGAATTGGTATAGTACCGAGACCCTCTGTAGATTTGTTTACACGCGATAGATCGTAGCCCGGCTGACGCCGTAGACCTTGGCAAGGTGGCTGGCGGCCTCGCCGTTGGCCAGGCGCTGGCGGGCCTCGCTACGCTGCACGTCGCTGAGCCGGAACTTGCGACCCATCTTCACACCGTTTTGGCGGGCGATGGCGCGACCTTCGTGAGTGCGCTTGATGATGCGCAGGCGCTCGTCCTCGGCCATGGCGGAGATGAAGGCCATGAAGCCGCGGCCAATGGGGCTTGTCAGATCGATGTAGGCGCGGTCGAGCACGCGGATGGTGGCCTCCGCGTCGATGATCTCCTTCAGGATCTGCAGGCCGTCCCACATCGAGCGGGTGGCCCGGTCCCATTCGGCGATCACGAGCTCGTCGCCGGGAGCGAGGCTGTCGAGGGCCTTCCTGAGCTGCGGCCGGCCGGCCAGGCTCCTGCCCGACGCGGTATCCTTGAAAATCTCGTCGCAACGCTCGGCCTTGAGCGCGCGGATCTGGCGCTCGAGCTCCTGGGCCTTGGTGCTGACGCGGGCATAGCCGATCCGGCGCGGCGATGGGCCGGGCCTCAAGCGTGGCGCAGGCCGCTGCAGACCCCGTCGGTGGGCGACGCCACCAGTGCTCATGATCTTGTCCCTCACACCCGTTTCTGGCCGCAGTTTTTGTGCGACTCATTTATGAGACCAGATAAGTCCTGTAGAATCTGGGGGTCAAGCGCTGTTCCACAAATGTTGAATTGTGAGACGAAGATGGGGCGACCCGCCGCCAAAGAATGCCTCAGTTCGCCTTCAAGCGCACCTCCTCCAGCGGCGCCGACCAGGGATAGGGGTT
>Ga0075425_100009104_pt1 | contig 10556 bp, 7 predicted proteins | sample SoiMethybrSBSTD4_FD_75300 | JGI IMG/M metagenome (GOLD analysis project Ga0075425, IMG submission 75300) | Bulk soil microbial communities from a Populus tree surrounding site in Tennessee, USA - Soil MetaG P. TD hybrid SBSTD4 | ecosystem: Environmental > Terrestrial > Soil > Tree plantation...
CACCACGAGATCGAACCGCTTGTCCTCGAGCGGACGGTCGGGCGCGGTGCGGGCGACGGTGCCGACGCGCGTCACCTTGCCGGGGAAGCGCTGTTCGCGCAGCGCCTCGACCAGCACCGTCACCGGCTGGCCGACGGCGACGCGGCGAACGTCGGCCTCGCCGACCGACGCCTCGACGAGCATTCGGTCGACGTCGGCGACCGTAACAATGCCGGGCGTTTCCGTGACGCGATCGCCGGGCCGAACCTTCCGCCGCGGGTTCGCCGTCATCGATTCTTCGTAGACGACGAGTCCCGGCCGGCGGGCGTAGATGCTGCCGTTCTCGATCTGGCTGCGCAGGAAATTGACGCGGGTTTTCGCCTCCATCACGCGGGCGCGCGCATTCTCGCGCTGCGCTTCCTTCTGCGCGAGCTGCAGCTCCGCCTTCTGCTGATCGTGCGTCGTCGTCTTCTTGATCAGCACGTCGGCGCGCCGGCGGGCGAGCGCGAGGTCTTCCTCGGCCTGCTCGAGCTCTTCGGTCGTGCGCCGGAGCTCTTCGCGCGTGATGAAGCCCTTTTCGAGCAGCGGCGCGAGCGCCTGCTGCTCCGTGCGCAGCCGCTCGACCTTCTTCTCGGCAAGCTGGAGCCGGGTCCGTGCTTCTTCGACGGTGAGCGCTGCCTCACCGCCGGCAAGAGAGTCGAGGGCCGCCTGTCCCTCCTGCCGATCGATCTCCGCGACCTGCAGGTCGACCTCGGCCTGCCGCTGCTCCTGATTGGCGCGCTCCAGATCGCGCTCGACTGCGACAACGTCGAAGCGCACGAGCAGATCGCCTTCGCCGACGCGCGTCCCTTCGGGCACGAGGAACGTAATCTCGACGTCGCGCCCCGACAGCGGCGAGTGGTAGGTCATCGCCTGGACCGGCTTCAGCAGCCCGCTGACCGTCAGCGTCGCCGCCAGCGTCCCGCGCCGCACCGTCGCCGTCGTCGACGCGTCGAACGCCGTTTCCTTGCGCACGAACGCGAAGACGCCGGCGGCGCCGACGAGGCCGAGCCCGATCACCCAGAGCAGCCGCTTCTTACTCATGGTGTTCCGCGCGAACCGGTGCCGTCGCGTCGACGAAATCCTTGCGCGGATCCAGCGCGCCGATCGCCGCGCGCAGCGCCAGCCGCGCCACCGCCAGGTCCGCCAGCGCCACGATACGCGCGGTCTCGACGTTCAGCAAGTTCGTCTGCGCAGTGACGACGTCGAGGTTGTTCGAGAGTCCGCGCTCGTACCGCAACTTCGCGATGTCGACTTCCTGTTGCGCGAGCTGCACGTTCGCCTCGGCTGCCGCGAGGTTCCGGACGACGCGATCCCGCTGCCGCACCTGACGGCGCACGTCGTCCGCGATCCGCCGGCGGAGCATCTCGACGTCGCGCTGATGGCGATCGCGATCGATGATCGCGCTCTGGAACTCGACGAGCTGCGGTGTGCGGTCGACCGGCATGGAGATCGTGAAGAACGTCGCGAACTGGAACTTGTCGAGCCCGAAGCTGCGCGGCAGGCTGTCAGCGGTCTCGCGGCGCGTGAGCGCGAGGTTCAGATCCACCTGCGGCTTGAGCTGGTTGCGCGCGTACGAGATCGCGCGGTCCGCGTCGTTGGCCGACGCGATCGCCGTCTGCAGGTCCGGGCGCGCGGCCATCGCGCGCGCGATCGCGTCGTCGGGCGTGACGTCTTCCACGGTCTTCGGGATGTCCGGGATGATCTCGAACGGGGTGCCCGACTCGCTGCCGATCAGAAACCGCAGCTGGTCGCGGGCATCCTCGGCCGACGACTCGGCGTCGAAGAGCTGCAGCTGCGCCTGCGAGACGAGCTGCTGCGCCCGGAGGACGTCCAGCTGCGAAACGAGACCGGCGCCGAGCTTCGCCTCCGACGCGTCGCGGAGCTGCCGCGCGCGATCGAACCCCTGCCGCGCGACCTTGATCAGCGCTTCCTGCGAGACGACGCGGTAGTACGCGGTTGCGACGTCGATGGCGACCTGTTGCTCGAGCAGCGATTGATCGCGCGCCGACGTGGCCTGGTTCAGTTCCGCCAGCGTGAGCGACCGGCGCGTGGCGGCCGGGCCGAATCCCTTGAGCAGCGGCTGGCTGAGGAGCAGCGTCGTGTCGGAGTTGTAGAAGCGGACGTCGTCGGTGCCGGTCAACGACGGCACCTGTGAGGACGACGTTCCGCCGCCGACGCGCACCGACGTGCCGGTCGTGAACTGCTTCGTGACGTCCAGGCGATAGGTCTGGCCGGCGATATCCGTCTGGCCGAACGAACCCTGCATGTTCGGGACGATCTTCGGCGAGAAGGCGCTGCGCGCAGCGCGCACGCTGAGGCCGGCGCGCTCGCCGGTGTCGTGCTGATTGATGATCCGGTCGTTTTTGAGGAGCGCTTCGCTGACGGCGTCGGCGAGGGTCAGGACCCGCCTTGCCTGCTGGGCGGCAAGCGGCATGGCCGCCGCGAGGACGACGAGAAGAGACGCGGCCGGCACGACGGACTGCTTCGTACGTTCCATCGAAGGCTCCCTGGGCTGTGAGGGCGGAGATCCAGATTGTGGGACGAAACCGCGAACGTAGTCCAGCGGCTGGGAGACTGGGGGGAATCGGGCGGTAGGAAGCCGGTCAACCGCCCGACAGGAGAAACCCGGGGACCGCTGCTTACTGACGACGGAGCGTGGTCGACGCCGAGATGCTCGCTCCGTTTGAAGCCGAGGTGGTAATCGTGCCGGTCATTGTCGTCCCGGTGGAGTCGGTGGAGAAGTTCTGAAGCCGTTCGTTGAACGTAGGGCTGGGAACACCGTTGACCGTGAACGAATTGGTCAGGAGGTTGACGGTCGTCGGGTGGGTCGTCCCTGAGATCGATCCCGAGGCAAGGCCAAATGTGCCGGTACACGTTCCAACCCAGTTCAGACTTCCGCCAATGGTCGTCCCGCTTTGTGTCAGCGTAAGGCTGAATGGGCAGTTGAAACCAGGTTCGACGCCGCCCGTCCACGTGCCGCTCACTGGCGGTCCGATCGTGATCGACTGCTGCGGCGCCGACACCTTGTGGCTGTGACCGTCGTCGATACTCAGATTCGCCGTTGCCGCTCCCTGATTGTTGAACGTGTGCGTGACCGAATCGCCGGTGCCGCTGCCGCCGTCGCTGAACGTCCAGCTCTTGGTGAGCGAGTCGCCGTCCGGGTCGCTCGCGCCCTGCGACGTGAAGGTGAACTGCGTGATGCCCGCCATGCCGGTGCCGCTCGGCGCGACGCTGATGGTACCCGGGGTCGGCGGCTCGTTTTTCTTCGACAGCACGACGCCCGCGACGACGGCCGCGGCGGCCGCCGCGCCGATGATGACCCACTTCTTCCCGCCGCCGCCTCCGCCCTGCGTTGATACCTGTTCTTCGGGCGCCGTCGCCGCGGTGGTGGAGGTGCTGCGCGTCAGCTTGACGGTGAGCGTGGTCGGCGCGCCGGCGGGCACCGTGACGACGCGCGAATTCTCGAGGTAGCCGTCCTTGACGATGCGGACGCGGTGTTCGCCCGCTGTAAGTGCCGAGACCCGTGCCGGCGTCTGCCCGGCGAGATGACCGTCGACGTACACCGCGGCGTCCGCCGGATCGGTCGTGACGGAAAGATTGCCTGTCGCCGCCGCACCCGGACTCCCTTTCGGCGTCTCCGCGAAGCTCGAGCCGACGAGCAGACTGGCCGAGAGCGCCAGGCTGAAGCCCGTTCGCAGATACGCTGGTATTCGAAGACTCGCGCGACTCATGCACGCCTCCTTAGGAGCCTGTGAGAGAAGTTCCCCTGTTGAGTGAGCCCACAGTACTGTCGGTTGGGTTGTAAGGCTGAGTTACGGTGCGGATGATACGGATGGGCCTACGGCTGTGTCAAGGACATGATCAAAAAGGTCAAGCTGTCGTCTGGAGTTCGTGCAAGTGAGCGTAGACGCCGCCCATCGCGAGCAGCTGATCGTGCGTACCCTGCTCGACGAGCTGCGCGTCCGTCATGACGAAGATGACGTCGGCGTTGCGGACCGTGTGCAGATGGTGCGCGATGATGATGCAGGTGCGGCCCTTCATCAGGTAATCCAGCGCTTCCACCACCGCTTTCTCCGATTCCGCGTCGAGGCCCGTCGTCGGCTCGTCGAGAATGAGAATCGGGGTGTTTCGGACGATCGCCCGCGCAATGGCGATGCGTCGCCGCTGCCCGCCCGACATCGACACGCCGCGCTCGCCGACCATCGTGCCGTAGCCTTGCGGCATGTTGACGATGAAGTCGTGGGCGTGCGCGATCTCGGCGGCCTTGATCGTGTCCATCGGGTCGGCGTCGGGCCGCCCGTAGGCGATGTTCTCCCAGACCGTGCCGCTGAAGAGCAGGTTGTCCTGCAGGACGAAACTGATCTGGTCGCGCAATGATTTCAGCGTGAACTGCTTGATGTCGATGCCGTCGATCTTGATCGCGCCGCCCTGCGGGTCGAAGAAGCGCGGGATGAGGCTGGCGATCGTCGTCTTGCCGGTACCGGACGGGCCGACAATCGCAACCACCTGTCCGGGCTCGATGCGGAAGCTCACGTCGCGCAATATCTGGATGTCGGCGCCGTAGCTGAAGCTGACGCGATCGAACTCGATGAGCCCCTTGAACGGCGGAGCGTGTCCGGCCGTCGGCAGATCCGCCACGCGGCTCTCGCTCGCCATCACTTCCTGAATCCGCTCGAGCGCGACCGCGGCCTTCGAGATCGTGCTCGACATCTTCGAGAGCTCGCGCATCGGCTTGTAGCTGTTTTTCAAGTACGCCAGGAAGATGATCAGCGTGCCGATGCTCAGCTCGCCGCGCTCGGGCATCGCGAGGCGCGCGCCGTAGCCGAGCACGAGGATCGTGCCGACCGCGACGATGATGTCGACGATCGGCGAGAGCTTGGCCTTCATGCTGCGCGCCGCCAGCGCCGCCTGGACGCTCTGCCGGCTCTCCCAGTTGAATTTCCGGTCCTCGTAGTCCTCGCGGGCGAACGCCTGGACCACCTGGATTGAGCTGAGCATCTCCGCGACGCCGGAGAGCATCTCGCTCTCCTTTTTCCGGACGGCGCGCGACGCCTTCTTGATCTTCCGGCTGTAGAAATAGACGACGAGGAACAGCACCGGCGCCACCGACAGCGCGACCAGCGTGAAGCGCCAGTTGATGTAGAACATCACGCCGATCATGCCGACCAGCGTCAGCAGCTGGACGACGATGCCGAGCAGCGCCGTCGTGATGAAGTCCTGAATGGCGTCGATGTCGCTGGTGACGCGGCTGATCAAATCGCCGGTCCGCGATTCGCCGTGCTCGAGCAGCGACAGCCGCTGAATGCGCTGGTACAGCGCCAGCCGCAGGTCGTGCGAGACCCACTGACCGACCGTCGTCGTCATGTACTTTTCCCAGTACGAGCCAACTGCGCCGACGATGGCGATGAGCAGGACGGCGACGAGCGCGAAGTTGAGGATGGCGATTTTGTCGTGGCCGAGCGTCGCGACAATGGGCAGCGCCCAATCGGGCAGCTTCTTGTTCTGCAGGAGGTTGTCGACGACGATCTTGACCGGCCACGGCTCGGCGATATCCGCGCCCGTTTCCCCGATGACCGCCACGCACGCGATGATGAACGCCTTCCAGTGCGGCCGCAGCAGCGTGCCGACGGTCGTTTTGGCGGGACCTTCGTGCGCGGGTGCGGGCGCGGTCGTGGCTTCGGGGACAGCCGCTGGGATCACGCGCGTATCTTGTATCACAGGTGGGTCGGGTAGGTCGGGTGGGTCGGGTGGGTCAGGGGGGCAGATGGGGTCAAACCCACCAGACCAACCCGACCCACTCGACTTACTCGACTGCTACCGTCCCGGTGCTGTGTACGACACCGTCTTCTTGACGGCCTGATCGATCTCTTCCGGTGTGATCAGCACCCGCGTCCTGGCCGTCACTGCGCCGCTCGCATTGATCGCGATTGCGGCGGCCGCGATCGTCGCGTGGTCCGGCGCCTCCACGATCACGAGCGCGTCGGTGTCGCCGAATGCGTAATAGAACGCCTCCATCCTGGCGCCGGCGCTCTTGATCGCCGCATCGGCGGCCGCCCGCCGCTTCGATCCGCCGTCCTTGAGCAACCCCTTCGCGCCCTCGCTCGTGTAGCACGCCTCAATCAGGTACTTCGCCATACATGTCGCCTCCTTGTGCGGTGAACTGCGCATTTTGGATCACGCGGGCGTTGGAAACGAGTATTCTCCGGCTGGAGCGCGAGGCGTCAGCCGAGCGTTCAATGGAGGCAGCATGCGCACCATTGCTCTCGTATTCCTCGCGTCGCTGTGCGCCCTCACGAGCCTCGTGGCGCAGGGCGATCCGCAGCCGACGTGCCGGATGTGCCCGGCGACGTACATTCCCGTCGACGAGATCCAGGCGTACGCCAAGAAAGCGATGGCCGAGCGACTCACCGATCAGCAGGTGAGAGACGTCGAAATCGGCAAGAGCCACATCGGCATCGGTGTCGTGTACCGCGGGAAGCTCGAGAAGCCGGCGCCCGAGTCGGTGGCCGAGCACGACCTCGTCAGCGAGGTCTATCACATCATCGACGGATCGGCCACGCTCGTCACGGGCCCGGATCTCGTCGGCAAGAAGCGCCGCCCCGCGGAGCTCGAGACCGTGCGGCTCTTCAACGGCCCGGGCAACAACTCCCAATCGATTAACAACGGCGTCGCGCACCAGCTCACACCGGGCGACGTGATCGTCATTCCCGCGGGCACGGGGCACTGGTTCACGAAGATCGACGACCACATCACGTACCTGATGGTGCGGATCGATCCCGACAAAGTGACGCCGCTCAAGGACGAAGCCGCCTCGAAGGCATACCTCGCCGCGCCGCATCGCTGAGCGCCCGAGCGCGCGTCGCGCGGTGTATACTCGCGCGACTCCGGACTTCAGGGCGCACGTGGAAGGGCGAACGGTCTCGCACTATCGAGTCGTGGAGCGGCTCGGCGGCGGCGGCATGGGTGTGGTCTACAAGGCCGTCGACGAGCGGCTGGATCGCACCGTCGCGCTGAAGTTCCTGCCGCCCGAGCTCACGCGCGACGACGATGCGCGCCGGCGCCTCATCCAGGAGGCGAAGACCGCGTCGGCGCTCGACCACCCCAACATCTGCACGATCCACGACATCGACAGCACGCCGGAAGGTCAGTTGTTCATCGCGATGACCTTCTACGACGGCGAGACGCTCAAGAGACACATTTCCGAACGGCCGCTGCCCCTCGCGGGCGCGATCGACATCGCCCTGCAGGCCGCGCAGGGGCTCGCCAAGGCGCACGAGGCCGGCATCATCCATCGCGACGTCAAGCCGGCCAACATGATGGTGACGCTCGACGGTGTCGTGAAGATCGTCGACTTCGGCGTCGCGAAGCTCACGGGCGGCGATACCAGCGCCACGCAGACGGCCACCATCGTCGGGACGGCGCGCTACATGTCGCCGGAGCAGATCGACGGGGCGACGATCGACGCGCGGACCGACGTCTGGTCGCTGGGCGCAGTGCTCTACGAAATGCTCGCCGGCCGGCCGCCGTTCGAGACCGAGCGTCCGATGGCGCTGATGCACGAGATCACCACGCGCGACCCTGCGCCGATCGCGTCGGTGCGGCGGGACGTGCCGGACGACCTGGCGGCGATCGTCGGGCGGATGCTTCGCAGGAAGCGGGACGAGCGATACGCGTCCGCGGCCGACGTCGCGAGGGACCTCGCAGCCTGCAAGACGCGGCTGACGGCCTCGCCGCTTCCCGCATCCACGCGACGTGCGCCACGCCGCGCCGCGATGGCCGCCGCCGCGGTCGTCCTGCTGGCGATTGGCGGCATCGGCGCGTGGTCGCTGAATCGGAGCGGGAAGACGCGATGGGCGCGGACGCAGCTGCCCGAAATCACAAAACTCGCCGACCACGACAAGTACGGCGCGGCGTTCCTGCTCGCGCAGCAGGTCGAGCCGTACCTCGCCGGCGACGCGGCGCTCGCGGATCTCTGGCCGCGGATTTCCCGCCGTATCGCGATCAGCAGCAAACCCGACGGCGCACGCGTGTTGACCAAGGACTACAGCGAGACGGCCGATCGCTGGATCGATCTCGGTGTGACGCCGCTGAAGGACGTCCGAGTCCCCCTTGGCTTGCGACGCTGGAAATTCGTCAAGGACGGCGCGACGACGCTCGAGCTCGCGCGTCCCGTCGACGACATCCCGGACGTCGCGCTCGAGCGTGCAGCCGACGCGGCCGCCGTGCACGTGCCTGCCGGCCGGACACGCACCTGGATCACGGGGATCGATCCGATCGAGTCGGTGAACGTGCCCGAATACTTCATCGATCGGTACGAGGTCACGAATCGGCAGTTCAAGGCGTTTCTCGATGCGGGCGGCTATCGGAAGCGTGAACTGTGGGATCAGCCGTTCGTCGCCGACGGCCGCCCGATCGGCTTCGACGATGCGATGGCTCGCTTCGTCGACGTCACCGGCCGGCCCGGGCCGTCGACGTGGCGCGTGGGCGAATATCCTGCGGGCCAGGACGACTATCCGGTCGGCGGCGTCAGCTGGTACGAGGCGGCGGCGTTCGCGAAGTTCTCCGGCAAGAGTCTGCCGACGGTCACACACTGGATTCGCGCGGCCGGCACCGATTTCGGCGCGAGCATCGAGCCGCTGAGCAACCTCCAGGGGTCCGGCCCGGCGCCCGTGGGCAAGTTCGCGGGCATGAGCCCGTTCGGCGCCTACGACATGGCTGGTAACGTGCGCGAATGGTGCTGGAACGCGTGGGGCGCGTCGCGGTACATCCTCGGCGGCGCCTGGTCGGATCCGCAGTACCTGTTCACCTACGCGAATCTCCAGTCGCCGTTCGATCGCTCGGCCACGAACGGCATTCGCCTCGTGCGATACCCGGACGGCCTGCCGGAGACGACCGCGAAACCCGTGGAGCCGCTCGCGCGCGACTATTCGAAGGAGAAGCCGGTCAACGATGAGCTGTTCAACGCGTATCGCGGTCAGTTCGCATACGACGCGGCGCCGCTCAACGCGAGCGTCGAGGCCGTCTCCAGCGCGAACAAGGAGTACCGGATCGAAAAAGTGACGTTGGACGCGCCGTACGGGCGAACGAAGGCGCAGGTTTACGTGCTGCTTCCGGCGCGCGGGACGCCTCCGTACCAGGCTGTCGTCTTGTTTCCCGGGTCAAGCGCCATTTCGACGCCATCGCTGCTCACAGCTGGGTACGTGGAGCGCTCCGACTTCGTCGTCAAAAGCGGTCGAGCCCTGGTGATTCCGGTCTATCGCGGCACGTTCGAGCGGCGCGAGGGGCTGACGTCCACCTGGCCCGAGCCGAGCGACCGCTATCGCGAGATGGCCGTGAGCTGGGTGCGCGATGTGAAGCGCACGATCGAGTATCTCGAGACACGCCGCGACATCGACGCGGGGCGGCTCGCGTACTTTGGCATCAGCTGGGGCGGCCGGTTGGGCGCGATCGTGCCGGCCGTGGAGCCGCGCATCAAGACGGTGATTCTGATCTCCGGCGGGCTGGCCTCGGGCCGCGCACGGCCTGAAGTCGATCAGCTGAATTACGTCTCACGCGTCACACAGCCCGTGCTGATGCTGAACGGCCGCTTCGACGCGATCGAGCCGCTCGAGTTGGCGCAACGCCCCATGTTTGAGGCGCTCGGCACGGCGAAGGATCAGAAGAAATGGGTGATCTACGACGACGACCACGCGCTCCCGGCGCACGAGAACGAGGTGGCGCGCGAGGCGCTCGCGTGGCTCGACCGCTATCTCGGGCCGGTGAACTGACCCGCGAATCCGCCGTCCACTGAGCGCCGTAAGTAGGCTGGACGCTCGATTCACGAGCGTCGACAGGAGGACGGCATGTTGGGCGACAAACTCGGGAGCGAGTCCGGAAAGGTGACGACGCGGCGGGTGCTGTCGAATCCGGGCGGCGGCCCCAAGCTGGAAATCTCGTTCCAGGCGCAGGGGACGCTTCTCGGCGTCGGCGAGCAGGACCTGGGAACGTATGTTTCCGTGATGCGGCCGGACGGCACCGTGTACGGCGAAGGCCAGGGCGTGCTGATGGGCCAGAACGGCGAGATGGCCTCGTGGGTCGGCCAGGGCGTCGGCACGTTCAAGAAAGACGGCTCGGTGAGCTACCGCGGCGCCGTGTACTATTCGACGACCACGCCGGCGTGGCTACGGCTGAACAACGTCGCCGCAATCTTCGAGTACGAAGTCGACGCGCAGGGCAATACGAAGTCCGACCTCTTCGAATGGAAATGAGCGCGTGACAGCGCGCGGCGCGGATGGATTGGATCCGGTTCCTGCTGCGCGTCGCGCGTGATGCGCGGCGGGATCGCGCCGGCCGCTACGCGCTCGACGAGCCGTATCGCACGAAGTACCTATCGCAGCCCGGACTGGCCCTGGCGTGCTCCATCCACGGCGGTCTGCCGTATGTGATGCTGAGCACCTCGGGCCGGCCCGAGCTGCTGCAGCTCGATCGATATCGGGGGATCCGGGCGGGCGATCGCGTCTGGATCCGGTTCGAGGATCTCCCGCAGTTCGTCAGCG
>Ga0075425_100009105_pt1 | contig 10556 bp, 11 predicted proteins | sample SoiMethybrSBSTD4_FD_75300 | JGI IMG/M metagenome (GOLD analysis project Ga0075425, IMG submission 75300) | Bulk soil microbial communities from a Populus tree surrounding site in Tennessee, USA - Soil MetaG P. TD hybrid SBSTD4 | ecosystem: Environmental > Terrestrial > Soil > Tree plantation...
TGACACCAGCGCGGCGGCACCCGAAAGGTGTCAGACAGCCTTACGCAACCGTCGCGAACCACGGCACTGCCTACCAGGTGTCTGACACCAGCAGCGCCTGCGCGAGCTCCGCGAGGCCCGTCTCACGCGCGTCGCCGCCGTAGGCGTGGTGGCAGCGCGCCGCATACGCGCGCAGGTAGACGCATGCGGCGCGCGCGACCGCATGCTCATCGGCCGAGAACCGCGCGGCGCGCTCCTCCTCGTACTCGGCGAGAAAGGCCTCCGACTCGGCCGTGGACGGCCAGACGTCGACCGCCTCCTCGAGCTCCTCCGTGTAGGTGAAGCTGCCCGCCGCGGTGCCGACGAGCTCCGGCTCACGCCCGACGGTGACGCTGTCCCAGTCGTAGAGCGCCGTCAGATGCAGCTCGCGGTCGAAGCGGAGGTGCTTGGCGCTCCAGTCCGTATGGCCGACCACCTCGGCACCGACGGGAGCGTCCGCGACCGCCCGCGCGGCGGCGGCGATCTCGTCGATCCAGCCGGCGCCGGCCGTGGTCGCCTCGAAGTCGAAGAGCACGTTGTGCGGTTTCGGCCAGAGCGCGCCGGCCGGGCGGAGGAAGGCACGCCGCGGGCGCACGCCGGTCGCGGTCGTGACGCGGTGGAACCGGACGAGCTCGCGCGCCATCGCCCGCCGGACCGGCGGGTCGTGCGCATTCCGGAACTCGCCGGCGTCGAGCCACTCGTCGACCGACGCGGTGCCGACCAGCCGCAGCGGCCGCGGCGCCGGGTAGCCGCCGGCAGCGAGACGTCCTTGCAGCTCGTGCACGTCCTTGAGGTACTCCTCGGCGGCGAAGAGCTTGTTCACCTTGATCGAGACGCGGGAGCCGTCGCGCCGTCGTACGCCGAAGAGCGCGCCGACGCTCGCATCGAGGAAGAAGATCTCGTCGGCTTCCGGCTCGATCTTCAGCGCCTGCGTGCGAATCGCGTCGGCGTCGAGCGTCCCGAGGACGTCGAGCAGGATCGGCGAGTCCGGATAACGTCGCAGGTACGTGTCGACCCCGTCCAACCTCGTCTCCCTTCGTCGCATCGCGATCCGCGCGCAAGCGCTCGACGGCAGCGTACGCAACGTCCTCGAGGCCGTCCGCCGACTCGGCCGGCTGCAGATCGACCCGATCGCGCGCGTCGCACCGACCCAGCACCTCGTCCTCTGGAGCCGCCTCGGCCCGTACGACCGCGCCGAGCTCGACCGGCTGCTCGCGGCCCGGGAGCTCTACGAGTGGTCGGCGTTCGTCTACCCGAAGGAGGCGCTGCCGGCGCTGCGTTCGCTGCAGCGGCGCTGGCCGCCCGGCAACGGCGCCTGGCCGGTCCGGATCCGGGAATGGCTGAAGGCCAACGCGTCGTTCCGACGGTACGTGCTGCGTGAGCTGGAGCGGAATGGGCCGATGCGCTCCAGGCAGTTCGAGGATCGCGCCGCGGTTCCGTGGGCGTCCAACCATCCGTGGTGGGGCGATCGCAGCGTCAGCATCATGCTCGAGCTCCTGGAGGCGCGCGGCGACATCGCCGTCGTCGGCCGCGACGGCCGGCAGCGCCTCTTCGACCTCTCGCAGCGCTGGTACGGCACGACGAAGCCGCTCCCCGCCGCGGAAGCCGACGCGTATTTCGCCGCCGAGCGCTTCCGCTCGCTCGGCGTCGAGTTGCGCCGCGGGACGTGGCACGTGCACCCCGGCGGGGACGACCGCCCCGTCCGGCGCACGACGCTGCTGTCGCCGTTCGACCGCCTGATCCACGACCGCAAGCGCGCCGAGGCGCTGTGGGGCTTTCGCTACCGGATCGAGATCTACGTGCCGAAGGAGCAGCGCAAGTACGGCTACTTCGTGCTGCCGGTCCTGCACAACGACAAGCTCGTCGGGCGCATCGACCCAGCCTTCGACCGCAAGACCAGCGTGCTCCGCATCAACGCGGTGCACTGGGAGAACGGGCCTGTGCCGATCGAACGGCCTGTCCGCTCCCTCGCCCGGTTCCTGGGAGCGAAGGAGGTCGTGTGGCCGTGAGCCTGGCCAAGATCCGGCGCCTCGTCGTCGGGTCACAGGGATTCGCGGCACGGTTCCGTCGCGCGGACGAGGCGGACGTCGAGGGCGCGATCCGCCGATTGAGCGCCGTGCAGCTCGACTCGATCTCGACCGTCGACCGCGCGCACCGGCTGACGCTGTCGTCCCGCGTCGGCGCGTTCCCCGCGGGCACGGTGCCGCAGCTCCTGCAGGACGGCCGCGTCTTCGAGTACTGGGCGCACGAGGTCTCGCTGCTCCCGATCGAGCTGTGGCCGCACTTCCACGCGGCGATGAACGGCGGCGGCCACTGGGGCATCCACGATCGTGCGTTGCGCCTGCACGGCGATCTCGTCGAGCCGATCGTTGCGCGCATCCGCGACGAGGGACCGCTCGCGTCCCGCGACTTCGAGGACCGCGGCGGCGGCGGGATGTGGAACTGGAAGCCGTCGAAGATGGTGCTCGACGCGCTCTGGGACCGCGGCGTGCTTGCGATCGCCGGCCGGCGGAGCTTCCAGCGCGCGTACGACCTGACCGAGCGCGTGATCCCGAAACAGTGGCTCGACGCGCCGCTGCCGACGGAGGCGGAGACGCTCCGCACCTGGGCAGTCCTCGCCGTGCGCGCACACGGGGCGCTGCCCGAGGCCGCCATCCGAGAGCACTGGCGGCTCAAGGGCGGCCGCGCCCGCCTGCAGCCGCACCTCCACGCGCTGGTAGCTGAGCGCGTGCTCGACGAGCTGCGCCCCGACGACGGCGGCATGCCGTTCTACACCCTCCCGGGGACGGAGCTCGACGGCGATCCCGCGCCGCCTGTTCTCGTGTCGCCGTTCGACAACCTTCTCTGGCACCGGCCACTCCTCGAGCGGCTCTTCGGCTTCAAGCACGTGATCGAGGTGTACAAGCGGGAGCACGAGCGCGTGTACGGCTACTACGTGCTGCCGCTCCTCGCGGGCGACCGCTTCATCGGGCGCGCCGACGTGAAGGCCGAGCGCGCGGAGGGCGTTCTGCGCATCCGGAGGTTCACGCCCGAGCCGAACGCACGGGGCAACGTCGAGGCGAGGCTCGAGAAGGCGGCTGCCCGCCTCGCGCGCATCCTCGGCCTCGGTCGTGTCGAGCGCACGCCCGGGTAGGCTCAGCCCATGGAGTTCGAGACGCGCGCGATTCACGCAGGACAGGACCCCGACCCGACGACGGGAGCGGTGACCACGCCGATCTACCAGACGTCGACCTACGTGCAGGAGGCGGTCGGCGTCAACAAGGGCTACGACTACGCGCGGGGCGCGAACCCGACGCGCACCGCGCTCCAGATCGCGCTCGCGAGCCTCGAGAACGCGCAGCACGGCATCGCGTTCAGCTCGGGGCTCGGCGCGACGACGACACTGATGCACCTCGTCGACCCGGGTGACCGCGTCGTGCTGATCGCCGACGTCTACGGCGGCGTCTATCGCATGACGTCGCAGATCTATGAGCCGAAGGGCTACTCCTTCACGTACGTCCCCGCGAACGAGTTCGACGAGAACCTGGTGTCGTACCTCGCCGAGGACGTGAAGCTCGTGTGGGTCGAGACGCCCTCCAACCCGCTCTTGAACATCGTCGACATCCGGAAGGCAGCCGACGCGGCGCACGAGGTCGGCGCGCTGCTCGTCGTCGACAACACGTTCGCGACGCCCTACCTGCAACAGCCGCTCGACCTCGGCGCCGATGCAGTCGTTCACTCGACGACGAAGTACCTCGGAGGCCACAGCGACGTCATCGGCGGGTTCGTCGCGACGACCGACGACGCGCTCGCCGAGCGCCTGTATTTCCTGCAGAAGTCACTCGGCGCCGTCCCCGGCCCGTTCGACGTGTGGCTCGTCTTGCGCGGGATCAAGACACTCGCCGTTCGGATGCGCCAGCACTGCGAGAACGCGCACCGCGTGGCGGAGTTCCTCGACGGCCACCCCGGCGTCGAGCGCGTCCTCTATCCCGGGTTGCCGAGCCACCCCGGCCATGACGTCGCGCGCCGGCAGATGCGCGACTTCGGCGGCATGGTCTCGTTCCTGACGGAGACGGACGAAGAGGCTGTCGAGCTGGTGGCGCGCACGCGGATCTTCAAGCTCGCGGAGTCGCTGGGCGGCGTCGAGAGCCTGATCGAGCATCCCGCCCGGATGACGCACGCCTCGACGGCCGGCGCGCCGTTCGCGCCGCCGGGGAACCTCGTGCGCCTCTCGGTCGGGATCGAGTCGGCGGAGGACCTCGTCGCCGATCTCGAGGCCGCGCTCGTCACGCGCGCAACCTCGGCTCGCGCGTAGGGACGTCGTCGAGGGGCGGCACGTCCCGCCACGGGAGCAGGTCGAAGCGCGCGAGCGCGCGCGGCAGGCGGCGCGTCGGGCGCATCTCAGCCGTGTGCTCCCAGTCGCCGCTGAAGTCCCAGACAGGGGCGTCGGGATGGTCGGCGAGCAGCTCGGTCGCGAGCCGTCCCGTCTCCTGTCGCTGGTCGACGATGACGCGATCCTCGTCGCTCCAGAAGAGCTGGAGCGGGACGCCCGAGTCGGCGATCTGCCTGATGTAGTGGTCGGGGCTGCGACGCGCATACGCCTGGGGCACCTGGTCGGGAGTGCCGCCGATCTCGTCCCGGGCGAGCGCCTGCAGCGCCGCTCCGTCGCGGAGAGCTCCGAAGTCGGCGTAGCGCCGGGCCATGTCGGTCGGGGGGTCGAAGGCGGCCGCGCCGGCGAGCAGGTGAGGGTGGCGCGCCAGGAGGAGCAGCGTCTCCTGCCCGCCCATCGAGCCGCCGATCGCGTAGATGCGCCTCCGGTCGACGTTCACGCCGTGGGCCTCCGCAATCGCGGGCATCCGCGCGAGGTCGTCGATCTGGCCCGGTGCGCCCCACGAGTACCAGCCGAGGCGTCGCCCCTCCCCGGCCGGGTTGATGACGGCGAAGCCGCCCTCGCCCGGGAGGTCGCCCCACAGCCTCGCGTTCATGCGCTCGTCCACGCCGCGCCCGTGCGGCGAGATCACGAGCGGGATCCGCTGCCGGTGATACCCGGCCGGAAGGAGCAGGTAGGCGGGCCGGACGACGCCGTTGTGGGCGACGTAGTCGATCCGCCGGACGATCGTGTGTGCGAGGACGAGCGCCGGCAGGCCGCGCGCGAGCGCCGCGGCGGGCAGAAGCAGGACGGCGGCGACCGCGACTGCAAGGATGACGGCGTGCGCATTGTGGACGTGGGCTTCGGGGGTAGCCCCGAGCAGATCGGCGTCTACGTCGTCGAGACCGACGACGGCCTCGCGCTGTTCGACTGCGGGCCTTCCTCGACGCTCCCGGGGCTCGAGTCCGGGCTCGCCGCGCACGGGCTCGCGTTGACGGACATCCGTCACCTGCTCCTCTCGCACATCCACCTCGACCACGCGGGCGCAGCCGGCGCGCTGGTCCGGCGCCATCCGGAGCTCACCGTGTGGGTGTCGGAGATCGGTGCGCCGCACCTCATCGACCCGTCGCGGCTCGAGCGGTCGGCGCGCCGCCTCTACGGGGATGCCTTCGACTCGCTGTGGGGAGAGCTCGTGCCGGTGCCCGAAGCGAACGTGCGTGTCGCGACGGGCAACGTGCTCGGGTGGGAGTCGTTTCCGACGCGGGGTCACGCCTCACACCACATCAGTTACTTCATGAACGGGACGTTGCTCGCGGGCGACGCGGCCGGCGTGCGCATGCCGCGCGCCGAGTACGTGCTGCCCGTGTCGCCTCCGCCTGACATCGACGTCGAAGCGTGGCACCAGACGGCCACCGCGATCCGCGCACGCGAGCCCGAGCGCCTGGCGCTCATCCATTTCGGCCTGCACGAGGACGTGGCGGCGCACCTCGACAGGCTCGAGACCGAGCTCGACCGCTGGGCGGCGCGCGTCCGCGAGGGGATGGACGAGCACGCGTTCGTCGAGGCAGCGCGCGCCGACGCAGGCGACGATGCCGATCGCTACGACCGCGTCGCCCCCTTCTGGCAGTCGTGGCACGGACTGCACCGCTACTGGGAGAAACGCGCGGCGGCTTGACCGAGCTCGAGCGAGTGGAGGCCGAGGGCTATGCCGTCTTCTGCGAGCTCGCGGGCGGGACGGTCACGCGGCTCGCGGGCGGCGTCTGCCTCGACACGCCGTTTCCCGTGCTCGAGCTGAACCGGGTCACCGGCGTGAGCGACGAGCTCGACCTCGACGCGGTCGCCGACACGTACGCCGGCAAGGAGCACCTCGTCTCGACGCCGCCGTGGCTCGACGGCATCGCGGACCGGCTCGAGGCACGCGGGTACACCCGCGGCTACGCATGGATGAAGTTCGAGCGCGGGCCCGATCCGGCGCCGCCCGTGGAGACGGCGCTCCGGATCGAGGACTCGCACGACCCCGCGCTGTTCGGCGCCACGGTCGCCGAGGGGTTCGGCGCGCCGGCCGAGGCGGGCCCCGCCTTCGCCCTCGCCGAGCGACCGGGCTGGCACTGCTTCCTCGCCTGGGACGGCGACGAGCCGGCGGCGGCGGGCAGTCTGTTCGTGGACGGCGGCGTGGCGTGGTTCGGCGGGGCGGCGACAAAGCCGGCCTTCCGGGGCCGCGGCGCGCAGACGGCGCTCCTCGCGGCGCGCATCGAGCGCGCGCGGGAGGTCGGAGCCCGGCGGCTCTGCGTTGAGACCGGCGAGCGCGTCCCCGCTCGGCCCGACCAGTCGTACCGGAACATCCTCCGTGCCGGTTTCCGAGAGGCATATCTCCGGCCGAACTGGCGCTCCCCGGCGTGACGTCGGACTTCGTGAACCTGGTTCGCGAGTTTCTCGGGAGGCCGCGCGCTCGAGCTCTGTAGCGCGCGGCGCCCGCGTTACGCGTCGCGAAGGACGTTGCCGCCTGAGACCTGCGCGAGGGCCATCACGACGATCTCGTCGATGTTGACGTTCGGCCGCCTCGTCAGCGCGAAGAGGATGCAGTCGGCCATGTCGTCGGCGTTCAGCGGGCCGCCCAGGGCGACGTTCGCGTAGACCGCGTTCGCCCGCTCCTCGTCGCCCTTGAACCGCACCCGGGAGAAGTCCGTCTCGACGAGCCCGCCGGCGACGTTCGTCACGCGTACGGGCTTGCCCTGCAGGTCGTCGCGCAGCGCGCGCGTGTAGCCGTGCACCGCGAACTTCGACGCGACGTACGACGACCCGTTCGGGTACGACCAGATCCCGGCGACCGAACCGATGTTGACGATGTGGCCGGCGCCGCTCTCGATCAGATACGGCGCGCAGAGTCGCGTCATCCGCATCAGCCCGAGGACGTTCGTCTCCAGCACCTCGCGCTCGTCTTCCTCGAGCGACTCCCACACCGGATCTCGGCCGCGCGACAGGCCGGCGTTGTTCACCAGGATCTCGAGGCCGCCGAGCTCGGCGACCGCCGCCTCGACGAACTGCGCGCTGCTCTCGGGGTCCGTGACGTCGAGGTTCCCCTGGCGGCGCGAGCCGGTGTACACCCGCGCGCCCGCCTCCTCGAGCATGCGTGTCGTGGCGGCCCCGATCCCGCTCGATGCGCCCGTCACGATCGCCCGCTTCCCGTCGAGTGGCGCCACGGAGCGCAGACTAACCGTCTCGTAACATCGAACCGCCGCCTCAGGCGTCTAACTTCCAGGATTCATGGAGCCTCCTGCGACCACCAGGAGCATCCGGCTGGCGCTCGTCGCGTTCGGCCTGCTCGTGCTGCTGGGCGTGGTCGCGTTCGCGAGCCGCAGCGGGCTCGGTCACCAGTCGCAGGCCAAGCCGAGCCCGGCCTACGTGAGCTACGCGTTCAGCGCGTTCCTGATCGTGTTCGTGCTCGCGATCCCGGTCGCCCTCTACGGGTTCGTCATCCAGGCGCGCGAGGGCAACGTCAAGCGCAAGAGCTACCGGCAGCGGACCCTCGAGAACATCGGGATGATGTTCTTCTTCGGCTTCCTCGCGTTCGTCGTCATCTACCTCAAGCGCCACCACCACTCGCTCTTCAACATCAACCCGAAGGCGCTGAAGAACGGGCAGAACGCGCTCAAGGGGCGCAGCGGCCACCGCGCGAACGTCGAGCCGCAGTTCGAGTGGGCGGTGCTCTGGGTCGCGATCGCCGTGCTCGCGGTCGGCGGCGGCTGGCTGTACTACACCTGGCGCGCACGCAAGCGGCGCCGTACGATTCCCGCCGGGCAGGAGCAGACCGTTGCCGAGGACCTCGCGGCGTCGATCGGCGACGCGATCGACGACCTCGAGGCCGAGCCGGACGCGCGGCGCGCCGTGATCGCCGCATATGCACGGATGGAGGCCGTGCTCGCCCGAAACGGCCTGCGCCGCCGTCCGAGCGAGACGCCGATCGAGTACCTGCGGCGGATCCTGCTGGGCCTGACCGCACGCGGCGAGCCCGTGAGACGTCTGACCGCGCTCTTCGAGCAGGCGAAGTTCAGCCGGCACGAGATCGACGCGACGATGAAGCACGACGCGATCGAGGCGCTCCGTGACATCCGCTCCGACCTGCAGGGAGCAGCTGCGTGAGACGCCACCTGCTCGACCTGATCGTGCTCTTCGTGCTCTCGTCGCTCGTGTGCGGCTACGTCGCGCTTGCACAGCCCGGGCTCCGCAACGTCACGCTGCACGTCTACGTGTTCGTCGTCGGCGGGCTGCTGATGCTGGGGCTCGTCGCGGCGGCGGGCGACTCCGTCCCGCGGCGCAGCCGCTCCGAGCTCGACCAGGCGCTCGCAGAGCGGAACCGTCGCAGCGCGCGCATCCCGGAGGTGGAGCGGACCGAGCGCGAGGTGACACTCGCGACCGCGTCGGCCTACGACCTGCACTATCGCCTGTTGCCACACCTGCGCGAGGTCGCGCAGTGCCGGCTCGAACGCGCCGGCAAGACGCCCGGCCCGGGGACGCTCGGGCGCTGGTGGGAGCTTCTCCGCCCCGACCGGCCCGAGCCGGAGGACCGATTCGCGCCCGGCATCAAGCAGGCCGAGCTGCGCGCGCTCGTCGACGACCTTGAAAGGATGTGACGGTGAACCTGAGCGAGGTCGGCGAGCTCTCGAACCGCGTCCTCGACGAGGTCGAGCGCGTCGTGCTCGGGAAGCGCGAGGCGCTCGAGCTGCTCATGCTCGGGCTGCTCGCCGACGGGCACGTGCTGATCGAGGACTACCCGGGTCTCGCGAAGACGCTGATGGCGCGGTCGTTCGCGCAGGTCACGTCGATGCAGTTCTCGCGCATCCAGTTCACGCCCGACCTGATGCCGTCGGACGTCACCGGCTCCTCGATCTTCAACCAGCGCGAGGCCGACTTCGAGTTCCGGCCGGGGCCGATCTTCGCCAACCTGCTGCTCGCCGACGAGATCAACCGCGCCCCACCGAAGACGCAGGCCGCGCTGCTGGAGGCGATGCAGGAGCGGCAGGTGACGAGCGAGGGCAAGACGCGGAAGCTCGGCCCGCCGTTCCTCGTGCTCGCGACGCAGAACCCGATCGAGTACGAGGGCACCTATCCCCTGCCGGAGGCGCAGCTGGATCGTTTCCTGCTCCGGATGTCGGTCGGCTATCCCGCGCGGGAGGACGAGTGGCAGGTGCTCGCGAACCGCGCCGAGCGGCGCACCGACGAGGTCGAGCTGACGCCGCTCGTCGACCGCGCGGCGCTGATCGCAATGCAGGAGGCCGTCGAGGACGTCTACGTCTCCGAGCCCGTCGGCCTCTACATGGTCGACGTCGTCGCGGCGACGCGGACCGCCCAGTCGGTCCAGGTCGGGGCGTCGCCGCGCGGGTCGCTCGCGCTGCTCAAGCTGTCGCGGTGCCGCGCGGCGCTGCAGGGCCGCGACTACGTGACGCCTGACGACGTCAAGGCGATCGCCGTCCCTGCGCTCGCGCACCGGCTGACGCTGCGGCCGGAGCTGTGGGTTCAGCGCGTCTCGGCCGAAGACATCGTCCGCGAGCGGCTCGACACCGTGCCGACGCCGGCGGCCGAGGACCTCGCCCGCGCTTGAAGCGCTGGGCGACGCCGAAGCTGGCGAGCTATGCAGCGCTCTCGGGCGCGGGCCTTCTGACCGCGCTCGTGTTCGCGCGACCCGAGCTGGTCGCGCTGACCGCGCCCTTCCTGCTCGCCCTCGCGGCCGGGCTCGCGCTCGCGACGCCGCCCCGGCTCCGCATCGCCCTCGAGCTCGACCGCGACCGCGCGCTCGAAGGCGACGAGCTCGGCGCGCACGTCGCGCTCGAGTCGGAGACGCCGGTCGACCGCCTCGACCTGTACGTCCGCCTCCCCGACGGGATCGACGTGCTCGAGGGTGGTCGCAACCCCGTGGCGCTCCAGCTCCGCCCGGGCGAGCCGCGCGAGCTCGAGCTGCGGCTGCGCGCGACCCGCTGGGGCGGGCACGTGCTCGGCCCTGTCTACGCGCGCGCGCACGACCCGCTCGGCCTCCTCACGTGGGAGACGAGCACGGCGGCGCGCGCCGAGGTTCGCGTCTATCCACGCGAAGACGTCCTCCGCCGTATCCTGCAGCCGCGCGAGACCCAGGTCTTCACCGGCAACGAGGTCTCGCGCCACAAGGGCGAAGGGATCGAGTTCGCCGACATCAGGC
>Ga0075425_100009106_pt1 | contig 10556 bp, 6 predicted proteins | sample SoiMethybrSBSTD4_FD_75300 | JGI IMG/M metagenome (GOLD analysis project Ga0075425, IMG submission 75300) | Bulk soil microbial communities from a Populus tree surrounding site in Tennessee, USA - Soil MetaG P. TD hybrid SBSTD4 | ecosystem: Environmental > Terrestrial > Soil > Tree plantation...
GCCAGTTCAATTCCGTCGACACCGGTCTGCAGCCCGGCGACGTGATCTCGTCGCTGAATCGCACGGCGATTGCGTCCGTCGGAGAGCTGCGCGCCGCGGCTGCCATTTTGAGAAGCGGCGAAGTCGTCGTACTACGCATCGAGCGGCTCGGTCGGTTCAAGTATCTGACGTTCGAGATGGAATAGCGCGGCTGGGAGCCGCGAGGGGACGAGATGTTTGAGAACGCGGGTGCGGACGCCGACGCCTCGAATGTCGATGCGTCGGTTGAATTGCTGCGAACGATTCGATCGCGCCGCGATCAGCGCCGACCGACCATATGGACACCCCTTTCGGATCACCACCATGGCCGCTTGGCATAGACTCCGTGCACCGGATCGAGCTGCGCGTCCCTGTCGGCGCGGCGCACGTTGCCGCCCCGACGCCAGCGTCGTTTTCCCGCGCTCGCCGCGGCCCGAGGACGTGACCGCATTGCTGCCTACGCTGCTGGCCGCGCGCCGTCGAGCTCGATCGCGTATTTCTGCATGCGACCATAGAGCTGCGTCCGTGTCACGCCCAACCGCCTCGCCGCCTGCGCCTTGTTCCACTCGCATTCCTCGAGCACACGCATGATGGTGGTCCGCTCGAGGCTCCGCAGGTCGGACGCTCCCTCGCCGCGCTTCGCAGACGGTTCGAGCGCGAGGTGGTCCGCATCGATGAGCGATCCGTCGCAGCGAATGGTGGCGCGCTCGAGCGCGTTGCGGAGCTCACGGACGTTGCCGGGCCAGCCGTAGCGAAGCAGCGCCTCGCGCGCCTTGACGGTCAGTCGTGCCGGCGGCGACGCGAACGATCGGCCGATCTCCTGGAGCAGAACCTCGCTGAGCGGCAGGATGTCGTCCCGGCGCTCACGCAGTGGAGCGATCGCGATGTCGAACACCTGGAGTCGGTAGAACAGATCCTCGCGGAACGTGCCGCGCGCGACCGCCTTGCGGAGATCGCGGTTGGTCGCCGCGATCACGCGAATGTTCGCCTTGATCGTGCGCGTGCCGCCGAGTCGCTGGAACTCGCGCTCCTGTAGGACGCGCAGGAACTTGGCCTGCGCCGACAAGCTCATTTCGCTGACTTCATCGAGAAACAGGACGCCGCCCGCGGCCATCTCGATCAGACCGGGCTTCGCCTGCTGCGCGCTCGTGAACGCGCCGCGCTCGTAGCCGAACAGCTCAGACTCGAGCAACTGCTCGGGCAAGGCCGCACAGTTGAGCGCCACGAACGGCCCCCGGTTGCGCGCCGAGGCTTGATGGATGAACCGGGCGACCACTTCTTTTCCGGTACCGGATTCACCCGTGACCAGCACAGTCGTGTCGGTCTTCGCGACACGGGTCGCCTGGTTCAACACCTCGCGCCACTGCTCCGACTCACCCACGATGCGACGCGGCGTGCGGCTGCTGATTTCGTCCACGATCGTCCGCGTATGGGTTTCGACACACTTCGCGCGGGCGCGCGCGTGATCGGCGATGCTGACGGTTCTCGCGAGGCGTTCATGGGACACGCCGACCGCGAGATGGTCGACGATTCGCCGCGCCAGCGGCAGGTGACGGTAATCGTAGGCAAACGCCTGCTTCGACCAGAATGCGACCGCGAGGCGGCAATCGCCCGCCTGAATCACCACGCGCAGCAGCGAGCGGTAGCCGCCGGCGCGGATTCGCTGCTGCAGCTCCACCGATTCCGTGGTCGGCAGCGCGTCGCTCGCAAGATCGCCGATGAGCAGTTCGGGCGACATCGACTTGCCGGCGGAGTGGAGCGCCACGCCGCGGAAGTCATCGCTGGACGTAGCCTCGAGCTGGATGTTCAGGTCCTTGTCCTGAGAACTCATCGTCAGGGCATCGTGCGGGAGCATGCGGTTGGCAATCTCCGACACGCGCGAGAACACACTGCGGACATCGAGCACATTGCTCATCGTATGCAGCAGTTCGTGCGAGCCTTCGAAGTAGGTATTCAACGACCCGGAATCACTCGCGACCGTTTCAGCAGCGGTGAACATGGTGTGTCCTCTCCTGGCTGAGGATTGTGAGGGCGATGCCGCGAATCGCCAACCTCGCTAGAGCGCCGCGGTGACCTCGGTCGGGCTACCTGCGCCACCCTGTTCAGGCCGCTTCACGCCGAACGGACGCGGCAGACGCCTCGATTGGGGGACCATGGGGCTCGATCGGGGACGGCGAGACGAATGTCAGGAGGCTTTGAAGCGGTTCGACGCGACCCAACCCGCTGCGACGCTGTCTTTGCCGGACGCGGCGGCGACGAAGGACCGCCAAGCGGGTTTCGTCATGGTGCGATTGGCGTGGTCAGCGCTGAAACAGCGGCAACGAGCGGCACGATCTTGCGAAACATCTCCGATCGCAAGGGCAGGATGAAGGAGAAACGGTAATCGCTCTGCATCCGGCCGATCGGAATGCCGACCAGATCGCCCTGCTGGTTGAGTACGCCGCCGCCAGAGACACCGGGATGCCCGTCGGTTAACGACGTCACAAGATGGTTCGCGGTCCTCTGCCCGATGTATCCCGTCGACACGCTGATGCCTTGGGAGTAGTCGTTGCCGAGGCGGAAGATCGGATCGGCAAAGGTGAAATCGTAGTTGGTGTTTACCGTCAGAGCAGGCAGATCGACGGGCTCGTTCACTTTCACGATCGCCCAGTCGCCCGGCCCCACTTCGGTCTTTGCGTCACCGGCATCAACGACCCTGGCAGGAAGCCTCCGGCCTTTGTGAGCCAGCCTGATCGACACGATCCGTCGGCCAACGGATTGGCCGTCCTGGTCGAGTGCGACGACGGCGTGCTTCACCGTGATGAAGTAGCCATTCCCGAGATAGCCAGCCGTGCCATAGCTGCTCCCACCACGATCGTCATATGAGTACAACTCGATGAAGCTCCCTCGCCGGTCGCGCAGCAAGGTGAGCGGCAGCAGGCCCATCTCGTCCTGCAGCTGGCGTTTGATGTCCGCAGCGAACGCTGCGCGGCTCTGGTCGTCCACCGGTGCCGGGATGGCGGCGCTCGTGCCGGATGCGCCCACCACGGGCAGCTGACGGCGAAGGGAGGCGACCTCCGCGCGAAGCGCAGTAATTCGGTCGTCGCTCTCGGCCTGGCGTGTGTTCAGGTAATTGCCAATGCCGAGGAATAGAAACGCGAATAGACACGCGACGGCGGCAGGTACAGCGGTTCCGGTCCGAAGCTTCGTCACGATCTGTGTTCCAGAAGCGACGATCCCGTTTCCGGAACCTCCGGTGCGTCACCGGCAAGGCGGTGCTGCACGAGTTCGGTGAGCTGCGGAAGGAACCGGGTCAGGCCGTCGTCCTTGGAGATGCACGCGTCAACAGCGCTCATCTCCCATCGCGGAATATTCGTTGCGCCGGAGTGCAAGACGATTGTCAGGTCCGAAGAGATCGACTTCAGGCGCTCCGCAAGCGCACATCCGTTCATCATCGGCATGTCGTAGTCGAGGACAGCGAGATCGACGGCCTCTTCGGCCATCATGGCAATGGCTTCGATTGGACTGCGTGCCGTGGCAACCGACCATCCGTACGCCTCCATTTCGAACGCGGCCATCCGCAGTTGCTGCGGGTCGTCGTCCACGAAGAGCACTTTCGGACCGGGACGTTCGCGATTAGTCATTGCGATCTCCACACGTTTCGATAGAGCACACGACGTGCCACAGGTCCTCATTGGAGAACGAGCGGAATTACCGCAAGGATCGCCGGCGGGGTTCGGGTTCGCGAGCGAAGAGCGCTGGCGGGGCAGGCTTTCCCTGACTGTTCTCGCGGCGATCGAAGCGCGCGGACTGCGCTCGTCAGCCGCTCCGCTCGCGCACATCACCGATGACCACTGCTGCGACAAGTAGCGCGCGGCGGCGACACCACCGTCGGCTTCGCGCGACGTTCGCGTGCGTATACACACAGTGCGTTTGTCTGCGCAATCGCGGAGCGTCGAGCACCTCGCGGCTTCGCCCGAATTGTGCGAGTTCCGCGCTGGAACGCCATTTGAACCGTGCCAGGTGAGGATGTCCACACGGCATGCGAAAAGGGAAAGCCCAATGAACGCCCTGGAATACTGGTATTACGAGTGGTTAGTTCGCCGGTGACTCATCGCCTTCGCGCGCGCGACCACAGCGACCGGGGCGCAGACGACGCGGCGTATGCGATCGCGGACGGCACGCGTAGTTCGATCTCCGTGCCCACGCCGGCCGCGCTGTGAACCTCGAGGCTTGCCTTCACGATCGCGGCGCGCTCGTGCATGCCCGGGAGGCCAAAGTGCCCGACGACCTCTTGCCGCTGCAGCGTTTTCAGGTCGATTCCTTTGCCATCGTCATGAACAGTCAACCGCAACTGCCGAGACTCGTAGTGAATCGTCACGACGACGTGCCGAGCCTGCGCGTGCGTGACCGCGTTGCGTAGCGCTTCCCCCGCGATCCGGTACGCTTCGTCGCGGACGACCGGATTCAGATCGCGGGACTGTCCATCGACATCGACAACGATCGTCGGCGCGTCGGCGGCCGCCGGACCGCTGGTCAGCTCCGCGCCGATCGCCGCGATGCCATTCGCGAGGTCGTTGACTGTCGTCGCCGACGCGCGCAGGCCCTGTACGGCGTTGCGGCCCTCGGTGATCGCCGCCTCCGCCTGATCGAGCGCCCGGTCCAGCCGCTGTTTGGCTTCGTCCGGACGCGCCGGAAGGATTCGCGACGCGGACTGGAACCGGAGCACCAGACCCTGAAAACTCTGCAGCAGCGTATCGTGCAAGTCGCGCGCAATGCGCGTGCGCTCGCTGAGCCGCGCGTCGAGCGTCCGATTGAACTGGCGGGCCAGTTGCGCCACGCGCAGTCGATATGCCGTCCACAACAACGCCGCGGCCGCGACGACGACGAGCGCGGCAAACCACCGCGTCTGGTAGTAGGCGGGCGCAATCGAGAAGTCGAGCGTCGCCCCCGTTTCGTTCCACACGCCGCTGTTATTGCTCGCGATCACGCGGAACCGGTAGGTGCCCGGAGCGATTTTCGTATACTGGACCCGGCGATCGTTGACGACCTCGTGCCAGTTCCGATTCTGCCCTTCCAGCGTGTACCGGAAGCGCACCTTCTCCGGCGCGACGAAGCTCAGGGCCGTGTAATTGATCGCCAGATTTCGGATGCGCGGCGGCAGCCGCAGCCCGTTCGTCGCGTTGTAGTTCTTGTCGTCGGCAGTGACGTGCTCGATGTGCACCGGTGGCGGACGTTCGTTGAAGGCAAGATGATGCGGATCGATGACGCTGACGCCGGCATCACGCACGAACCACAGCTTGCCATCCGCGGATTTTGCGACAACCGAGTTGTAGCCGCTCGTGAACCGATGGCTGGCCACTCCGTCGGAACTGTCGAAAACGGTCGGATGGAGCGTCTGCTGTGGATGGGAGGCCCAGGAGTCCAACTCGGACCGGCCAATACGCACCAGGCCACAGGCGAGATACAGCCAGACCGAATGAGAGTCGTCCTCCCTCATCCAGTGAACCGTATCGCATGGCAGTCCGTTCTGGCTGGTGAGCGTCAGAATGCGGCCGTCTTCGATTCGGCTCAGACCGCCGTCAGTAGCAGTCCAGAGGGTCCCGTTCCTATCGATGTAGAAATCGCGGACTCTTCCCTGGCCCAGCCCCTCGGCGCTTGCGTACGAGGCGCGCAACTGGCCGTCCTTGAAATACGCGACGCCACCGTCCAAAAATCCAAGCCATAAGCCACCTTGCACAGCATCATGCAGCAGAGCGAAAGCCGGTTCCGTGCGCCCGAGCCTGGCCCAGGGAATGAGTTCTACCGCCCGCGCTCCGGACAGATGGAGAAGCCCCTTCTGATGACTCACCCAGACGTTCCCTGCACTGTCGTCGCTGAAGGAATAGACGATTCCGTACGGTACGGATGCGACGGGAACAAACCGGTCGGACTTGAGAAAGGCAATCCCGCTCTGCGTCCCGACCCACACTTGCCCGCGAGCGTCCTGAAAGAGGGCATGCGCCTTGTCCGGCAACCCGCTGTCTGTAATCTCCCGAATCGTGCCCCTCGAGTCGGCCTCTCTTCCCGGGACGGAGTTACCGCGCACGCCACTCAGGCTTCGATAGCGATACACCGTGATCTGGCCTTCAATCCATCTATTCAGCCCATCAGATGCACCTACCCAAAGACTGCCATTCCTTTCAGTCAGAATGGAAGAGACCCCTCGGCTCGACAAACCCTGCTGGATGGAAATCGTGGGGACCGCGAAGTCGCGAAACCGATCGAGGCCATCATCGGTCGCCACCCAGATATTGCCTTCCCGATCTTCAAAGAGAGCGTCAACGGATTCGCCCGACAGGCCTTCGGCTGGAGTAAACCGATCAGTTCTTCCCTCGTGGATATGCAACAGCCCCTTGTCCACCAGGGCACCGATCCACAGGCCACCATCGCGATCATGCAGCAGCCTGTGCGGCTGGAACCCCGCAGGAAGCGGGTACAATTCCGCCTTGCCGCTCCTCACCTTTGTGATGCCGGTGTGCTGGACAACCAGGAGTCCGCCGTCATCGCTTTCAAGCAGCGCGTAGATTCGCTGCGCCGGATCCGGCATGGGATAGAGCTTCGGTGGACCAGGTTTCCATCGCCACAGGCCATTCATCCCTGCCGCCCAGAGATTGCCTCCGCGATCCTCATATAAGGCGGTTACTCCAGAGCCGAAACGGCCGTCCTGTCCATAGCACTCGGTACTGCCGCTCTGAATGCGACAGAGTCTCCCGATCGAAGGCGCCCACCCGGCGACCCACATCGTTCCTTCGCGATCCTCGAGCAGCGCTTCGATAATCTGCCCATCCAGTTCCGGATAGTGAGTCAGCTTGCCGTCCTTCCAGCTGGCGAGCCCGCTCCAGGTGCCAATCCACAGCCGACCGTCGCGCGCGCCTTGTACGCTTCTGATATCGCTGCTGGGCAGATGCTGCCGCTGTGGCGGCTCCCAGGCGACGGCCCGCACGCCATCGAACCGAAGCAAGCCGAATTCGGTGCCCAGCCAGAGATAGCCGTCGGGCGTCTGTGTGATTGAACGAATGAGGCCCGTCGAAAACCCTTCGTCGGTTTTCCACGCGGTGTGCGCGTACTGACTCACGTCGAGGCTGGAGTTCAGCGCGACGGCATCAGCCCCCCACACGAGGAGCATGCAGGCGGCCATCACAGCGCTTCGTCTCCGATCTGCTCTCTTCATCTTTTGCAGCCGGATTCACCTGCACGCAATCGAACTCACCGTGAGGTCATCTCGGCTCTGCAGTCGGCTCCGGTGTGCAGGTGCCTTGCGGGCCTCCTCGACAACTGTCCTGCGGGTCGCTAAAGGGTGGCGGACCCACGCGCGCGCGGCGACCCCATTCGGGATCTTTCCGCGCCTCGTCCGAGGCAAACGGTCTATTGGGTCGTGAAGCGACGCGTCACGGTTCGATGAGGCCGTTCCTGATCGCGATGACCGCCGCGTGTGTCCGATCGCGTGCGTCCAGCTTCGACAGAATGCTCTTGACCTGTCCTTTCACCGCTTCCTCGGTGAGCGACAGCGCCGCCGCAATCTGCTTGTTCGACAGTCCGTCCGCGATCAGGCGAAGAATGCGCGTCTCGGACGCCGACAGTGCCTCGCCGGCGGCATGGGTGGCGAGGGCATACGTGATTTCCGGCGAGAGCACTTTCCGCCCGGCGTGGACCGCGCGAATCGTCGTCAGCAGTTCGGTCCGCATCGCATTCTTCAACAGGTAGCCGCTCGCGCCGGCCTTGAGGGCCAGCGCCACCTGCGCATCGCCGGTGTAGGTCGTCAGCACGATAATGCGCGCGTCCGGGAACTCGGCGCGGATCGCCGTCAGCGCCTCCACGCCGTTCATCTCCGGCATCTGCAGATCCATGAGGGTGACGTCCGGACGATGCGTGCGGAACTGCCCGATCGCTTCTCGGCCATTCGCGGCTTCGCCGACGAGCGACATGTCCGGTTCGTCGGCGATCAGGCCCGCGATGCCCTCGCGCAGCAGCGGATGGTCGTCAACCGCGAGAACTCGAATGCCGGCGTGGCCGTCGCTCATGGAGTGTGCAGTGTAATGGACTGCCGAATCAGGAGTTTAGCTCACCGACGCGCGAGATAGCGTGAACCGAATAGCAGAAACGTGCCTGCCCCGGACACGCTCGGTTGGGGGACAGGTCAGCCCCGTACGAGCGGTTCACGGGCCTCGATCGGGCAACCGCGAAGGCATCAACTCGTGCGAACCTAGTGGGTATTCCGGGGTGATATGTGAGCGACAATTCCGACTCCATTCGGGTTCTTTCCGTCGACGACCATCCCCTTCTGCGCGCGGGGATTGCCGGCTTGATCGCCGACGAACCAGACATGCTGGTCGTCGCCGAGGCAGAGAACGGCCGCCAGGCCATCGAGCAGTTCAGTCAGCACCATCCCGACGTGACGCTCATGGACCTGCAGATGCCGGAGATGGACGGACTTGACGCGCTCGAGGCCATTCGCGCGCGCGATCCCCATGCCCGCATCGTGGTCCTGACGACCTACCCGGGCGACGCGCAGGTCCTGCGGGCTCTCAAGGCCGGCGCCTGCGGGTATCTCTTGAAGAGCACGCTTCGCAAGGAGCTGCTGTCAACCATCCGCGCCGTGCATGCCGGCAGAAAGGCGCTGTCGGCAGAAGTGACCTACCAGGTCGCCGAACACGTGGGCCAGGACTCCCTGTCGCCGATGGAAGTGCGTGTGCTGCGCCTGATCGCCGACGGCAATTCGAACAAGGACATCGCGGCGCAGCTCGCGGTGACCGAGGAAGCCGTGAAGGGTCAGGTGCGCAATATCCTGTCCACGCTGGGCGCGGTCGATCGCACGCAGGCGGCGGTGCTCGGCATCAAGCGCGGCATCATTTCGTAGCGACGCAGCGCAGCAGCATGAAGACGCCGGCCTCGCCGTTGACGGCGACCAGCGCGCTCGCCGTCGTTACGAGCGAGGGCATCGGCGCATTGAACTCGTCGACCGCGCAGGAAATGCCACGCTATCGGCTGAAAGCACACGCAACAGGCGTCGGGCGTCGTGCACTGGAGTAGCTGGCTCAAGATGCCCACCGCCCCTTCACGCATCACGCGTTTACGTTTGCGTGCGGTCATAGGTTCCCTTTCGCTCGTTCAACGCCGCGCGTGCGCCGCCGACGGTGTCGGCTCGAGCTCGATGCCATACTTGCGCATCCGCCCATAGAGCTGTGTCCGCGTCACGCCGAGCTTCTTGGCGGCGTGCGCCTTGTTCCACTCGCACGCTTCGAGGACGTGCAGGATCATCTCCTGCTCCGCCGTACCGAGATCGGTGGACGCATCACCGCGAGGCCTCTTCGCAGGCGCGAGCGCCAGGTGCTCCGCGTCGATGATCGACCCGTCGCAGCGGATTGCCGCCCGTTCGAGCGCATTCCGGAGCTCGCGAACGTTGCCCGGCCAGTCGTAGCGGAGCAACGCCTGGCGCGCGGCGCGCGTCAGGCTTGCCGGTGGCCGTCCGAACGACTTACCGATGTCCTGCAGCATGACCTCACTGAGCGGCAGGATGTCGTCGCGGCGGCTGCGTAGCGGTGCGATCGTGATGTCGAACACCTGCAGCCGATAGAACAGGTCTTCGCGAAAGGTGCCGCGGGCGACGGCCTTGCGCAGGTCGCGGTTGGTTGCGGCGATGACGCGAACGTTCGCCTTGAGGGTGCGGGTACCCCCGAGTCGCTGGAACTCCCGTTCCTGCAACACGCGCAGGAACTTGGCCTGCGCCGTGAGGCTCATCTCGCTGACCTCGTCGAGGAACAGGACGCCGCCGGATGCGAGCTCGATCTGGCCCGGCTTCGCCTGCTGCGCGCTGGTGAACGCGCCGCGCTCGTATCCAAACAGCTCTGATTCGAGCAGTTGCTCGGGCAATGCGGCGCAGTTCAAGGCAACGAACGGGCCGTGGCTTCTCGCCGACGCCGCATGAATGAAGCGGGCGACCACTTCCTTGCCGGTGCCAGACTCGCCCGTCACCAGAACCGTCGTGTCGGTCTTCGCCACTCGGGTCGCTTCGGCCAGTACCTGGCGCCATTCGACGGACGCACCGACGATGCGCCGGTGCATTCGGCCGCTGACCTCGTCTTCGTGCGTACGCGCGCGGCGCCCGATATCGTCGTTGCCGGGGCGCTCGGGCTCGGCCGCGGCGGCTCTCGCGAGCAGTTCGTGCGACATGCCCAGCGCGAGATGGCCAGCGATCATGCGGGCGATCGACCCGTGCCGGTAGTCGTACGCCCGCACCTGCTTCGACCAGAACGCCACGCCGACCCGCCGATCGCCGGCCGGTATCGTGACGCGAAGCAGCGACCGATAGCCGTGGGCAGTGATTCGCTTCCGCATGTCGGTCCATTCGGCCAGTGCGAGTGTCTCGTCGGCCACGTCGCCAACGAGCAGTTCCGCCGTCAGCGGCGTGCGTTCCGAATCGAGAGTCATGCCGCGGAAGTCGTTGGTGGACGCGGCTTCCAGGTGGATGTTCAGGTCCACGTCCTGGGAAACCATCGTCAGCGCGTCGTGAGGGAGCA
>Ga0075425_100009107_pt1 | contig 10556 bp, 10 predicted proteins | sample SoiMethybrSBSTD4_FD_75300 | JGI IMG/M metagenome (GOLD analysis project Ga0075425, IMG submission 75300) | Bulk soil microbial communities from a Populus tree surrounding site in Tennessee, USA - Soil MetaG P. TD hybrid SBSTD4 | ecosystem: Environmental > Terrestrial > Soil > Tree plantation...
TCGTCGCCGCGGCGGCCGTAGCTTTCGGGGAGGAGGCGTCGTATCGCGGATACCCGATCAAGAACCTGGCCGAGGGCGTCGCCAGAACGCGGTGGGGGATGGTCAGCGCTGTCGTGATTCCAGCAATCTTCTTCGGCCTGGCGCATACGACGAATGAGCATGCGACGTGGCTCAGTACGTTCAACATCGTGATCTTCGGCTTGCTATTTGGAACCGGCTATGTGCTGACCGGTGAACTGGCCCTCGCAATCGGCCTGCATTTTGGGTGGGATTTCGTGCAGGGATTCGTGTTCGGCATCGTAGCCGAGGGAAAACAATACGGGTCGGTGCTCGTCCTCGCCGATGACTCGTCAGCGACACTGTGGACCGGCCAGCCTTACGGGGCCGAGGGCGGGCTCATGGGGACGGCCGCCTTCATTGCCGGCTTCCTGGCAATCTTCGCGTGGGCGCGATCTCAGCACCGCGCAGCCCTACTGGTCACCCTTCAGCACCCCAGCAACTGACTCCGCTGCGCGCTGATTGCAGATGTCTTTTAGGGGATACTGCTATCAGGCTGACTTGGCGCACGGGCTGGCCGAGCCATGATCAACATCGGCAGTCACCAACTTACGGCCCGCATGCGTGCCCGGTCCTGATCACTTTCGAGTGCGTCTCCACTGCTGTGGTCGACGCGACGCGCGGTCGCAGGGCGGTGGCGTGGTGCGATCTCTGGGACGACTCCGACGACCTGGGCGACTACGCCCGCACCTACATTGAGTGTGAGCCGCGCTCATGAGGATGGTCGACAGGACGCTCCGTATTTAAGTGTCCGAAGCCATGGATTGAGTGAGTGCCGCCGACTCACGGAGCCGACGGAGAATTGACATGGAGAGAACGGCAGTGGCAATCATCGAGATCTAGAGTTCAGGCTTCATTCGAAGCGCGAACGACATTCGTAAGCTGGGAGCGGAGCAAATGCTCGAGCTTGCAATCTGCTTCTGATTAGGAGACTTGTGCGCCGCGAGGGAATCGAACCCCCAACCCGCTGATTAAGAGTCAGCTGCTCTGCCAGTTGAGCTAGCGGCGCGCGAAGAGAAACACTAGCAAATCGCGGGAAGTCCTGAAATCGGTTCTCGCCGGGCCGTTGTCACGCTTGTGACGCGAAACGACCCTTCAGGAAGCGACGCAGGCGGTCGTTTTGACGGCTGTGCTGCGAAACGAACCCGGCAGGCGATCAGTCGTCTTCGAGTACCGCCATGGCGGCATTGTGGCCACCGAGACCGCTGACCGCCCCTCCGCGTACGGCTCCCGAGCCACACAGCAGAATCCCCGGGTGACCAGTGGCCACACCCCAGCGCTCGGCGGGCGTCGTCGCGCGCGCACCCTGGGCCAACCACGGCCACGCCAGATCACCGTGGAAGATGTTGCCTCCGGGCATGCCAAGCTCGGCTTCGATATCCAGCGGTGTCATTACTTCGATGCACGGTTCGCCACCCCGGTCCAGAGCCAGGCATGGCTCGAGCGGTTCGGCAAGTACCGACTGCAGTGAGCGCAGCGCAGCAGCCTTTGCTCGTTCCTTGGAGCCGTGTGGATCTGCGGCGAATAGGTCGGGCGGAGTATGCAGTCCGAAAAGTGTCAGTGTGTGGTAGCCAGCCGCCCGTAGCTCTGGATCCAGGATCGAGCCGTCGGTGAGTGTATGGCAGTAAACCTCACATGGCATGGGATCTGGAATCTGACCGGCCGCGGCCTCCTCGTACGCCTGCTGCAACCGGTCATAGCCCTGACCGAGATGCAGCGTGCCGGCGAAGCCGATTGCCGGCTCAATCCCAGAACGAAACTGCGGCAGTCGGCGCAGCACGATGTTGATCTTGGTCTGGCTGCCGACCGGTGGCTCGTATGGTTCCCCGAGGAGCCGCTGCAGAGTTGCCGGCGCGCAATTGGCCAAGATCGTCTCAGCAGTGATCGTCTGCCCGTCCGCCAGCCGCAGAGTCGCACCACTCCCGGACTCGGGCTCGATCATGTCCACCCGGCATCCCGTTCGGATGGAAACCTTTGCATCCTTGGCCATGCGAACCAGCTCAGCGGTCAACGCTCCCATGCCGCCAACCGGGACTTTCCACTCTCCGCTGCCGTTGCCGATCACGTGATAAAGAAAGCAACGGTTCTGCCGCAGTGACGGATCATGCGCCGAGCTGAACGTTCCGATTAGCGCATCGGTCAGAGTGAGGCCGCGTACGGTGTCGTCGGCGAAAGTCGATTCCACTAACTCACCGAGCGGCCGCTCGACCACCGATGACCAGAGGTATGGGTGGACGCGGGACCGCAGCTCATCAACATCGGGAAGCGGCTGGGTCAGTGTCGGCTCTATCACCGCGGCCAGCTCGTGCAGCCTGCTTTGGAAGGCGGCCCATGCTTGGTATTCCCGCTCGCCGCCAGTCAGCATGCGGAACGAGTCCCGGGTCAATCGACCATCCTGGCGCTCGATGAGGAGGCCACTGCCATCGACCGGCGTGTACGACCGTATCTGACGTGAGCGCAACTCCAGACGGAGTCCCAACTCCTCGATGATCAACGTCGGCAGCAATGAAATCAGATAGGAGAAGCGTGAGAGCCGAACCGCTACTCCCCGAAAGACCTCTGCGCTGGCGACAGCCCCGCCGAGCTCGGTGCGTCCTTCGAGAATTGTGACTTGATGCCCGGCCCTCGCAAGATAGGTCGCAGCGACCAATCCGTTGTGGCCGCCGCCAACGACGACAATCTCGGAATGGTTGTTGGTCATCGACTCCGACTGCATCGGGCGACCGTAGCTGGACCGGGGCTGTTATGCACTCTGGACACGCAGTGGGTTACGCGCATGCAACCTGCGGACTCTTGCGAGTCTCTGCCGTCTCAGCTTGGCGATCTCTGGGCGAACCAGCGGTTCCAGCTCATGCCCCAAGGCCAGCTCGAGTATGTGATCAGCGAGCGCCGGGTTTCTCGCGAGCACGGGCCCATGCGGATACGTGCCGATCACAGTGCCGGCAACTGCGCCCTCAGTGCCGTCGTTGCAGTTCCCGACACCGATTTCAATAGCCGCAAGAGGTTGGACCCCTGGACCAAGCCGGGTGTATCCGCCGTGGTTCTCGAAACCTGTCAACCACTGATCATCACCATCTCGGCCGTTCCAGCGGCTGATGATCTCGCCGACGGCGCGGACCGGGCCACGCGTTGTCGTGACATCGAGTAGACCGAGCCCGGAGATCACCTCGTCCTGGTATCCCACGGTGAAGCTGTTGCCGACGATCTGGTAGCCGGCACACACCGCCAAGATCGCGGCACCACGGTCAACCGCTCGATAGAGCCCACCGTCGGCCTTCAGCGCTCTGACGGCCGAGACCTGGGCCGCATCCTCGCCGCCACCCAGGAGATAGACGGCACCAGTGTCTGGCAGCGGATCGCCCGGTTCCACATGTGTCAGCACCGGCTCGTACCCGCGCCAAGCTAGGCGCTTGATCAGCACAATTGCGTTGCCGCGGTCACCGTAGAGACCCAACAACGACTGATAGATCAAAACCACTTCCACTCGCCGGCCGCGGACGCTCATTAGACCCTCCCCATTCGCCGTAGCCGCTGGAACGGCGTGTAGGTAGCGATCACGTCAACCGGTTCGGTGTGATTGGCGAGCGCTTCAGCAAGATCAGGTATGCAGCGATAGTCGACTTCTGCATACCGGAGGCGTACGGCGAGATCCTGAGCCCGGCGACCGGTCGCGATGACCGACCGTCCCGCTAGCTGCTCGTACTCGACATCCCAGAGCCATGACACATCACGGCCATCGGCCGCTGCCGAGTCGATAGCAAGCACGACGGTTCGGCTCTGGGCCAGCGGCAGCGCTTCGGCCCAACCCGCTGGGTTCTTGGCCAGGAGCAGTCTGGCTGTTGTGCTTCCGAACTGCGCGGTGGCAAAACGGCCGGCGGGGGAGGTAACCTTCCGCATCCCCTTGAGAGCCGTTCGTGCGTCGACGCCCATCAGCTCGGCCGCCGCAAGTGCACATGCGGCATTGTTGATGTTGAATCTTCCGGGCACGCTCAGGTGCGGATCCCAGACGTGATGGGCACGGTCGACGATCGTGCCGCTCTCGACGCGATAGTCACCCTTCGGCCGAGCGAGCCCGCAGCCCGTGCAGTACCAATCAGCGTCTTGGCCCGAGGCCGGATCCGGCTGAACCCGGATGAGGTTGGCGTCGCATTCGGGGCATAGCGAGGAATCCTGGGTCCAGGTCGTAGCGGTGTCCACCCAGATGACGTGCTCGGCCGCCTTCGCGGCCCAGACGACTAGCGGCTCGTCGGCGTTTGCGACCACGACCGGACCACCTGGTCCAGCCGCGGCTAGTGCCATGCGCCAGCTCCGGCCGAGGCTTTTGATTTCGTGGTGCCGATCAAGCTGATCGCGACTGAAGTTCAGTAACACCAGCACCTCGGGTCGGCCGAGCTTGATCACGTCAGCGACCACCCGCTCGTCGCTTTCCAAGATCGCGATGTCAGCTTCGGGGTGCTCGCTGAGTGCGGAGGTGAGGCCGTGATGCAGGTTCGCTCCGTCGGCGTTGTGTACCAGCCGGCCTGAATCGGGTCCCAGGGACTCGCGTAGCGCAGCTGCCAGCAAATGTGTAGTCGTGGTCTTGCCGTTGGTCCCGGACACGACCGCGATTCGCTTGCCAGCAAGCAGTTTGCTCAGCGCGCTCGGGTCGATCTTGAGCATGACCTTGCCGCGGATCGAGGCGCCGGTACCGCGCCGGGACAGCCGCGAAGCAGTCCCGACCAGCCGCCCGGCGAAGGTCGCCGCCGAGAGGCGCGCAGTTGAGACCGACATGGCAGTCATCGGGGATCGGTCGGGCAATAGGTCATCGAGCCTCCAGCGACAATCGGTCCCCCGATTCACTTTTCCCTACTACTGAACTGGCCCCTGGGGTGAGTGACGGGAGTCGAACCCGCGACATCCTGGACCACAACCAGGTGCTCTACCAACTGAGCTACACCCACCATGCGTGTGGCCCGAATATGGTGTCCGGACCATGCTGCGCAGCGTGAAGTGTACCGGGCGTCGCACTTGCCGAGGTAATCAGTTCTCGATCGGCGCGGCCCCAGTCAGCGCGCCCTGGTGGCGATCAGCAATCTCCCTGGCTGCGGCACTGTCAGGCCCCGGCTGTGGCACGAATACGCTCTCGCGGTAGTAGCGCAGCTCTTCGATGGATTCCTGTACGTCGGCAAGCGCACGGTGGTTCCCCGCCTTGGCCGGTGATTGGTAGTACACCCGCGGGTACCAGCGGCGTACCAGCTCCTTGATGCTGGATACGTCAACGCTGCGATAGTGCACATGACGTTCGAAGGTCGGCATGTCACGCGCCAGAAAGGCCCGATCCGTACCGATGGTGTTACCGGCGAGCGGGGCCTTGCCGGGCTCAGCAACGTGGCTGCGGACGTAGTCGAGGATGCGTTGTTCGGCCTCTGCCATCGACCATCCGGCGTCGAGAGCGGTGAGCAGGCCGGATGCCTCATGCATGCCGCGTACGAAGTCGCCCATTTGCTCGAGGGCGCTGTTACTCGGCTTGATGACTAGATCGACGCCATCTCCCAGCACGTTGAGGTCCGCATCGGTGACCAGAACGGCTACCTCGATCAGCTCATCGTTGATCAAGTCCAGTCCGGTCATCTCGCAGTCCACCCAGACCAAGAGGTCGCTCGTAGCCATCTAGCCTTCCTGTGCCGCTCGTCTTTCACGTCTCGGATGTAGACGCGGCGCGTACGCGGGCACCCACTTGATCAACCACGCCGAGCCGGCCCATGTGATCAACCCCATTGTGACGGAGGCCGCGGCCAGCGTGGCGAGCGCGCTGACCGCGCTGATCACTAGTGGGCCCGCAGCATTGCCGAGGTCGCTGCAGAGCCGCCATCCCGCGAGAAACTGCGCACGATTCTGTGATGGCGAGGCGTCCGCGCCGAGAGTCAGCACGACCCCGGATGAGATGCCGTTGCCCAGACCCATCAGCGCAGCCACCAGCCCGACGGTAGTGGGCCCGCTGGTCAGCGGCAACAGCACGAAGCCAAGGCCCAGCACGATCATGGACGGCACGGCGACGTATACCCGTCCGAAGCGATCCATGATCGCGCCACCTGGATAGAACAGGAGCATGTCGACCGCTGCCGAAATACCGAAGATCACACTCGTTGTGGCGGCGTTGATACCGATCGATTCAGCCCAGAGGGGCACGATCGATTGGCGGGTGGCGCGGGCGGCGGAGATGATCAAAATGCCGAGACCGAGCGTCAGCAGGATCCGGCGATGTTCGGCGAGCACCGAGATGACCGATCGATGGCGCTGTCCATGGCGGGGGTGCGCGGCCTGCCGAGTCACATCAGGAAGAAAGGCCGTCAGGGTGGCTGCAGCGAGGCTCATGGCCGCGGCGAACGCGTACGCGGCACCGATGTTCCATCGCGTCACGATGGCCGCAGCGACGAACGGCCCGATGAACAGGCCGATGCGGAAGGTTCCGCCCAGCGTGGAGAGTGCACGAGCGCGCATTGGTATCGGGATGGCCTCGGTGAGGTACGCCTGGCGCGCCAAGTTGAAGACGGCGCCGGCCACACCCGTGACTGCGATGGCAATAGCGAGCAGCAGCACCGTTTGTGCGAGGAATGCACCTAATAAGGCAACTGCGTCAAGTCCGCAAGCTGCGATAAGCGCTCGTTTCTCTCCCATGCGGGCCGCGAGCGCTCCCGCCGGAAGATCGCCCAGCAATTGGCCGAGACCAATCAAAGCGACGATGAACGCAGCCATCCCAACGCTGGCGCCGAGCGCTCGCGCCGAGAGTGCTACCAGAGGCAAGATTGCGCCTTGGCCGACGGCGAGCAAGATCGTCGGGCCGTACGCGGTGATGGCGATGTCGCGCCAGCGCGGATGTAAGGAGCTCGTCGCGCCGGGACTCGATAATCCCTCGCTCGGCTGAACATCCCTCACTCAAGCAACCTACCTATCTCAAACTTCCGATCAGTGCGGACCTTTCGATTGCGGAATGGCGGTCTGGTGCCACACTTTCCGATCAGTGCGGAGTTTTGATTGCTGGTGGCGGTTCTAAGCGGCGTGCAGCATATGGGTGCATGGACAGCCCGATGGAACGTCGTCCTGCGTACGACCGCGCCCTTGGGACGGATCCGGCGCTACAGTGATGCGCGAGCCCCGCTGTCCGTACCTTCCCGCGACGCGTGCTCCCGGCCCCCGTAGCTCAGAGGATAGAGCAGCAGCCTTCTAATCTGTCGGTCCCGAGTTCGAATCTCGGCGGGGGCGCTCATTTCCTTATCTACAGGGGATACAAGCGTAAGGAGTCTTACGCGGAGATTCCCACTAACCACTTGGTAACGATTTGGGGTTTCGGGATTCGGTGAGTCGCCTGCGTTGAGGGCGCCATCGGCGGCATTCTCGGTGTGTACCCGCCAATACTCACTGAAGGGTGTCCCACCGATGACGTTGTCTCAGCCTGTCGCATCCGAGTTACTCGAGGCGTTGCGCGCCAGGAAGGCGTGAACCTGATCCGGAAGTCGGTTCGGTTGGGTGATGCAGGACCTCATCGAAACCGAAGCCGCCGAGGTGGTCGGCGGCGGCCGCTACGAACGCTCCGAGGGCCGCGTCACGCAACGCAACGCAACGGATTCCGGCGCCGGCTGCTCGCGACCCAGGCCCGGGACGTGGAGTTGCGGGTCCCGAAGCTGCGGCAGGGCTCGTTCTTCCCCGTCATCCTCGAACGTCGCCGGCGCATCGACCAGGCCCTGTATGCGTTAGTGATGGAAGCCTGGGTGAACGGTGTCTCCACTGGGGCCGTCGACGATCTGGTTGCTGCGCTGGGCGTCGGGCATCTCCAAGTCGGAGGTGTCCTGGATCTGTGCCGGCCTGGATGAGCAGGTGTATGCGTGAGGCTGTCAAGCTCCCTGTGTAAACGGTTGTTGATCTTGTGGTGGTGGCGGGATTCCTCCGCCGTGAATGGTGTGCCGGTGCTCGCCGCGGTCAAGCCTGGTCAGCGGGTGCGGTTGGGCGGCCTGGTTGACCGCGGCTGCGCGCCGGCGGCGTTGGCCTGGATGGAGGAACCCCGCCGTGTGAGCCTAGGAAATATGATGACAAAGTCTCATTGTTGATCATGGTCTATTCCTAATCTGTCGTCGTAGGTTTGATTCCTACCGGGGCGCAAAACCTTCCTCAGACTGGAAGATTCCCCTGGTGGCAGCCGGTTCATACTGAGGCAGAGCTCGGGATGAGGATGACCTGGTAGCCAGGTTCGGCCACCTCGACCCAGGTTTCTCGGGATGTACCAGGCACTTGATCGATCTGCCGACGGAGCTGCCTAGGCTGGTCGATAGGTGACCCTCCAGCGGCCCTGAAAGAAGGGATGTTATGCGCATTCCCCATATGGCCCGCCGCATCAGTCCCTGGGCTGTCACCCGAGCCGTGGACCCGAGCCACCCAGGGCCTCAACCGGAGGGCGACAAGGAGGAGGCCAATCCGGCCGTATCCGAAGACACCATCGCGGAGGATGAGCTACCGCTCCGCAAACCGATTCCCCAGCGGGTCCTGGTGATTCGCCCGCGCTCGGTGCTGATCGTCTTGCTCGTCCTAGTGGCGGTTGCTGCCGTTGTCAGCTTCGTCTTCGTCGCATCCTATGGGCTAACCGTAATCGCCATCGCACTGTTCTTCGCCCTCGCGCTTAACCCAGCAGTGGAGTTCTTTCAAAGCCGGGGGCTCAAACGTCACTGGGGAGTCTTCGCCGTTTACATCGCAGCACTGGTTGTGCTAGCGGTGCTCGTGTTGGTACTTATCCCACCCCTAGTCGCGCAAGTCACCAGTCTGATCAACGCGGCGCCTGACTTCGTCGACGAGCTGCGCCAAGGCAACGGCCCGGCCGGTGTGCTGGAACGGAAGTATCGAATTGTGGAACGAGTCCAGGCTGCGACCAACGGCGTGGACCTGGCCAAGTGGAGCGGGGCGGCTGCCTCCGGCCTCGACGTCATCAAGCGGATTGCCACCAGCCTTGTCGGAGTCATTCTCATCGCATTCTTGACCCTCTTCATGCTGCTGGAGGGCCCGGACTGGCGCCGGCGATTGACCGCGCTGCTTCCCGACAGCAGCCGTGGATCGATCGAGCGGATCGGCTCGGGTATCTACAAGGCAGTTGGAGGCTTCGTTACCGGCAACCTGCTCGCCAGCCTTCTGGCTGGTCTTGTCGCAACGGTGCTCCTGCTGGCTACCGGAGTGCCGTTCGCCCTGCCACTGGGCGTCTTCGTGGTCGTACTGTCACTCGTGCCCTATCTGGGACCTGCAGTGGTGACTGTCGTCCTGACGCTCATTGGGCTCACGCAGGGGGTCATTCCTGGCCTCGTCATCCTCGGGGTGCTCGTCGCCTATTACCTCCTCGAAGGGCACACCCTGCGCCCCCTCATCTACAGTCGGGCGCTCAAGTTATCGCCGCTCGTAGTGATCATCGCCATTCTGCTCGGTACCGAACTGGCTGGCATCCTGGGCGCCGTGCTCGCCATGCCTGTGGCGGGCGCCATCCAGGTCACCATCGCCGAGCTCCTGCGGCAGCGGAACTATCGCAGGCGAGCTGCGGGCTTGCCCACGCGCTGAGCCGGCCCCTCGCGAGCACGTCGCCCGCCGGACGCTCACGAAGAGTAGTGTCACGCCCTGCCGAGCAGCCTGGGCACCTCGGCAGGATTGCTGGCTTGCGGTGGCGCTATGGTCTTCGCCGTGGGTCAAGCTGCCTTGGGTGTCAGCGTGACAACGAGATCGGCGCTGAGCGCGGCGGCGAGGCGTTCGAGGACGCCGATGGTGGGCACGGTTGCACCGGCTTCGAGTCGGGAGACGGCGGATTGGGTCATACCTGATCGCTCGGCGAGCTCGGTTTGGGACATGCCGAGCTCGAGCCGGCGGGCCCGCACGGCCTGGCCGAGTTCGTAGGCGCGCTTGGCCGCCTCGTAGCCGGCATGCACGGTTTCGCTGTCCCGGCCGCGGTGCCTTTCCCATCGCAGATGCTCACTCATCACTGATCTCCCTGTTGTAGATACTTTCGGCGTGGCTATGCCTGGCTTCGCAGTCCTTCTGAGCGATGAACGCTCGCTGGACTTCGGCCACCTCGGATCGTCGGGTCTTGTTGAACGCCGTCAGGAGGATCACCCGTCTGCCTGGGGCGAGCCAGTAGGTGATTCGCACCTGCTGGCGTTGTAGGTGAAACCGAAGTTCGCGGACCTTGCCCCCGAGGTGGCGCGAATACGGCTCGCCGAGTGTCTCGGCATTGTCGGCCAACAGGTCGGCGTAGAACTCAGCCCGGCCGTAGTCATGATCGGATAAGGAGTCCAGCCACTTGCGTACCTCCGGTTCGATCTCGATGACGTACCGCGACATTCATTTGATGCTATATACATCCAACGCTATAGGCAACGGTCGTGCCCCGTGTGTTAGGTCCTTGAGGCTAGCGAGCGCTGAGGCAGATTTAGGGTCATGGCGGGCGCGAGAACTCGTGGCACAGCGGCTTCAAGATCGTTGGCGCTCCCCACATG
>Ga0075425_100009109_pt1 | contig 10555 bp, 9 predicted proteins | sample SoiMethybrSBSTD4_FD_75300 | JGI IMG/M metagenome (GOLD analysis project Ga0075425, IMG submission 75300) | Bulk soil microbial communities from a Populus tree surrounding site in Tennessee, USA - Soil MetaG P. TD hybrid SBSTD4 | ecosystem: Environmental > Terrestrial > Soil > Tree plantation...
CCGACCGGTGGCAACGGCGAGATCGTGCTGAACGTCGAGCTCCGCATCGCCGCGGCCAAGGGGTTCACCGGCGTCACGTTCGTCGACGCGGGCAACATCTTTCCGAACGCGAGCGATCTCGACATCACCGACCTGCGCCCCGCCGCGGGCTTCGGCGTCCACTACCGGTCGCCCGTCGGTCCCATCCGCGTCGAGCTCGGGTTCAACCTCGCGCCCCGCGAGCTCGTGCCCGGCGTTCTCGAAAAACGCACGGTGCTGCACATCTCGCTCGGCCAGGCGTTCTGATCCGATTCGAGACGATGTTCACTCCCACGGGCCACAGAGGCACAGAGGCACAGAGAATTACTTTTGCTAGCGAAGGATCTCTGAGTCTCTGCGTCTCTGTGGCTCGTGATCGTGAATGGCCTTGCGTATGGCTTGTTCTGGCGAGTTTCATGCTGGGGCTGTCGCCCGTCAGCGCTCAACAGCTCCTCGATCGCGTGCTCGCCCGCGTCGATGGCTATCCAATCACCCTGACCGACGTGCAGACCGTGATCGGTCTCGGCGTCATCCAGGTCCCGCAAGGCTCGGACCCGATCGCCGCGGGCACGCAGCAGATGATCGATCGTCAGCTCGAGCTGACGGAGGTGCAGCGCTTCCCGCCCCCCGAGCCGGACCGCGCGTCAATCGACCGCGACGCCGCGCGCCTGAAGATGAACGCCGGCGCGCGCCTGCCGGCGCTGATGCAGTCCACCGGCCTCACCGAGCAGCGCATCGCGGACATCGCGCGCGACAACCTGCGCATCGCGGCGTATCTCGACCAGCGGTTCGGGACCATCGTGCAGGTGAGCGACGACGACGTCGCAAACTACTACCGCACGCACGAGGCGGAGTTCACCCGCGGCGGCGACACGATTTCGTTCGAAGAGGCGGAGCCGATCGCGCGGCAGCGGGTCTCGAACGAGCGCCGCCGCGTGACCGTGGAGCAGTGGATCCGCGACCTCCGCTCGCGCGCGGATGTCGCTGTGAACAAATAGGCGGCCCTGCCACCCTCGGACCTGCGACCTCCTGCCCACCGCCCACTGCCCACTGCCCACTGCCCACTGCCCACTGCCCACTGGTTACGGCATCAGCACCGTCGACCCCGTCGTCTTCCGCGACTCCAGGTCCTTGTGCGCCTGCACCGCGTCCTTCACCGGATAGTGCTGGTTGACCTCGATCTTCACCTTGCCCGCCTTGACGATGTCGAAGAGGTCGTTCGCCATCGCCACCAGGTCCTGACGTGCGTTGCTGTACGGTACGAGCGAGGGGCGCGTGAGAAGGAGATGTCCCTTCAGCTTGACCAGGTCGACCGGCGGCACCGGCCCCGACGCATTGCCGAACGTGACCATCATGCCGAACATCGAGAGACACTCGAGCGACTTGTCGAACGTGTCCTTGCCGACGCCGTCGTAGACGACGGGCACGCCCTTGCCGCCGGTGATCTCCTTCACGCGCGCGGCGAAATCGTCTTTCTTGTAGTTGATGCAGTGCGCCGCGCCGTGCGCCTTCGCGAGCTCGCACTTCTCGTCCGACCCCGCCGTGCCGATCGTCGTCACACCGAGCGCGTGCAGCCACTGGCAGGCAATCAGCCCGACGCCTCCGGCCGCCGCGTGGAACACCACGGTGTCGCCGGCCTTCACCTTGTAGAGGCGTTTGATCAGGTACTGAACGGTCATCCCTTTCAGCATCACCGCGGCGGCCTGTTCGGAGGTGATGCCGTCGGCAATCTTCACGACGCGCGCGGCAGGGATGTTGCGCGACTCACCGTAGCTGCCGACCGGCTGCAGCGGCGTGCCGCTCGCGTAGACGACGCGGTCGCCGGACTTGAACTCGGTGATGCCGTCGCCCACGGCTTCGACGACGCCGGCCGCCTCGCTGCCGATGCCGCTTGGCATCGGAATCTTGTAGACGCCGCCGCGATGGTAGGTATCGATATAGTTGAGGCCTATCGCCTCATGGCGCATCCGGATCTCGCCGGCGCCGGGAGGCGCGAGATCGACGTCCTCCCACTTCATGACGTCAGGTGGACCCTGTTCATAAATCCTGATCGCTTTCGGCATGGCTCCTCGCGTGTGTGATGACTTAGTGGTCTGTCCTTCCGAAACCAAGAGCGGCCGCTCCGATGTCGCGGCCGGCAAGCACGCGGTCGAAGGGCTGTCGCTGGCGGTAGTGCATCAGTTGATACACGCCACTAGTGTCCTCCGCCGATCGCAAGGCGGAGAATCTGAAGGGTATCGAATAGCGCGTGACTGCTGATCGGGCCTATCGCGCTGCGTCGCGACAGGTACATCGCCGCCCAGAAGGCGCCAAGGGATCCGGTCACGATCATCGCGTCCCGTCCCTGGATGCCGTGCAGGAACCCGAAGAAGGTGCTGGTGATCACGAGGCCCACGCCGCCGCCGCCGAGATACTTCTCGAAACGCGACAGCATGAACCCGCGCTGCAGCTCCTCCCGGATACCCCCGGCGAGAATGGCGACGACCGCGAACACCGCCGACTGCTGGACGTTGTTCGCCAGACGCTCCAGCGGGTTGTTCGGCACGTTGTGCAGCGACGGGAAGAACAGCCGCAGCGCGTTGAGGAATATAGCCGAACCGAAGAAGAGGAGCGGCGCGGTCGCGAAGCCGATCATCACCTCGCGGCCGGCGCGTGCGCGTCCCTTCCACACCGCGCTCGGGCGCTCGCCGTGTGCCCGGAGGATCGCCACCATCAACCCGACGACCACGAACGTGTCGAGTACGAGCTGCAGGAAGATTCCGGTCGCCTCGCCGGGCGGCACGCCGAGGGCCCGGAGCCCCTGGCTGATGGCCAGTTGGGTGGGGACGCTCGAACAAAGCAGGATTTCGAGGACTGCTGTGAGGCGATCCCGCACATCCACCGCGACGGGAGGGTCCGGTCTGATGACAGTTTCAGGCGCGGAATCGGGCATCGTGGCGAAAGAGCGATTCTACTGCTCTGCTGGACCGTGTAAAAACGACAGGCTAGTATCGATGAGATATGACTGCGACCACGTCCGGTGAGCGCGTTCTCATCGTCGAGGACGAACCGACCACGCGCCTTGGCCTGACCGAACTGGTAAGTACCTGGGGCTTCACCACCGAGTCCGCGGCCGACGGCCAGGAAGCGCTTCAGCGTATCACCACGTTCCGCCCTTCGATCATCATCAGCGATCTCGTCATGCCGCGCATGGGCGGCCTCGAGCTGCTTCGTGCGATCAAGGACGAGGGGAGCGCGCTGACCGTCGTCATCCTCACGGCGCAGGGGACCGTGGAGACGGCTGTCGAGGCGATCAAGGAAGGGGCGTACGACTATCTGACCAAACCGGTCGAGCCGCAGCGCCTGAAAATCCTGCTCGACAAGATCGTGGAGCGCCAGGACACGCTGCGCGAGGTGAAGGTCCTGCGGAAGCAGCTTCGCGAGCACGGCTCGTTCGGCAAGATGATCGGCAACAGCCCGCAGATGCGGAAGGTCTACCAGACCATCGAGCAGGCGGCGCCGACGCAGGCGTCGGTTCTCATCTGGGGCGAGTCGGGCACCGGCAAGGAGCTCGTGGCGCAGACGATTCATCAGCTCAGCCCGCGCGCTCAGATGCCGTTTGTCCCGATCAACTGCGCGGCGATTCCCGAGACGCTGCTCGAAAGCGAGATCTTCGGCCACGAGAAGGGCGCGTTCACCGGCGCCTCCGACCGCCGGGAGGGGTGTTTCGAGCTCTCCGATCGCGGCACGCTCTTCCTCGACGAGATTGCCGAGATGACGCCGGCGACGCAGGTGAAGCTGCTGCGCGTGCTGCAGGAACGCAAGTTCCGCCGCCTCGGCGGACGCAACGAGCAGACGGTGGACGTCCGCATGATTGCGGCGACGAACGTGAACCCGGCCGACGCGGTGAAGAACAGCAAGCTGCGCGAGGACCTGTACTACCGGCTGAACGTGTTCGCCATCGAGCTGCCGCCGCTGCGGCAGCGCAAGGACGACCTGTCGCTGCTCGTGCAGTCGTTCCTCGCCGAGTTCAACGAGCGCAACAGCAAGTCGGTGTCGGCGATCGACCCGGCCGCGATGCGCATCCTCGAGCAGTACAACTGGCCCGGCAATGTCCGCGAGGTGCGCAACGTCGTCGAGCGCGCGGTGATCCTGGCCAACGGCGAGTTCATCGAGCCGAAGCACCTGCCGCCGCTCGTGACCGATTCGCCCGACGTCGTCAAGCCCGTGGTCGCGCTCGAGCCCGGCACGACGGTCGAGGAAGCCGAGCGCCGCCTGATCCTGATGACGCTCGAACACACGCGCGACAACAAGACGCGCGCCGCGGAAATCCTCGGCATCAGCCTGAAGACGCTGCACAACAAGCTCAACAAACTTCGCGGCCGCGTGCCCGGCCGGAAACAGGAAGAGGAAGTCGTCCCGTGAGAGGTCAGGGATCAGGGACCCCGATCCCCACGCCATGCGGCTAGGCATCAAGGCAAAGCAGATCGCGGCAGTCACCGCCATCGTCGGCCTCGCCGTGGTCGCGCTCAGCGCCGTGCACGCCACGCGGCTCGCCCGCGTCGTCCTGCACGAAAGCCAGGCGCGCGGCGAGCTGCTCGCCAACACCATCTTCCACCGTGCGCGCGAGGTCGTCGTCGCGGGCACCGGCGACCCGTACACCCCGCTGCGAAGCGACCCGGGGCTGCGGGCGATGCTGGAGTCGAGTATCTACGGCGAGAGCGTGACCGACGCGGCGATCCTCGACCGGCAGGGGATTGTCCGTGCGTCGAGCGATCCGGCGCAGGAAGGCAAGGCGCTGCCGTCGCGCGGCGACCTGGCGTCGCTCGTCGCCGCGGATTCGGCCGAGCAGCTCCGCGTGATCTACTCGCAGGAGGGCCGCACGCTGGAGGTGCGGAAGCCGATGGTGCTCGGCGAGGAGCCGTTCGGCTCGATCCGCATCGGCGTGTCGACGGTGCTGATGCGCCAGGAGCTCGACGCGTCGCTGCGGCCCGCTCTCAACATCGCGCTCGGGTCGCTGCTGATCGCGGTCATCGTCGCGGGGCTGCTCGCGCAACTGTTCCTGCGGCCCATCAACGTGATTCGGAGCGGGTTGACACGGCTCGGCAAAGGGGAGTTCGGCGTCACGCTCGATCTGAACCAGGACGACGAGTTCGGCGAGCTCGGCACGTTTTTCAACACCGTCAGCCAGCAGCTCTCGGCGGACCGGACGCTGCTCGCCGGACAGAAGGCGAACCTGCAGTCAGCGGTCGAACACCTCGAGGACGCGGTGGCGTTGTTCAATCCCTCGGGCGAGCTGCTCTTCAGCAACCCCGCGATGGAGCCGAAGCTGCCCGCCGATGCGATCGGGCGCACGCTTCACGGGCTTCTCCCCGATGGCGATCCGTACCGGTCGATCGTGGAAGAAACGCTGGCGACCCGGACATCGCGCGGACCCATTCAGGTGCGCGGCCCGAACCCCGAACCTCCGGATCCCGGATCCCGCCCGTCGACGGGCTCCGGGCGCCCTGAGGCTCTCGAAGGGCGGATCCCGGATCACGACGACGTCCTGCTCATGACCCACGCCATCGAGGGAACCGACGGTCAGCTGGTCGGCGTGCTGCTGGTCTCCCGCAACCTCGCGTATCTCTCGCGCATGCAGTCGACGATTGCGTACTCGCGCAAGCTGGTCGCGCTCGGCCGGCTGACGGCCGGCATCGCGCACGAGGTGAAGAACCCCCTGAACGCGATGATGATTCACCTCGAGTTGCTGCGGACGAAGATCAATCGCGGACTGAGGCCGGCGGCTGTTCCGGTCGCGGCCGGCGGCCTCAGTCTCGCCGAGGCACGTCCGGTGCCGCGCGCGGAGGCGGACGCCCTCCAGCACGTGGAGGTGATCGAGAGCGAGATTCGCCGCCTCGACGAAGTCGTCCAGGGCTTTCTGAAGTTCTCGCGGCCCGAGGATCTCCGGCTGCAGCCGGTGCGCGTGAAGGATGTGTTCGACGAGATTCTGCCGCTCATCGCGGCGGAGGCCGAGAAAAACAGCGTGCGCGTCACCGTGGATGGGCCCGCGGACGGGCCGTGGGTCAACGGCGACGCCTCCATGCTGCGCCAGGCGTTTCTCAACCTCGCGATCAACGCGTGCCAGGCGATGCCGGATGGAGGTACGCTGCGCCTGTCGTGCGCGGCGGTGCCCGCAAACCGCGTCGAGGTCCGGTTCGAGGATACGGGGGTCGGGATTCCGGCCGAGCACCTCTCGAAGATCTTTGACCTGTATTTCACGACGAAGGATCATGGGACAGGCATCGGCCTGTCGATGGTCTATCGCATCATCCAGTTGCACGATGGCGAGGTCGAGGTCGAATCGACCAAAGGCCGCGGCACCACGTTCCGCGTCCTTCTACCGAGGGCGAACGAGACCTGACATGCGCTTGGGATTCGGGATGTGGGTGTTGGGACTGTGGATCTGCCTTGCGGCGGCCGGCTGCGCCAAGGCTCAGGCGAAGACTGCGGCTGCAGGCCCCCCGCTCGAGGTTCCGCCGCCGCCACCGCGAGCCCTCGCGCCCGTCGAAGAGCCGGTCACCGCCACCGCGCCGCTGCCGGAAACGCCGGCCCCGGCGCCCGCGGCCGCCGCACCGCGCACGCCGCCGCCGAGACCGCCCGCACGCCGCCCCGAACCCGAGAAGCCTCCGGAACCGCCCGCTCCAGCGGCCGCGACGACCGGAACGCCGGCGCCCGAGCCGCCGCGCGAGCTGCGACCCGCATCGCCGGCCGCCGAAGCGGCCGCTGAACGCGAAGCGCGTGAGAAGCTCGCGCGCGCCGCCCGCGATCTCGGGCGCGTGGACTACGGAAAGCTGAATGCCGACGCCCGGGCCCAGTACGATCAGTCCAAGCGCTTCATGGAGCAGGCGCAACAGGCGCTGCGGGATCGCAACTTCGTGTTTGCTTCGACGCTTGCCGACAAGGGCGCCGCGCTCGCCGCCGAGCTCTCCGCCCGCTGATCGTCCCCTCGAAATTTTTCCGCCGTCTTGCCCGCAATCGGATACGTTTACGGGCCATGAAGAAACTCTGCCTGCTTGCGATCGCGCTGACCATCTGCGCCGCGTCGGGACTCGCCCAGAGCGGGGACGAACTCGTCAACGCCGGCCGGAACGCCGACAACGTGACGACCCACAGCATGGGATACGACCGGAAGAGTTACAGCCCGCTGCGGCAGATCAACAGGACGAACGTCAAGCGGCTCGTTCCCGTCTGGACGACCAGCGTGTGGAACGAGTTGGGCGAGCTCGCCGCACCGGCCGTCTACAACGGCGTGATGTACGTCATCAACGGCCGATGGACCTTTGCGCTCGACGTGCGCACCGGCAGGCAACTCTGGCGCACGCCCGTCGTGCTCGAGCAGGGCACGCAGGGCGCGCCGATCACGCGAGGCGGGCCGGCGATTTACAACGGCAAGCTGTTTCGCGTCACGTACGACAACCACCTCGTCGCGCTCGACATGAAGACGGGCAAGGAGGTCTGGAATCAGAAGTTCGCGGACCGGCAGGAAGGCTATTACTCCACCGGCGCACCGATTGTCGCCAACGGCGTCGTCATCTCGGGCATGGCGGGCGGCGAACGGACGACGCGCGGATTTCTCGACGGGTGGGATCCGGAGACGGGTACGAAGCTGTGGCGGCGATACACCATTCCGGCGCCGGGTGAGCCCGGCTCGGAGACCTGGCCGCGCGGAAGCGATGCGTGGAAGTACGGCGGCGGTCCGACGTGGCGCTCGGGTTCCTACGATCCGCAGCTGGATCTCGTCTACTGGGGAACCGGCAACGCCGAGCCGTACGATCCGCATCCGCGCGAAGGGCTCGACAGCCTGTTCACCTCGAGCGTGCTCGCGATTCGTCCGAAGACCGGCGAGATCGTCTGCTACTACCAGTACACGCCGAACGACATCTACGACGTCGATGGCGTTGACGAGCTCCTGCTGGCCGACATCCAGGTCGGCGGCCGGCCGCGCAAGGTGATGATCCAGGCCAACAAGAACGGATTCTTGTACGTCATCGATCGCACCAACTGCTCGCTCGTTGCCGCGAACCCCTACGTCAAGGTCAATTGGGCCAGCAGTGTCGACATCGAGAGCGGCCGTCCGGTGTTGACCGACGTCTACAAGCGATTCTTCGCGGGCGAGGAAGTCGAGATCTGGCCGTCGCGCGGCACCAACGCGGTGCCGATCGCGTTCGATCCGGCCACGGCGCTGGTGTTCGCGAGCTCGTGGGACGTCCCGCGCGTCCAGAAGATCGCCGCGCCGAAGCCGCAGGTGCTCGGCGCCGATTCCACCGGCGTGACCGCGAGGATTCCCGACCTGAAGCCTGGTGACGTGATTGGCCACTTCGTCGCGCTCAATCCACTCACCGGCGAAAAGAAGTGGGACGTGCCGCTGACCGATCTGCCGAGTTCGGCCGGAATGCTCGCGACCGCCGGCGGCGTCGTGTTCACCGGCAAGCTGACGGGCGAGTTCCTCGCGCTCGACGCCGCGACCGGCAAGACGCTGTGGCAGTTTCAGACCGGGTCGAGCATCAACGCCACCGCGATCACCTACACGCAGGGTGGCCGGCAGTATGTGAGCATCGCGTCGGGCCGTGGCGGCACGCTCGCCAACCGGTACGCCGCCGAGAAAGTTCCCGCCGGCGGCTCGGTCTGGACGTTCGCGTTGATGCCCTGACCCGTTCTTGTGGGCCGACCTGAAGGTCGGCCCCTACGTACTCAAGGTCGGCCCCTACGTACGACGCTTGCCAACGATCGCGCGCTACGCCGCCAGCCGGTGTTCGATGGTGCGCGCAGACGATCGTAGGGGCCGACCTTCAGGTCGGCCCTTGTAGGTGCGCCGCCGTCACGCCGCCATCCGGCGTTCGACGGTGCGGGCCGCCATGCCGAGCATCAGCCGGCTGATCCCGGTCGTCAGCAGGTTCACCCCGACGATCGTCCCGATCGCCCACACCGACGTGGACGGCCACCGCATCGCGATCAGGATCCCGAGGATGGCGGTGACGGTCGCGTTCACCAGCAGCCAGCCCGCGCCGGATTCCTGCCGCTGCGCGGAGTACGCGACGAGGTCGACCCCGGCCTCCACGAACAGCATCATCGCGAGCAGCAGCGTGAGCGCGCCGAGCGCTATCACGGGGTGCGTCACGAAGTACCACCCGCCGGCGATGTAGAAGAGCCCCAGCGCAATGTGCCAGATCGTCCCGCCGCCGTCGCGCCGGACGACGCTGAGCACGTGCGTGATGCCGCCCGCAATCAGCAGCCAGCCGACCAGGAGCGCTATCGTCAGGCCCGCCACGAACGGCTCGACGATGGCGGCGATGCCGAGCACCATGAATGTCACCGCGGTGACGATGAGCCAGGTGCCGGCCTTGCGAACGATCTGTGCGCCGAACGTTTCGACTTGTTGAGGTGTAGTCATCGCAGATTCCTCTTGTCGCTTCAGGAATCAATCGGTGCAAGCGGGGCACCTGCGATTTCCCGACGGCAGGAGAGGAACGCGGAGCCCGTGCGCCACCGGCCGTCATCCCGCTCACCACGTGCTGTCAGCGGCAATTGGCCACGAGCAGCGCAATCGCGGTCCCCGCGCAGACGAGCGTCCCTCGAGCGTTGCGCGCGGGTCGCGCCCGAACTCTCGGCGAATCGCGCGCGGGCGGAGGCGCCGTGGCCACGCTTGACGTGCAGCCGCGATGAGCGCTACAGTTTCGTTAACTGAATGGTTAAATCGTCCAGTCAATCACGTGACCGGGATACGGAACAGCGGATTCTCGACGCCGCGCACGCGGTGTTCCTCCGCCACGGCACCGCCGGCGCGCGCACGCAGGAGATCGCCAGGGAGGCGGGCGTGAACTCCGCGCTGCTGCACTACTACTTCCGGACCAAGGACCGCCTCGCCGCGGCGGTGTTCCAGCGCGCGGCGAGCCAGTTGCTGCCGGCGGTCATCCGCGTGCTCGGCTCCGATGCGGAGCTCGAAGCGAAGGTCGAGCAGGTCGTCGACATCGAGCTGCGGCAGCTGCTGGCGACGCCGTACCTGCCCGGCTACATCCTGAGCGAGCTGACGCATCACCCCGAGCGCGTGACGCAGCTGGTGGCCAGCGCCGCCGGCGCGACCCCCGCCGAGATCGGCGCGCGCGTCTTCAAGGTGCTGCGCGCGCAGATCAACGCGCGCGTCAAGGCGCGGCGCATGCACCCGATTGCGCCGGAGCAATTCACCGTCAACCTGCTCGCGCTGTGCGTGTTTCCGTTCGCCGCGCGCCCGATGGTCATGGCGCTGGCCGGCTTGAACGACGCGGGCTTCGACACATTCATCCATCGGCGCCGCCGGGAGCTGGCGCCGTTCTTCTTGAGGGCCCTGCGGCCATGAACGTTCGCATGTCGCTCCTGCTCGCTGGCATCCTGCTCGCCGGTCTCCCGGCAGGTGTCAGGGGTCAGGTATCAGGTATCGGCCAGGTATCAGGTGTGAGGTCATTCGATCTCGCCACGCTGCAGCAGGCGGCCGTCGATACCGATCCGCGGATGCAGCAGTTCTCGCTGCTGACGACCCAGA
>Ga0075425_100009110_pt1 | contig 10555 bp, 10 predicted proteins | sample SoiMethybrSBSTD4_FD_75300 | JGI IMG/M metagenome (GOLD analysis project Ga0075425, IMG submission 75300) | Bulk soil microbial communities from a Populus tree surrounding site in Tennessee, USA - Soil MetaG P. TD hybrid SBSTD4 | ecosystem: Environmental > Terrestrial > Soil > Tree plantation...
GGCTCAGGCGCAAGCCGGGATCGTCCGGTGCGAGCGCGACACAGCGCTCGAGCAATGCCTGCGCGGCATCGGCCGCACCCGCTGTCTTGAGCTTCTTGGCCAAGCTGTGCACCTGCTCGATCGCGGCGCCGGCCTCTTCGCGCTCCCCGCGCGCGAGATGCGTGGCCGCCAGTGCCAGCCAAATCTCCTGAGTCGGTAACGCCTGCGCGTGCGCCGCGGCGAGCGCACGCGTAAGGCGCTCGAGCGCGCCGGCATGTCGTCCGGCCGCAAGCTCCAGCTGCGCGATTCGCAGCAGTGCGCCGGGATGCTCGGGCAGCGACGCGAGAATCTGCTCGTAGATGGCGCGCGCGTCGGCGGCGCGGCCGGCCGCTTCGTGGCGCGCGGCAAGCGCGAAGGCGTCCTGAACGGTGAGTTGCATCAGCGCAGGAGCCAAGCGACCGTGCCGAAGTCCGGCGCCGCGATCAGCCTCTGACGGGCTCCGCCAGCAGCGCGCGGATGTCGTGTGCGAAGACCTCCGGCCCCTGGCCGTAGCTCTCGTAGACCCGCAGCCGGCCTTGGGGGTCGAAGACGTACGTGCCAGCGGAATGGTCGACGCTGTACGCGCCGGGCGTCGAACCCGGTTGCTTCTGATACAGAATCTTGAATTCCTTCGCGGTCTCCGCCGTCGCCGCGAGGTCGCCGTAGAGTCCGAGAAAGCTGGCATTGAAAGCCGGCACGTAGCGCGAAAGCAGATCGGGCGTGTCTCGCTCCGGATCGACGGTCACGAACAGCACCTGGACGCGCGCTGCATCGGGTCCGAGCTTCAGCATCGTCGCCGCGAGCTCGGAGAGCGTCGTCGGGCACACGTCGGGACATTGCGTGTACCCGAAGAACAGCACGACGACCTTGCCGCGGAAGTCCGCCAGCGTTCGCGGCTTGCCGGTATGGTCGGTCAACCGGAAGTCGCGTCCGTAACCGATGCCGGTGACGTCGGAGCCCTGGAATTTCGGCGCCGCCGGGCCGCAAGCCGCGACAGCGAGCACGAGCAGCGCCGTGACCGTTGCGCGCAGAAAACGCATTAATGCCAATAGTGGTCGAGAAGGAGCGCCGAAAACAGCGCCGCGAGATAGAGGATGGAAAAACGGAAAGTGCGCCGGGCCAGCGCGTCGCTGTAACGCCGGTACAGCGCCAGCGCATGACCGAGGAACGCGGCGCCGAGCGCCACCGCTGAGGCCAAATACAGCACGCCGCTCATGCGAATCGCGAACGGAAGCAAGGTGACGGCGAATAGCGCCGCGGTGTAGAGCACGATCATGAGGCGCGTGTATTCGGGACCGTGTGTGACGGGCAGCATCGGCAACCCTGCCTTCGCGTATTCCTTCACGCGGTACAGCGCCAGCGACCAGAAGTGCGGCGGTGTCCACACAAAGATGATCAGGAACAACAGCAACGCCTCCGGCGCGACGTCATTCGCGACTGCGGCCCAGCCCAGGACCGGCGGCATTGCGCCGGAGGCGCCGCCGATCACGATGTTCTGCGGGGTCGCGGGCTTCAGCAGCACGGTGTAGACGATCGCGTAGCCGACGAACGTCGCAAGCGTGAGCCACATCGTCAGCGTATTCACCTTGAAGTAGAGGATGCCCAGACCGATCGCCCCGATGGCGCAGGCGAAGACTAGCGTCTGCAGCGACGATATCTCGCCGCGCGGCAATGGCCGGGCACGTGTGCGCGCCATCACCGCGTCGATTTTTTGCTCGACCAGGCAGTTGATCGCGGCCGCGGCGCCGGCGACGAGTGCGATGCCCAGCGTACCGAAGGCGACCGCGGACGCCGGCGGCAATCCCGGCGCGGCGAGAAACATGCCGATCACCGCGGTGAACACGATCAGCGACACCACGCGTGGCTTGGTCAGGGCGAGAAACTGGCGCGCGCGGCGAAGACGGCCGTGGCTAAGGGCGAGAGTGGTCATCGGCGAGACTTGAATCCTCGGCGGAGAGGAGCGCTACGGCTGGATCGAAGCTGTTGCCCGTACGATAGACAGGATTTTACCACTCGACAGCGATCAACCGATTCGCGAATCCAAGTCGTCCAGAGTGAAACCCAGAGCGGAGTATCAATGCTGTTAGACCCAGAGTCACACCCTGCAAACTAATAAGAGGTCCTGCATTGCTGCACGACCCCTTCATTGTCTGGTTGCAGGGAAGGATGACCTGATCTTCCTGCATCATGGCATCACTTCGGTTTTGACGGTCAAGGCACTACTCTCGATTCAATACATGCGGAGCACACCGAGCTGGTCGCTCAGGCTTTCTTGGCCCACGAAGCGCACCAGCCTTTGGCGGCGACAAGCTTGCCTCCGAAGACTGCGCAAGGGCCGTTGGCATCACCGGGCTTGCCGGTGTAGAAGTTGCAGTTGCTACAAAGCGCCTTCGCATCCTTGCGATCGGTGGCCTTGGTGGCATCCATCTTGTACTTCAGGGCTACCGCCGTCGGATCGGACTCGCTGACCGTGTCGGCTGCCTCGGCGCTTCCGCTTAACAGTGCGTTGGCGAATGGCGCAGCGGCCAGCCCGGTGACGGTAAGCTTGATCAAGCGACGGCGGTTCGTGTCAGCAGCGTGTTTGGTCATGGGATACTCCTCGTGTCTGAGGTGCGAAGTGGATGGCCGCGCGGGGTCGGGTTGTGCAGGCAAATCGAAATCGTGGCCGGCTTGGCCGGAATCCTTGTACGAACCAAACTCCTTTCAAGGCCATGTTTGTTTGAAGAAACGTGGCACTCTTTTCTGAAACTCGATGACCCAGTGCTGGTGCAGCGACTCCGACCCTGCCGGCTCCAACTTTGGATGAGATTTCAGGACCCTTTCCAGTACCGCCTCCTGGTCGTGCTCGAGATCTACAAACAAGATATGTTTATCGTCTTTTATCGCTTGTTCAAAACGGGCAAAGTGGTAGTTGGGTTTTTGGATACCAAACAATCCACCCTCCCACGTGCAAAAACCTAATGCCACTACGGCAAGGAAGACAAAAGGTATCCAGCCGACAGCGGTCTTCGTCCAGCCGGCAAAATAGGCGACAGCAAGAACCAGCACGAAAGCGCAAACACCGACTGCGGCGCCGATCAACGTTGAGTGGACAATGTCGTTCTTCATGAATGACTGAACCCGGTGGAGATGCTCATGGTGGTCCAGCTCAGCGTCGTGCGCAGTGAGCACATGGATCTGCGGGGTGGAAACACCGGCGCTCTCCAGCTGCTCTTCAACGACTTCCAGGTCATCGAGGTCGTCGCTTATGAAATAGCGCCTCAGCGTTTTCATATTGTTCCCCCTTGTCTTATCAGTCTGCCCACCATCCCCCGATCCTGCTCAAGTAGTCAGTGTGAACCCAGTGGAAGACGAGAAATGTCAGCCAATCGCTAAAATCGCGCCGTCACCGCCTAGCGATGTTGCACCGGCCCCGTAGCTCCCGGCCCGTGCGTCGGCGCCGCCGTTTGCGAACCGAAGAATTCGCCGCGCGTAAAGAAAGTGTAATCCGCTTCAAGCGCCCCGATGCCCAGAAGCACCAGCAACAGCAGGGGTGGAACCAGGATGGCATAGACGATCGCCAGCCGCTCCCAGAGCATGTGCATGAAGACGGCAACGATCAGCCCCGCCTTCAGCAACATGAACACTAAGATGAGCCCCCATCTGAGGTAACCCTGGAAGTGGAAATAGTCGACGAGATACGACGCGGTGGAAAGAACGAACAGCAATCCCCAGATCTTGAAATAGATTCCGAGTGGATGTTGTTGCCCCTCGATGTGATGTTGTCCCCCCGCCGCCGAGTGTTGTTGCCCCGCGGCCGGATGATGCTGCCCCTCTGCATGTGCCATGGTTGTAATTACCAAAGATAGAAAACGGCGAAGATGAACACCCACACCAGATCGACGAAGTGCCAGTACAGACCCATGGTTTCGACGATCTCGTAGCTGCCCTTCCTGCCGGTCATGAAGCCCGGCCTCTCCTTATCGAGGTCTCCCCGCAAGGCCTTGATCGCCACGATGATGAGGAAGATCACGCCGATCGACACGTGCGTGCCGTGGAAACCCGTGATCATGAAAAAGCTGGCGCCGAACTGCGCCGCGCCCATGGGATTGCCCCAGGGACGTATCCCCTCTTGCACGATCAGCTTGGTCCATTCGAAGGCCTGCATCCCGACGAATGTCGCGCCCAATGCCGCGGTGAGCAGCAAGAAGACAAATGTTTTGACACGATCTTTTCGATAGCCGAAGTTGACGGCCAGGACCATCGTCCCGCTGCTGCTGATCAGGATGAAAGTCATGATCGCGATCAGGAGAAGGGGGACTTCCGTACCCCCGATCGTCAATCCGAAAACCTCGCTGGGGTTGGGCCAAGGGACGGTGGTGGATATTCGCACCGTCATATACGAGATCAGAAAAGAGCTGAAGATGAACGTATCGCTGAGGAGGAAGATCCACATCATCGCCTTGCCCCAGGGGACGTTCTTGAACGCCCGCTGATCCGAGGACCAGTCGGCGACGATGCCTTCCAAACCGTCGGGCCGCGGGAGAGCCTCTCCCGTGCCCGTCAGCGCGGGTTGCGCCATTTGCTTCGATCCCCTTTAGGTATGTGTCTGCAACAGCACGGCGAACAAGACCAGCCAGACCAGGAGCAGATAGTGCCAGTACAAGGTGCACAGCTCCACGCTCAATCGTACCTTCGCGACCTCAGCACCGCGCAACACCTTGACGGTGGTCCTGCCCCAGACCCACAGGCCACCCAACAGGTGCAAGCCGTGCAGCGCGGTGAGCAGGTAGAAAAAAGCATTGGCTGGATTGGCCGCGACGAAATAGCCCGAGGCGTTCAGCTGTTGCCAAGCCCAAAGCTGTCCGGCCAGAAACGAAAAGGCGAAAACGCCGGCGGCGATGAGGCCGGTTCTTACGCCGTCTGTCTGTCCGCGTCGCGCGGCAGCCAGCGTCCAGTGCATGGCGAGACTGCTCAGGATCAGCACCGCCGTGTTTAGCCACAGCACCTTCGGAAGGGACAGCCTCGTCCAGTCGGCCTCCATCATTCGCATGTGGTAGGCACTGATGAGCAACGCAAACAGAGACGTGGCGACCGCAAGAAACACCCAAAGACCGACCTTCACCGTCGGCAACTGGAATGCGCCGTCTCCATCGACCGTTACGACCGGACGCTGCGAAACCCAGGGCTTGACGTTCAGCGTTTGTCGCAACAGCCATCCGACGACGACGGCCATGATGGCGGCCAAAACCAGTAATGATGTCGTCACGGCTAGCCGCCAACAGGCTTCGGCGTTCCGGTGGCGTCGAGCTTTTGTGCACCGAGATCGCCGGCGTCGACGGTTTTCTCGAGGCCTTTGGCTTTCCTGCCCGGCGGCTGGTTTTGCGGGATGAAGTCCTCGGCGGCGCCTGGCACGCTGTAATCGTAGGCCCAGCGATAGACCACCGGTAGCTCTTTGCCAAAGTTGCCGTGCTTCGGCGGTGTGTCGGGCGTTTGCCACTCCAGCGTGGTGGCGCGCCAGGGGTTGCCACCCGCCGGCTTGCCGTTGAAATAACTCCAGATCAGGTTGTATATGAACACCACCTGGATGGCACCGACGATCAGCGCTGCGATGGTGATCGCCTCGTTCAAGGTCTGCGCCGATTCCGGGATGAAAACGGTGGTTCCCATCGCGTAATACCGGCGCGGCACACCCAGGAAGCCCAGGTAATGCATCGGGTAGTAAATGGCATAGGTCCCGAGGAACGTGACCCAGAAGTGAAACTTGCCCAGCGTATCGTTCAGCATGCGTCCGGTGATCTTGGGGTACCAGTGGTAGATCGCGCCGAACACGACCAGGACCGGCGACACGGCCATCACCATATGGAAGTGCGCGACGACGAACATGGTGCCGGAAAGCGGGATGTCCACGGGTACGTTACCCAGGAACAGGCCTGTCAACCCGCCGTTGATGAATGTGAAGACGAAGCCGATGGCAAACAGCATGGGCACGGTGAGGTGAATGTTTCCCCGCCACAATGTCAGCACCCAGTTGTAGACCTTGAGCGCCGTGGGAATGGCGATGATCAGCGTGGTGGTGGCAAAAAAGAAGCCGAAATACGGGTTCATCCCGCTGACGTACATGTGGTGCGCCCACACGATGAAGCTGAGGCCGCCGATGGCCAGAATCGCCCAGACCATCATCCGATAGCCGAAGATGTTTTTTCTTGCGTGGACGCTGATCAGGTCGGAGACGATGCCGAAGGCCGGCAGCGCGACGATGTAGACCTCGGGATGGCCGAAAAACCAGAACAGATGTTGAAACAGTATCGGGCTCCCGCCGTTGTAGGCGAGGTGTTCTCCCCGCGAGACCAGCGCGGGCATGAAGAAACTGGTCCCCAGCGCCTGATCCAGCGTCATCATGATGGCGCTCACGAACAACGCTGGAAAGGCGAGCAGCGCCAGGATCGTGGCCATGAAAATGCCCCATACGGTCAAGGGCAGCCGCATCAGCGTCATCCCGCGCGTGCGCGCCTGCAGCACGGTCACCACATAATTCAAGCCGCCCATGGTGAAGCCGATGATGAAGAAGGCCAGCGAAATGAGCATCAGGATGATTCCCCAATTGGCCCCCGGAGTGCCCGAGAGGATGGCCTGGGGCGGGTAGAGCGTCCAGCCGGAGCCGGTGGGGCCACCGGGTACGAAGAAGCTCGCCATGAGCAACAGCACGGCGAACAGATAGACCCAGTAGCTCACCATGTTCACATAGGGGAAAACCATGTCGCGCGCGCCGACCATCAGCGGGATGAGGTAGTTGCCGAATCCTCCCAGGAACAGCGCGGTGAGCAGGTAGATCACCATGATCATGCCGTGCATGGTGACAAATTGAAGGTAGTTGCTCGGATTGATGAAGGAAAACGTGTGCGGGAACCCGAGCTGCAGCCGCATGATTCCCGACAGCACCAATGCCACCAGCCCTACACCGATCGCCGTGATCGCGTACTGGACGGCGATGACTTTCGCGTCCTGGCTCCAGATGTACTTCCCGACGAAAGTCTTCGGGTGATAAAGCTCCGGCTCTTCGACTTCGGCAGGTGGCACGTAATCCGATTCGTCATGCGTAACGGAAGTCATCGCTATGTCCTCTTCGCTAACGCTTCAAGATGCTCGATTCGCTTGAGTCGCATCTTAAACGATAACAGTACGAAACGTGCGGCGCGCGAGCCGGCCCGTCACCGGAAGGTGTCGATGTAGGCAACGAGGTCATCGGTTGCCTGCTCATCGGTCAGAATGGCGGCCATCGATGCCATCTGTCGACCGTACAGGTCTTTCGGATGGGCGCCGCGAATACCCTGCTGGAAATTTTTCAATTGAGTGACCAGATACCAGTCGCTCATGCCCTTGAGCCGCGGAGCATTCGTTGCCCAGATGCCCTGCCCGTCGGCGCCGTGACAGGCTGCGCAGGTCGCATAAGGATCTTGACCGTTCTTCACATTCCCTTTGACCGTGGCCGGGGCAGGATTATCCGGCAGCGTCCTGATGTAAGCGACGACGTTATCGATGGCGGCGTCGTCGGCCAGCGTCGCGGCCATCGGCGCCATTATCTTACCAAAAACGTCTTTTTCGTTCGTACCGCGGGCTCCGTCCTTGAAATTCCTCAATTGGCGTTTCAGATACCAGTCTCCCTGCCCGGCCAGTTTTGGCGCATTCAGCGCGGGGTTGCCTTCCGCTTGCGCGCCATGACAGGCGCTGCACACCGCAAAGAGCGGCTTGCCCGCTGCAGCGTCTCCGGCAGCTCGAGCTTTGGATTGCGCGTACGTCGGATAGCTGCTTAACCAGGCCTGAAACGCGGCCTCTTCTTCCACGACGACTTTGCCGCGCATCGCAAAATGGGCGATGCCACATAATTGTTCGCAGAAGGAGTCGAAACTCCCGATCCGGGTGGGGGTGAACCAGACATAGGTGACCAGGCCCGGCACCATGTTCATCTTGGCCCGGAACTGTGGCACTGTGAAGTCGTGCAGGACGTCGATCGAGCGGAGCTCGAGCTTGACCGGCTTGCCCACGGAAAGGTGCAGCTCCGGGCTTGCGATCAAGACATCGTCCTGCCCGCTGGGATCGTCCGGATTCATCCCAAACGGATTTTCTTCGCTGACGTACTTTGCATCGACCGTGCCCAGCACGCCGTCCTTCCCGGGGAAGCGATAGTTGAAGTTCCACTGCCGGCCGACGACCTCGAACACCGTCGCGTCTTTCGGGACCTCGATGAACTTCGCCCATGCGAACAAGCCGGGGGCCAGCATGGCGACGACTCCTACCGTAGTCGCCAGGATAAGCGCCAACTCCAGCTTCTTGTTCTCGGGCTCGTAGTGCGCCAGTTTTCCCTTCCGGTGACGGTAGCGCCACACGCAGTAGGCCATGAACAAATTGATCACGACGAAGACAAATCCGGTGACCCAGAACGTGATCGTCACGGTCTCGTCGATCGTTTCCCAATTGGAGGCGATCGGCGTGAAATACCAAGGGCTCAGGTAGTGAAACAGGACGGAGCCAACGACCAATAAAACCAACGCGATTGCGAAGACCATGACGGTGGCCCTGGTTGATTGGACAGAATCTTGAATGGGTCGGAAGTGGTCGCTATTTTACCATTCCGGAGAACACGCGCAGGGCTGCCACAGCCCTCCGCATACCTCAACCGATCTGCGACGCACGCAGCAGCCGTTGGAGATCCTTCGCCAGCCGCTCGGCGTCCGGATCGTCGCCATAGCGCAGCACCAGGTTGCCGCGAGGATCGAGCAACAGAATGGCCGCGCCGCTACCGGCGTCGATCGGCAGCCGAGTGAGCTCGACCGGAGCCACGCGTGCCGCGACGAGCCCCGGCTGCCCGGCGAGCAGTTCGGCCGGAGGCGCGGGCGCTGACGCTGGCTGCAACCAGGCCCGCACGACGCGATCCTGCTCGCGGCCCTGGATCGTTCGCGCCACGCGGGTGGCGTGCAGCGCACGCCGGCATCCGTCGCCGCACTCGGGACCGCTGACGACCAGCAGCAACCATTTGCCGCGCAACTCCGCAAGCGCAAACGGCTTGCCGTCCGGATACTCCCCGGCGATCGCCGGCGCCGGCCGTGGATCGAGCAGCTCGCCATAATTCACGCGCTTGGTCGGCGCGAACCCGTAATACGCAACATAGGCTGCAACGATCGGCGCGAGCGCGACCAGCGCGAGCAGCAGCAACGTGCCCCGACCTCTTGGCAGCCGCGGTGAGGGTCCGACGCTCGACGCACCGTCGCGCGTCGGCCGCGATTCAACGACCCGCGACTCTCGCGGGCGCCAGTTGAGCGCAAGCCACAACACGATCCCCAGGCCCGCAAGCGAATACCACTGCAACATGTAGCTCCGGTGTTGATCGATCCCGAAATCCGGTGGCGGCCAGTCGCGGACCAGGCTGTCGCCGGCCTCGCCGCTTTGTTCGATCACGAACGGCAGCAACGGTAACCCGGTGGCTGCCGCGATACGATCGATATCGAGATTCTGACGGACCGGGCCGGCGCTCGCGTCCAGCTTGAGTTCCAGGTAATGCGCCGGCGGCAGGTTGATCCGGCCCTCGACCCTGACCGCCCCCGGGGGCGCGGGCACCTGCGGCAATTCGGAGCGATGCGACCCTAAGGCTATCCAGCCGCGGTCGACGAGCACATAGCCGTCTCCGCTGGCGAGTTTGAGCGGGGTCACGACGTCAAACCCCGGGCGGCCCCGGTAGACCTTGTTGTCGATCAGAACCTGCCGACGTCCGTCGAACTCGCCGCTCGCGCGAACCGGCCGAAAGCGCAGCGCCGCTGCGTCGGCCGAGGCCGCGGCGGTCAATTCAAGCGGTGGCTGATCGGCGGCTCGTTCGTATTGCGCGCGCAGTGCTTCTTTCTCCGCGCCACGGTGCCGCTGCCAATTGCCCAGGGCCACCGTTGCTGCGACCAGCGCTGCGAGGCCCAGCGTGGGCCACAGCGTCGGCCGGAAACGCCGGTGCGCAAAGAACGAGCCTATCGGGTTTGGCACCGCTTCAGTGTCTGCTCTAGACTGAGGCCATCGCCCTGCCCGCATCGCGACTGCGCCTTGATCAGAATCATCGTCATCACCGCCCTGCTCCTTATCGTTGCCAGCCTCGGGTCGGCGCTGTTTTACCTTTACCACGACCGCGGTCGCGGCACGCGGATGGTCAGGGCGCTCGCGATCCGCGTCGCGCTATCCGCGGGCCTGCTCATATTCCTGGTCGTCAGCTACAAGCTCGGTTGGATCGGCGAGAGCGGACTGCGTTAGACGCATTCCGGCAAGCAGAAGAGCCGCAGCTAAGGCGGCGGCTCTTTTGGGCCATCTAGCTTAGAGCCAATACACGAGGATAAACAGAAGCAGCCACACGGCGTCGACGAAGTGCCAGTACCACGCTGCCGCCTCGAACGCGAAATGATGCTCGGCGTCGAAATGGCCGCGGAACGCGCGGCCGAGCATCACCGACAGCATGATTGCTCCGATCGTCACGTGGAATCCGTGGAAGCCGGTCAGCATGAAGAACGTCGAGCCGTAGACCCCC
>Ga0075425_100009111_pt1 | contig 10555 bp, 9 predicted proteins | sample SoiMethybrSBSTD4_FD_75300 | JGI IMG/M metagenome (GOLD analysis project Ga0075425, IMG submission 75300) | Bulk soil microbial communities from a Populus tree surrounding site in Tennessee, USA - Soil MetaG P. TD hybrid SBSTD4 | ecosystem: Environmental > Terrestrial > Soil > Tree plantation...
CAGCACGCGCATTCCGAGATCGTCGGCATGCTGCCCGAGGGCAACTGGATCACGCGGGCGCCGTCGCTCCTTCGCAAGACGATCCTCATCGCCAAGGTCCAGGACGAGGGTGGCCACGGCGCTTACCTGTACAGTGCGGCCGAGACGCTCGGGGTCGCGCGCAGCGAGCTTGTCGAGCAGCTCCTGACCGGCAAGGCCAAGTATTCGAGCATCTTCAACTACCCGACGCCGACCTGGGCGGACGTCGGCGCGATCGGCTGGCTCGTGGACGGCGCGGCGATCATGAACCAGATCCCGCTCTGCCGCTGCTCCTACGGCCCCTATGCGCGCGCGATGGTGCGCATCTGCAAGGAAGAGAGCTTCCACCAGCGCCAGGGCTACGAGATCATGCTGCGCCTCGCGCGCGGCACTGCGGCCCAGCGCGACATGGCGCAGGCGGCGCTCGACCGCTGGTGGTGGCCGTCGCTCATGATGTTCGGGCCGTCCGACAATGACTCGAAGCACAGCGCGCAGTCGATGCGCTGGAAGATCAAGCGATTCTCGAATGACGAGCTCCGGCAGAAGTTCGTCGATACGACCGTGCCCCAGGCAGACTACCTCGGCCTGAAGGTGCCGGACCCGGAGCTCGCTTGGGACGAGGCGACGCAGCATTACCGCTTCGGCCCGATCGACTGGCGTGAGTTCGAGCAGGTGCTCGCTGGCCACGGGCCGTGCAACCGGGAGCGGCTGGAAGCGCGTCGCCGGGCGCACCACGAGGGACGCTGGGTGCGTGAAGCCGCGACGGCCTGGGCCGCGAAGCGAAGCGCCGAAGCGGTGCAGGCGGCCTGACGCGGAACGGAGGACTTTCGGTGAACGACAAGCAGGACTGGCCGCTCTACGAGATCTTCATCCGTGCTAAGTCGGGGCTCGACCACAAGCACGTGGGGAGCCTGCACGCAACCGACGCACGGATGGCGCTCGAGCACGCGCGCGACCTGTACACGCGGCGTCAGGAGGGAGTCAGCATCTGGGCCGTGCGCTCCGCCGACATCGTCGCATCGGATCCCGCCGAGTCGGACGCCTTCTTCGAGCCCGCCCGCGACAAGGTCTACCGGCACCCGACTTTCTATGACATCCCGGACGAGGTGAAGACGCTGTGACCGCGCGCTTTCGCTACGTCCTCCGGCTCGCCGACACGAACCTCGTGCTGGCGCAGCGGCTCGGCGAGTGGGTGGGGCACGCGCCGGCGCTCGAGGAAGACCTTGGACTCGCAAACGTCTCGCTCGACCTCCTCGGCCAGGCGAGGCTTCTCTTCGCGCATGCGGGCGCGCTCGAAGGTCGGGGGCGGGGCGAGGACGAGTTCGCTTACCTGCGCGAGGAATCGGAATACTTCAACCTGACGCTCGTCGAGCAGCCGAACACCGACTTCGGCGACACCATCGTGCGCCAGTTCCTGTTCGACGCCTGGCAGGCGGCGCTCTACGAGTCCCTCGCGGCCTGCCGGGACGCGACGCTCGCAGCGATCGCTGCCAAGGGGGCGCGCGAAGCCGCCTATCACCTGCGCTACAGCGCCGGCTGGCTGGTGCGTCTCGGCGACGGCACTCCCGAGAGCCACGCGCGCGTCGAGCACTCGCTCGCGAAACTGTGGCCGTTCACTCACGAGCTTTTCGTGGACGATGACATCGATCGCGCGGCCGCGTCCGAAGGAATGGGCGTGCTGGCCTCGACGCTCGAGCCCGCATGGTCGGTGCGTGTCGACCGGACGCTCGGGAGCGCGCGGCTCGTGCGGCCTGCGCCGGCGACATTTGGCTGGTATGGGAAGCAAGGACGCCACAGCGAGCACCTCGGCTACCTGCTCGCCGAGATGCAGTCGCTGCACCGCGCGCATCCCGGCGCCACCTGGTAGCCGCCCGTGAGCGCGCACGCGACCCGCGCGACGGCGCCGCCGCCGGAGCTCCTGGCGCGGCTTCACGGCATCCTCGCGCAAGTGGCGGACCCGGAAATCCCGGTCCTTTCCGTTCTCGACCTCGGCATCATCCGTCACCTCGAGATCCGTCCCGACGGGCGCCTCGAAGTCGGAGTCGCGCCAACCTACTCAGGTTGCCCGGCGAACGCCGTCATCAAGGCGGACGTCCTGCGCGCACTGCGGGCCGCGGGCTTTGACGCCGTTGCCGCCGACGTACTGGCGCCGCCCTGGTCGAGTGACTGGCTGAGCGACGAGGGGCGCCGCAAGCTGCTTGCCTACGGCATCGCGCCGCCCTCGCGCGCCGTCGGCAGCGTGCGCCGCCTGTGGCGGGGCGACGTTCCCGCAGCCTGCCCGCGCTGCGGCTCGACGACGACCACGCTCCAGAGCGAGTTCGGCTCGACACCCTGCAAGGCGCTGTATCGCTGCGACGCCTGCCTCGAGCCGTTCGACTACTTCAAGTGCCTCTAGCCGCATGCTGAAGTTCCATCCGCTCGTCATTGCAGGCCGCGCACCCGTCGCCGACGATGCGATCGCGCTGACCTTTGCGGTGCCGCCCACGCTCGCGGACGAGTTCAGGTTTCATGCCGGGCAGCACCTCGCGCTCAGGCAGGTGATCGACGGCCAGGAGGAGCGTCGCACGTACTCGATCGTCAACGCGGAAGGATCCACGGCCCTCACGATCGGCGTCCGCGTCCAGAAGGAAGGCCGCATGTCGGAGCACCTGGCCCAGCACGCGAAGGTGGGCGACACCATCGACGTGCTGACGCCGAACGGCAGCTTCCGCGCGCAGGGCGGCCCGGGTCCGCGCCGCTACGCGGCCTTCGCTTCCGGCAGCGGAATCACGCCCGTGCTCTCGATCGCGGCGACGGCGCTCGCAAGCGACCCGGGCAGCCGCTTCCAGCTGTGGTACGGCAACACCGAGAGCGCCCGCACGATGTTCCTCGAGGAGGTCATGGCGCTGAAGGACCGCAACCTGACGCGCTTCTCGGTCGCTTTCGTCATGAGCCGTGAGCCCCAGGACGTCGATTGGCTGAACGGCCACATCGACGGCGCCAAGCTCCGCGAGTTCGCGCGCCACGACCTCAGCGTGCCGAACGTCGACGAATTCTTCGTCTGCGGACCCGGCTCGATGGGCGACGAGATCCCGGCTGCGCTGGCGGAGCTCGGAGCAAAGGGACCAATCCACGTCGAGCGCTTCTCGCCGGTCACCGGAAATGCACCGTCCGCCGCACCGCCACACGCGTCGCGGCCCGCTGCGGCGCGGCCGGCCGGTGCAAGCGCCGAGGTGACCGTCGTCATGGACGGGCGCCGCAGACGCTTCACGATGCCGCGCGACGGCGAGGTCATCCTCGACGCAGCCGGCCGCGCCGGGCTCGACCTGCCGTTCTCCTGCCGCGCCGGCGTCTGCTCGACCTGCCGCGCGAAGCTCGTCTCGGGCAGCGCGGAGATGGAGCACAACGTCGCGCTCGAGGATTGGGAAGTCGAGTCGGGCTATATTCTCTGCTGCCAGGCGCGGCCCACGAGCCCCGAGCTCGAGATCAGCTACGACGAATGACGGCCACCCGATGAGCTACCAGACGATCCTGTTCGACGAGCGCGGGGGTATCGCTCGCCTCACGCTCAACCGGCCCGAGCGCCTCAACAGCTTCAACGGCGAGATGCACGGAGAGGTGCGCGACGCGCTCGGGCGCCTCGCCCGGGGCGCCGCGCGCGTGCTTGTCCTCACGGGCGCGGGCCGCGGATTTTGCGCGGGCCAGGACCTGGGCGACCGGCAGGTCGCCGCGGACGGCGGGCGGGCAGACCTCGGCGAGTCGATTGAGCGCAACTACAAGCCGCTCGTGCTCGCGCTCACCCGACTGCCCGTGCCGACGATCGCCGCGGTCAATGGCGTCGCGGCCGGCGCCGGCGCAAGCCTCGCACTCGCCTGCGACCTGGTCCTTGCCGCGAAGTCGGCCTCGTTCATCCAGGCCTTCAGCAAGCTCGGTCTCGTGCCGGACTCTGGCGCAACCTGGTTCCTGCCGCGTCTCGTCGGCACGGCGCGCGCGCTCGGGCTCGCGATGCTGGGCGAACGGCTGGCCGCCGAGGATGCCGCGCGCTGGGGACTCATCTGGCGCTGCGTCGACGACGCGGAGTTTCCCGCGGCCGTAGAGCATCTGGCGGGGGCGCTGGCGGCCGCGGCGACGCGCGGCCTCGTCCGCACCCGCGAGGCGATCCTGGGAGCCGCATCGCGCACGCTCGCTGCGCAGCTCGACGTCGAGCGCGACTTCCAGCGCGAGCTCGGTTACACGGACGACTATGCGGAAGGCGTCGCGGCCTTCGCGGCCAAGCGCGCGCCGCAGTTCTCGGGCCGCTGAAGGCGCGCCATGAGTCAGGAGAAGTCCGGGCAGGACGCCGACGGCAGGCAGCACACGGCCGAGCGCGCGGTCGACGCCCTCTGGCGCGGCGACGCGGCGTCGCAGAATTTCGGCATGCGCATCGAGTCCTGCGGCCCGGGTCGCGCGACGGTCACGATGGCGATCCGCCCGGACATGGTGAACGGACACCGGATCTGCCACGGTGGCCTCGTCTTCGCGCTTGCGGACAGCGCATTCGCCTTCGCCTGCAACTCCTACGGCGACAATACGGTCGCCGCGGGTGCCGCGATCGACTTCCTGCTGCCCGCGCGCGAGGGCGACCTCCTGCGGGCGGTCGCGACGGAGCGCTGGCGCGCGGGACGCGCGGGTATCTACGAAATCGAAGTCACGAACCAGCGCGGCGAGACCGTCGCCCTGTTTCGCGGCCGAAGCCACCAGATTGCCGGGAGACTGATCGATGACTGACGCCTTCCTCTGCGACGCGGTCCGCACGCCGATCGGCCGCTATGGCGGCGTACTCTCCGTCGTGCGCACCGACGACCTCGCGGCGATCCCGATCGCCGCGCTCATGAAGCGCAACGCCGGCGCCGACTGGGCGGCCGTGGACGACGTGGTGCTCGGCTGCGCGAACCAGGCAGGCGAAGACAACCGGAATGTCGCCCGCATGGCGGCGCTGCTCGCCGGGCTGCCGGTGGAGGTTCCGGGCGTCACCGTCAACCGCCTTTGCGGCTCAGGACTCGACGCGGTCGCGATCGCGGCCCGACAGGTGCGCACGGGCGAGGCGGAGCTCGTGATCGCCGGCGGCGTAGAGAGCATGAGCCGCGCGCCCTACGTGCTCTCGAAGCCAGACTCGGCGTTCTCGCGCACGCAGCAGATGTTCGACACGACGATCGGCTGGCGATTCGTCAACCCGCTCATGCAGCGGCAGTACGGCATCGACTCGATGCCGGAAACGGGAGAAAACGTCGCGGCCGAGTTCGCGGTCTCGCGCGCGGACCAGGACGCCTTCGCGCTCCGCAGCCAGCAGCGCGCGCTCGCGGCGCAGGCGAGTGGGCGGCTCGCGGCGGAGATCGTTGCGGTCCCCATTCCGGGCCGCAAGGGAGAGACGACGACCGTCGAGCGCGACGAGCACCCGCGCGAGACGAGCCTCGAGTCGCTCGCGAAGCTCGGCACGCCGTTCCGCGCCGGGGGCACCGTGACGGCGGGCAACGCGTCCGGCGTCAACGACGGCGCCTGCGCGATCCTCGTCGCCAGCGAACGGGCGGCCAGGCGGCACGGGCTCCGGCCTCGCGCACGCGTGCTGGGCGCCGCCGTCGCGGGCCTGCCGCCACGCATCATGGGGATGGGACCGGCGCCGGCTTCCGAAAAGCTCATGGCCCGCCTCGGGCTCAAGATCGCCGACTTCGACGTCATCGAGCTCAACGAGGCCTTCGCCTCGCAGGCGCTCGCCGTGCTGCGCCGGCTGGGCCTCCCCGACGACGCGGCTCACGTGAATCCGAATGGAGGAGCCATCGCGCTCGGGCACCCGCTCGGCATGAGCGGCGCGCGGCTCGCGGCGACCGCCACCCTGGAGCTCGAGCGCCGCGGGGCGCGGCGCGCGCTCTGCACCATGTGCATCGGCGTGGGCCAGGGCATCGCGCTCGCGGTCGAGCGCATCGCTTGAGCGCAGGCGGGGCCGTCACGCGCGAAGGCGACGTCGCGGTCTTTACCGTCGACAATCCGCCGGTCAACGCGCTCTCGCACCCGGTCCGTGCGGCGCTCCTCGCCGCGATCGAGGCGCTCGACGCCGACCGCTCAGTGCGCGCGATCGTGGTCGCAGGCGCGGGAAGGAACTTCATTGCCGGAGCGGATCTCCGCGAGTTCGACGGAGCGCCGCTCGAGCCGCTGCTGCCGGCCGTGCTGTCGCGGCTCGAGGCCTGCGGCAAGCCGGTCGTTGCGGCCCTTCACGGGGCGACGCTCGGCGGCGGCGCGGAGACCGCGCTCGCCTGCCACTACCGCTGCGCCGCGGGCGACCTGCAGCTCGGTTTCCCCGAAGTGTCACTTGGCCTCCTTCCCGGCGCCGGGGGCACGGTGCGACTGCCGCGGCTCGCGGGCTGGCAGGCATCCTTTGAGCTGATGGCGTCCGGGAAGCCCATCGGCGTCGATCGCGCGATCGAGCTCGGGATCGTGGACCGTCGCATGGACGGCGACCTCGCGGCCGGCGCGATCGCCTGGGCGCGCGAGCTCGCGGATTCGGGCGCACCGCTCAGGCGCGTTTCGGAACTTCCGGTGCCGGCTTCGCGCCCGGCGCAGTTCGAGGAATTCCTGCGCATGCTGCCGCCCGCCGCCCGTCGCATGCCCGCGCCGCCGCGCATCGTCGAGGCGCTCGCCTCCGCGGCGATGCTGCCGGCCGATGCGGCGCTGGCGCGTGCGCGCGCGCTCTTCTACGAGTGCCTGGAATCGGTCGAGTCGCGCGCATTCAGGCACCTCTTCTTCGCGGAGCGCCGCGCACCGCCCGAGCCCGCCGCCGCCCGCACGGTGTCGCAGGCCGCCGTGCTGGGTGCCGGAACGATGGGCGCCGGCATCGCGGTCAGCCTCGCGAGCGGCGGCATCGCCGTGACGCTCATCGACGCGAAGCAGGAGGCGCTCGACGCGGGATATGCGCGCGTGCGGTCGGCGATCGATGCGGCCGAACGCAAGGGCCGGCTCGACGCCGAGTCCGCCGCGGCCGCGCGCGGGCGCGTGCAGGGCTCGTTGACGCTGGCCGCGGCCGCGTCCGTCGACCTCGTGATCGAGGCGGTTTTCGAGAATCTCGCCGTGAAGCGCGAGGTGTTCGGGCGACTCGGGCAGCTCTGTCGCCCCGGTGCGGTGCTGGCGACGAACACCTCGACCCTCGACGTGGACGCGATCGCCGGCGCATCGGGCCGCCCCGGCGACGTCGTCGGCATGCATTTCTTCAGCCCGGCGCACGTGATGCGCCTCGTCGAGGTCGTGCGCGGGCGCGAGACTTCGCGCGAGGCGCTGGCGACGGCGATGGCCGTGGCGAAGCGCATCGGCAAGATCGCGATCCCCGTCGGCAACGCCTTCGGCTTCGTCGGCAACCGCATGCTCTACGCCTACGGACGGGAGAAAGAGCTGATGCTGCTCGAAGGCGCGGATCCCGAGGCGATCGACATGGCACTCGTGGACTTCGGCATGGCGATGGGGCCGAACGCGGTTGGCGACCTCGCGGGCCTCGACATCGGGTTCCAGGTCCGCAGGGAATGGAAGGAGAAGCCGGACGACCCGCGCTTCTACCGCGCCTCGGACCTGCTCGCGGAGCTCGGCCGCCTCGGGCAGAAGTCGGGGCGCGGCTTCTACCGCTATGACGGTCCGGGCGGCGAGCGGGAGCCGGATCCGGAAGTGCCGGAGCTGATCCGCGCGGAGGCGGAGCGCCTCGGAGTCAAGCAGCGTGCGGTCGAGCCGGGCGAGATCGTGAGCCGATGCATCCTCTCGCTCATCAACGAGGGTGCGCGCGTGCTCGGGGAGGGCATCGCGGAGAGCGCGTCCGACATCGACGTGATCTGGTGCAACGGCTACGGATTCCCGCGCAACCGCGGCGGCCCGATGTTCTACGCGGACACGCTCGGGCTGGAGGAAGTCGTCGGCTCGATCCGTACGCTCGCGAAGGTCCACGGCAAGCGATACTGGACGCCGGCGCCCTTGCTCGTCAGGCTGGCAGACGAGGGACGGACGCTGATCGACCGTGCGGCCACGGCCGCCTGAGGTAAATCGCGCATGCGATTGCAGAGCTACGTGGCGGGCCATTGGCAAAGCGGCGAAGGTCGCGCGGCGCTCCTGCGCGATGCCAGTACCGGCGCAGTCGTCGCGGAAGCGACAAGCGAGGGAATCGACTTCAGCGCAATGCTGCGCCATGCACGCGAGGTCGGGGGACCGGCGCTTCGCGCGCTGACATTCCACGAGCGGGCGTCGATGCTGCGTGCCCTCGGGAAACGGCTGCTCGACTTCAAGGCGGAGTTCTACGCGCTTTCGCACGCGACCGGGGCGACGAAGGGCGATTCGTGGATCGACATCGACGGCGGTATCGGCACGATGCTCGTGTTCGCGAGCAAGGGCGCGCGCGAGCTGCCGAACAGCCGCGTCTTCCTCGACGGCGCGCTCGAAGGGCTGTCGAAAGGGGGCAGCTTCGTCGGCCAGCACGTCTGCGTGCCGCTCGAAGGCGCCGCAGTTCACATCAACGCGTTCAACTTCCCGGTCTGGGGCATGCTCGAGAAGCTCGCGCCTGCGCTGCTCGCCGGCGTGCCGGCCATCGTGAAGCCGGCGACGGCCACGAGCTACCTGACGGAGCTCGTCGTCCGGCGCATCGTCGAGACCGGGCTCCTGCCGGCCGGCGCGCTGCAGCTCGTCTGCGGCGGAGTCGGCGACCTCTTCGAGCATCTCGGCTGCCAGGACGTCGTTTCGTTCACGGGCTCGGCCTCGACCGCCGCGAAGCTTCGCACCCATCCTGCCGTCGTAAGGCACGCGGTGCGCTTCGTCGCCGAGACCGATTCGCTCAATTCCTCCGTGCTCGGCCCCGACTCGGGCCCGCGCACGCCCGAGTTCGGGCTGTTCGTCCAGGAAGTCGCGCGCGAGATGACGGTCAAGGCCGGCCAGAAGTGCACTGCGATCCGCAAGGCGCTCGTGCCGAAAGCGATGCTCGGCGAAGTCGTCGCGGCGCTCCAGGCGAAGCTCGCGGAGACGGTCGTCGGCGACCCGCGCGCGGCAGGCGTCGGCATGGGGCCGCTTGCCAGCCTCGCGCAGCGCGACGAGGTCGTCGCGCGCCTGGCCGAGCTCGAGCGGGAGTCCGAGCGCGTGGCGGGCGACCCGGAGCGCCTCGAGCCGAAAGGCGGCGATCGCCGACAGGGCGCCTTCCTGCCGCCGATCCTGCTCCTGTGCCGCGACGCGGCGAACGCGCGCGCGGTGCATTCCGTCGAGGCTTTCGGCCCCGTGTCCACCATCGTCGGATACGACGACGTCGCCGAAGCGATCGCGCTCGCGCGGCGCGGCGAGGGAAGCCTCGCAGGGTCGGTGTTCACGGCCGACGAAGCGGTCGCGGCGGAGCTCGTGCTTGGACTTGCGCCCTACCATGGGCGCGTCCTCGTCGTGAACCGGCATTGCGCGAAGGAATCGACCGGGCACGGCTCGCCACTCGCGCCGCTCGTGCACGGCGGACCGGGCCGCGCGGGCGGCGGCGAGGAGCTCGGCGGAATCCGCGGCGTGCTGCACTACATGCAGCGCACCGCCGTGCAAGGCTCGCCCGACGTCATCACCGCCGTCGGCGGGCGCTGGGCTCGCGGCAGTCGCGAGCGCGATCCGGGCGTCCATCCGTTCCGCAAGCCGTTCCACGCGCTCGCGATCGGCGACACGTTCCGGTCGGCGGAGCGTGAAGTCACGGTCGAAGACATCGAGCGCTTCGCGGAACTCTCGGGCGACCGCTTCTACGCGCACATGAGCGAGGCGGAGGCGGCGCGGAACCCGCTGTTCGGCGGGCGAGTCGCGCACGGCTATTTCCTGATCTCGGCCGCCGCCGGACTCTTCGTCGACCCGGGCTACGGCCCGGTGCTCGGCAACTACGGGCTCGATGCCTTGCGCTTCGTGAAGCCCGTGAAGCCGGGCGACCGTATCAAGGTGCGCTTGACCTGCAGGGAAAAATCCCTGCGCGCCGACAAGGGCTGGGGCGAAGTGACCTGGGACACGGAGATCACGAACCACGCCGGCGAAACCGTCGCGGCGTACCACGTACTCACGATGGTGAGCATCCACGCCGTGCCCGACGCAGCGGGCGGCTGAGCCGATGGCCATCGCTCTCGAAACCCTGCGCGCACAGTTCGCCAGCCTCGCGTTCGAGGAGGCCGCCGACGGCGTGGTCGAGCTCGTGATCGCCAACGAGGGCCGGCAGAACTCGGCGACAGAAGCGATGCACCGCGACCTCGCGAACGTCTGGCGCGCCCTCGACGCCGAGCCCAGCGTCCGCGCCGTCCTTGTGCGCGGTGCCGGCGAGCATTTCTCGTCGGGAGGCGACTTCGCGCTGATCGAACGGATGATCGCGGACGAAGCGACGCTCATGCGCGTCTGGCGCGAGGCGAGCGACCTTGTCTACAACCTGGTCGACTGCGGCAAGCCGGTCGTCTCCGCGATCCGCGGCACGGCGGTCGGCGCGGGGCTCGCGGTCGCGCTTCTCGCGGACGTCTCGGTCGCCGGGAGGAATGCGAAGATCCTCGATGGACATACGCGCCTT
>Ga0075425_100009112_pt1 | contig 10554 bp, 8 predicted proteins | sample SoiMethybrSBSTD4_FD_75300 | JGI IMG/M metagenome (GOLD analysis project Ga0075425, IMG submission 75300) | Bulk soil microbial communities from a Populus tree surrounding site in Tennessee, USA - Soil MetaG P. TD hybrid SBSTD4 | ecosystem: Environmental > Terrestrial > Soil > Tree plantation...
GGTTGTTCGCCATGAAGTTCACCGAGTCGGTGAGGTCCTTCCACGTGCCCGACACGTCGCGCACGTTCGCCTGGCCGCCGAGCTGACCTTCGGTGCCGACCTCGCGCGCGACGCGGGTGACCTCGTCGGCGAACGACGAGAGCTGGTCGACCATCGTATTGATGGTGCTCTTCAGCTCGAGGATCTCGCCGCGCGCGTCGACCGTGATCTTGCGCGTCAGGTCGCCGTTCGCCACAGCGGTCGTCACGTCGGCGATGTTCCGCACCTGGTTCGACAGGTTGTCGGCGAGCGTGTTCACGTTCTCCGTCAGGTCGCGCCAGACGCCGCTCACGCCCTCGACTTTTGCCTGCCCGCCGAGCCGGCCTTCCGTGCCGACCTCGCGGGCGACGCGCGTCACCTCCGCGGCGAACGCGTTCAGCTGCACGACCATCGTGTTGATCGTCTCGGCGAGCTCCGCGACCTCGCCCTTCGCCTGCACGGTGATCTTGCGTGACAGGTCGCCGTTGGCGACGGCGGTCGTCACCTCCGCGATGTTGCGCACCTGGCTCGTCAGGTTGTCGGCCATGCCGTTCACCGACTCCGTCAGGCCGCGCCAAACGCCCGAGACGCCCTCGACCTGCGCCGAGCCGCCGAGGATGCCCTCAGAGCCCACCTCGCGGGCGACGCGCGTCACCTCGGCCGCGAACGCCGAGAGCTGGTCGATCATCGTGTTGATCGTGTTCTTCTGGACGAGGAACTCGCCGACCGCGTCGGCGGTCACCTTCTCCGAGAGGTCGCCCTTCGCGACCGCGGTCGTCACGTCCGCCGTGTTGCGCACCTGATCCGTCAGGTTGCGCACCATCAGGTTCACGTTGTCGGTCAGCCCGCGCCAGACGCCGGAGACGCCCGGCACCTGCGCCTGACCGCCGAGGCGTCCCTCGACGCCGACCTCGCGGGCGACGCGCGTCACCTCGTCGGCGAACGACGAGAGCTGGTCGACCATCGTGTTGATCGTCTCGGCGAGCTCGGCGACCTCGCCCTTCGCCTGCACGGTGATCTGCCGGCTGAGGTCGCCGCGCGCGACCGCGGTCGTGACCTCGGCGATGTTCCGCACCTGCGTCGTCAGGTTGTTCGCCATCGAGTTCACGTTGTCCGTGAGCGCCTTCCAGGTGCCCGCGGCGTTCGGCACGTCGGCCTGGCCGCCGAGCACGCCCTCGGTCCCCACCTCGCGCGCGACGCCCGTCACCTGATCGGCGAACAGGCGCAACGTGTCGATCATCGCGTTGATCGTGTCGGCGAGCGACGCCACCTCGCCGCGCGCCTCGATCGTGAACTTCTGGTTCAGGTCGCCGTCCGCCACCGCGGTGACGACCTTCGCGATGCCGCGCACCTGCGTGGTCAGGTTCGTGGCCATGAAGTTCACGCTGTCGGTCAGGTCCTTCCACGTCCCCGACACGCCCTTGACGTTCGCCTGGCCGCCGAGCTGCCCCTCGGTGCCGACCTCGCGGGCGACGCGCGTGACCTCGTCGGCGAACGACGAGAGCTGGTCGACCATCGTGTTGATCGTGTTCTTGAGGCGGAGGATCTCGCCCTTCGCGTCGACGGTGATCTTGCGCGTCAGGTCGCCCTGCGCGACGGCCGTCGTGACGTCAGCGATGTTCCGCACCTGTGTCGTGAGGTTGTCCGCCATCCCGTTCACGGACTCGGTGAGGCCGCGCCACACGCCCGAGACGCCCTCGACCTCCGCGGCGCCGCCCAGCTTGCCCTCGGAGCCCACCTCGCGGGCGACGCGTGTCACCTCGGCGGAGAACACCCGCAGGCGGTCGACCATCGCGTTCACCGTCTCGGCCAGCGCCGCCACCTCGCCCTTTGCCTCGATCGTGAACTTGCGGTTCAGGTCACCGTCGGCCACGGCGGTGACGACCTGCGCGACGCCGCGCACCTGCGTCGTCAGGTTGGAAACCATCAGGTTGACGTTCTCGGTCAGGTCTTTCCACGTGCCCCCGACGCCCTTCACGTTCGCCTGGCCGCCGAGCTTCCCCTCGGTGCCGGCCTCGCGCGCGACGCGCGTGACCTCGTCGGCGAACGTCGACAGCTGGTCGACCATCGTGTTGATCGTGTTCTTGAGCTCGAGGACCTCGCCCGCGACGTCCACGGTGATCTTCCGCGTCAGGTCGCCGTTCGCAACCGCCGTCGTCACCTCGGCGATGTTGCGCACCTGGTTCGTCAGGTTCGTCGCCATGCCGTTCACGTTGTCGGTCAGGTCCTTCCACGTCCCCGACACGCCCTTCACCTGCGCCTGGCCGCCGAGCTTCCCCTCGGTGCCGACCTCGCGGGCGACGCGCGTGACCTCGTCGGCGAACGACGAGAGCTGGTCGACCATCGAGTTCACGGTCGTGCCGATGCGGAGGAACTCGCCCTTCACGGCGCGGCCCTCGATCTTCAGCTGCATCTTCTGCGTCAGGTCGCCGTCGGCGACCGCGTCGATGACGCGCGCGACCTCGAGGGTGGGGCGCGAGAGGTCGTCGATCATCGTGTTCACTGCCTCGAGGCTCGTGCGCCACGTTCCCTCGGTGTTCTTGACCTCGGCGCGGTCGGTGAGACGGCCCTCGCGGCCGATCGCCGTCGCGACGCGGACGATCTCGTCCGTCGTGCGCTCGCGCGCCTGTGTCAGCTCGTTGAACGCCTTGTTCAGCTGACCCACGAGCCCTCGCTTCCGGGTGTCGAGCTTGACCCCGGTATCGCCGCGGCTCGCCGCGCGGAGCGCGTCGAGCAGCGGCTCGAGATCGGTCGCGGCGATCATCGCGCCGTCTCCGTTCCGGCGGGCAACCGTGCGCGGTGCCCGCGTCTTCGTCTGTGTGGCCACAGAGACGTCCTTTCTCAGCAGAAGGGGGACCCGGAGCGTCGGGCGTGGCGCAGCCTGGGTCGTGTGACGGGGTGGTTCATGTACGGCCCTGCAACCTGCTGCTGTTCCCGCGCCCGACGGCGTGGAAACTACGCAATCCTACTCTAAACGGTGGGTCTTACAAGTTCAAGCCCTGGGTCGTATGGACTAGGGCGGTCGCGAGGTCGTCCCAGAGCGCGTCGACGTCTTCGAGGCCCACGGACAGACGCAGGAGGCCGCGCGGGATGCGGTCGCCCTCCCAGCGATGCCGGCTCTCCATCGTCGAGTGGGCGCCGCCGAGGCTCGTGGCGTTCACGATCAGGCTCGTCGCCGTCTCGACCGCGCGCGCGTCGGCGACGTCGAAGGAAATGACCCCGCTGAAGCCCGGATAGCGCACGTTCGTGACCGCCGGATGCGCCTCGAGCCGATGAGCGAGCTCGGTCGCACTTTCGGTGTGCCGTGCCATCCGCTCGTCGAGCGTCTCGAGGCCGCGCACGAGCGCGGCGGCGGCGTCGGGCGCCGCGACGATGCCGGCGTTGGTTCTCAACTCGCGCAGCCGCGCGCTCTTCTCCGCGTCGCGCGTGACCGTCGCGCCGAGCAATGCATCGTGGCTGCCGGTGATGAACTTCGTCGCCGAGTGGAGGACGATGTCGGCGCCCTCGTCGAGCGCACGCAGGTAGACGGGCGTCGCGATCGTCGCGTCGCAGACGACGAGGCCGGGGTGCGCGCGCACCGCCTCCCAGTCGGGCATCGTCAGCACCGGGTTCGCCGGCGCCTCGACCCAGACGATGTCCGCCGCGGGCGGCGCGCCGGTCTGGTCGTACTCCACGAAAGCGACGTCCCAGCGCGAAAGCAAGCCGAGCAGCTTGCTCGTGCCGTAGTAGCAGCCCTCCGCGAGCGCGATCGTGGTCCCCGGCCGCGCGAACGCGAGCAGCACGTTCGTCGCCGCGCCCATGCCCGAGGCGTAGACGAGCGCGTCGCCGCCTTCGCGCTCTCCGAGCGCGGCTTCTGCCGCGGCCGCAGCGGGATGGTCGGTGCGCGAGTAGTAGAAGCGCCGCGGCTCACCGCGATCGTCGTAGGGCCAGATCGTGGAGTGGTCGGCCGCCTTCATCGCCCGCGACTCTACTGGCGCGTCAGCCGCCGGACGGCATTCACGAGGCGGTCGATCTCCTCGTCGTCGTTGTAGTAGTGGACGGAGGCACGGACGGTCTCGTCGAGCCCCCGCTCGCCGTAGTCGAGCCAGGCCGAGCTCGCTGCCATCGTCACGACGTTGATGCGCTCCGAGGCGAGCCGCCGCTTCACCTCGGCCGGAGCGACTCCGTCGACCGTGAACGTCACGATCGCGCCCAGGACGGCACCGCGGTCGGTGACGGTCACGCCCTCGACGGCCGCGAGCTCGGCCCGGAGCCGCGCCGAGAGCTCTTGGATGCGCAGCCACGTCGTCTCGACGCCGAGCTCGAGCGCGTAGTCGACTGCGACGCCGAGACCGACCTTGCCGGCGTAGTACGTCTCCCAGTTCTCGAAGCGCCGCGCGTCGGGACGGATCTGGTAGCTGCCGTCGCGCTGCCAGTCGGCCGCGCGCATGTCGAGGAGCGGCGGCTCGAGCTGCTCGATCAGCCCGCGGCGAACGTAGAGGAAGCCGGTCCCGCGCGGGCCGCGCAGGAACTTGCGGCCGGTGCCGGAGAGGATGTCGCAGCCGAGATCGTCGACGTCGAGCGGTAGCTGACCCGAGGACTGGCAGGCGTCGAGGAGGAGCGGGACGGCGGCCGCCCGCGTGACTCTGCCGACCTCGGCCGCAGGGTTGACGAGCCCGCTCTGGGTCGGCACGTGGACGAGCGAGACGAGCTTCACGCGTTCGTCGAGCAGCTTCTCCAGCGCCCCGACGTCGAGCTGGCCGTGCTCGTCGTCGGGAACGACCTCGATGGTCGCGCCGGTCCTCTCGGCGACCTGCTTCAGCGCGATCCAGTTCGACGCGTACTCGGCGCGGCCGGTGAGGATGCGGTCGCCGGGGGCGAACCGGAACGAGTAGAACGCCATGTCCCAGGCGCGCGTTGCGTTCTCGACGACCGCGATCTCGTCGCGCTCGGCACCGAGCAGCAGCGCGATCGCGTCGTAGGTGTGCTCCCAGCGGTCGCGCCGCTCGTCGGCCGCTTCGTACCCGCCGATCTCGGCCTCCCGGAGCAGGTGGTCGACGACCGCCTCGTGCACGCGGCGCGGCGGCAGCGCGGCGCCGGCGTTGTTGAGGTGCGCGACGTGCTCGACGCCCGGCGTCTCCGCGCGGACGCGGGCGAGGTCGATCACTCGTCCGCGACCGTGAACAGCGTGAGCTGCATCCCGTCCGGCGCCTCGAGGCGCACGTTGCGGTCGCCCCAGGGCGTCACGACCGGCCCGCCGATGCGTCGTGCGCCCGCAGCCTCCAGCCGCTCGGCGAGCGCGGTCGAGTCCTCGACCTCGAGCGCGATCCGCACGGGGCCGGCGACGCGGTGGCCGACCTCGATCTCGTCGACCGCGGCCGCCTGGCCGGCGTCGAAGAGCTCGAGCGTCGCACGCCCCGCCTCGAGGAGGACGCCGTTTGCACCGGGTGCGTTCCACATCTCGAGCATCGTCAGCCCGAGTGTGTCGCGATAGAACGCAACGGCCCCGTCGAAGTCGTCGACCGTCAGCGCGATCCGGAGCTCCTTCACGGTCATGCGCCGGCGGTGTCGGAGCGGCGCTCGCCCCAGATGTTGTCGCCGTAGTCGCTCAACGCGCGCGGGCGACCTCGTTGAGCGGCGCCAGCAGGTCGATGGCGCGGCTCGTCCAATCGTCGCCCCCGCGGTAGAGCGCGGCGAGCTCGCCGCCGAGCTCGGGGCCGAGCAGTGCCGAGATCTCCGCCTCCGGCGGCTCGTGCTCCGGCGGCCCGGCCGCCGCGACCGCGTCGGGCGCGAGCGCCGTCGCGAGGATCGCCTCCGCCACCGCGTTTCGCGCCGCGCGCGCGAACGACGTGCGCCCGTCGAGCGGCGCGGCGTCGATCGTCTCGCGGAAGGGAAGGAGCGCGACGGTCGCCACGGTCGCATTGTGGACGAAAAGCCGCCGGGCGGTACGCTCACGCCCGTGGCACGGACGGAGAAGCCAACGCACGAGACGACGCGCGACAAGCTCGAGTGGCTCGAGGAGCTGCGCGACCAGTCGGAGCACCACGGCTCGGAGCGCGCGGTCGCGCGGCACAAAGAGGCGGGGAAGCTCCTGGCGCGCGAACGGGCGGAGCGACTCTGCGACGCCGGCTCCTTCGTCGAGCTCGACCGCTACGTGCGGCACCGGGAGTCGAACTTCGGGATGCTCGAACGGCGGCCGTACGGCGACGCGGTCGTCACTGGCTACGGGACGATCTTCGGTCGGCGCGTCTTCGTCTTCAGCCAGGACTTCACGGTCTTCGGCGGGTCGCTCAGCGAGGTCTTCGCCGAGAAGATCTGCAAGGTGATGGACCTGGCGGCCAAGTACGGCTGCCCCGTGATCGGGATCAACGACTCCGGGGGCGCGCGCATCCAGGAGGGCGTCGTGTCGCTCGCGGGCTACGCGGAGATCTTCTGGCGCAACGTCCAGAGCTCGGGCGTGATCCCGCAGATCTCGCTCGTGATGGGGCCGTGCGCCGGCGGTGCGGTCTACTCGCCGGCGATGACCGACTTCATCCTCATGGTCGAGGGCTCGTCGTACATGTTCATCACCGGGCCCGACGTCGTGAAGACGGTGACGGGGGAGGAGGTGACGTTCGAAGAGCTCGGCGGCGCGGTCGCGCACGCGACGAAGTCGGGGGTCGCGCACCTGACCGCCGCGAGCGAGGAGGCGGCGCTCGAGGACGCGCGCTACCTGCTCAGCTTCCTGCCGCAGAACAACGCGCAGCCAACGCCGTACGACCCGCCGGCGGATCCCGTCGATCGCGAGGCGCCCGAGCTCGACGACCTCGTCCCCGACGAGGCGACGAAGCCGTACGACATCAAGGAGGTGATCGAGGCCGTCGTCGACGACGGTGAGTTCTTGGAGATCCAGCCGCTCTTCGCCGAGAACATCGTCTGCGGGTTCGCGCGGCTCGGCGGCTACAGCGTCGGCGTCGTCGGCAACCAGCCGAAGGCGCTCGCCGGCGTTCTCGACATCAGCTCGTCGGAGAAGGCCGCGCGCTTCGTGCGCACGTGCGACGCGTTCAACCTCCCGCTGGTCACGTTCGTCGACGTCCCCGGTTTCCTGCCCGGGACGGAGCAGGAGTGGGGCGGGATCATCCGGCACGGGGCGAAGCTCCTCTACGCCTACTGCGAGGCGACGGTCCCGAAGCTCACGGTCATCACGCGCAAGGCCTACGGCGGCGCGTACGACGTCATGAGCTCGAAGCACGTCCGCGCGGACTTCAACTTCGCCTGGCCGACGGCCGAGGTCGCCGTCATGGGCCCCGACGGCGCGGTCAACATCATCTTCCGCAACGAGCTCGCCGAGGCCGACGATCCCGAAGCGCGCCGGGCGGAGCTGATCGCCGACTACCGCGAGCGGTTCGCGAACCCCTACAGCGCCGCGGAACGCGGGTACGTCGACGACGTGATCCAGCCGCGCCGGACGCGGCCGGTGCTGATCGACGCGCTGCAGACGGCGATCACGAAGCGCGAGCCGACGCCGCGGCGCAAGCACGGCAACATCCCGCTTTAGCCGCCGGCCGTTCCGGACAAGTCCCCTGGTCAGACCAAGTGTGGCGAGAGTGAAACGGCTGCGGTGAAACCCCTGGAAACAGGCTGCTCCGCCGGCAGACCAGCTCGTCGCTTTGGGCCGTGTCTCGTGGTCAGACCACGTTGGGCGTCGGCCAGGCGCGGTCGCGCGGTGAGGGTTACGCGCCGACCGCGAGCGGGTGGTCGACGCACGCGAGGAACGCGTCGACGACCTGCGGGTCGAACTGCGTGCCGGAGCAGCGCTCGACCTCCGCCACCGCTTCCTCGAAGCTGAGAGCGGCGCGGTAGAGCCGGTCCGACGTCATCGCGTCGAAGGCGTCGGCGACGAAGATGATGCGGGCGCCGAGCGGGATCTCCTCGCCGGCCAGGCCGTCGGGATAGCCGTGCCCGTCCCAGCGCTCGTGGTGGTGGAGGACCCAGTCGGCGATCGGGTCGACGCCGAGGCTCTCGAGCATGCGGTAGCCGATCTGCGGATGGCGCTCGAGGACGAGCCGCTCGGCGTCGCTCAGTGCGGCCGGCTTTCGCAGGATCTCCTCCGGGATCGCAAGCTTGCCGAGGTCGTGCAGGCTCCCCGCGAGGCGCGTCAGCTCGATCTCGTCGACGGACAGGTTCAGCTTCTCCGCGATCTGCGCGGCGATTGTTGCAACGCGCTCGGAGTGGCTACCGGTGTACGCGTCGCGCGAGTCGACGGCCCGCGCGAGCGAGGCGGCCGCGCGGAAACGTGCGACGCGGTCGGCGCCGCTCGCCACCCGGCGGAACTCGGAGAGCTCGGCCACGTCGGCTCGTGCGAGGCGCACCTGGTTCTTCCCGTGCTCCTTGGCCCAGTAGAGGGCGCTGTCGGCGAGCCGAATCAGCGAGTCGCGCTCGCGGCCGTGCTGCGGGAACGACGCCACCCCCGCGCTGACCGTGACGGCCTCGCTCTTCCCGAGCTCGGTCTCGGCGATCCGCTCGACGATCGAGCGCGCCGTGCCGAGCGCGAGGTGCTCGTCCATCCCCGGGAGGAGCACCGCGAACTCGTCGCCGCCGAGCCGGAACGACTCGCCGCCCTGCCGGAGGCGCGACGCGACCTGCGAGAGGATCCGGTCCCCTGCCGGGTGCCCGAACTGGTCGTTGATCCGCTTGAAGTCGTCGATGTCGAGGAAGCACAGCGAGACCATGCCGCCGTGCTCGTCGGCGTACGCGAGCTCGCGCTGCAGCCGCTCGTGGAAATGCCGGTGGTTGCCGAGCCCGGTGAGCGGATCGGTGAGCGCAAGCCGCATCGCGTCGAGCGCGCGGTGCGTCGAGCGCTGGTAGAGCGAGATCGCGACGAGCGGGCCCGCCAGCGCGGCGAACAGGAACGGCGTCCGCTGCCAGAGCACGACGAGCATCAGCGCCGTCGAGGCCATCAGCGTGAACGGCACGATCGTCCAGCGGACGTTCGAGCGGATCAGCCTCAAGTACCCGAGCTCGGAGCCGGACGCCGAGATCGCCGCGGTCACGAGCAGCAAGTTGACGGAGTAGACGATCGCGGCCGTCACCGAAACCTGCGTCAGGATCTCGGCCGAGCCGGTGCCGGGCAGCTCCGTCAGCATCCAGCCGGCCAGCGCGCCCACCAGGCCGAAGGCTCCGGCATTGAAGATCGTGCGGATCGGCGGGTTGCGCCGGAAGAGCGCGACGAGCGTCGGCGCCGTCACGTACACGAACGTGGCGGGGGCCCAGCCGAAGAGCACAAGGGCCGCGACGGCGAAGACGAACCCGAGCGAGACGCCGTTCGCGTCGGCGCCCTCCACGGGCACCGGGAAGCGCTCGGTCAGGGTGGAGGCGACCAGGAACGCGCCGACGCCCAGGACGACGGTCGTGGAACCGGGGTCCCGGGCGAAGGCAAGGCATGCTGCGAGGTAAGCACCGACGCCGACGAGCGACACCGGGGCGACGACCGCGAGCAACTTCGCTGGTGGTAGCGCCCTGCCGCTCATCTATGGGGGTTGGTCGCTACCAGGTGAAGTTGAGGCCGCTACCGCCGAAGGCGGAGAGCGCGAACATCGCCGCGAGGGCCACTGAGACCAAGACGACGAACGCGATCTTCGAGTTCCACTGAAGCATGGGAATCCTCTCCATGGGTTGCCGCAATCACGCGGGATTGTGCGTTACCTCGCGTGAAAGCAACATCACCCGATGGGGGGAACGAAGTCTAGATCTTCCAGATCCCTCGAATGGGGGAACGACTTGTAATCCCTATCCTTTCTGGCCACGGTGGACGTCGAGCTGACCCCTCCACAGGCGCCGGAGGTGGCCGCGGCGGTCGCCGAGGCCCTCGCCGAGGACGCGCCGGATGCCCACAGAGGGCCCGACCCGTGGTGGCTCCAGGGTCTCGAGGAGCAGCTGGCGCCGTAACCCGAGGGGCCGTCCGGCCGTTCAACCCGCGACATGTGCATTCGTTGCGGCGAACACGAGACTCCCGCCGACCGTCCGTACTGCGTCCACTGCACCTTCGCCGTGCGCGCCGAAGTGGAGGACGGGCTGCGCAAGCTCTCCGACTACCTGAGCGCCTGGGCCGCCTTCGACGCGTGGTGCGCGACCCGCGTGGGCGCCGCGGGCGTCGGGTAGCCCTTCCTTCCTACGGCGAGACGACCGCCCGGCCGCGCAGCAGCCGCGGTGCCGAGCGCGCGTAGTCGAGCCCCGAGATCCACGTCAGGACGACCGCGACGAGGAGGGCCCACCAGGACACGGTCGTGCCCCAGACGCCGGCCGCGGCGAGGCCGCCGACCGCCGCCGCGATCGCCTGCGACCAGGTCTTCAGCTTCCCGAGATCGCGCGCGGCGATCACGACCCCCCGCTCGACGGCCGCTTGCCGAAGTCCCGAGACGAGGAGCTCCCGCGCCACGATCGCCGCGACCATCCACGCCGGGAAGACGTCCTGGTCGAGGAGCACGATCAGCGTCGCCATCACGAGCAGCTTGTCGGCGACGGGATCGAGCAGCGACCCGAGCGGCGAGGTGCGGCCGCTCCGCCGGGCGATGCGAC
>Ga0075425_100009113_pt1 | contig 10554 bp, 9 predicted proteins | sample SoiMethybrSBSTD4_FD_75300 | JGI IMG/M metagenome (GOLD analysis project Ga0075425, IMG submission 75300) | Bulk soil microbial communities from a Populus tree surrounding site in Tennessee, USA - Soil MetaG P. TD hybrid SBSTD4 | ecosystem: Environmental > Terrestrial > Soil > Tree plantation...
GAGGTCGTGAGGCGCGGCCGCGCTCGGATTCCCGGCGGCGGCATGTGGCAGGGGCTCGACCCGACGACGGGCACCGTGGCGATCGTGCTGTGGGTGATGCACAGGGTTCCGCCGGACGTCCACGTGTTCATCGAGGTGGCGGGTCGGTGGATCGAAGCCTGTGCGGATCGAACCCAGCCGCGCGAAGAGCGCGCGCAGTTGCTCCACGACACGCTCGCCTAGGAGGCCGGGACCATGGCGACGAACAGCGTCCTCGACGGCGACGCGCTCGCCGGCGTGCCAGTGCTGATCGAGACGGGCGACGTCGATACGGTGTACCGGGACATCTATCTCGACCGCGCCCGGACGTTGCTCGGCGCGGTGCTGTCGCCGGAGGAGTTCGAGCGCGTCGAGCAGCTCAGGGGACAGCTGGCGACGCTGCCCCTGCAGGTGGGGCGCGCGGTCGAGCACGGCAACTGGCCGCTCGTCAAGGAGCTGACGGGCCACATCCAGGCCCTGCGCCAGACGACCCAGCGGAAAGGGCCCGCGATGGCGCTCGCCCGCGACGTCTACGCGGTGACCGACGTCAAGCTCGACCCGTTCTCGCCCGGCCTGCAGCAGTTCGTGCAGGGCTCCGCGTCCGGCCTCGCCGCCCTGCGCAGCCGCGCGCTCGAGCATCTGGCGACGCTCGGGCGTACCGACGCCGCGTGGCGCGGCTTCTACGAAGGGCGTCGCGCGGCGTTCGAGAAGCTGGCCGTGACGGGGACGACGGCCGCGGCCTCCGAATCGATGGAGCGACGGGATCCGCGCGTGGTGGCGGCGGAGGCCCTGAAGGGCGGTGATGTCGCGGCGCTGGGAAAGCTCGCCGACAATATGATCGCGGCGGCCCAGCCCCGGACCCAGGAGTCCACCCGCCCCGCCGCGGCGTCGTCGTCGGCGACGCCGTCGACGGATCTTCTCACGGCGCATTCCGCCGAGACGGTGGAGGGCGCGCGCCGGCTGGGGCTGGCGCCACGCCGGCTCGCCGCGCGGACGGAGTTCGCGTCGCTGCGCGAGTACGCCTGGAATCCCTTCGTGTCGGATCGACCGGAGCAGATCAACGTCCAGCGCGTTGCTCTGCCAGCCGGGACCCCGGAGGCGTTCCGTGAGCGGCTGGAGATGCTGATGATCCATCCGCTCGTGAATTCGGGTGGGGCCCGTCACCTGCCCACGCTCGTCGCCGAGGACGTCCTGATCGAGGACTTCCCCGACTTCGGCGAAGGCGAGCGCCCGCCCGCGTCCGAGCTGCTCGCGCTCCTCGGTCTGCCGGCCCGGTGCGGGCTCTCGCGGATCGCCATCGAGCAAGCGCTGCTCGCTCGCGGCGCTCGCGTGCTGGCCGACGCGCTGCACCTGGATCCCACCGCCTTTCGCCTCGTGTGCATCCCGCCGGACGTGCATCTCCGGCTCGGCGAGACCGAGGGGTGGGGGCGCCAACCGCTGTGGACACATTTCGACGGCTATCTGGTGCTGGCGGACGGACGGAAGCGGGCCCTCGCCGGCGGCCACGCAAAGTTCGGCGGCCTCTACAACCTCATGGGGCTGAGTCGCGACTACGACTCCGAGCGCGTCCTCGCACGGTTCGCGGTCGTGCGCCGCGACCGCATGGTTGTCTGGTGACGACAGTGGAGACCACGCGGCGGCGGTAGCGGGCGACGGTCGAGGCGGAGGTCAACGTGGATTACGTCGTGACGGCGCTTCGGGAACATCAGGAGCTGGCCATCTTCCTGACCCTCGCCCTGGGGTTCTTCGTCGGCCGCCTCAAGGTCGGGTTGTTCAGCCTGGGGACGGTGGTGGGCACGCTGCTGGCTGGCGTGGTCATCGGACAGCTCGGAATCAACGTGCCGCCGATCGTGAAGGCCGTGTTCTTCTCCCTCTTCCTGTTCACCACCGGCTACAAGGTCGGCCCTCAGTTCTTCCGCGGCCTGAGAACCGACGCGCTGCCGCAACTCGGCGTCACCGTCGTGCTCTGCTGCACGTGCCTGGTGACGGCGTTCGTGGCCACCAAGCTGCTCGGGTACGACGTGGGAACCGCCGCGGGACTTCTCGTCGGGGCGTTCACGGAGTCCACTGTCATCGGCAGTGCCGCCGACGCGATCAATCACCTCGATCTGCCGGCGGCGGAGAAGACTGCGCTCGTCAACAATATCCCCGTGGCGTACGCGGTCACGTATCTCGTGGGCGCCGCCTTCATCGTGTGGTTTCTCCCCAACGTCGGACCGAGGCTCATGCGCGCCAACCTGCGAGATGAGGCTAGGAAGCTGCAGGCGGAGACGGCGGGCGTCGAGGAGACGGGGCCGGGCGTGCAGTCGGCCTTCCAGAACTTCGCGGTGCGGGCGTACCGCGTGACGAACGAGCGGCTGGTGAACAAGACCGTCGCCGAGCTCGAGGCGCTGCCGCGGGACGCACGCGTGTTCGTGTCCCGGGTCCGCCACGACAGCTCCATCGTCGAGCCCGAGCTCGACACGGTCATCTGTCACGGGGACGCGGTCGCGGTGATGGCGCGTGCCGAGGCACTGATGTGACGGGCGGCCACCAGATCGGTCCGATCGGTCCAGAGGTTGACGACCGGGCACTCCTCGACTTCCCGGCCGAGTTCCTCGACGTCGTCGTCACCAACAAGGCGTTCGTCGGCAAGACGCTCGGCGTGCTCGCGGCTCGCGAGGCGGCGCGCGGCGTGTTCCTGCGCCAGCTCGTGCGGCTCGGCCAACCGATCCCGTTCACGGCCGACACTCGCATCGATCGCGGCGACCTGATGAGCCTCGTCGGCGCGAAGCACGACGTCGAGCGGGCCGCGAAGGAGATCGGCTACGCCGACCGGCCCACGGTGGCGACCGACATGGTGTTCGTCGGTCTCGGCATCTTCCTCGGCGGGCTCGTCGGCCTGCTGACGCTGACGATCGGCGGAGTGCCGCTGACGCTGACGGTCAGCGGGGGCGCACTCATCATGGGGCTCGTGTTCGGGTGGCTCCGAGCGGTGCGTCCCACCTTCGGCCGCATTCCGGAGCCCGCGATGTGGGTCTTCGACACCGTCGGGCTGACGACGTTCGTCGCGGTGGTGGGGCTCGGGGCGGGACCGACCTTCGTCGCCGGACTTCAGCGATCGGGGATCAGCCTGGTCATGGTCGGGCTCGTCGCGGCCGTGATCCCTCACATCGCGGCCATCCTCTTCGGCCGGTACGTCTTGAAGATGAATCCGGTGATCCTGCTCGGGGCCTGCGCGGGCGCAGGCACGATGACCGCGGCGCTGCGCGCGGTCCAGGACGAGGCGCAAAGCAAGCTGCCCGCGCTCGGCTACACCGTGTCCTATGCCGTCGGCAACATCCTGCTGACCGCCTGGGGCCCCGTCATCGTCGCGTTGATGCGCTGACCGTGAAGCTCGAACGCGACGTGGCCCCTCCCCAGCTCAGGACCGCCGAGCGCACCGTCGACGTCGCCAGGATCACGTTCCAGCTCTTCGCCCTCGGCGTGCTGATCGCGGCGACCTTCTGGATCCTGCGGCCGTTCCTGATTCCGGCGACGTGGGCCATCACGATCGTCGTGGCGACGTGGCCGCTCCGGACGTGGATCGAGGCCAGGCTCGGCGGGCATAGGGGGCTCGCGGCGGCGGCGATGACGGTCGCGCTCGTGCTCGTGTTCGCGGCGCCCGTCTCCTTCATCGTCATGACGCTCCTGGCGACCGTTGGACATTTCACGGAGTGGTCGCAGTCGCTGGCGACGATCACGCTGCCTCCGCCCCCGGCCTGGCTGGAGGGGATCCCGGCCATCGGGGCGAAGCTCGCCGAGCGCTGGCGAGGTCTGGCGGCGGCGGGCACCGAAGAGGTGTCGGCGTTCGTGGCGTCCTACGCGCGCGGGCTCACCATCGCGTTGCTCGCGCTGATCGGCAACGTCGGCCGGTTGCTCATCGACATGCTCCTAACCATCATCATCGCCGGTATCCTCTACGTGACCGGCGACACGGCAGCCCACGGCGCGATGCGGTTTGCCCGGCGCCTCGCCGGACGACACGGCGAGAGCTCTGTGCACCTCGCCGGGCAGGCCGTGCGCGCCGTGGCGCTGGGCGTCGTGGTCACGGCGATCGTGCAGTCGGGCCTCGCCGGCCTCGGCCTCGCGATCGCTGGCCTGCCGTTCGTCGCCGTCCTGACGGTGGTGATGTTCATCCTCTCGATCGCTCAGGTGGGCCCCGGGCCGGTCCTGCTCGCGGTCGTGATCGCTGTCTTCATCAAGCGCGGGGTCGCGTGGGGGACCGCGCTGCTCGTCTGGGCGATCGTGTGCAGCGTCATCGACAACGTCCTGCGCCCGGTGCTCATCAAGCGCGGCGCCGACCTGCCGCTGTTGCTCATCTTCGCCGGCGTCGTGGGCGGGCTGATCGCCTTCGGCGTCATCGGGCTGTTCATCGGGCCCGTCGTGCTCGCGGTCGCGCATGCACTGATGGTCGCGTGGGTGGGGCGGGAGCGGGGGGCCGACGATGGCCCGCTCGTTTCGACGGGCGTGAGCGACCGCGGGATCTGATCGCCCGCGCGCTCACTGCGCGGGAATCGTCACGACCGGAGGTGCCTCCTTGGTCGCGGTTTCCACGAGCGTAAAGATGAACATCAGGAACGTGAACAGTTTCTTCGACGCGAGGTCACGGTCGTCGATCCAGAACCAATAGCCTCGATACGGCACCGCCGCGAAGGCATCGTCGGGCCGCTCCATCGCGGTGGCGATCCGCAGCAGTGGCGCGATCCGTCCCTCCGGGCCCTCGTCGTCCGCCGAAGTCGGGCCGACCCGCCGTTCCGCCACGTGCGCGGCCGGCACCGAGATGAACGACGAGAGATCGATGAGGACCTCGAGAATCGAGCGGGTCAGCATGGCGATTTCGCGGTTGTTCGCGGCCACCGCCCCATACATGATGCGGTATTCGGTCGCGGTGGGATCCAGCCCGAGAAGCTTTCGAGCGGCGAGGATCTCGGCGTCGACGGTGGGATCACGACGCTGGCGAAGCGACAGAACGACCGCCTCCTCCGGCCCGACGCGTTGCACCCGTAGATCGATCAGGCCGGAAACCTGTATCCGGCGCAGATGGCCGAGGAGCTCATAGAACTCTGGATCGCCCACCCGAGCTCGGAGATCGCCGCCGTAGCGATTGTGCAGGCCGTTCACCACGTGCACGGCGAGCCGGAACACGCCGTCCGCGGGGTATCCCGCCTGGATCAGGCTCATGATCGAGGTCGGGGGTAGCGGCGTCATCATCGCGCGGGCGAAGCGCTCGCCCGCCAGTGGGCTGTACGTGATGGTCGGACGATCCGTGAAGCTGCCCTGAGCGCCGAGGCCGACGCTCGCGTCGGGAAATGTCGGATGCGGGGCGGAGCTCCAGCCGAACACGTTGGCGGTGGCCGCGGCCGTTAACGTGCTCTGCACGGTGTAGCCGGCGACGATCTGCCCCACGTCCAGGAAGATCGGCGTGTCGCCGTAGCGGAGCTTCACCAGGTTCAGCAGCATCTGGCGCTTCCACGATTCGGCGACCGCGGTCGTGTACTCGAACCGGTCCCGGTTGACCGTGCCCGGGCCAATGCCCATGCACGCGGCGGTGCACACCGTGACCACGACGAGGAGCATCGCGATGCGCGGGCACGCTACGCCCGTGACCGAGGTGACCACCCCATCGCTATCAGGCATGAGTCGGCTCCGTCCGCCCAGCCGGCGTGGGCTGCGGCCAGCATCGAGAGCATAGGTACCGCGCGGCGCGGCGGTCCATAGGACCTTGGTCGAATGAAGCGGCGGTCGTCGTCCGCTACGACGAACGTCCCATTTCGGTGGAAGCGTCGGCGCGAACACCATGCAGGCGATGCGATCCTGGAGACGCTCCGTCCGCGTGGCGCTGCTGGTCGGCGGACTCGGCCTCGCAAGCGCGTGCGCAACGCCCATCGGCGTCGACCGGGAGGATCACACGGCCCTGTATCGCACGTTCACCCACAGCGCGCTCTCCGGCAGCGAGCCGAGTCTCTACACCACGCAGCTGCTGCGGCGCCACGGGCTCGAACGGCGGTTCGAGCAGGCGCCCGAGGCGGTCATCGCCGAGCTCCGTGGAGCGGGAGCGGACGTCGACGCGGATCGCATGTTCGTGCTCGCCGAGCTGTCGTTCCTGTACGGCGAGCGAGCCCGTCGGCCCGAGCACTCCCTCGCGGCCGCCGTGTACGCGCTCGGGTTCCTCTCTCACCCCACGTGGCGAGCGGAGGGCATGATCGCCAATGCCGTCGATCCACGCGCGCGCATGGCGTGCGACTTCTACAACATCGGCCTGGTGCGCGGGCTGCAGGTGCCGCACCCGGCGGCGACCGCCGGCGAGCCGCTCCCTCCGTCCGACGTGCTGCTCACGGACCGCACCCTCGCGCTGCCGTTCGGCGAGCTCGAGCTGCGGACGAAGCCGGAGACGTTCCTCTGGGGCGGCTATCGCTTCAGCCGGTTCATCTCCACCGCGGAGTACGAGGTCCGCGGCCTGCGCAATCGCTACCGTCAGGCGGGCGTGGGGGCGCCACTCGTGGCGGAGGTGATCCCGGTCGCGACGGGCCCGCAAGGCGAGTTGGACCGCAAGCGCATCCCGCCCAGGGTCAAGGTCCCGATCACGGCGATCGTGCGGATCGAGTCCGTCATCGACGGGATCGCCAACGGCCGGCTCCAAGGGACCGTCGAGATCAATCCCGCCGACGCCGGCCGTACGACGGAGATCAACGGCGTGCGGCTGCCCCTGGAGCTCGACCCGACGGCCTCCCTCGGGCTCATGCCCGAGGGAGCGCCGATTTGGAATAGCGAGATCGGCGGCTTCCTGAAGACCACGCGCCCGGTGTTAGGCGACGGCCTCATCATGCTGCAGCCATATCGTCGTGATCGCGTGCCGGTGGTTCTCGTTCACGGCACCGCCTCGAGCCCGGCCCGCTGGGCCGAGATCATCAACGAGGTGCAGAACGATCCGATGCTGGGGCACCGCGTCCAGATGTGGCTCTTCATGTACAACACGAGCAATCCCATCCTCTTCGATCCGTTGCCGTTCGTCACCCGTGTCGTGTTCCTGGCCACGCCGCATCGCGGGAGCTACCGGGCAAACCGCCTGGCCCTCAACCTCGTGCGCCGGGTCGTGACGCTCCCCGGCAGGCTCATCCGGCCGGTCGAGGACATCGTGCAGCGAAACCCCGGCGCCCTCCTCACGAGCAGGTTCCGGCTGCCGACGGCTGTTGACAACATGAGCCCGAGGTCCCGCTTCGTCCGGACGCTGTCGGAGTGTCCGATCGACCCGCGCGTGACCACCCACTCGATCATCGCGGTGCAGGGCAGCGGCGATCTGCTCGCGTCGAGCGACGGCGTCGTGCGCTACGAGAGCGCGCACCTCGCGGGCACGGCGTCCGAACGCGTCGTGCACTCACAGCACTCGCTTCAGAGCAACCCCGACACGATCGTCGAGGTTCGCCGCATCCTGCGCGAGCACCTCGGCGTCCAGGCAGCGGCCGGCCGCGACGTTCAGCGTGACGGTGCTGAGGGCGGGACGGTCATCGAGCTGACCGGCACGCCGCCCTCACCGGTCGCCGTCATCCCCGCCGGGCTCGGGCGGAGTCTCCGCTTTGCACTCGGCGGTGTGCACGGTCATGTGATGTGGTTGTCGTAGGCCCGCACCTCGACACCGTCGCGAAGACGGTGGTTGCAGACGCTGACATGTCGACATGAAACACGTCCGATCACGATTCGCAGCCTGGCTGATGCCGATATTCCTGGCGGCCAGCGGGTTCACCGTGACGCCGGCGGGGGGTGGGATCCTGTTCGCGGCCAATTCGAACGTGCCGCCGGCCGTGCGCGACTTCGCGTGGCGTGTGATCGAGACGCGATGCGAGTTCCAGCGGCATGAGGTGGACCAACGGTCGTTCTGGGCCTACGACGCGCGCACCCGCAACGTCGGCAGCGCGGTCGTCTATTCCATCCGCATCCTGTCTGAGTTGACGTGGAAGAAGACGGAGCCGCCGGCGACGTTCGAGGTCGTGGTCGCCAATCGCAGATGGCCGTCGTCGGCGGCGCGGGTCTCACCTCGTCGTTCATCCGCTGCCATCCCTAACCTTCGGGCCCGCGTGTAGGATCAAGGTCCGATTTCGCCGCAAGCAAATGTCGACGCTACAATCCGCCGACGACAGACCAATCGCGAGGCGAGATCGATGGTCAACCGGACGGGGTGGCGGGATGCGTAGCACGAAGCCGATCGTCGAATTTCTGAGCAAATGTCCCGGCCAGGAGTTCTGCACCGCGTGCCTGTCCCGGCGGCTGTTCAACGGCCGGGGTATCGACGTGGTGATGCGTCACGTGGAGGGTTACGGCGTGCTTCGGCGTTACGGCCGATGCGCGAGCTGCGGCCACGCGAGGCTGGTCGCCGCCGTGGTCGCGAGCTGAGGACCGCCTTTCCACGAGCCGCCCGCCCGAAGGCGCCGGCGCGCCCCTCGAGCGGATGAATCAGGTCGAGGCGTTCAGGAGGTCGCGTGCCCCGTGATCGCCGGCGCGCGCGAGTCGCTCCACCACCGCGCAGAGCTCGTCGGGGTCGACCGGCTTCGTCAGAACGACATCGAACCCCGTCCCCAGGCAGCGCCGGCGTGTGCGCTCATCGTGGTGCGCGGTGACGGCCACCGCGGGGAGCCGGCGGTCGTGCATGTCGAGCGAGGTCCGAATGCGGTCGGCCAGCCAGTAGCCGTCCTCATCCGGCATCGACAGATCGCTCACCAGCACATCGGGTCGCCCGCGACGACACTCGCGCAAGCCCTCTCGCGCGCCCGCGGCCGTGACGACGGCGGCCCCGGACATTTCCAGGACGAGACGGAAGAGTTCACGACAATCCGCGTCATCGTCGACGACGAGCACTCGCATTCCGACGAGGGCGACATCCGTTCCGCGTGAGATTTCGGCGATCGGCACATTTCCTCCGGTGGCCCCCACGACACCGTGGGCGAGCCGAGTACGTACGCTCCAATCCTGAGTGTGGCGGACGACTCCGTTCGGGACCGGGGTGGCCCGCGACAAGTTTGCCGCCGAGGGCGCCGACAGCGACCGGTACGCCGAAGGTCCGATTGCTCGCCCTTGCACCCACGTGAGATCGAATTGAAGAGTCGAGACTCGGCGACAACCGACAGAGGAAAGGAGCCCGGACATGTCAGCGAGAGCGAGCGTAGGACGCGGTGTGGCCGCAGGATTCGCGCTGCTGATTGCCGTGACCGCGGGCGCCCAGGAGCCGCCGGTGGGCCAGGTCAACATCGAGAGCAAGTCCGTGGCCCTGGGGGTGGGCGTGAGCTGGGGAGACGGCACGCTGATCTACGAGGGCCGGGAGTATCCGTTCTCGGTCAATGGTCTGAGCGTCGCGGATCTGGGCATCTCGAAGGTGACGGCGACCGGTGCGGTCTTCCACCTGAAGTCCATCTCGGATTTCTCGGGTAACTACGTCGCCGCGCAGGCCGGCGCCGCGCTGGGCGGCGGTGCCGGCGCCATCGCGCTGCGGAATCAGAAGGGCGTCGTCATGCAGCTCACCGGGACGGGCACCGGCGTGCAGCTGACGCTCGCCGCCAAGGGGGTCGACATCAAACTCAAGCAGTGACCGGCCGGTCACGGGCGCTGGCGCGCCAGGCCATCCGGTGTCGGTGACGCAGCCCTCGGGGCTCGCGCGCTTGGCCCTGGTGCACCTCGAGGGTGTCACGCGGCTGGGTGTGTCTCGCGCACAGCTGCTTCACGCCGCCGGGCTCGACGAGGAGCAGCTTCGCGACCCTGACGCGCGGATCCCTGTCTCCGCGGTGGAGCGCATCTGGCGCGCGACGGCCGCGCGCTCGTCCGATCCCCTGCTGGGACTCCGGCTCGGCGCGAATGTCCGGACGCGCCAGCTCGGGCTGGTGGGATACACGCTCGTCTTCAGCCGAACGCTGGGGGCCGCGCTGGAGCGTTTCGCCCGTTACAGTCGCATCGTCTCCGATGTCCTCGTGGTCGAGCTCGGCAGCGACGCCGGTGCCACCTGGGTCCGCCTCGACGTCCAGCCGACGCTGCGCGCGTTCCGACCGGCGGCCGACGGCCGCCTCGCCGCGGTCCTCGCGATGTGCCGCGAGCTGGTCGGTACGCCGATTGCGCCGCTGGCCGTCCAGTTTCCGTACCGGCGCCCGGACGACGTGCGGGAATACGACAGGTTCTTTCGTGCACCGCTGGAGTTCGGCGCGCTGTCGACGGCCTTTCTGCTGACCGCCGAGGATCTTGCGCGACCGGTGGTTTGGTCGGACGAGGCCCTCACCGGCTATCTCGAGCGACTCGCCGGGCAGGTGCTGCGTGAGCTTGGTGCCGAGCGCAGCATCAGCGACCAGGTGCGCCGGATTCTGTGGCGGGAGCTGAGTGAAGGCGTTCCCGACTTGAGCCGCGCGGCGCGCTGGCTCGGCATGAGCCCGCGGACGCTTCAGCGGAGACTGCGCGAGGAGAAAACGACCTTCGCCGCCGTGTTGGCCGATCTCCGTCAAGAGATGGCGCGTCCGCTGCTCCGCGATGGCCGCCTGGCCG
>Ga0075425_100009115_pt1 | contig 10553 bp, 11 predicted proteins | sample SoiMethybrSBSTD4_FD_75300 | JGI IMG/M metagenome (GOLD analysis project Ga0075425, IMG submission 75300) | Bulk soil microbial communities from a Populus tree surrounding site in Tennessee, USA - Soil MetaG P. TD hybrid SBSTD4 | ecosystem: Environmental > Terrestrial > Soil > Tree plantation...
ACACCGCTAGAGAGCCGAGACCTGTCTTTCTCTTCGATACCGCAATACCTGCTTTTCACTGCACTCATACCCTGTAGCCAGAGTCCTTTGACCGAAAAGGATTGCGCGTCATACAGAATAGCGTCATTTTACCGTGAACTGCTCAATGACTCTGAGACAAGAACTGACGGGGACAACAAGAAGATCTGTTCATACCCATGGAGGCAATACATCTGTCCAGGCCTTGCATGGCACCTTAGGCCATTCTTATACGAATCCACCGATCGGCAACCAGGAAGCTCCGTGCAAGAGGGGCTTCTTGGAGTGCTATCGCACAGGCTGCCGGATTGAGGCCGCTTACTTGCCCGCCGGTGCTGGAGCGGCCGAGACGCTCGCCGTATCGACCCACGACTTCTTTTCAACGTCCCATCCCTTACCAGGCATACCAAAACTCGCCTCAAACAACACCAGCTTCCAGACATCTTCGTCCGACAGCTTACTCTTCCACGCCTTCATCTTCGTATTGGGGACCCCGTCGGCGATCCGCCAGGCCCACACGGAATCGGAATAGAGCTTCATTCGTTCACTGACGCGGAAGTCACGGGCGCCCGCCTTAGCCGGCTTGCCGTCCTTGCCATGGCAACTGCCACAATTCACATCAGGGTTTGTCTCGCCTAGATAGAGCTTCCGCCCTTCTTCCAGTTTGCCCGTATCGGCCCACCAACCAACCGGCATATGTTTATCGGCCCATTCAGCGGGAGCTTGAGGCGGCGCAACGATCGGCCCCTCCCCTCCCTCTCCTCCACATGCCACCATGAAAAGCCCTAGTCCCAACAGCGCAGCCAGTTTCGGAACTCTCATCTCCTTCATAACTTTCAAGTGCTCCCTTTTTCTCAGCCACATCGATCATGATTGACTCTCATGTTCAAACGAAAAGCGCTTTCACCAAGGGATAATCCCTCTGGTGAAAGCGCCGATCTTAAGAAAGTACCGTGACGCCGCACGCACTCCCCCCGCCACTTCGAGTAACCGATCCAGCGAGGTGCACACCAGCCCCACGGACCGCTTCAGCTATTTCTTCCGTTTACCCTGAGGCTTTCCTCGTTTCTGTTCCTGCTTCCGCCACGAACGAATCAGTTTGAACCCGATGAACCCACCGACTGCTGCTGCGACAACCCCAGACCCTAGATAGACCCACAGAGGAGGAATACCCCTATCATGCATGCAGCCGGTCCCAAAATTGACCTGAATAATTCGCTCTGATTCCAGATCCTTCGGGTCAAACGAAACCTTCTGTAGTTGCTGCTGCCCATTGGCTTCAATCAGTAGAGGATCGCCAAGATTATCGTTATGAAGATGAAATGCGGCCTTGTAGTACCCGTCTCCATCGGTCTTGGCTATCTGTCCGTAGGAGATCTTTGTGTCCTTGACAAGCACATCGATGTTCGCGCTGCTTTTTCCATCTGCTCCGCAGACAAACCCTTCCACCGTAAAGCGATGGTCGGCTTCATGCGTTGCAGACACGACCGATGGGAAACTGCCCAATATTGCAACCGCTAGGACCCATTCCCGCCATCGTGGCTGACTTTGTGCGATCCGTCTGCGTCTCACGTGCTCAGGACTGCTCTTTCCGTCGCCTAGCGCTCGCGCCCGCTTCATGCAACGGACCGTGTGACCACCGACAATCCCGGCCAATGTTAAGGCTGCAATTTTTAACATAGCCCCTATCCATTGTCAACGAATCGATGGCCCGACCGAGCGGAGAGACAAGCCCATTTTCAAATACTTGGAGAGAGTCATTCTCAAAACGCCGGTGTAGGTGAAGATGCGTAAAAGAGATGCGATCGGAAGGTGGAGAACTTACAGGATTCCTCGTGTTCTTGCCTCGGCTGCGATACGTTCCACTTCGGCTCGCCGTTCCGAATCTTTCTTGGCGATCCAGGTCTCCCAGGATTTCCCCGTGGCCGTGTCCTCGCCGGTGAAGGCGATCGCGGCAATCTGGTCGTAGCGAATGTGACGCGCGTCAGAACTGGCGGAAGGGAATACCTCAAGATAGGAATCGGAACCGCTGACCTGACGATTGAAGAGATACCCGCTGAGGGACTCACCGGACTTTAGTGAAACAGTAACATCACCACGATAATCGAACGCCAGGTCCACCGCTTCGACGAGTTCAGCGAACGAAGCCGGCTGAAATACACGGCCTTCAAGGGAGCCCGTGACGCCGCCATTACGATGATTCTTGGTATCGGTCATCAGGGGACCGTTAAACGTAAGACGTGAAACGCTTAATAAGAAGATAGCTGGACAGCTCCTGCGAACGACGGAAGGTGAGCGACGCTGCACATTCTCTATCATCTCGAGGTAGGGAGCATCGTCAGCTTGACGGTCCGACCAAACCCGGACAGTGTGCCGAACGTATCCTCGACGGCAGACGGTTCGTAGCCGCAATGCACCATGCAATCAGCGCACTTCTCATTCCGCCCTGTTCCGTAGCGATCCCACTCCGTGCTCTCCATCAGCTCACGGAACGTCTTCGCATAGCCCTCTTGCAGCAAATAGCAAGGCTTCTGCCACCCGAACACGTTATAGGTCGGATTGCCCCAAGGCGTGCATCCGTACTCCCGCCTCCCCATCAGGAAATCTAAAAACAGCGGAGATTGATTGAACTGCCATTCCTTCTTCGGATTCCCCAAAATACGGGAAAACAATTCACGTGTGCGCTCTCGTTTCAAAAAATGCTGCTGGTCCGGCGCCTTCTGGTAGCTGTACCCAGGCGAAATCATCATGCCTTCGACACCGAGTTCCGTCATCGCATCAAAAAACTTCCGCACTCGCTCCGGATTGGCATCATCGAAGAGCGTCGTATTCGTCGTGACCCGGTGCCCCCGCTTTAGCGCCGCCTTGATCGCCTTCACTGCCACGTCATAGACACCGTCTCGGCAGACCGCCAAATCGTGTTCGTCTTTTAGGCCGTCCATATGGACACTAAACGTAAGAAACTTCGATGGCTGGTACTCGTCGAGCTTTCGTTCCATCAATATTGCATTGGTGCAGAGATATATATATCGCTCCTGCTCAATCAACCCACGGACAATCTTGGACATCTCGGGATGGATCATCGGTTCGCCACCGGGAATGCTGACGATCGGAGCGCCGCATTCCTCCGCTGCAGCCCAACACTGCTCGGGGGTGAGCCGCTTATCCAACACATGATCAGGATACTGAATTTTTCCGCAGCCGGCACAGGCCAAATTGCAACGGAATAAGGGCTCCAGCATCAATACGAGCGGATACCGCCTCACCCCTTTCATCTTCTGGGCAAGCACATACTTTGTAACAGTAGCCATCTGGGAAAGTGGAACGGCCATTCCTCTCTCTCCTTCTTTTCTATCTGTAATGGTAACAGCAGTAGTCCGGCCACCGAACTAGCAGGTTGTAAACGCTGGCGATTCTAACATTCAGTTTCTATGTCCGTCAATTCTCTCCCGCCTTCGTGTTAGCCCGCAATATTCATGAAGGTTCGCCACGAAAGCGTGCAGACGCGACGCGAGACGGGCACTCGGAGACGTGAAGGCCTGAGGCATACTCGTGCAGTATGTCGAAGGGCTGAACGGCGAGACTGCCCGTCGTAGCCACGTAGCCGCGCTTGCAGCAGAAGCGTTCATGGATATTGCGGGCCAGGCCGGCTTCCGAAAACCATTGATGCAATGCCAAACGCTTCATCCTACTGCGTGGCACCGGAAGGTGAAGCAGGGGCGCTTGACCAGCCAGGAGCGCAAAGGTCTGAGATTGGGGTGAGACGGTTTGGCCGTTTGGATGGAAGAGACAGCGAAGGGAAAAGATGAAGGTCGTTGCTTGATGATCTTGTACTCCCCTGCAGGCGATTGCGGCCTTGCCCCAGCCCGCATTATTCATGAACGCTTCTGCTGCAAGCGCGGATTCGCTGCTGCGACGCGCCTTCGGCTGGCAGGCTCTCCGCTCGCCCCCTCGACGTACTGTTGGGGACTGGCGCCCTTCTTTTTGGCGCCTGTCCCCGTCTTGGGAGCAAGACAGGCACCGCCAAATACGGCGAAGCCAGTCCCCTAGGCTCCGCATGCCCGTCTCGCAACGCGACTGCGCGATTTCGCCACGAACCGTCATGATTAATGCAGGCTAAGAGCGGGGACCCGCCGAGGCGAGGCCCTGAGGGAAAACTGGAACTGACTTGCACTCCCGAGAGAATTGCTGAAGGCTTTCGCCCGGCACAGTTCGGAAGGGTCACTCCGAGAGGCGGGGAACTCAAACAGTTGAGGGGGATTTCCGGCCGCGATGACTACGATATTTCCGTGAAGAGCCAAAGGCTCAATCGAAGGTTGGTGTGGAGGCGCCGAGCGGGGTCGAACCGCTGCATCGCAGTTTTGCAGAATGAATGAGCAGAATTGTGATCCAAGGCTACCAATTGCTACGGATGGAGAGAATACAACAACTTATACTGACCATGAAGGCGAGTTACCTACGACAGAGAACGACCAAAGTAGATCCTGAACCGTGAGTAAAACCGTGAGTGAGAATTGGTCGTATTTATCCGGTTTTTAGCCAGTCGTGCAATGACTGCTTCTCATTCCATAACGGCACAGGCGAGGGTTGCAGTTCAACGGCAGAAGTTCTTGTATTCGTATACAAAGTCCGTTTTTGTTTTGGCCATTGGTTTGGCCCAGGAAAACATTTGCAGACGGGTGAACAGGTTTGAAGCGTCTTGCTGACTTGGATCGTCATTGGATTCAATGCTGTACTTAAATGATAGCTCCGCTATCATGCGACGCCCGTTACCTTTGCCGTCTTCCCAAATGGTCAATGTAAATTTGGCAGGGATAGGCCGCCGACTGTCTGCGAAATTTATTGTTGGTCCTTTATATATCAACTCCCGAATGTTTAGGTCAGAAACAGCCTCGAGCTTATTTTCTTCTGGCAGCGGAATGTCCTGATGCTTCAAGGTCTTTTTGAGGTGTCCGAATTCCTCCAAAAGATCAGTGACCGTTTTCACAGCCCGCTTTGGCTTAATAGTGGCAGATCGAGAGAAAATGCCTCGGAGATTGACGTCGCCATGGGCTATTCCTGGTTTGGCAGGCACTATATCCTCCTCGGTTTTTTCATCACCATTGAACTTCACCCGTTCGAGAACATCTGGTCCAGCGGCGCGAAATTTCAATGTAAATTCTGCATCGCGACCTCGAAGGTTATAGCCATTGTTCTTTAAGAAGCATTTATATGTATCTAAAAAATATACTGAACGGGATTCTTTGGGATTGTTATGGCCTTCCTCATCAATTATTCCGATACTTATTTGCTTTACGGCTGATAGAACATCGCTCCATAACTTCTCCAAGTCGTTCGACCCTACGTCTACAATAAGTTTATATTCTTTGCTCTCAACCATTACAGCCGCAATTGCAGGCTCAGGCAAAGAGATAAAACCCGAGATCTGAAGAAGAACTCCAAGCAGGAAGATGGGAATCCGAGGATGGATGTCACTAATCATGTGGACTCCGCAATCCAAATCGCCAAGTGAGACCTGCCTCGTCTTGCGGTCATGATAGTGCGAGAGACCTTATTTACGCTGCTGCTTATTGGAAATTCTAGGTCTTTCATCCATTGCATTCCCCTCGTCAAGGACTGTCACAATGATGTCCTTATTAGGAGTCTCTATCGGGTCTTGCATTCCGTAAAAAGCTTCGCTCTAGAGTGTACGCAATAATACTCCCACAAGCAGCATGGCCGCATTCTCGATAGATAGCTACTTCAAAGCCCTCGCTGTACCCGTCCGTCGTACGCCTCTAGTACAAGGAAAGCTAATAGGCTTAAATAGGGCTTCATCTCTTAGTCCTTTCCACCAATGGCAAAGGTAAAGATTAGAAGCCGACGAATCAATTGCAATACGAATTTAACCTCGCCGCCTGAAACGCTATGCTTCAAGTGGGGCATACACCAGATTTAACTTTATCTCTCTTCAATTAAAATCATAGCAACTGATATAAAGAATCCAAATACCATGAATAGACCGGTCAGTTTCCCTCCGTGCTCATAGGATTCAGGTATCATAGAGTTGGCAAGTACCATCAGGATAGCCCCACCTGCAAAGGTCTGAATAAATGCCAGCCAGGTTTTGGGTGCACTGCTGAACAAGGTGAACCCTGCAAGGGTTGAGAATGCACAAACCACTGCAATTAATAACCATAACAGGATTATTTTCTTATTTTTCCAGCCACCAGCCTTCATACCGGTGGTCCCTGCAATAGCTTCGGGCAGGTTGGAGACAAAAACGGCCACCAGCATCGCCAGGCTGACCTTTCCTCCTTCAAATATACCCAGTCCGATAACAATGGATTCGGGAATTCCGTCAAGAATTATCCCTAACACCATCGGTATTACCAAACTGGAGTGATGGGATGCCTCGATGTCCATATGACTCTTTGCACCCAGTTTTTCTATCAGTTGATCACTGAAGTAAAATGTAAATGCTCCGGCGAAAAGGCCAAAAGCCGGAAATCCAGTGCCTTTTGCAAGTTTTATCGCTTCATCAATTAATTCAAAAGAAACGGCCGAGATCAATGTTCCTGCGCCAAAAGCCATGATGATCCCCAGGGTTCGTTTTTTAAATGTGACCCTGGAAGCTATTATTCCTCCCACTATCAGAGATGATGTAGCTAGTAGACCAAACAAAAATGTGTACAACATACAAATGGTTATAAACTAAGTTTCATTACAGGTCAGTATTCCTGAACACAATGTTCGAGTCCACCCAGCAGAAACGACGCCCCCAGCACGAAAAGTGTGTTGGTGACGATCGCGCCGCCAATGGACGCCTTGACCAACATGTATTGCCCCGCACGCAAGGCGGCGAGTGCCATGACCAGTTCAGTTAAGTTTCCCTGCGTGGCGTTGAGTAGGCCACCAACCGTATCGGCCGTCTTGGCCGCTACGGATTCTGTGGCGTGACTGAGCAGCGCCGCCAGTGGCACGATGGCCAGCACAGACAGCACAAAGAGTAACGTGTGCGCTTCGGGCGCGAGCTTCGCGGCTGCAAGCACCGTGGGCACCAACGCCAGCAGCCAGAGCACCGGATTGTGACGGATTTCTTTGAGCAGGGGATTCATAGGATTTGGTCTGCTTTGGATAAAATCACTTCCCCGTCGTCCGACTCCCCTTCCGCTCCAAGTCAGGACGATGCGCTTCGGTAAGGTCAAACAATAGCTGTTTGACGCTTATTTTCTGAATTGCCACAGCCACCTTCACACCGTGCATCAGCTCGCGGGGCACGTCATTGATGATCCAGATACCCGTGAGATGCCCCGCTGCCGCTCGATTAATTAAATAGGGCCCCCGCGGTTCCATGCCACCGTGCCCTCGCGCGCCTCCTCCAGGCGGCGAGATTCCGCGTTCATCGCTTGCGTTTGGGTATCCTTTATTGATTCTGACATCTTCACCTCCTTTCCAAGACGGTGGGAGGCTGCCCACCGTGCGGAACCGGCAGCCCGTGTCATCGGGGCTTTATGTATATGTGTGAAACCTGTACCGTAGGTCCGCGTGGAAAGACAGGGTGGATCGTCACCATCATGTAGGCGGGCCAGAGCCATGAATGTCACATTGAGCCATTCGACGCGGGTAATGGTTTGTTCACAGCCACTGTCGCGATTGGGGGCAAGGAGCCGGCAGATGGAGAGGCAGAAAGCAACATTAAAGAGGGAGGGTCACAGGTCAGCCCCCCCACATTTGCCATGAGGCCCGGGCATCGGCATCTGTCGCTCAGCTCTAGGAGGGATTCTGCGTTGAACCTAATACCTGAACCGGAAGCCAGCGACAGCCTACTGAACGGTGTCCGGCGTTGTACGTGGTCACGAAGGATTTGCCACTCATTACTTCCGGCTAATTGTGAAAGCTTCCGACAAAACGGTTTGTGGCTTGATCGTTGCAAAAGTTTATTGATGAGAATTGTTCACAGTCGATTAAGGAGGGTCCCATGTGGTCATGGTCCGCCATCGCAAGTATCTTCGTAGGGCTGACGTTATGCAGTCCTGTCCTTGAGGCCTCAGCACTGCCCACCGCCATAGAACTGCTGCAGGAGTTGCAGATTTCGGACCGCGACCGGCAGAGCATCCAGGAGGGCAACATTGTCACGTGGAGCACCACGGAGGGATCGGACCGAGAACTGGCTCTCGGCATGGCTATGCTGGCCAAGACAACAAGTGAGAATCTCGTCGAGCTCTTTCGTGAGGCGGCTGCGTTCAAGAACGTCTCGGCGATCATTGCGTATGGCAAGATTGTGGGCGAGGGGACAGTGGCCGACTTTGCTGGGGTGAAGCTGGAACCGAACGGAGAGAAGGAAGCCCGACGCTACCTGGAGGCAGAACCGGGCGATGACCTCAATTTGGATGCGAAGGAGATCGCGGCCTTTCGGGCGCTGAAGTCCGCCAGCACGAATGGGGCGGTGCCGATTCAGAAGGTGGAGGCGCTGATACGCGAGGGGTTGCTCGCGCGCTACCAAGCCTATCACACGAAGGGGCTGGCAGGCATTGCCCCGTACGCACGCAAGAGCGGGCATCAGACCCTCGCGAGCGACGAACTCTCTATCGCGACAAAGCAATCGAAGCTCATGGCCAAGTACATCCCCTCCGTGTACAACGTGCTGCTCAACTATCCAGCCATGAAGTTCAAAGAAGCCGAGGAGATCGAGGAACAGTTTTACTGGGTGACGATCGAGGTCTTTGGGCGTCCGACTTTTGTGCTGTCTCACCGCCTGCGCTTCCGGATCGGCGAGGGTTTTGTCGTCGTGGATCGCCACTACTATGCCAGCCATGATTACAACAGCCTGCAGCAAGGAGCGGTGGCGCTTCCCACGACGAATGGCATCGTTGTGACCTACCTCAGCCGTGTGTCGACTGACCAGGTCGCCGGATTTGGGTCCTCGGCGAAGCATCCTGTGTCTCGTGCGCTGATGGGGCCCTACCTCAAAGATCTGCTTGAAGCCCTTCGGACCAAGGCTGAGAAGCGGTAGCGCGATGCTGACTCAGGTCCCTCAGCAATCCTGATGCCCCGTATTGGGATATGCAGCTGACTGTGCTATTGCCGGGGCTGGTGCTCCGGGGAAGGTGGGAACGGAAAGAACGAGGCTCCTGGCGCAGGTGGGCCAGGATGTGAAATTCCCCGCCTCCGGAAAACCCATCACGGCCCAAGAGGGCGAGGCAGGCCTGGTGCGGTTGGGGAGAAACAGAAGCAAGACCTTACGGTGCCCTAGGCCATGAAAACACCACTGTGTCCCTTCCGCGAGAGAGCAGGGTCAAAGAGTCGGAGGTAAGGCCTATGAGCTGTCGAGCGACCTGTCAGCGTCCCCCAGCACCAGTGTGCCCAGTCACCTGCAGTAACTGCGGGGTGTCCGATCTGCACACCTTCTACACGTCCAAGACGCGAGGGCGTCACCTCTGTCCAACCTGCTTTGGCTCTCGAATTGCCCACGGCCTGACGAAGGAAGGTGAGCCACAAGTGCCCGAGGAATGCCCACCAAAATCTATCTCCCCGTGGGAGAGACGCCAGTAGACAACTCCCCTGGTTGTTGAAATGGGTGGAGGAGCCGATTATGCTCTTCCCGATCTCTATTCCTACCAGCCTACGTTTGTCCAAACCCTGTTGGATGCTTGGGCGCTACGTCGGCTTCAAACCAACGAGGACGAAGAGACGAGGACCTGGTCATAAACCAGATGGGTGTAGAACGGGCCGCTGATTAAGAGAACCCTTTCTTAAAGAACGCCATAAACAGATGGAGTCAGAGGTGCGCCGGCTCAAGGGGGCGCATCTGGACACAGCGCCATCCCCCAGGTGGGACGCCCTCATGGAACACGATGACCTCACCGCTCAATCAGCCATCCTCTGTCTCCGAGCACAGCCGTCGCAACGCGGTGTATTCATGACAGTCGGCCTGTTCGTAGGTATTGGCACCTTCCTGATGGTGCTCCTCTTGCGCCCCTGCACTGCGGAGGCGGACGTCGTCGTGCTCAAGAATGGCGATCGGCTCACCGGCCGGATTATCAAAATGGAGTCCAAGCGGCTCGAGATCGATGTGCCGTTTGCGGATATCATCAAGATCAAATGGGAAGACATCCAGAGCATTACGAGTGACCGTCCCCTGTCGGTCAAGCTGTATGGTGAGGTCGACATGCCCGAGGATGCAGGAGAACGGAGAGTCGACCGGCTCATCGTCTATACGCTTGGAGCAGGTGGGGCAATTCCGCTTCAGGATGTGCGCGCGATCAATTTCGCTGAGCACGATTATCGTGGGTATCTCAGTGCCGGCGGCAATCAAACCTCCGGCAACACCAAAACCGAAGCGCTGAATGTCTCCGGAAATCTCACGTATCGGAGACTCGAACATCGCTACTACCTCGACGGCAAATATAATCGCGCGCAGGCCAACGGACAGGATACGGCCAATAACGCTGCTTTTAGCATCAGATACGACTATTTTCTGACACGTCGGGGCTACGTGGGTGGGTTCGACCTCGCTGAAACGGACCAGTTCCAGAATCTGACCGTGCGCAACA
>Ga0075425_100009116_pt1 | contig 10551 bp, 13 predicted proteins | sample SoiMethybrSBSTD4_FD_75300 | JGI IMG/M metagenome (GOLD analysis project Ga0075425, IMG submission 75300) | Bulk soil microbial communities from a Populus tree surrounding site in Tennessee, USA - Soil MetaG P. TD hybrid SBSTD4 | ecosystem: Environmental > Terrestrial > Soil > Tree plantation...
ATGTTGAGGTTTTCTTCGTCTGCGCCAACAAATCGATCGATGCGGACACGTTCTACGAAACAGGTGGAGGGACGGTGCGCGAATCTTTTCGTTCACTTCACTGATAGGATATGGGCCCTCGCCCCAGACGAACCCGCCGGGGACCACGGTGACCGTGCACGATTATGATGTGCTCTGCTGCGTGGCTGGTCCGACACCAATGAGGTCCCGCCGAGCGCGTCGCGTCTCAACGCGAGCCTCGGTGAGATTCTGTCGACGCCAGGCAGTTGGGGTCTCGCCGACGCAGCGCCGAAAGAGCTTCGAGAAGTGCGACGGATCCTTGAAGCCGGAGGCGAGTGCGATTTGAATCAGCGGGTCGTTCGTGTTCAACATCAGCTCTTGCGCCATTTCCAGGCGCAATCGGGTCACGTACGCGTGCGGCGTCTCGCCGAACGTTTGTTTGAACGCCCGGTAGAAATGGCTCACGCTCAGCGACACCTGTTCCGCCAACTTCTGCCCTCGCACGGGCTGGGTGAAGTGTTCTTTTAGGTATCGCTCGATCTTGCGTGTCTGCCACGGCGCCAAGCCGCCGCGTGCGGCCACGGGTTCCGCAGCAACCGGCGACGTGAGGAGGGTCACCAACCGCCACGCGGCCGCGCGCGCGGATTCCGTGTTTCGCTCCCGCTCGCGGCAGATGTCATCGAGGATTCGGGCGACCTCACCGGAAAACGCGATGTCCCGGCTGCGCTCCGCCCTTGGGCTCGGACGCCCCGTGGCAGGAGAAAATTTTTGGGTCGCCGATTTGCGATCTGCGGTCATTGCGCCAATTGTCCCTCGGTACACGATTATATCGAACGATAACTAAATCACATGAATTCCAAATCAACCGCTTGCGATTATATCGCGCATCAACTATTTGTGAGACATACTTCATCGATCGAGGCAGTTGGAAGGGAAATACGCCCATGGCGAGGGAGAAGCCCCGCGCCGCCGCAGGCAGCGCCGCAAAACTCGGTGAATTTCTTTGCTTCGCAATCTATTCGGCGAACCTTGCTTTCTGCCGAGCCTATAAGCCATTGCTCGATAAGCTCGGGCTGACTTACCCGCAGTACCTCGTGCTGGCCGCCCTGTATGAACAGGACGATCAGACCGTCGGCGGTCTCGGCGACAAGTTATTCTTGGACTCGAGCACGCTGACTCCTCTGCTGAAGCGGATGGAGAGCGCGGGCTTCCTGATCCGAAAACGTGATCCGCTGGATGAACGACAAGTGCGGATCCATCTGACGCAGCGGGGCCGAAGTGCGCGCGAAAAGGGCTTCGGCTTTCTCGACGGACTGGTCGAGGCCACTGGGCTCGCTCCCGGGGCCCACCGCCAGCTGTTAGAGACGATGGTTAAGTTGCGCGAGAACCTGTCCCATGAGGCGCCAAAATCTGCCGTAGTGCTCCGTGATCGCTGATGCCGCGTCCCGGCTTGGCAAATTTGTGAGGGTACGACTGTGGGCACGCGACACATGCGAGGTCTCAAAAGAGCCGTATCTGAAGATGTTGCGAACTCTGTGCGATTCCGCTCCTGGGTCGCTCGCCACGACGACTTGAGCCTGCCGATCTCGTCTGATCTCGGCTAGGCGCAATATCTGCGGCTCGGCGCCACCGGCGCGTGGCTGGCGCCCTCATTCTTTCGCGACGCACCGTACGACGCTTCCCGCCGCCGCACGGAGCGGCTGATTCCGCGGATTTATCGATCGCGCGCCGCTACTGCACGATCATCCACGGGAACACGTACGCCTGCAGCATCACCAGGATGCCGACCAGGCAGGCAAGCGAGATCGAGTGCCAGAACACGAACCGCAGGATCGAGCCCTCGTGGCCGAACCAGTTGGTGGCCGTGGAGGCGACGACGATCGACTGCGCGTCGATCATCTTGCCCATCACGCCGCCCGATGAGTTCGCGGCAGCCATGAGCACGGGCGAGAGGCCGAGCTGCTCCGACGTGATTTTTTGCAGGTTGCCGAACAGCACGTTCGACGCCGTATCGGAGCCGGTCAGCGCCACGCCGAGCCAGCCGAGCAGGGTGCCGAAGAACGGGTAGAGCACGCCGGTGAGCGCGAAGGCGAGGCCGAGCGTCGCGTCGATGCCGGAGAGCCGCGTCAGCGTGCCGATCGCCAGCATCGCCGAGATGGTGATCAGCGAATAGGCGCACACCTTGATGGTGCGGCCGTACTCGGCGAGCAGTTTTCCCGGCGTGAAGCCCATGATGAAGCCGGAGATGATCGCCGCGATCAGCATGCCGGTGCCGGTGAACGACAGATACGTGAAGGAGAATACCGCGGCCTCGTGCGTCGGCTTGGCGACGACCGGTGGCACCTTGTCGATCATGTTGTGCAGGCCCGGAACCGGATAGTTCCAGGTGAAGATCGGATTGACTGCGGCCTTGAACCAGCCCGTGCCCCAGATCAGCAGGATGACGCAAACGATGATCCACGGCAGCAACGAGCCCCAGATCTGTCCCTCGGTCGGCTTGACGGTGCTGGCCGGTGGCGCCGCCGGCAGCGTGGCGGCCGAATCGTCATGGTGGCGCAAGGCCGGCGACAGCCACAGCTCCTTCGGCCGCCAGACCTGCAGAAACGCGATCAGGCATCCCATGGAAATGAGCGACGCGCCGATGTCGACGATCCACGGATTGATGAAGTTCGAGATCAGGAATTGTGGGATCGCGAAGGAGACGCCGCACACCAGGATGGCCGGCCAGATCTGGATCATGCCGCGCCAGCCGGCGAACGCCCAGATCAGCCAGAACGGCACGATGAGCGAGAAGAACGGCAGCTGCCGGCCGACCATGGCACCGAGCACATAAGGGTCGAGTTCGGTGACGCTGGCGAGGCCCTGGATCGGCGTGCCGAGCGCGCCGTAGGCGACGGGCGCCGTGTTGGCGATGAGGGAGAGGCCGGAGGCCGCCAGCGGCGAGAATCCGAGCCCGATCAGGATGGCGCCGGTCACCGCCACCGGCGTGCCGAAGCCCGACGCGCCTTCGAAGAACGCGCCGAACGAGAACGCGATGAGCAGGAGCTGCAGGCGGCGGTCGGGCGTTACGCCGCCGATCGCCTGCTGCAAGGTCTCGAAGCGGCCCGTCGCCACCGTCAGCCGGTACATGAAGATGACGTTGAGCACGATCCAGCCGATCGGGAAGAAGCCGGTCACGGCACCGAGCACGGTGGCGCGCAGCGACATGTCGGCCGGCATGGTGAAGATGAGAATAGCGACCGCGTTGGCGACGATCAGCGCCACGATGGCGGCGACATGCGCTTTGACCTTGTTGGAGGCGATGAGGACGAGCAGCGTCACCACCGGAAGCGCGGCGGCGGCGGTGGAGAGGGCGACGTTGGCCAACGGATTGTAGACTTGATTCCACATGGGCTTCCCCCGATGTAACCGCGGATTCCCGCGGGGCTGACCCGCTCACCCCCTAAGCAGGTTGGTTTTCCTTGAACGGACGATGGATCGGCTGGTTCCAGGCCGCCGATCCTGGATGAGATAAATTGCGGCAATTGCCGAAGCCGGCGCCCACTTTTTCGAGCAGTACCGGCGACACGATGACGGGCAATTCTAGCGTGCCGGGCGCCCTTTGTCCCCGCTACATTCTTGTCAGAACAAGCCCGGGCGGTCCGCCGGCCCCTTTCCTATGGCGGTGCATGTGAGCGTCATTGACGCCACGCCGCCGTCGCCGTGAACGCGCGCCGCGCCGCTAGCCGGGAAACAGGTGCATATAGGGCTGCGCCTCCTTCACGACGCGGGCGAAGGAGGGCCGCTGCATCAGGCGATCGAAATAGGCGGCCACGTTCCAGTGCGTGTCGCCGAATGGCAGCACCTTGTTGGCGTAGAACAGCGGTGGAGCGGCGGCGCAGTCGGCCATCGTGAAGGCGTCGCCCATGGCCCAGGTCCTCGTGGCCATGTCGCGGTCGATCACGCCGTAGGCCGTCTGCAGCTGGGCCTTGGCCAGCTCGACCCCGTGCGGATCGTTTCGGCCCGGCGGCCGCAGCCGGTCGCCGACAATTTTTTGCATGGGCTCGTGCACGTGCAGGTCAAAGAAGCGGTCGCGCAGGCGCGTCTGCCACGCGAACTCCGTGTCCGTGGGCACGAGCTGCGTCGTGCCCGGATAGTGCAGGCTCAGGTACTCGATGATGATGCTCGATTCCGGGATGGTCTGGTCCTTGGCGCCGTCGCGCAGCACCGGGAATTTTCCGATCGGCCAGATGCGTTTGAGCTCCGCGGCCGACGCCGCGTCGCCGAGATCGACGAAGCGCGGCGCGAATGGCGTGTCGTTCTCGTACAGCGCGATCAGCACCTTTTGGCAGAACGACGCCAGCGGATGATAGTAGAGCGTGAGAGCCATGGCACGATCCGTTGAGCGCCTACAACGCGATTGCGGTGACGAGCATCGTTTGGCTGGTCAGCCCGAGGCCGGCGCGAATGACGTGCGAATACTCCCAGCGATCCCGCAGAACCGTCCAATCGGGCGGCTCTCCGCGGCGGCCTGTCGCGCCAATGCCGAAGAAGCGCCTGCCGGCGGCACCCATGTTGACGCCTTCCACCCAAAAATTGTTCACCGGATGGATCAGCACCCAGTAAACGCCATGCATCATGGCGAGCGCGATGAACGCGGCGACGCTCAGCCAGAATGCGGCGCCGCCCGTGGGTGTGAGCGCGACAAGGCCGAGCAATGCGACCAAGGCGAGGCCTTCGCCAATTCCGCCGATGGTGAACCCCGGATAGTAGATGGTCTGCACGGTGCGGTATTCGGTTTCGCTCAAACGCATCTTGCCGGGAAATTCCAGCGCATGCGCAAGCGCCAGCGCCATGGTGATCGAGACCAACGTTGCGGTGACGACCTGCAGGACAACCAGCATGACGGCTTCTCCCTGGCTGCCGCGCGTCGCGTTCCCCGCGATCACGCCGTCAGCATGACCTTGAACCCGCCGAAGATCATGCGCTTGCCGTCGAACGGCACGCCGCCCGGCTGCATCATGTCGGCGAGCCGCGGATCCTTCATGACCTTGGCCATGACGCGGTCGCGCTGCGCCCGCGACTTGTAGACGATATAGGAGAACACCACGGTCTCGCCGCGCTTGAGCTTGACGCTGCGCGGGAACGACGTCCATTTGCCCACTTTGACGTCGTCGGCGACGCATTCCCGCACCTCGAGCGCACCGTGCTCGCGCCAGACTTTTGCGGCCTTCTGCGCCAGGCGGCGGTAGGCATCGAGCTTTTTCGCCGGCACCGGAACGACAAACCCGTCGACATAGGGCATTGGATAAACTCCTTCATTAGATCGAGTTCGTAGCCCGCATGGAGCGGAGCGGAATGCGGGGACGGTCTATCCCGGATTACGCTCCGCTCCATCCGGGCTACGGCGGGCGTTTGTTCAATGGCAGCAGGCGTTGGCGCCACCCCCATATTCATCGTGCAGGCGCACCCAGCTCATGACGCCGCTCTCGTTGCGGCCCTTGGGCGTGAGATCGAGCCAGTTGAGCGCGCCGATCAGCTGCTCACTGCCGCGGGTATAGGCCGAGTAGGTGTGGAACACGTCGCCGGCTGCGTCCTTGGCGAAGATGCTGGTGCCGGGCAGGTCGGGATGCGCGCTGGGCGTGGTGCCGTAATTGTAGTCGGTCTTGCCCGCGGCGATCTGCGCGTCGGTGAACGACACGCCGTAGTCGTAATTGAAGTCGCTGCCGAACGCCGACACCCAGTTAAAGCGCCAGCCCATGCGCTTGCGCACTTCTTCGATGCGCGCGAGCGGCGCCCGCGACACGGCCGCGAAAGCGAGGTCGGCGTGCTCGAAATGCTGGCGTGCGGCATCGACGTGGTCGGCCAGGAAGGCGCAGCCGGGGCAGATGTGGTGGGAATTCGGCGCCAGCATGAAATGATAGATGGCGAGCTGGCTCTTGTCACCGAACAGGTCGCCAAGAGTCGTGCGGCCGGCGGGCGTGTCGAAGACGTACGGCTTGTCGACCTTGACCCAGGGCAGCGCGCGCCGCTCGGCGGCCAGGCGATCACGCGCGTGCGTGAGCTCGCGCTCCTTGGCCAGCAACGCCTTGCGCGCCACCAGCCATTCGTCGCGCGAGACGACGCGAGGCGGCACGGAATCCTCGCGTGCACCTTGCTGCGCCAACGCATCGGCCAGCCGCTCAAGGCTTTGCGTCCAGCCCTGTTCCATGCCGGCGATCATGTCGGATGCCACCGGCGCCAGCCCGACCGCGCTGGCCTGCACGGTCAGCTTCGTCTTGTCGCCTTGCTCCGCCAGTGTGACGGTGGTGTGCGCTTCGAGCAGGGCATTGCCCTCGCGATCCTCGGCCACCGCCGTGAACACGAGCCGCTCGGGCGCGACGGCTTCGAAGGTGCCGCGCATGGGATAGACCATCCCGTCGGGCGCGCGCATGTGGATGCGGATGGCGCCGCCCGGCCGCGCGTCCACTTCGCACACCGGGTTAGTGAAGCCGTGAGGTCCCCACCACTGCGCCATGCGCTCCGCCTCGGTCCACATCTGGAACACGCGGCTGCGCGGGGCAGCAAACTCGCGCGTAATGGTCACGTCGCGGCGGGCCGGGGTCTTGTGCGCGGAGGCTGGCATTGGTCTCTCCTTGTACAATGAGTTCCTTGTCGACGGGGCGCCGCGCGTCACTTCTCGGCGAGCGCTTTCAGCTTGGCAAGGCCTTCCTCGAACATGCTGCCCGCCATCTTGTCGCAATCGATCACGGTGCTCATGACCTTGGCCATATAGGGTTGGGCGCCGTGCATGACCCAGGTGACGGTGGTGGCGTCGCCCTGCGGCTCGAGCGTGAACTCGACGACGTTGTGCGCCTCCATCGGCCTGAACATGTCCAGCGCCAGCGTGATGCGTGACGGTGCCTTGGCGTCCGTGATGGCGATGCGTCCGGCGCCGACCTGGCGGTTGCCGTCCCACTCATAGGTGGCGCCCGCGCCCTGCGCCGGGCCGCTGTGGGTGCGCTTCATGTCGGGGTCCTTTTCGAACGGCGACCACGTGGATTGCGCGCGCAGGTCGTTGATCAGCGGAAAGATTTTTTCCGCCGGCGCCTTGATGCTGGCGGCGCGCTGGACCCGGAACGTGTCGGGCTTGGTCGCCGCGTAGGCGAGGACGCCAGCCAGCGACACGACGAGCAGAACCACGACGGTGAGCGCAACGGTCTTGATCATTGGTCTCTCCCCATGGAGTGCGTTGATGGTAACGAAGCTTCCTGCTTTCAGTCCTTCACGCCTTGGCCAGATATTCTTGCAGCTGATCAAAAGTGCCGGTCCAGCCATTGCGCATGGACTCGTGCGACTCGTCGAACACCTTGCGTTCGGCCTCCGTGGCATTCTCCGGCACCCACTCGACCGTGATGGTGGTGCGTCCGCCATGCTCGGCGAACGTGATTGTCGACAGCGTCTCCAGCGGCCAGGTCGGCGCCATCGGGTGGCGCGTCACGCCGCCGCTCTCGTCGGAAAACGACACGATGAACACCAGCCGCTCCGGCGCTTTGATCTCGCGGTAGGTGAACTTGCCCCACATGGTCTGTCCGTCGGGCGAGCGCATGCCGTAGTGAAAGATGCCGCCCGGCTTGAGATCGACTTTGGCGGAGAAGGTGTTGAAGCCTTTCGGACCCCACCAGTGCTTCAGGCGCTCCGGTTCGGTCCATGCCTTCCACACGCGGTCACGCGGTGCGTCGAACGTGCGCGTGAGGATAAAGGCCGAGGCTTCGCGTGGATTGGTTCTGGCTGTGGCAGGCATGACAAAACTCCTGTTCTGCTCGGAGGACGAATGGCGGGCCGACGATCCGACACGAGCGCCAAAAATTTTTGCGACGGGTGGCCGTCGCGCGGCGGGTATGGGCAGGGCAGCCGAGCCGGATGTGACTCGGCGGTCGCATGCATGGTGACGCGACGCGGGCCAGCACGACGCCGCGGCGCGCCTGCGGCAAAATGTCAGGACGGCTTCGCGCAGTTGACCATCCACGGGATGCCGAAGCGATCGACGCACATGCCGAAGCGCTCGGCCCAGAAAGTCTGCTGGATCGGCATGGTGGTGGTTCCGTTTTCCGCCAGCGCGTTAAAGATGCGGTCTGCTTCGGCCGGATCGGTGGGGTTCACCGCGACAGAAAAGCCCTTCGGCTGCTCGAAGTGGTCGGGCGGTGCATCGGATCCCATCAGCACCTCGTCGCCGATGACCAGCCGGGCATGCATGATCTTGTCTTTCCACTCGGGCGGCACGTGGCTCTCGGCCGGGCTGCCCTTATGCGGGATCATGGCCTCGATCTTCCCGCGCAAAACCTTCTCGTAGAACTTGAATGCGGCCTCGCACGTGCCGTTGAACATGAGATACGGATTGACTTGCATCGTGTACTCCCTCGTCTTCGCAGCTCGATCCCAGGACGAATGGCGCGCCGCCGATCCGACAGCACCATGAAAATTATTTTGCTGCAGGAACGTGACCATCCGGCGGCGCGGGGGGCAGGATAGGTTGAGCCGAAGGCGAAACCCATCATCATCGCTTCAGCTTGCCATTCCGTAGATTGATGGGTTTCGCTGCACTCAACCCATCCTGCGATGCGAGGTCGGCTCGGCGTCGCGGATGAGACGGTCCAGGTGCTGCCTTATATGCGCGGCTTCCGCCGGCGTATGGGCCAGCGCGATCGCCTGGTCGAAGGCGACGCGGGCCTCCTGGCTGCGGCCAAGCTGCATGAGCAGCGCGCCTTTCACGCCGAAGAAATGGAAATAGCCGGCCAGCGGCCCCGCCAGCGCGTCGAGCATGGCGAGGGCCGCCGCCGGTCCCTGGCTTTTGCTCACCGCCACGGCGCGGTTGAGCGTCACCACCGGCGAGGGCTGCAGCCGCTCCAGCACGGCATAGAGGCTGTCGATCTCCGACCAGTCGGTGTCCTCGGGCCGCCCCGCGCTCGCATGCACGCCCGCGATCGCCGCCTGGACCTGGTAGGCGCCGGGCCGGCGGTGGCGCGCCGCCTTGTCGATCAGGGCCAAGCCCTCGGCAATCAAATCGCGATCCCACAGGCCACGGTCCTGGTCCTCGAGCAGCACGATGCTGCCGTCGGCGGCGAGACGCGCCGGCGCCCGGGCGTGCTGCAGCATGAGCAGCGCCGCCAGCCCCATGATCTCGGGCTCGCCGGGAAACAGTTTCAGCAGCAGGCGCACCAAGCGGATCGCTTCCTCGCACAGCGGCACGCGCACCTGCACGTCACCGCCGCTTGCCGAATAACCCTCGTTGAACAGGAGGTAGACCATGGCGGCGACGGCGCCGAGCCGCTCGGCGCGCTCGACCGCGCCGGGCGTCTCGAACGGCACGTCGGCCTGCGCCACGCGCGCCTTGGCGCGGGTGATGCGCTGCTCCATGGCGCTCTCGCTCACCAGGAAGGCGCGCGCGATCTCCTTCACGGTCAGTCCCGATACGATGCGCAGCGCCAGCGCGATCTGCTGGGTGGCGGGCAGGTCGGGATGGCAGCAGATGAACAGGAGCCGCAGCACGTCGTCGCGGTAGTGCGACGAGTCGAGCCGCTCGGCCAGATCCGCTTCGGCATCGTCCAGATCCGAGATGATCTCCTCGGCCGGCAGCGCCTCGGTCCGGCGTCGCCGACGCACGTCGTCGAGCGCGACGTTGCGCCCGACCAGGATCAGCCACGCCACCGGGTCGCGCGGCGGACCGTTCACCGGCCAGTTCTTCAGCGCGCGCAGGCAGGCTTCCTGGAACGCCTCTTCGGTCTGATCGAGATCGCGGAAATAGCGCAGCAGCGCGCCCACCGCCTGCGGGCGCGCCGATCGCAGCGTGGCATCGATCCAGGCGAGATCGGTCACGCCACCTTGCTCCCGGGCAGGAACAGTTTCACCGGGCGGATTTCGAACACGACCTTCTCGTCGCGCCCGATCTGGCGGGCATGCTCGATCGCTTCCTCGAGCGAGGCGCAGTCGATGACATAGAAGCCGAGCAGCGCTTCCTTGGTTTCGGCGAAGGGGCCATCGAGCACCACGGGGTCGCGGCCCATGCGCACCGTCGTCGCCGTCGTGGTCGGCATCAGGCGCAGCGCCGGCCCGAGCTTGCCATTGGCGGCCAGCTTGTCGGTCACCAGGTGGCGTTTGGCGAGGACCGCCTCGTCCTCCTCCTTGGTCCAGCCGTTGACCACCGCCTCGTCGTGGTAGCACAGGAATGCATACAGCATGCGGAACTTTCCTCTCGTCATCCCGATGCCTGTATGCCTAGCGCGCCGGGGCGGCGGAAGAAAAGGCGGATGCCTCGATCCATCCGGTGCGGCCGAGCTGATCGCGCAGGCGGGTGAGCTCGTCGACGAGCGCCTTGCGCGCCGCGCGCCACTCTTCGCGGGCGGTCGTTTTGGGATTATCCATGTTGACCTCCTAGTTTTGTCCCAAGGACGCACGGAGGTCTGCGATTCCGACAGCGGCGCCGAAAATTTTTGTGGCGAGGCGGTGTCACTGCTCCCACCTCTCCCCGCCGCGCGGGGAGAGGTGGAGCAAGCGGCGCGCGAGGGCAATGACCACGGGTCGAGCCGGCCAGGT
>Ga0075425_100009117_pt1 | contig 10551 bp, 11 predicted proteins | sample SoiMethybrSBSTD4_FD_75300 | JGI IMG/M metagenome (GOLD analysis project Ga0075425, IMG submission 75300) | Bulk soil microbial communities from a Populus tree surrounding site in Tennessee, USA - Soil MetaG P. TD hybrid SBSTD4 | ecosystem: Environmental > Terrestrial > Soil > Tree plantation...
GCGCGCCGCCGCCCAACCGGAGGCCGCCTATTTGGACCGAGGGCACCACGACATTATATGAGGACAGGTCGGGCCGGTCGGGCGGGTAGGGCCAGCCTGCCGTCAGGCAACCGACTCCGCCGTGCGCGGGACGTGTGCGGTCCGGTGCTGGTACGCCGCGCTGACGAATGCCGAGAAGAGCGGATGCGGGCGCGTCGGCTTCGACTTGAACTCGGGATGGAATTGGACGGCGAGATACCACGGATGGCCGGGCAGTTCCGCGATTTCGACGAACTTGCCGTCCGGTGAGCGGCCCGAGATGCGGAGGCCGTGCTCGTTGAGCGTCTTTTCGTACAGACAGTTGAACTCGTAGCGGTGACGATGCCGCTCGTGAATGAGTGACTGGCCGTACGCGCGCTGCGCCAGCGATCCGGGCGCGAGCTCGCACGCATAGCTGCCGAGGCGCATCGTTCCGCCCAGTTCGTCGACGCCGAGCAGATCGCGCAGCTTGTAAATCAGCTTCGTGGACGTGTCCGGATTGCATTCGGTCGAATCGGCGTCCGCAAGCCCCGCGACGTTGCGCGCGTACTCGACCGTCGCCCACTGGAACCCGTAGCAGATGCCGAAATAGGGGACGCGGTTCTCGCGCGCATACTGCGCGGCCGCCATCATCCCGCGCGTGCCTCGGTTGCCGAATCCGCCCGGGACGAGAACCCCGTCCGCGCCGTTCAGCAGCGACATGCCGTCCGGTTCCTCGAGCGCCTCCGCTTCAATCCACTTGATGTTCACCTTGACGCGGTTCGCGAAGCCGCCGTGGTAGAGCGCTTCGTTGAGGCTCTTGTACGAATCCTCGTAGCCGACGTACTTCCCCACGACGTGGATCGTCATCTCGTCGATCGGATTCTTGATCCGGTTGACGAGATCCTCCCACGACTGCATCCGCCGCTCGGTTTGCGGCAGGTGCAGGTACTTGAGCACGATCCGATCGAGCCCTTCGGCCGCCAGCACCAGCGGGACCTCGTAGATCGTCGGAACATCCTTCGCCGTGATCACGGCTTCCTCGTCGACGTCGCAGAAGAGCGCGATCTTCCGTTTGATGTCGGGATCCAGGAACCGGTCGGTGCGGCAGAGCAGGATGTCCGGCTGAATGCCGATGGACCGCAGGTCGCGGACGCTGTGCTGCGTCGGCTTGGTCTTCAGCTCGCCGGCCGTTCCGATGAACGGCACGAGCGTCAAATGAATGTAAAGGGAGTTGTCGCGGCCGACGTCCTGACGGAACTGGCGGATCGCTTCCAGAAAGGGCAGGCTCTCGATGTCGCCGACGGTTCCGCCGATTTCGACGAGAACGATGTCCACGTCCTTCGATACGGCGCGGATCGCCTCCTTGATTTCGTTGGTGATGTGCGGAATCACCTGGACCGTGCGGCCCAGGTAGTCGCCGCGGCGCTCCTTCTGGATCACGCTCTGATAAATCTTTCCCGTCGTCCAGTTGGAATTCTTCGTCGTGACCGTGTTCGTGAACCGCTCGTAGTGTCCCAGGTCGAGGTCCGTCTCCGCGCCGTCGTCGGTGACGTAAACCTCGCCGTGCTGATACGGACTCATCGTTCCGGGATCGACGTTGATGTAGGGGTCGAATTTCTGCATGGTCACTTTGTAGCCGTGACCTTCGAGCAGCGCCCCAATCGACGCCGCGGCGAGTCCCTTGCCAAGCGACGAGACCACGCCGCCGGTGACGAAGATGTATTTCGGAGTCCGTTCCATGCGCCCCCTCCGTCCGGCTACCGCCGGACGCCTCGATTCGTCACGACGACGTCGGCACCGCGAGCAGGCGGCGCACCTGTTCCAGATCCTCTGGAGTGTTCACTTCGAAGGATTCGTAATGCGTTTCGATGCACTTGATGCGGATCCCGTGCTCCAGCGCGCGCAGCTGCTCGAGCGCTTCGGCGCGTTCGAGCGGCGTCGGCTCGAGTCCCGCCAGGACCAGCAGGGTGCTGCGGCGGTAGGCGTACAGGCCGATATGTCTATATAGAGGAGGCCACCCCCCGCGCGGGTCGCGGTTGTGGGGGATGGGGGCCCGCGAGAAATACAGCGCAAAACCGGCCCGATCGAGGACGACTTTGCAGATATTGGGATTGTTGAGCTCGGATGGACTGTGGATGCGCCGGAACAGCGTCGTCATCTGCAGCGTCCGGTCGGTCCGGAACGGCTCGACGAGCTCGGCGATGGCGCCCGGGTCGAGGAGCGGCTCGTCTCCCTGCACGTTGACGACGACGTCGCAGTCGAGCGACGCGACCACTTCGGCGAGCCGATCGGTGCCGGTCTCGTGCGTCGGCTTCGTGAGCCGGACCTTGCCGCCGAATTCGTTGACGCGCGTCGCGACGCGGAGATCGTCGGTCGCGACGATGACCTGCGACACGATCGGCGACGCGGACGCGCGCCGGAACACGTGTTCGATCATCGGACGGCCGTCGAGATCGGCGAGCGGCTTGCCGGGAAGTCGTGTCGATGCGTATCGTGCGGGGATGACGGCGACGACGGCGAGCGGAGGAACCGTATCGACTTTCGACGCAGTCGATCCAGGGTGCACGACGAATCATAACACACCGTGCTACGATCGCAGCTGATCGACACATGCATGTGACGCGGACGGCGGCGATTCTCGTCGGCGTGGCGGCAGTGGCGGCGCTGGTGGCCGGCGCCGTGACGTCCAATCACGACGCGCCGCGTCCCGCGCCGCCGCGCCGCTACGCGATCGACGCGCGCGCCGACGATCTGTCGAAAGAAATCGCGCGGCTCCACGAACGGCTGCGACCCGACGCGACGCCGCGTCAGCCCGGCCGCAACCTTTTCAGCTTCCACGCCGCGCGGCCGGCGCACGCGCCGCCGCCGCTTGCGGCGCCGGTCGCCCCCGTGGCCGCGCCGCCCGCCGCGCCGCCGCCGTCGCCGTTCAGGCTCGTCGGTCTCGCCGAGGATGCCGGCGCCGACGGTCCGGTGCGGACGGCGTTCATCGCGGCGGACGGGCAGTTCTTCGTCGCGAAGGAAGGCGACGCGCTCACGCCGCGTTTCAAAGTCACGCTGATCTCCGCCGACGTCGTCGAAATCACCGACGTCACCGACGGATCCACGCGTCGGCTCGCGCTGAAGTAGGGCCGGCTTGCTCGGCCGGTCACCGGCGGCGGGCGCGCTGCGCGGAGTCGTCGCCGTCATCATCAACCCGATCTCCGGCGGTCATCGTCCCGGCCAGGCGGAGGCGCGCGCGCGCGTCGCCACCGAGGCGGTACGGCAGCACGGCGACGAGCCACGCGTGTTCGTGACCGAGCGGGCCGGCCACGCGCACGATCTGGCGCGGCGCGCGGCGCGCGACGGCGCGCGTCTCGTCGTCGCCTGGGGCGGCGACGGGACGATCAACGAGACCGCGTCGGCGCTCGTGTTCAGCGAGGTGCCGTTCGCGATCGTTCCGGCGGGATCGGGCAACGGACTCGCGCGCGAGCTGGGCGTGAGCGTCGAGCCGCGCGCCGCCATCGCGGCGGCGCTCCAGGCGGAGCCCCGCCCGATGGACGTCGGGGAGATCGAGGGGCGCTACTTCGTCAACGTCACCGGCATCGGGATCGACGCGCACATCGCGGCGCGCTTCAACGCGCCCGACAATCCACGGCGCGGCCTGGCCGGCTACGCCGCGATTACGGCGCGCGCCGTCTTTCAGTACGTCCCGCGCCGCTACCGGATTGCGATCGACGACCGTCAGGTCGAGCGTACGGCCGTCCTCGTCTGCATCGCGAATTCGCCGCAGTTCGGCAACGGCGCGCGCATCGCGCCCGGCGCCAGGCTCGACGACGGCCTGCTGGATCTCGTGACCATCGAGGAGCGCTCGCGACTGATGACGGTCTGCAATCTGCCCCGGTTGTTCACCAGCACCGTGGAGCGCGTGCCGGGCTGTACCGTCGAGCGCGCGAGCCGCGTCGTCGTCGAGTGCGACACGCCGATGACGTTTCACGTCGACGGTGAACCGGTCGACGGCGGGACGCGGCTGCACGCGCGGGTGCATCCGCATGCCTTGCGAATCTGCGCGTAGCGCGCACACGCCCGCTCAAGGTCGTTGCGACGGCCGCGCGCCGGCCTTGATCAGGACATCCATGATTCTGAAATTCTGCTCGAGAGCCTCCGGACTCCCGCTGCCGCCCCGTCCGGAGTTGACGACCGTCAGGTCGAGGGGCGTCGAGCCGCTCTTGTTGCGGGGAGAATGCGCGCCGCCGTTCGCAAGGAGCGCCTGAACGGCCGCGGCGCATCGCGTCCGCACCGCCCGGTGGAGCGGCGTCGCGCCGTTCTTGTCGGCCGCGTTTGGATCCGCGCCGGCGCCGATCAGGTAAACGATCGTCGCGACCTGAGCGTCGGGATTCCAGTGCCCCGATCCTGGAATCCCCGTCGCCGCCGAATGCAGCGGTTCGGCCCCGCGGCGGTTGTGCGCCGACACGCTCGCGCCGCGCTCGATGAGGACCTCGGCGATGTCGGGGTTGTAGGCCGCCGCCGCGACGTGCAGCGCCGTATCGCCCGCGTACACCTGCAGCGCGATTCGATCGAGAAAGTAGGGAAGCGACGTGTGCCGGCTGGCGCCCGTCGGCAGCGGCTCGGACGCGAAGCGGGGAATCGCGTCCAGCGTGCGCAGGACGCGCGCGCGATCACCGGCTGCGATCGCCTTGAACAGGGACCAGAGTCCCAGATTTACGACAGCCGCACTACCCATGCCTCGCGGATCGCCGTTACGCGACGGATCTCGTCGACGGCGGCATCGAGCGCGTCGCGCCCCGCGGGCGCCTCGTCCACAGTGACGATCCCGACCGCTCCTTCACTGCCCCGGCCGAGCGCAAAACCGGCAATGTTGACGCCATGCCGGCCGAGAATCGTTCCGATCTCGCCGATCACACCGGGCTGATCGTGGTTGGCGATGATCAGCATCGTGCCGCCGAGCGGAGCTTCGACGTCGACACCGCGAATCGACACGATGCGGAGGCTCGCAGGCTCGAACACCGTGCCTTCGACCCACCGGTCGCCGGCGTCGGTGTGGAGTTTGATCGAGAGCAGGCTCGTAAAGTGGCGCGCGCGGGAGGAGCGCGATTCGATGATGTCGATGCCGCGCTCGCGCGCGGCGCTGCGCGCGTTCACGATCGACACGCCGCTCGACAGAATCGGCCGGAGCGCGCCTGCCGCTGCGCTGGCGGCAAGGACATCCACGCCGCGGCTTTCAATCAGCGCGCCGTAATACCGCACACCGAGCGCCTCGATGCGCGCCGGGCCCAGTTGCGCGACAACCGCGCCGAGATGGTCCGCCAGCCGAATCCACGGCTGCAGACGCTGCAGCTCGTCTGGATGGATCGACGGGAAATTGACGGCGTTCCGGACGATGCCGTCACGCAGGAAGTCGCGGACGGTTGCCGCGGTGTCGATGCCGACGAGTTCCTGCGCCTCTTCCGTCGACGCGGCGATATGCGGTGTCGCGATCACCTGCGGCAGTTGGGCGAGCGACCAATCCTTCGGCGGCTCGCTTTCGAACACGTCCAGCGCCGCGGCGGCGACCAGCCCTTTCTCGATCGCGCGCCGCAGCGCCGATTCGTCGATCAATTCGCCGCGCGCCGTGTTGATGATTCGCACGCCCCGTTTGCATGCCGCGAACCGGTCGTCGTCGAACAGGTGCTTGGTCTCGGGCGTCGACGGCAGGTGCAGCGTCAGGTAGTCAGCCGTCGCGCAGACGGCGTCGAGCGGCATCAGCTCGACTCCGATGGCCGTCGCGACTTCCTTCGAAATGTACGGATCGTGGGCGATTACCCGCATCCCGAATGCGCGCGCGCGCTGCGCGACTTCCTGGCCTATACGGCCGAGACCGGCGACGCCGAGCGTCTTGCCACGCAGCTCGGTGCCGAGAAACTTCTTTTTCTCCCATTTCGCGTTCTTCATCGCCCGGTCGGCCGCCGGGACGGACCGCGCGAGGCCCAGCATCAGCGCGCACGCGTGCTCGGCGACGCTGATGCTGTTCGCGCCCGGAGCGTTGACGACGAGGATCCCGCGCGCGCTGGCCGCCGCGACATCGATGTTGTCGACGCCGGTGCCGGCGCGTCCGACGATGCGGAGATTCGGCGCCGCTTCGAGAAGCTTTTTGTCCACATTCGTCGCGCTGCGGACGAGCAGAGCGTCGGCGTCCGCGAGGTCAGCGCCGAGGACGTCTGGAGCGCGGCCGGTCCGGGCGTCGATCGTCCATCCGGGTTCGGCTCGCAGCAGCTCCAGCGCGGACGCCGGAAGATCGTCGGCGATGACGATTTTCAATGCGAGCGCGGACCGAGGCTGATCAGGCCGCACGGGGCGAACACGATCAGCGCGAGATGAAGGAGACGCATTCGAATCGAACTCCCCTACATTATAATCTCGGAGTTTTGGCGTCGTGTAAGACGACGCCCTGCTGTGGTGCAAACCGCTAAAACATTCGGAACTGCGCGTAACAAACGCGCAAACGCGGGTCGTTTTCCACAGGCTTTTCCACAACGTTCGCGGAAATCTTTCGCGGGCGACAGGTGAGCTGACCTAAAGCAAAAGATTATGCCGACTGCAATCACGAAGACCGGCGGACGATTGAACGTCCCCGACGATCCGATCATTCCCTTCATCGAGGGCGATGGAACGGGACCCGACATCTGGCGCGCGAGCGTCCGCGTGATGGACGCGGCCGTCAGGAACGCTTACGGCGGCAAGCGCGCGATCGCGTGGAAGGAAGTCTACGCCGGCGAAAAGAGTTTCAAGCAGTTCAACAACTGGCTGCCGGACGAAACCGTCGAAGCGTTTCGCACGTACCTGGTCGGCATCAAGGGGCCGTTGACGACGCCCGTCGGCGGCGGCATCCGTTCGTTGAACGTCGCACTCCGGCAGATGCTCGACCTGTATGTCTGCCTTCGACCGGTGAGGTGGTACAAAGGCGTGCCGTCGCCCGTGCGGCACCCCGAGAAAGTCGACATGGTGATCTTCCGCGAGAACACGGAAGACATCTACGCCGGCATCGAATACGCGGCCGGCACGCCCGAGGCTCAGAAGGTCCTGGATTTCTTCGCTAAAGAGTTTCCGAAAGAGTTCAACAAAGTCCGTTTCGGTACGGCGCAGAAGAGTCAGGAATGGCAGAAGGCGCTCGAAACGATCGGCGCGCCGCACCGTGACGTCGGTGTCCAGGTCGGCGTCGGCCTGAAGCCGATCAGCAGTCTCGGGACCGAGCGTCTCGTGCACAGCGCGATTGGATACGCGGTAGCCAGCAAGCGGAAGAGCGTCACGCTGGTGCACAAAGGGAACATCATGAAGTTCACGGAGGGCGCTTTCCGTGACTGGGGCTATCAGGTGGCGAAGAACTTCTACGGCGCCGTCGAAGTTGACGGCGGGCCGTGGTGCCGCATTCCGGACGGCAAACCGGGCGCGGGGATCGTGATCAAAGACGCCATCGCCGACATCACGCTGCAGCAGGTGCTGACGCGGCCGGACGAGTTCGACGTGATCGCGACGCCGAATCTCAACGGCGACTATCTGTCGGATGCGCTCGCCGCGCAGGTCGGCGGCATCGGCATCGCGCCCGGCGGCAACATCAATTACGTCACCGGCCACGCCGTCTTCGAGGCGACGCACGGAACGGCGCCCAAGTACGCCAATCAGGACAAGGTGAATCCGGGATCCGTCATCCTGTCGGGTGAAATGATGTTCCGGCACCTCGGATGGAACGAGGCGGCGGACCTCATCGTCAAGGGCATGGACGGCGCCATCGGCGCCAAGACGGTGACGTACGACTTCGCGCGCCTCATGGACGGCGCAAGAGAGCTGAAGACGTCGCAATTCGGAGACGCCATCATTAACCACATGTAGGCCACGAAGACACGAAACACGAAAAACCAAGACTGATTTCGTGGTTTTGTGATTTCGTGGCGCAACTCGGAGTCGACAATGAATCGCAAAGTGACGGTTGTAGGCGGCGCCGGGAACGTCGGCGCCACGGTCGCGCGCGGCGTGGCGGACAAGCAGCTCGCCGACGTCGTCGTCATCGACATCGCGGATCAGAAGGCGGCCGGCGTCGCTCTCGACATGTTCGAGGCGTGTCCGATCTGGGGATCCGACTCGCGCGTGATGGGCACGGGCGACTACGCCGAGAGCGCGAATTCGGACATCGTCGTCATCACCTCGGGCATGCCCCGCAAGCCGGGGATGAGCCGCGACGACCTGCTGAACGTCAACTACAAGATCATGCAGCAGGTCACCGAGAACGTCGTCAAGCACTCGCCGAACTGCATCATCATCGTCGTCAGCAATCCGCTCGACGCCATGGCGCAGGCGGTGTACAAACTGTCGAAGTTCCCGCGCGAGCGCGTTCTCGGAATGGCCGGCGTCCTCGACTCGGCGCGCATGCGTTCGTTCATTGCGAAGGAACTGAACGTCTCGGTGGACAACGTGCACGCGTTCGTGCTCGGCGGCCACGGCGACACGATGGTGCCGCTGCCGCGCTATTCGACCGTCGCCGGCATTCCCATCACCGACCTCATGGACAAGACCACCATCGATCGCATCACGGCTCGGACGGCGGGCGGCGGCGCCGAGATCACCCAGCTCGTCGGCACGAGCGCGTGGTACGCGCCGGGCGCGTCGGTCGTCGAGATGGTCGAGGCGATTCTGCTCGACAAGAAGAAGATCGTTCCGTGTTCGGTGTTCCTGCAGGGCGAATACGGCGTACGCGATCTCTTCGTCGGCGTGCCGTGCAAGCTGGGCGCGCGCGGACTCGAGAAGGTCATCGAGATCAAGCTCACGTCCGACGAAGACGCGGCGTTCAGGAAGTCGGCGGCGGCGGTGAAAGAGCTCGTGGACGTCATCAAGGTGTGACCATGGCCGGAGAATTCGTTGTCGTGCGCACGTTTTCGTACCGACAGGAGGCCGAGCTCGCCCAGGGGGCGCTTCACGCCGCCGGCATCGAGTCGATGCTGCGGAGCGACGACGCGGGCGGGCTGCGGCCGGGTCTGGCGTTCGCCAACGGCGTGGACCTGATCGTCCGGGCCGACGACGCGGAGGCCGCGCGGGAAATCATCGAGGACGAGGCGCAGAGGATCGGTTGAGCGACGCTTCGCCGCCGCGCGTCGCCGACTACGACCGCGTCGCCGACGGCTACGATCACCGGTATTCGTTTCTGCGCTACGACGGCGTGCGCGAGACGCTGTTCGAGTTCCTCGGGACGGATCGTCCGCGCACGCTCGAAGTCGGCTGCGGGACCGGCTACTGGATGCGCGCAGCCGCCGATCGCGCGTCGCTGCTCGTCGGCATGGACGTCTCGGCGCGCATGCTCGCGAAAGCGCGGGAACACGGCGGCGACGCGCGCGTCGTCCGCGCGCGATCCGAGGACCTGCCGTGGCCCGGGGCGAGCTTCGATCGCATCGTCTGCGTCAACGCGCTGCATCATTTTTCCGACCGCGCTCGATTCTTCGCCGAGGCGCGCCGCGTGCTTCGGCCCGGCGGGGCGCTGCTCAGCGTCGGCAAGGATCCGCACGCCGAGCGCGACGAGTGGTGGGTCTACGAGTACTTCCCCGAGACCGTCGCGCTCGACCGCGCACGGTTCGCGCAGGCGCGCATCCTGCGCGGCGAGCTGGCGCGCGCCGGTTTCGACTGGGCCGAGTCGTTCGAGGCGGATCGGATAGAGGCGCTGCAGCCCGCGACCGCGGCGCTGTCCGACGGCACGATCGATCCCGCGTTCACGTCGCAGCTGACCCTGCTGACGCCGGATGAATTCGACCGCGGGGTCGAGCGCCTCCGCGCCGCGAACGCCGCCGCCGGCGGCGCCCTCCAGCTCATCACTGACTTCCGGCTCTATGCCGTCGTGGGTCGGCTCGCGCCGGCTTCCTAGACCGTGTTACCCTCGCCGCGGTGCCTTCCCGTGTGCTGCCGTTCCGCCATTCGGCGACGGCCAACCCCGAGGCGCGGCCGCCCGTCCGCGTCCTGATCGTCGACGACGAAGCCGAGATGCGGCAGTACGTCGACCGCATCATGCGCGACGCCGGTTACGAAACGGCTCTGGCGGCCGACGGCGAGCAGGCGATCGGACTCTCGAGCCGCGAGCCGCCGTTCGAGCTTCTGATCACCGACGAGATGATGCCGCGCATTCCGGGCCATCAGCTCGCGCGCTACATGCGCGAGCGGTATCTCGATATCAAGGTGCTGTATCTGACCGGATTTCGCGACGTGCTGTTCAAGGAAAAGGGATCGCTCTGGGCCGACGAGGCGTTTCTCGACAAGCCGTGCACGCCCGACGGGCTGCTGGAAGCGGTGTCGCTGTTGATGTTCGGCACCGTCGACGGGAGGAAGCCGGAGCGATCCGAGTCCTGATTGCGATCTCTCCGACCGGGCCGATCGCCCTCAGCGCCCGGCGACCAGTGCGCGGACGTACTCGCGCGTCATGCGCGCGATGTTCGAGATGGGGATCTCCTTCGGGCACACCGCTTCACATTCGCCCTCGTTGGAGCAGCTGCCGAACCCCTCCGCATCCGCCTGCTCGACCATCGCCGCGACGCGGCGCAG
>Ga0075425_100009118_pt1 | contig 10551 bp, 8 predicted proteins | sample SoiMethybrSBSTD4_FD_75300 | JGI IMG/M metagenome (GOLD analysis project Ga0075425, IMG submission 75300) | Bulk soil microbial communities from a Populus tree surrounding site in Tennessee, USA - Soil MetaG P. TD hybrid SBSTD4 | ecosystem: Environmental > Terrestrial > Soil > Tree plantation...
GCGAGCAACGCCCGGACGCCGGCGTCGTTCGACCGAAGGACGAGGGGCACTTCGGCGGCCGGGTGCACTTCGTGCTCGCTCCGGATGGTGCGGGCCGCGCTGATGACCGCGGCGATGATCGCCATCTCGCGATCGGCGTCGGGGTCGGGTCGGCCGTCGGACGGCAGTGGGAAAGGGGCGATGGCCACGGACACCGGCCGCGAGCGTGGTCGCGGGACGCGCTGCCAGAGTTCTTCGGTCAAGAATGGGACGAAGGGGTGCAGCGCGCGGAGCGACGTCTCGAGAACGTGACCGAGCGTGGCGGCGACTTCGTCGGCGAGGGGCGATGCTTCGTCCTGGAGCACCGGCTTGATGATCTCGAGGTACCAATCGCAGAGCTCGTTCCAGAAGAATCGGTAGAGCGCGCTCGAGGCGTCGTCGAGACGAAAATCCGAGAGCCCGCGCTCGGTCTCGGCGAGCGCCGCCGCAAGGCGCGACATGATCCATCGGTTCGCGCGCCAGGTCGTCTCCCCCGCCGGGAACTTCGCGGCGTCGTCGGGCAGCGCGTCTTTGCCGGGGGGGACCTGAGCGCTCTTGCGTTCGAGGTACGGCAGCGCGAAACGGGTCGCGTTCCAGATCTTGTTGCAGAAATGACGGTATCCCTCGATACGCTTGGGCGCGAGGGCGATGCGTTTGGCTTGCGGCGAGTAGCTCGCCAGCGTGAACCGGAGCGCATCCGCTCCGAACGCGGGGAAGCCGGCCCCCATCTGGGCCGCGGACGGATACGACTTCTTGAACTTGGCGAGCGCCTCGTCGGCGGGCGCTCCGGGCAATGTCTTTTTGACGATTTCTTCGAAGGGCGCCCCGTGGATGAGATCGAGCGGGTCGATGACGTTCCCCTTGACCTTGCTCATCTTGTCGCCGTTTTCGTCGACGACCATGCCGTGCAGGAGCACGCGGCGAAATGGCACGTCCTTCATGAAGTAGAGGCCCATCATCATCATGCGCGCGACCCAGAAAAATAGGATGTCGTAACCGGTCTCCATGTCGCTCGCGGGATAGAACTTGTCGAGAAGCGCGGTCCTCTCCGGCCATCCGAGCGTCGCGAAAGGCCAGAGCCCGCTCGAAAACCAGGTGTCGAGCACGTCCTCGTCCCGTGCAAGGTCCGCCTTGTTGCAGGTCGTGCACGACGCCGGCGCTTCGCGGGCGACCGTCACGTGGCCATCGGGGCAGAACCAGGCCGGGATCTGATGCCCCCACCAGAGCTGGCGCGAGACGCACCAATCTTGGATGTTCTCTAGGAAGTGGTCGTAGGTCTTCACCCACTCCTCGGGCGCGATGCGCGTGCGCCCGTCGGCCACCGCCGCCAGCGCAGGTTCGGCGAGCGGTTTCATGCGCACGAACCACTGGGTCGAGATCATGGGCTCGACGACGGTGCCCGAGCGCTGGCACTTCGGCAGCGTCAGAACGTGCGGCTTGCTGCCACGGGCCAGCCCTTTTTGCTCGAGCTCGCGTTTCACTCGCTTGCGGGCTTCCTTGCGATCGAGGCCCCGAAAGGGGCCTGCGTTCTCGTTCATCGTGCCGTCGAGCGCGAAGATCGTCACCTCGGCGAGGTGATGCCGCTTGCCGGTGGCGAAGTCGTTGGGGTCGTGCGCCGGTGTGACCTTGACGGCGCCCGTACCGAACTTCGGATCGACCAGGACGGCATCGGTGATGACCGGGATCCGTCGCTCGACGAACGGGTGCTCGAGCATCTTGTCGTGAAGGTGGCGGTAGCGAGGATCGTCCGGGTGGACGGCCACTGCGGTATCGCCCAGCATCGTCTCGGGCCTCGTCGTCGCGACGACGATTTCTTCGGCGGTCGTGTAACTCGGCCCGGCTTCCGGCCCGCCTGCGGTGCCCGCGACTCGGTAAGCGAACTCGAAAAGCTCGCCGTTCACCCCCTCTTCGTTGTCCACCTCGAGCTCGCTCAAAACCGTGCGGCAGTCGACGCACCAGTTGACGAGCCGGGTGTCGCGGTAGACGAGCCCATCTTCGTAGAGGCGCACGAACGCCTCGTTCACGGCGCGCACCATCTGCGGGTCCATGGTGAACCGCGCGCGATCCCAATCGGGCGATGCTCCGAGCTCGCGCTGCTGCAGTGCGATGCGCCCTCCGCTCTCGGCCTTCCACTGCCACACCCGTTCGAGGAACTTCGCTCGCCCGAGGTCGTGGCGCGAAACCCCCTCGCGCCGCAGCTGGCGCTCGACGACGACCTGCGTCGAAATGCCAGCGTGGTCGGTCCCCGGCGTCCAAAGCGTGTTGTAGCCGCGCATCCGGTGCCAGCGCGTCAGCACGTCCTCGAGCGTCGCCGTGAGAGCGTGGCCCATGTGAAGGGCGCCGGTCACGTTGGGCGGCGGCATGGGCAGAGAGTAGACGGGGCGCGTGTCGTTCCGGTCGTCACTCGCGCGGAACACCCCCTGCTCGAGCCAGAACGCGTACCAGCGCGGCTCGACCAGACCCGGCTCGTAAGCCTTGGGCATTTCGGAGGACATGCGCCCCCAGGTAGCACGTTTTCGCTACTCGGAGGTCAGGCGCTTGATCTCTTCTCGGATCATGGTCTCGGCCAGCACCGGAACGACTTCCCAGACGACCTTTTCGACGACGTCGCGAGAGAGAGCGAGCACCGCCGAAACCTGCGCATCGGTGAGCCCGAGGTGAGCGAGCTTCGCGGCAAGGTGGCCGTTGGTGGCGCTCGCTACCGCTCCGGCGACCGACGCGGCCGGGTGAGACGGTGCAGCGTGCGACACGGCGGCGTGCGAAGCAGCCGCCGCCGGTACGGGCACCGTAGTTGCGACATGCGGGGCAGCCGCCGAAGGCACTGGCATCGTAGTTGCGACATGTGATGGGGCAGCCGCGGGCGGAGGCGCGGGAGGCGCGGGCGCGCGGGCGGGTGGGCTCGGTGGGGCGGCGGCCGGACCGGGCGAGGGGGTCGAACCTCCGCCTCCATAGGAGAGCGTTCCTCGGCCGACGGCTGACTGTGGCGACGGCCCGCCGGCGGCGCCCAGTCCGGGTGCGGTCGGGCGAGGGTTGAGAGGCATGCCGACAGGTGCGGGGGGGCGGGCGGGTGGCGTCGGAGGAGGCGCGGGGCGTCCGGAAATCGGCGCGCCGAACGCGGGCACACCGGGCTGCGTGCTGGCGCCTGCACCGGGTGGACGAGCGACCGCTGGAGGCGCGACTTCACCGTATGGACGACCAGCCAATCGTTTCACCTTTTCGATGAGCTGCTGGGTGTCGAACGGCTTTTCGATGTAGTCGTCGGCGCGGGCGCCCTGTCCCTTTTGCCCGTCGTAAGGTTGCTGCTTGGAGGCCAGAATGACGACGGCGACGGTCGGGTTTTCGGCTTTGATCTTGGCGCAAAGGGCGTAACCTCCGGCCCCCTCCAAGGTCGCGTCGCAAAGGACGACCGAGGGGCGCTCGGCGCGGAGCTTGGCGAGGCCCGCGTCGCCGCTGTCGGCGGTCACGACGCGATAGTCTTCGCCTGCGAAGGTCATCTCCAAGACTTTGCGCATCGTGACGCTGTCGTCGATGGCGAGCAGGGTCGTTGCCAAGGGAGTCTCCTCTTCGAGAGATCGGGACAGCCGGACCGTGTCGGCCCGTCTGGCCGAGCCTGCTTTTGGACAGGCCACGGCGAGAGCGATCATCCGGCCGGCGTGCTGGCCGTGTCAACTAACATGGCAAAAATGGCGGGTCGGCGGGCATTTTGGCTCAGGACCGCGGGAGCCGCCCGCCGCCCACCTCCAACTACTTCCTGGACGCCAAGCCATTTGCCGGACAAAATCAACGAATCAAGAGCCGGTGGCCCGACTTTCGGTCCGCTCCCGGTACGAGGTTGGATGGGCGAGCTTCACCATCGCGCGAGAAGCATTCTCTACGCGGCCATTACCGAGTTCATCTCGACCGGAGAGCCGGTTGGCAGCCGCACCCTCGCTAAAAAATACGAGCTCGATCTCTCTCCGGCGAGCATCCGCAACGTACTTTCGGACCTCGAGGAGAGCGGTTTCTTGCATCAACCGCACACGTCGGCCGGAAGGGTCCCTACCGACAAGGCCTTCCGGCTTTTCATCGACACGCTCATGCAGGTTCGCACACTCGCGCCCGAGGAGCGCGATCGCATCGACGAACGCTTCCACGCGCTGGTGCCCGGGGCCGACTTCACGCGCGAATCGGGCCGCCTCTTGTCGCAGCTCACGGGCACGGCCGTCATCGTCGCTCCGAAACGCGAGACGCGCGCCCTGACGCAGCTACGGTTCATGCCCACGCGCCCAGGGCAGATGCTCGCCGTCGTCATTCTCGCGGATGGGACCGTCGAAAACCGCTTCATCGCCGTCGAGCGCCCGCTCGGCGAGGCCGAGCTCACGCGGGTCCACAACCTGCTCACCGACGTCATCGAGGGGCGGACGTTGGGAGAGGTTCGCGAGCTTTTTGCGCGTCGCCTGCAGGACGATCGGGTGCAGATCGACTCGCTGAGGCGCCGCGCGTTCGAGCTCGGGCAGCTGGCGGTCGGTCCCAGCGGCGAACGTGAGGGGCTCGTCATCGAGGGGGAGTCGCTGCTGCTCGAGCACCCGGAGTTCTCGGACGTCGACCGCATGCGCCAGCTCATCCATGCGCTCGGCGAGCGCGAGACGATCGTGTCGCTGCTCGATAGGACCATCGATGCGAAGGACGTGCAGATCTTCGTGGGGAGCGAAACCGGCGACCTGGTCGGCGGTCACCTGAGCGTGGTCGCCGCGCCTTACACGGATCAAGGTCGCGTCGCGGGCACCATCGGTGTCCTTGGCCCGACGCGCATGGACTATCCGAAAGTCGTCCCCTTGGTCGAGGCCACCGCCGACGCGATGAGCGCATCCTTGCGCCGCGGCCGCGAAGGGGGCGAAAGCTAGTCTGCTTTCCGGCTGCGGGCTCTGGCCTGAAGCCCAGACCCCAGCGTGATATACAGTGACATCACATGGCGAAACCCCCGCCGGATCTCCCCGGAAGTCCCACCGCCGAGTCGCCGGTCGACCGGGCTCTCGCCCTTTCGCTCGCCAACGAAAAGGACACCGCTCTCAGGTGGGCAGCGGCCATCATCGCCGCCGACCCGCGGATGCCGTCCGGCCTCTTGCTGACGGGGCGCCTGCTCGCTGACCTCGGACGTCTCGAAGGAGCGCGCGAAGCGCTCGAAGTCTGCGTGGCGCGCGCGATCGACACGGGGCAGTTGCCGCTCGCCGTTGCCGCGTGCAGCGACCTACGCACACTCGGCGAAGAGGCAGGCAAACACTTCGATGCGATTGCCGACGCGTTCGCCGCGGGATCGCCGCGCCTCGGCGAAGGGGGCGGGCACCCGCCGAAGCTCCCGCACGCGGACGAGTTCCACCCGCTCGCCTCGGTTCTGGCGGGTCCGGCGCTGCTCGGCAAGGCGACGGAGCTCGTGCACACGGCCAAGCGCGTGCTCGACCAGGAGCTTTCGTCGCGCGAAAACCCGCCGGTCATCGCGCCGCAGCCTCTGTTCTCGTCGATCGCGCGGGGGGGTCTTCGCGCCATGATCGAAGTGTTCGAGGTTGCGACGGTCCCGCAGGGCACGGTCGTCATCGAGGAGGGCACCGGCGGCGCCGAAGCGTACATCGTCGCGCGCGGCGAGCTCGAGGTGAGCCGCACGGTCGAGAGCGGGACCAAGATGCTCTTGGCTCGGCTGACCGGCGGCGCACTTTTCGGAGAGATGGCGCTCTTGTCGCGCGCGCCTCGCGCGGCGAGCGTCGTGGCGTGCCGTCCGAGCATTCTGTTGGTCGGGCGGAAGGATGCGCTCGACGCGGTCGCCGAGCGCGAGCCTCAAGTGGCCACCGAGCTGGCAAGCCACTGCCGTCGCCGCATGGTGCAGAACCTCGTCCGCACCAGCCCGATCCTGTCGGCGGTGCAGGCCGACGAGCGCCCCGCCCTCGTCGAGCGTTTCGAAACACGGGTGTACGAAAAGGGGGAGAAACTCATCTCCGAGGGGGAGAACGCCACGGGGCTTCATCTCATCGCGTCGGGCGAGGTGGCCGTCGTTCGCATCGAAGGGGGTGAACCGTTCGTGCTCGCCACCCTCGGACCGGGCGACATCGTGGGCGAAGTGGCTCTGGTCCTGCGGCGTCCTTCTTCGGCCGACGTCGTCGCCGTTCACCCCACGGTGACCTTGCACCTTGCGACCGAAAAATTCATGTCCCTCATTCGGGAGCATCCGACGATCCTGGCCGAGCTCTACGATCTCGCAGTGAAGCGCGACGACGAGACGCGGAGCATCGTCGCGCAAGAGGCGACCAGCGCGGACGACTACGTCCTCGTGTAGCCATGAGCGAGGCCAGAGTACCCCCGGCGCTCTCCCAAGCGACATCTTCGGAAGCGCGCGGGGCACGGCCCGAGCTGGTCGCGCATGGGGTGCGCGCTCTGGCGCTCGCCCATCACGAGCACCATCAGGCGCGGCGTGTTCTCGTCGTGCTGCTCATCATGAGCGTGTTCTTCGTCGTGCAGCTCGGTGGCGCCGTCTGGGCCGACAGCGACGTGCTGCGGGCCGAAGCGCTTCACCTGCTCACGGACGTCGCGGCGCTCGCGCTTTCTTACCTGGCGATCCGGGTGGCCCTCCGGCGCCCGACCGCCCGTTTCACGTTCGGTCTACGCCGCGCCGAGCCGGTCGCCGCGGTCTTCAATGCGCTGTTCGTCCTCTCGGCCACGGCTCTCGTCGTCGTCGGCGCGATCGCCGACCTGTTGCACGGGGCCGGCCCTCGCGCCGATCGCATGCTCTACATCGCGGCCCTCGGGCTCATGGTCAATGGCGTCGCGGCGTGGCTGATTCACGGAGCGATCGGCGCGCACGCAAGCGACGACCACGACCACGACCACGACGAAGACCGGGCGTGCGGGGACTTGAGCCACCAGCACCTGGCGCAACAGGTGCGACGTCGCGGTCATGGGCACGTGCTCAACTTGCGGGGCGCGTGGCTGCACCTCTTCGGCGACGCCATCGGCTCGCTCGCGGCGATCGTGGCCGCCATCGCCATCCGACTCGGCGCCTCTCCGAAAGCCGATCCGATCGCCAGTTTCGTCGTCGCGGCCATTCTCGTCTACGGCGGCGTGCGTCTGCTCAAGGATGCCGTTCTCATCCTGCTCGAAGCGTCTCCCGCCCATCTGTCGGTGGACGATGTTCGAAAGACCGTTCTTCTTACGCCCGGCGTCGCCGAGCTGCACGACTTGCACGTGTGGACGCTCGGCGCCGGTCACGAGGCCATCAGCGCCCACGTCAGCGCGACGGTGCCCGATCCGTCGCTTGCCTCGCGCATCGAGGACGCCCTTCGCCACCGATATCACATCGAGTACGTGACCATCCAAGTCGAGATCGGGGGCGTTACCTGCCAGACCGAGGCCGCCGAGACCTGACCGCGAGAAAAGGGGCATAGCCGCGCCGGACGGGCGTAAAGCCCCCTAGAGCGGGCTTCCCTCTTGACCAAAAGCTCGTCAGAAGCTACGCCGGCTCGCCATGAAGCACGTTTACCTCCGCGCCCTCGCCGCATGCCTTTTCGTCGGCCTCCTTGCCCCGTCCGCGCTCGCGCAGCAGCTCAAGTTCGCCGTGGTGGACGTGCAGCGCGCCGTCATGGAGACGGAGGATGGCCTCCGCGCCCAGGCCACGCTGAAGAAGTTTTTCGACAAGCGCCAGCAAGAGCTCGATGCCAAGCAAAACGAGCTGCAAAAGCAGCGTGAGGAAATCGAAAAGCAGTCCAAAGTCCTATCGCAGCAAGCCCTGCAAAAGCGAATGGAGGACTGGCAAAAGCAGATGCTCGAGCTCCAGACGGTGTTCGTGGAATACAATAAGGAGCTCCAGAAGAAGCAGGGCGAGCTGACGCAGCCCATCTACGGAAAGATCATGGGCCTCTTGCGCCGCCTCGCCACCCAGGATGGCTACGACGCAATTCTCGAGAAACAAGCCGTCCCGTACATGCGCAACGATCTCGATCTCACCGACAAGGTCATCCAGATGTACAACAGCGGCGCCGCCCCGGCGCCGAGCGGTGCGGCTGCTCCCCCCAAGAGTCCGGCGAAGCAGCCGTAAGCGGGCGGCTTCGCGCAACCGGACGCGAGCGAACGTGGAAGAACCGACGGGGCTTGCGATCTCCCCGCCGGTTTCGCTCGCGCGCCTGGCCGAGCGGCACGGCGGCGTCGTCGATGCCGAAGCGCGTGCGCTGGTGGTCGAGCGGATCGCGCCGCTCGAAACCGGGACCATCGGAGCGCTGTGTCCCCTCACTTCGCGCCGGCATCTTGCCCTGGCCCTTCGCAGGACGGCGTCGGAAAAGGTCGCGCTTCTGGTCGATGCCGAGCTGGCGTCGCACGTCCCCGAGGGGCGGCGCTGGGTGCATGCGTACGCGCTCTGGGCGCTCGCCGGGCTCCTTTCCGACGTCGCGCCGGCGCGCGCTCTCGGTCGCAGAGAGAGTGCAATCGTCGACGAGGGGGCGGAGGTCGGTGCCGGCGTTTCGATCGGTGCCGGCGCCCTCGTCATGGCAGGCGCGCGCATCGGTACCGGCTCGATCATCGAACCGCACGCAGTCGTCTATCCACGCGTGCGAATCGGGGCCCGGGTCGTCATCGGCGCGGGGGCCGTGATCGGCAGGCCCGGTTTCGGGTGGAGCGAGGGTCCCGAGCACCAGGTGCGCAGGGTGCCGCAGCTCGGCGGCGTGTGGATCGAGGACGACGTCGAGATCGGCCCGCTCGCGACGGTGGACGCGGGAACGCTCGGTCCAACCGTCGTCGGCCGCGGCGTGCGGCTCGACGCTCACGTGCACGTGGGTCACAACGCCGTGATCGGCCCCGGCACCATCGTGGCAGCGCAGAGCGGGTTCGCGGGGTCGGTCCATGTCGGCGCAGGCGTGCGCATCGGAGGACAAGCCGGAATTGCCGATCACGTGAACGTCGGCGACAGATCGCAGATCGCCGCCAAAGCGGGCGTCATCGGTGATATTCCAAAAGGGGGCATCGTGGCAGGTTATCCTGCGGTGAGCCGCGCTCGCTGGCTCAGGGGTGTGGCGCGCATGCTGGGCGCGCGACGAAGGGTCAAGTAGCCCAGCCGAGGAGACGGCGGTTTGAAAGATCGAATCACGCTCGACATCAACAAGATTCTCCAGGTGCTGCCTCACCGTTTTCCCTTCGTCATGGTCGACCGGGTGACGCACGTGGTGCCGAACAACAGCATCGACGGTCACAAGATGGTGGCCATCAACGAGCCATGGTTCCAGGGCCACTTCCCGCGCCGGCCGATCATGCCCGGCGTTCTCATCCTCGAAGCGCTCGCGCAGGTCGGCGGCATTCTCGCTTACGTCTCCGAGCCCTTCGATGCCGAAACGAGCCTCATGTATTTTCTCGGCATCGACAAGGCGAAGTTCCGTCACCCCGTCGTTCCGGGCGATCGCCTCGATCTTCACGTCGAAGTCGTGCACCACCGCTCGAACGTGTGGAAGCTCCGGGGTGAGGCCAGCGTGGAAGGCACCCTCTGCGCCCAGGGGGAGCTTCTCGCTTCGATCGTCGACCGAGCCCCATAAAAAATCGCTTTTTCGACGTGGTCTTTTCGGTGACCACTGGAGTCTTCATCGCACCTGGGGTAGTCTGCGCCTTGGGAGGGGGTAATGGTCGTCTTGACGACGAAACGTGCACGTGACGGGGTGCGCCTCATCGCGTTGGCTTGCGTGCTCGCGTCGTGCTCGAGCTCCGGCTCGGCGGGTTCGGAAGCGATCCGACGAGGCGTCGGAGCTGCCTGCTCGAACGACGCGGACTGTACCGAGCTAGGTCAACGTTGCTTGTCCTTCAAAGGAGGCTATTGCGGCGTCGCCGGCTGCGCGAACGACGCAGGTGCCTGCCCTCAGGGCTCGGCCTGCGTGCTCCATACCGACGGACAGACGTATTGCTTTCTCATTTGCCTCGACAAGCCCGAGTGCAATCTGAATAGGCCTGCCGACGTGGAGGCGAACTGCTCGTCGAACGTGACGTTCGTGGAGCCCGTGAACGCCAAAGCATGCGTGCCGCCGTCCAGCTGATCGAACGCGCGCGTCTGGTCGACTCAGTGACCAATCCCACATACCAGCACGTTGTGTGCAGAGAAAACCGAGATTGTCGACGTGATCGAACACGAATTGGTTGTTAGGATCCACAACCGGGAGGCCCTGAGATGGTGAAGAGAATCCTTTTCGCAGCTTTTGCAATATTGCCGGCCATGATGCTCGTCCGGTGCGGCGGCGACGATGCCGCAGCGCCTGGAGACAGCACGGGCGCGGGCGGAGGGACTGCCGGGTCGAGTGCCGACGGCAGCGTGACCGCGGGCGCTGGCGGTGCGAACGCCACGGGCGGCGCGAACACCGGCGGAGCTGCCGGTGGAATCACTTGCTCGCTGGCCGGCGCGACCTGCGTGAACAACGCCGATTGCTGCTCTGCGACCTGCGATCAGACGATGAAGATCTGCGTGCCGAACGGCACCTGCAAGGACCCCGGGAGCGCCTGCGCCATCCCCCAAGATTGCTGCACGTTCGTTTGCAGCGGCGG
>Ga0075425_100009119_pt1 | contig 10550 bp, 6 predicted proteins | sample SoiMethybrSBSTD4_FD_75300 | JGI IMG/M metagenome (GOLD analysis project Ga0075425, IMG submission 75300) | Bulk soil microbial communities from a Populus tree surrounding site in Tennessee, USA - Soil MetaG P. TD hybrid SBSTD4 | ecosystem: Environmental > Terrestrial > Soil > Tree plantation...
CCCAGCCGTGCGCCTACCTCGTCAGCAGTTCGGAAGTGAATACCTGAATAGATTCGCGCCCCAATAACTTCATCGACGCCTTCACTGAATGTGTGCCACTGGCGTGTAATGCCCGTCTGCGTGACCACCATCGGAACGCCCGGATTATCTTCAAACATCGACTCCAGAATCATCGCCATCGCGGCGCTGTTCGTGGCGTGCCCCGATGGGTATTCCGGGTGTGGCGGGGTCGCGATCAGAGGCGACCAGGCCGCGTCACCGGCCGTGGACTCGTTGCCATCCGAGTTGCCGCCTCTGATGGCTAATATCGGCCGCCAGGAATTATATGTATATTTCGCGTCCCAGCAGGCGATGCTCGCGTCTGCTGAAGCCAGATAGAAAAGCGCAAAGATTCGAGCTGTTGCCGACAGGCTGAGATTGCGTGTCGCGATCACCTGAGTCAGCACCGGATTCCAGATCGCGGCCGGCGAGGCTCGCCAGAAAAGCGCAATCTGAGTCTGTTCGTTTGTGCGCGTCGAACTGTTTAGTTCTCCGATGGCTTTGATCTCGTTGTAATCCCTCGCATACTGTTTGCTGTCGAGAGCCGGCGGAGGATCGGGCCGGAACTGAGAGCCGCTCCGCAAAACAAACGGAGTCACATGTCCCCATCCAGGCAACTGCGCCGGCGCATTGTTAAGACGCACCCAGACTCCGGGTGTACCTGCTCCCGGTGCGTCATAGTCGAACTGAGCTTCGGCGGAGTGATCATTGGCGCGCAACGCCAGGATCGCCGCGGCGGCTGATCGGCCGTAAGCGATACCCGGATCATTCTCCGAGAGCCCATGAGCGGCGAGGGATTGCGCAAACAGAGCGTCCAGCGAGGCTGCCTGACTCTGAAACAAGGTTCTCAGCGTTTGGTGCGCGGCCGCGATTGCAGCGGCTTCAGGTGAAGCGTTATTGGGCGCATCGCCCGGCGAGAGATATGTATCATACTTCCCGGTGATGCCGTTGACCGCGTCGTGTACCGCCACTTGGACGATCGTCATTACGCGAACCTGCGGAACCGATGTGAGAGCGGATGACGGTAACAAGACCAGGGTGAGCGCTTGCTGGTTCCACTCGGTGACGACATCATTAGTCTGTTCCAAAGTTCTCAATTGAGAGTGTTCCGTTGGTCCACCGACGGTCGATTTGCCGTGAGCCGTATAGGCGGGGACACACGACAGGGCGACGCCGAGGGCGGCGACGATAACGAGACTTTTCAACGAAGAGTTGGTTTTCATGTTCGATCTCCTTTCCCATTTGCGAAATAGGTTGATTGGGGATACTGAGCCAACCGGGCGGACGGGAAGATTTGTGGCGATGCGGCTGCCGATATGTCCGCTTGCTCCGACGCTTCATTTGTTCATGCGTCAATCTTGCGAAAACCCCGACACCCGCTGAATTTTTTTCAGAGATTAACTAACTTGGTATAATCGGCGACCGAAACTAACTGCTTCGTTGGGATGTGGTATATGTCGACGTCCTCATCGAATGAGGTGACCCGGCTGTTAGTCGACTGGGGAAACGGCAATCAGGCGGCCCTTGATGAACTGTTACCAGTGGTGTACGAGGAACTGCACCGCCTGGCCGGCCGCTACATGGGACGCGAGCGACAGGGCCACACCCTGCAAGCCTCTGCCCTCATAAACGAGGCCTACTTACGACTCGTTGATCAGAAAAGCGTACGGTGGCAGAACCGCGCGCACTTTTTTGGCGTTGCCGCGCGACTGATGCGCCAGATCCTCGTAGATCACGCACGGAGTCGCTCCCGAGCAAAACGGGGCGGTGATGCGCGGATGGTGACCCTCACAGAACCGTCCGTTATAGCCAAAGAAATCGAAGATGTGATTGCCCTCGATGATGCGTTGAAGCATCTTTCCGAGATGGACGCGCGCAAGAGCCAGATCGTTGAGATGAAGTTCTTCGGCGGATTGACTACTGAAGAGGTGGCCGAGGTCTTGAACGTTACAACGCGCACCGTCGAGCGAGAGTGGCGTAAGGCGAAGGCATGGCTGTATAAAGCAGTGACGAGTGCGAAAAGCAGTGACGAGTGATAAGTGACGAGTGACAATGGACGAGCTACAAGAAGCAGTCACTACTCTTGTCACTCATCACTCGTCACTCCCCAGGAATGGTTAGTGACAAAGCAAAAGCCGCGAGCTACAAGGACTTGCTGGTTTGGCAAAAGGGCATAGAGCTGGTCAAGGGCAGTCTACAAGATTACTCAATGCTTCCCGTCCGATGAGAGGTTTGGACTCATTTCTCAAATGCGACGCGCAGCAGTTTCGGTACCATCGAATCTGGCAGAAGGCCAAGCGCGCAAATCAACCGCGGAGTTTGTACAGTTCATATCGCACTCCGAAGGCTCTTTGGCTGAACTTGATACCCAATTGATCATAGCGATCGAACTGGAGTACTGTCCGAAGAATGAAGCGAAGCATGCATTCGAGCAGATCAGTGAGCTACGAAGGATGCTGAATTCCCTTCGGCGAAGACTTCAAGCAGTGACGAGTGATAAGTGACGAGTGACGAGACGAGTGGCGACGTAATATCTTGTCCCACTCGACACTCGTCACTGCTTGTCACTTATCACTCGTCACTTCACTCGTCACTCATCATGACACTTGTCACTCGTCACTTATCACTTGTCACTACTCATGAAGCCTGAGCGATGGAAGCAAGTAGACGATTTGCTCGAAGCCGCACTTGAATGTCCGGCAGCCGAGCGGGCTTCGTTCCTGGACAGAGTCTGTGCGGGCGATGACGGCCTTCGCCGCGAACTCGAGTCGTTACTAGTGTCCGAGGCGCAGGCTGACGCATTCATCGAATCGCATCCGGCGCGAATCGCAGCGGATTTGTTCACTAAGACCCAGCCAAAACCTGGAGAGCGCATCGCGCATTACGAGGTCCTCGAGCAGATCGGGTCGGGGGGAATGGGCGAGGTCTACCTTGCACAGGACACCAGGCTGGCTCGCAGAGTCGCCCTCAAGTTTCTGCCAGCATCACTTACCGCAGATCCTCAACTCAGGGCGCGCTTCTTAAGGGAGGCGCGACTCGCATCGGCCCTCGATCACCCGAACGTTTGCACGATTCATGAAGTTGGCGAGTCTATAGGTCACCTGTTTATCGCTATGCAGTACGTGGAAGGGATCAACCTCAAGCAGCTCATCGACTCTCGTCCGATGAAGCCGGACGCGCTGCTTTCGATCAGCCTACAAGCCGCGGACGCTCTTTCGTCAGCCCACGACCTCGGTATCATTCATCGCGATATCAAGTCAGGCAACATAATAGTTACGCCGAAGGGACAGGCCAAAGTCCTCGACTTTGGTCTCGCAAAGCTCACCGGCTGCGCTGGGGCGACGGAGGTCAGCGCGTCTGAATCAGAGTTAACCAGAACCGGCGCGGTTATGGGCACTCCCAACTACATGTCGCCCGAGCAGGCGCGCGGCGAACGAGTGGACTATCGCAGCGACATCTTCTCGCTGGGGGCAGTGATATATGAGATGGCCACTGGCGAGGCCCCCTTCAAGAAGCAATCTCAAGCCGAGACTATGAACGCGGTGATCAACGAGCCTCACACACCCGTGACTGCGCTCAACAAGGAGATACCCGGAGACCTATCCGCGATTATTGATCGGGCGTTGTCTAAAGATCCGGCGGATAGGTATCAGAGTATGGGAGAGATGTTGAAGGCACTGCGTGCGCTTGGGCGGGCGATTGGTCTCGTGGGCCAGGGCGATTCACAGGCAGCGGCCATCAGGTATGTTCCGCTGAGGCGACGCTCCCAAAACCGGTGGGTTTGGGCGACATCGGCTCTCGGGCTAGCGCTACTTTCGGCGCTTCTAGTGTGGGTTTTCTTTATACGCCGAATCGCAAGCGCGCCCACGGTACAAATTCACTCGCTGGCGGTGCTTCCGTTGGAAAATCTTTCAGGCGATGCCTCTCATGACTACTTCGCTGACGGTATGACCGATGCGCTGATTACCGATTTGGCCAAGATCAGTGCGCTGCAGGTTATTTCTCGGGCTGGAGTGATGCAGTACAAAGGGACGACAAAAACAGTGCCGGAGATCTCCCGCGATTTGAACGTGGACGCAGTTGTGGCAGGCTCGTTAGTTCGCTCCGGGGAGCGATTGCGCATCAGCGTCGAGTTGATCCAGGCAGCGACGAACAGAAATCTATGGGCCAACAGCTACGAAAGGGATTTGCGCGACGTGCTGACATTGCAGAGAGATGTTGCGCGAGATATCGCTGGTGAAATCAGGATCAAGCTTTCGAATCAGGAACAGGCGCAGCTTGGAGACAAGCGCGCGGTCAACTCTGAAGCGTATGACCAATATCTCCGCGGACGATACTATGCTAACCGTCAAAACAGGGATGATATTGAAACTGCCATCGTTTCTCTGGAGCGTGCAGTGTCGCTGGACTCGACGTTTGCATCTGCCTATGCGGAACTCGCCCAGGCTTATGTATGGAAGCTCTTTTTGTTTGCCCCTCAAGAAAAGCAATTGGAAGAGAAAGCGTTCACGGCTACTGAGAAAGCGCTCTCTTTGGACCCGTACTCAGCGGTAGCTTATCTGGCGCGCGGCCGCCTACTCTGGACGCCTGCCAATCATTTTCCGCATGAGAAAGCCATACGTGAATATCGTCGGGCCCTCGCTTTGAACCCCGATCTGGATGAGGCGAGAAATCAGCTTGCGATTGTCTACAATCACATCGGTGCTTTTGATGAAGCGCGCAAAGAATTGGAGCAGGCAATTGCAATCAACCCGAGCAACAGTCTTGCGCAATTTCGGCTCGGCGAGACATTTCTGTTCCAGAGCAAATATGAACAGGCGCTGAAAACCTTGCGTAACGTCCCCAGAGAGACCAATCGGACGATGGTCGGTCACCAGATTGTGTGGGCCCTCTTCAATCTCGGGCGGAAAGACGAGGCATCCGCGGACCTGGAGCAATTCTTGAAGGATTATCCCGATGACAACCGCGGCTTGTTCACCAGCGTGCAGGCAGTGATGGCCGCTGCGGCAGGGCGAGAACGTCTGGCCGAGGACAAGATCAGGTCAGCAATAGAAAAGGGGAAAGGGTTTGGTCATTTCCATCACACCGCCTATTACATTGCGTGTGCATATGCGCTGATGAACAAACGCGAGCAGGCGATCAAGTGGTTGGAGTCAACAGCCGCCGACGGGTTTCCTTGCTATCCACTGTTCGAAACTGATCCCAACTTGAATAATCTGCGACAAGATCCAGGCTTCGTAGCATTCATGGAAAAATTGAGACAGCAGTGGGAGTATTACAAAACCATACTCTAATCCGACTTTTGCTATGTGGTCTTAATTACTCGAGACGCCAAATGCATAATTGCAAGCGTGGCACCGATTCTTCGAATTGTAGGCCACGCGAGTACGAGTATCTCGGGAGGTAGTCGACATCAGAGTCGCCTCCGTCTGGAGGGCAGTGTCCTATAGCAACCGGATTGACGCCACGGTTGCCCTCCGTCAGGAGGGCAATGTTCCTGGTTACCGGTTGAAAACGTTCGGGCTATTACATCGGACAAAGAAGTATATTGCCCCCCTGACGGAGGGCGACCCCCAACCCTTGCGCCTTCTACAAACATAGCCAATCCTCAGCAACAAGACAGCGGCCAGAGCTCTTCATCAACAGAATGCTTCCGTGAAGCGCCTCTTCTGAAGGTACGTCACTGTCATTGCCCCAGGTTGAGAACGAAACCCGTTCCTAAACTGACTGCTCTTTCATAAACTATTGCCGAGGCGGCCACATCTTGGAGCGCCGTTCCCGTGCTATCGAAAATGATGATCTCGTCGTCCGCTTCACGGCCAACTTTCCTGGCAGCTATGATGTCGCCGAGTTCCGCAAACACATCGTTCTTCGCCGCAAGTCCGGCAGCCAATGCGTGATGAAGCTCGCCAATCTTTGCACATTGCTCGATCAAATCAACGACTACTTTGTTAGATCCGAGCAGGGCGGGATCCAGCTCCTGTTTCTCATCGCTGTCAGATCCGACTGCAGCAATGAACGTTCCCGGACGTACGTACTCACGTTTCAAGAAGTATTCCCTGGATGGTGTGCAGGTGACGCAGATATCGCTACTTCGGACTGCCGCCGCGAGATCGCTGACAGGTTCGACTTCAAAACCAAGCTCGCTGGAAAGCTCACTGGCGAATTTTAAGGCCTGGCTCTCATCGATATCCCAGGCATACGCACGAGAGATCCGCCGTGTTTTTGTAATTGCCTTGAGCGAGATTCGGCCTTGATTCCCACAACCACAAATTGTCGCGACAGAGGCGTTTGGACGAGCCAGATACTTTGCAGCGACACCGGTAGCCGCGCCTGTTCGAATGACCGTGATCTCCATCGAGTCCATCACCGCAAGCGGATAGCCGTTCTCAGCATCGCAAAGCACGATCACTCCCTGGATGAGTGGCAGTCCGAATCTCTTCGCGTTTTGAGGAAAGTTTGCGTTGGTCTTAGCGGCAAAGTATGTCCTGCCAAGACTCAACAGGCCGGCTTTGATATGGAACCCGCCATCTTGAGCGTGTATGCCAAGGATCCCAGGCGGGGTTGTCTTGCCCTCCGCGTACAGTTTGAAGGCTTCCTCAACTGCATCCATGCACTCTTCTATGCTGAGCAGCTTGGCTACTTCGCGGCGAGTGAGTATGAGTGTACCGGGCGGGTTCATTTCCTCTCCTGAAACTTTAGCTAAGAAGATCCCGAAGCTCAGCTCCGGGGTTTGTCTCAAATGCTGGTTGTCCCCTTCGGAATATTCGAGCTCCCGTGGTGCCTCGTAACTGGATCGAGCCGCCCTCTACCCGCAACATTGCTCCTTCACGTAGGCCCACCACCGGCGTTTGGTTCTCCTCAAGGAACTGAATGATTCGCTCTTCCTGTGTTTCTCCCATGTGAGTCGAGTTTGGATCAGGGTCCTGGTAATGGGGACTAATTTGAAAGTGAACTAACCCAAGGGCATTGAACGAAGGAGGCTCGACGATGGGCATGTCCTTGGTAGTCTTGATCGTCGGACACGAAACATTCGAGCCAGCGCTTGACCCGATATAAGGCATCCCCGCCAATACCCGCTGACGAATTGGATTCACCAATTCGTAGTCGTAGAGAGCTTTCAAGAGACGGAACGTATTCCCACCTCCGATGAACACAGCTTCAGCTTCAGAGATACACTGGACCGGGTTTTCAAGCCGATGAATCGATTGAAGGTCATAACCCATTGCGTTGAATCTTTGTCGGGCCTGATCGGCGTAAGCATCTCGATCATAGAGTGCGAAGGGAATGAAAAGGACACGTTCCATTCCTCCGAGGAACTCTCGTATTTGGGACTCCGCGTGATCCAGATAACCACTTCCGTACAGGGTTGAATTGCTGATCAGCAAGACGTGTCTATTCTGATTCTCATCTGTAGTCATTTTTTCCAACCAATCTATGTCGAGCTTGTTGTTGCTCGACTGCCATCAGTTGTTCACGATCGTCACGTGAATGCGAACAATCGCTATCTCAAAACCGAAACGTGTACTGAAACTTTCCCGATACTTTTGTCTCAACCGCGCGGAATCTAAATCCACCGGCGTCATCCTGAATCCAGCCTTGATTGAAAACGAGAAACAGCTCGTTGCCCGGCTTGAGTATCCACTGAACACGGCTTTGCCAGCCCATGTTCTTCGATTCATTGTCGAATTGAACCAAGTTGAAGAATGTAAGATAGGGACTCACTGAGTAATTTGCCCGGACGGTGAAGACCCGCGCCACGAAGTTTCCTTCTTTGAGGTGCGCGAACGTCTGGTTCCAGCCTGCGCTCAACAAGGCGTGAGGTACAAATTTGTATTGGAACGAAGTCGAGAATTGATTCGCGTCTCCCGACCAATAGCTCCCAAACCACCAGGCGTTGTCAAATTTCCATGCGCGCTTTGAAGCGGTGTTAAGCTCGAAACGCCATCGAGTGAAACGGTAATCGCCTGGCGGCAACACCACACCCTTGGCAATCTCGAACGGTTCGAAGAGTCGTTCGAACTGCGGAGCATAGTTGAACTCAATGTGTTCACCCGAATTGAGGTTGTAGTTGATTGGAGCTGTGAACAGTCTCCAGCTTTCGGTACTGCCCTTATCGATACGTCGGAAATGAGTGAAGAAGAATTCGTGAAACATCTGCCGAACGTTCAGGAAATCTTTCGGGCGTGGGTCAAACTCGAAGCCGAGGCTCAACTTGTCTACGCTCGATCTTGGCACGAAGCCGAGAGCAGGATGAAAGTTCTCGCCTATTCGCTTCCACGACGCCGATGCGCTCCAGAGATCATTGGGGCAGCTTACACCGAACCCGTACGAAGAGTCGTTGCCGTGCAAATCCGTGTTTGCTGTCTTGAGCAGAAAGGCATCGAAAGCGAAGTTACGGTCATCTCCAAGAAACTTAGAAGTTGCTAAACGAACATCCCCACCGAACGTGCGACTCGAGGAAGACTGCTCAGGATTGCCCTCGGTGTAGATTCCTCCAACGTAGGATTGCTTCAGAAAATCGCGCTTGACTCGCGCGACGAAAAAGTTCTTCGCCTCGACGAAATCGGTTTCTTTTGTTCGCACAGCGATTATGCCGATTGCATAAGGGCCCTGCCTTCCTGTTAGCTTTGTACCCGCCAGTATTGGCACCTCCTGACCGTTCTCCAATAGCCCGATGCGTCGACTAAAAAAAGGGATCACGTCGGCTTCATCATCGCTGTCAGGCCCAACACTGAACACGCCAGCGTTTTCCAAAAAAAATGATCTCTTCTCGGGAAAGAATAGCTCGAAGCGCGTCAAGTTTATCTGGCGGCTGTCAACCTCAGTCTCACCAAAGTCGGTGTTAATGGTCGTAGTCCACTTTAAGCTCGGCGTCAGGTTGTAGAAGATGTCGAGCCCTGCCTTGGCGCTGCCATCGTTGCCGCTGTCGGTGTTGTGCAGCGCCTTCGCCGATACGAATGGACGAATATCAAGGCCACGGCCTTGATGGATGCCGTTAAAGCCATTGATCTCACCTGCCTCGGAAACCTGGAAGAATTTCAAATCAAGTTTTGGCGAAGCCCAGCGATCCTCTTCCAGCTTGCGTTTGATCGTGCGCGAGAAATTGAACCCCCAATTCTCCTCGCCCCTCTTGAAACCAATGCTTTTGAACGGGATCGCAAACTCTGCCGTCCAGCCAACGTCAGTTTTGCGAGCGCGAACGTACCATATTGCGTTCCAGTTCCGGTTCAGCTGACCATTCTCGATAATCAGCCCATCGACAAGCGCGCCAAGCGGGTTCGTCGAAAAATAGTACGCGTTATGACCATCGTGAAAGCTGTCGATCAGGATCTCGATCCTGTCGTCCGACGACAGGTCGGCATCTCGCTCCATCTGAGTACCAATAATTCGACGTGGCTCAGAGTCATAACAGTTAACTCCTATGTAAAGGTCGTCGTCGTCGTACAGCAATTTGACATCTGTCTTCTCGCTTGCCTTTTCCCCAGGATGTGGGTCGCGCTGCAAGATCTCACCCACGGGTTGCGCTTCGATCCAATCGGGCTCGTTGAGTATTCCGTCGATGGTTATGCGCGCTTTTGTGCGGGTAATCGTCGATCGCGCGCCCACAACTACTGCCTTATTGTTCTGAATAGCTGAGCTGCTAGTGATCGAAAAGAAGATTAGCGAACAAAAACAGACGCCACTCGCCCTCAACTGCCATCGGCACAGTCGTCGCCTGGTCGATTTGAACTGGATCACGTAACTCATCAAGTTCCTGGTCGACTCATGATGCGCCGCGTGAGGGCCGCACAACTTCAGTTCAGTGCAGCGCTTTGAATGCCGCGTACAGGACTCCGCAGACCATTGCAGCGGCTGCAACCTTTGCCACATCTACTTTGAAAAACACGATCGATACAAACGCGATGGCAGCGAGGACCACACTGGAAACTCCAACGATCGCCTCGCGAGCAAGGTCGATGGATACAACCAGAATCACGCCGACTACGGCCGCGCTAACGCCAGATAGGAACGCCTGAACCGTGCGGTTATTACGGAGTTGCTCGACGTAGCGGGCGCCGAGGAGCACAAAAACAAAAGACGGAATGAAAACAAATATCGTCGCTATGATTGCACCGGGGATGCCGGCCACAAGGTATCCAACAAATGTTGAAAAGAGCATGAACGGTCCTGGCGTCGCTACGCTGATCGCGACGCCATCCAGCAGCTGACTCGATGTCACCCAGTGATGATTTTCGACTGCGCCTTGCTGGAGAAAAACGAGCGAACCATAGGCGCCCCCGAAGCTGAACAACCCAGTCTTCAGCAAAAGCCAGCCAAGCTGCAGCAGCTTGTTTTCACGCCAACCAGGACCCGCGGGGTCGGCTGTCAACAACGGAGACAAAGTTAAGCAGGCGAAGCGCAGCCCCGGCCGTATGGTCATCAAAACATGCGCAACGCCGGCCAACAGCAATATCAATAGGAAATTGATTCCTGCGAACTGCATCCCGACAAAGGCAGCGACCAGCAGG
>Ga0075425_100009122_pt1 | contig 10547 bp, 9 predicted proteins | sample SoiMethybrSBSTD4_FD_75300 | JGI IMG/M metagenome (GOLD analysis project Ga0075425, IMG submission 75300) | Bulk soil microbial communities from a Populus tree surrounding site in Tennessee, USA - Soil MetaG P. TD hybrid SBSTD4 | ecosystem: Environmental > Terrestrial > Soil > Tree plantation...
TGCTCGGCGTACATGTGCTGGGAGGTGACCCGGCTGTTCGACCTCCCGCCGGGCAAGGTCGACGTGGTGCCCAACGGGGTGGACGCGGCGCGCTGGCGAGTCGGCGCGGACCGGGCCGCGGCGGCCCGGCGGCGATGGGCGGCGGACGGGCCGCTGGTCGTGTATTGCGGCCGGCTGGTGTACGAGAAGGGCGTCCAGGACCTGCTGGCCGCCGTACCGCGGCTGCGGCGGCGGCATCCGGGGTTGCGGGTGGTCGTGGCCGGCACCGGGCCGGCGGAGGCGGAGCTGCGGGAGCGGGCGCGCGCGCTGCGGTTGGGCCGGGCGGTCGCGTTCGCCGGGTTCGTGACGGACGCCGATCTGGCCGCGCTGGTCGCGGCGGCGGACTGCGCGGTGGTGCCCAGCCGGTACGAGCCGTTCGGGATGGTGGCGCTGGAGGCCGGCGCGGCCGGGACACCGGTGGTGGCGGCGGACGTCGGCGGGCTGGCGGAGGTGGTCGCGGACGGGCGGCTGGGCGTGCGGTTCCCGGCCGGGGACCCGGCGGGGCTGGCGGGCGCGGTGGGCCGGCTGCTCGCCGACCCCGACCTCGGCCGGCGGCTGGTCCGGGCCGGGCAGGACGCGCTGGCCACCGAGCACGGCTGGGACCGGGTGGCCGAGCGGACCGTCGTGGTCTACCGGCGGGCGATCGGCGAGACTCCCGCGCCGGCCCCGGCGGGCGGACCGGCCAGCGCGTCGGCCAGCGGACCGGCCAGCGGGTCAGTCGGCGCACCGGCCAGCGGACCGGCCGGCGGGTGGGTCGGCGGACCGGCCGGCGGACCGGCCAGCGAGTCAGCCAGCGGGTCAGCCCGCGGACCGGCCGGCGGGTGGGTCGGCGGACCGGCCAGCGGGTCGGCCGGCGCACCGGCCAGCGCGTCGGCCCGCGGACCGGCCAGCGGACCGGCCAGCGAGTCAGCCAGCGAGTCAGCCAGCGGGTCTGCCCGCGGACCGGCCGGCGGGTGGGTCGGCGGACCGGTCGGTGGACCGACGGGGCGCGACGTGAACCTGCTGACCGGTCAGCCGAGCTAGCGGGCGCTAAGACGGGTCCCGACCGTACTTCTCCCGGTAGAGGGCGCGGGCCTGGCCGACCCAGTCCTCCCGCTCGATCCGGCCGCGGAAGTCGGTCAGCTCGCCGCGCACCCGCTCCAGCTCGGCGCCGTCCAGCAGGGCCAGCTGGCGGTAGCTGACGATGCCGATGCCCTGCAGCGTGCGCTCCATCGACGGACCGATGCCGCGGATCCTGCGCAGGTCGTCGGTGACGGCCGGGATCTCCGCGGTCGGAGCCTCGCTGAAGGTCGGCATCGGGACGCTGCGGGAGCGCTCCGCCGCCGCGTCCTCGAGCTCCGCCTCGGTCGCGTCGTCGCTCGGCTCGGCGGCGGCCGGCCCGGTGGCGACGACCTCCGCCTCGGCCACGGCCGGAGCGGGGTCGGCAGGGCGGGACGGATCGGGCGCGGCGTCGGCGACGGCCAGCTCGTAGGTGGCCTCGTCGACGACGACCACGTCGGCATCGGGCGACTCGGCCAGGATCTCGGCCACGCGGGTCTCGTCGACCGTGTCTGCCGGCAGCTCCTCGACCGCGTCGGCCGAGCCCGCGACGGCCGCAGCCCCGACGGCCGAGCCCGCGTCGGCCGACCACCCGACGGCCGAGCCCGCGTCGGCGGAGCCTCCGGCGGTCGAGTCTCCGACCGCCCGGTCCTCCACCGCCGAGCCGCCGACCGACGGGCCCTCGGTGCCCCCCTCCGGCAGCTCGGTCAGGCCGGCGTCCGTGGCCAGGACGTCGCCGGGCAGCTCCCCCGGCGCTCCGGGCTGGTCCGGCTCGTCCGGCACGGCCCCGGCCGGCCGTGTCGTCCCGATCGGCCGTGTCGTCGCCGGCGGCTCCACCCACCGGACGGCGTTGGCCCGCCGGCGCAGGAACGCCCACAACACGGTCGCGGCGACCAGCAGGAGCCCGCCGAGACGCCGGGCCCGACGCGATGCGGTGCGCACGATCCACCTCTCTCTCCGGCCGCGAACCGGCCCGGACAGCTCACTGACCGGGCAGCCTACGGTGCTGCGCTAGCGTGCGCGCGTGGGCGAACCGACCGATTCCGCCAGCGTCACCGTCAGGGTGACGGAAGCGGACACTGCCCGTGCGCTCGGGTCCGGCGACGTCGACGTGCTCGGCACGCCGCGCGCGCTGGCCCTGGCCGAGGCGGCCACGCTGCGCGCCGCGGCCGCGTCGCTGGCCCCGGGCCAGACCACCGTCGGCACCAGGGTCGAGCTGGACCACCTCGCGCCCAGCCCGGTCGGCGCCACCGTGCGCGCCGACGCCGAGCTGGTCTACCGGTCCGGCCGAAGGCTCACCTTCGACGTGAGGCTCACCCAAGGCGGCCGGGAGGTGGCGGCCGGCCGCGTCGTCCGGGCGATCGTGGACCGGGACCGGTTCACCGCTCAGGCCAGCACCGACGACCGCGGGTAGGCGTCGTCGGGGTCGGTCAGCACGTTGACCAGGTAAGGCACGCCGGAGGCGAACGCCCGGTCGAGCGCCGGCCCGAGCTCGCCCGGCTCCCGGACCGTCTCGCCCGCCCCGCCGAGCGCCCGCACGACCTCGTCGTAGCGCGTCTCCGCGGCAAGCTCGGCGGCCACGTCGTAGCCGTAGATCGCCCGCATCGGGTGCTTCTCCAGCCCCCAGCCGCCGTTGTTGCCGACGATCATCACCACCGGCAGCTCGTGCCGGACCAGCGTGTCGGCGTCCATCAGCGAGAAGCCGGCCGCGCCGTCCCCGAGCAGCAGCACCACCTGCGCGGACGGGCGAGCCACCCGGGCCGCGATCGCGTAGCCGAGCCCGGTGCCCAGGCACCCGTACGGACCCGGGTCGAGCCAGCACCCCGGCCGGTAGGAGTCGACGAACTTGCCCGCGTACGACACGAAGTCGCCGCCGTCGCCGATCACCACCGCGTCCCGGTCCAGCCGGGACCGCAGCGCCCCGTACACCGCCGCCGGCCGGATCGTGGCGCCGCCGCCGGCGAGCAGCTCGTCGTCACGCGCCCTGGCCGCGTCCTCCGCCTCCCGCAGCCGGTCCAGCCAGGGCTCGTGCGAGACCCGGTCGCCGGTCCGGCCGGCGATCGCGTCGAGGATCGTGGCGAGGTCGCCGCTCGCGGACGCCGCCAACGGCCGGTGGGTCGCCACTCCCTCGGCCGAGTCGGCCAGGTGCACGACCTGGGCCGCACCGAAATCGCCGAACGCCAGCCGGAAGTCCAGCGGCGTGCCGACCACGACGACGAGGTCGGCCTCCTTCTTCAGCAGCCCGCGCACCCGGGCGAACGCCAGCGGGTCGTCGGCGGGCAGGCAGCCGCGGCCCATCCCGTTCATGAACACCGGCACCCGCAGCGCCTCGGCCGCCCGCCGCAGCGCCTGCTCGGCCCGGCCGAACCAGACGTCGCCGCCCACGACGAAGGCCGGCCGCGACGCCCCGGCGACCAGCGTCGCCACCGCTGCCACCGCGTCCGGATCCGGCGCGACCGGCGCGGGGGCGGCGAACTCGATCGAGGCGGTGGCCGGCGAGAAGATCGTGTCCATCGGCACGTCGACGAACACCGGCCCGCGGTGCGGGGTCAGCGCCGTCCGGGCGGCGTCGAGCAGCACCGGCCCGATGTCGTCCCCGGTCGTCGCGGTGCGGGACAGCTTGGTGACGGGGGCCAGGATCGGCACGTGGTCGAGCTCCTGCAGGCCGCCGCGACCCCAGTTGACCGTCGGCGCCCGGCCGCCGAGCACGACCAGCGGGACGCCGGTGAAGTAGGCCGAGGTCACCGCGGAGACCGAGTTCGTCACGCCGGGCCCGGCGGTCACCACGGCCAGGCCCGGCCGGCGGGTCAGCTTGGCGGTGCCCTCGGCGGCGAACGTCGCGGTCTGCTCGTGCCGCACGTCGACGATGCGCACCTTCTGCCGCACCGCCGCGTCGTACACCGGGAAGACGTGGCCGCCGGAGAGCGTGAACATCTCCTCGACGCCGGCCGCCCGCAGCGCGGCGAGCGCGACGTCGCCGCCGTGACCCTCGATGGTCTCCATGGCCCGGACCCTACCGAGCGGTAGTTAGGGGGCGGCTGCGGCACGAGGCCCCTGGGCGGGACGTTAGGACGACTCCGACGCGAGCCGGGTCTTGCGGGCGATGTCGGCCAGCGCCGCCCGCCGGGCCGCGGCCGCCTCGTGGTCGGCCAGCCGGTCCCGCACCACCCGGGCCGGCACCCCGACCGCCACCGAGAAGGCCGGCAGGTCCCTGTTCACCACCGCGTTCGCCGCGACCACGCACCCCCGGCCCACGGTCACCCCGCGCAGCACGGTCACCTTCGCGCCGAGCCAGACGTCCGGGCCGATGCGCACCGGCGACTTCACGATGCCCTGGTCCTTGATCGGGATCGTCACGTCGTCGAAGGCATGGTCGAAGTCGCAGACGTACACCCAGTCGGCGACGATCGTGGCCGCGCCGAACTCGATGTCGAGGTAGCCGTTGACGGTGTTGTCCTTGCCGAACACGCACTTGTCGCCGATACGCAGCGTCCCCTCGTGGCAGCGGATGCTGTTGCCGCTGCCGATGTGCACCCAACGGCCGATGATCAGCCGGCCGTACCCGCGCCGCGCCTCCAGCGTCACGTTCCGGCCGAGGAACACGAAGCCCTCGGTGACCACGTGCGGGTTGCGCAGCTTGAACAGGGCAAATCGCCAGTAGCGGACCAGATACCAGGGCGTCCAGGCCCGGTGCCGGAGCACCCAGCGCAGGCTGGCCGGAGTGAGGAAGCGCGCCTGCCGGGCCACCGGCAAACAGTACCCAGACAGCCGAGGACCCCGGTCGGCGAACCGGCCGGGGTCCTCGGGAAGAGCTGGGAACTACATCGGGCGGACGTTCTCCGCCTGCGGGCCCTTCTGGCCCTGGGTCACGTCGAACTCGACCTTCTGACCCTCGTCGAGGCTGCGGTACCCGGACGTCGCGATCGCGGAGTAGTGCACGAAGACGTCGGCACCCCCACCTTCGACGGCGATGAAGCCGTAGCCCTTCTCGGCGTTGAACCACTTGACGGTGCCTTGTGCCACTTGCCACTCCTCATACATACGAACGGGCCGCCACGGTAACACCATCAGGTGGCCGCGTGTGCCGGCTCGCCAGGTCGGACCCCGGTCAGCAGCGCGTTGTAGAACAGCCCGGCCGGCACGACCCGGGCGAGCCGGCGATCCACCGCGGAGAGCCGTTGCCAGGTCCGGTAGGCGAAAACGGCCCAGTCCCAGCCCAGCTTGCCCGGCGGCACCGCGGCCTCGAACGTGCGCACCGGCCAGCCGAACCAGGCCGCGGTCAGTTCCTCGGTGCGCACCGACACGTCCACCGCGCCGGCCGCGATCGCCATCCGGCGCAGCGCCGCGGGCGGGAACGTGTGCAGGTCGACGACCGCCTCAAGCGCCGCCGCCCGGGACGACTCGTCCAGCTCGCGCTGCGGCCGCCGCCATCCCGACAGCGCCGGCAGCCTGGTCACCCGGGTCGCCGCCCACCAGGTCGCCCGGGACAACCGGCGCGCGACCACGTCGCCGTACCGGGTCGGCTCGCCGGCGAACACGAACCGCCCGCCCGGCTTGAGCACCCGCAGCACCTCGCGCAGGGCCCGCTCCACGTCCGGGATGTGGTGCAGCACCGCGTGGCCGACGACCACGTCGAAGGACGCGTCCGGGTACGGGATCGTCTCCGCGTCGGCGACCCGGCCGTCCACGTCCAGGCCGAGCGACCCGGCGTTGCGCAGCGCGACCGCCACCATCCCGGGGCTGATGTCGGTGACCGAGCCGTGGCGCGCGAGCCCGGCCTGCATGAGGTTGAGCAGGAAGAAGCCGGTGCCGGAGCCGAGCTCCAGCGCGCGCGGGTACGGACGGGCAGGCCAGTCGGCGACGTACGCGAACCGGTCCCGGGCGTAGGTCACGCAGCGCTCGTCGTAGGAGATCGACCACTTCTCGTCGTACGAGCCGGCTTCCCAGTCGTGGTAGAGGACGTTCGCGAGCTTGGGGTCGGCCCTGGCGGCCTCGACCTCCTCGCGGGAGACGCTCCGCCCGCTCCTCGGACGGACCCGGCCTCGTCCCTCGGCCGGCTCAGCCCTCGTCGCTCCCCGCTCGCCCTGCGAGCACTCGGGCTCGCTCACCGGCCCACGAACTGGGCCTTGCCGGGGCCGTTCTCGACGAACGAGGCCATCCCGATGGCCCGGTCCTCGGTCGCGAACAGGCCGGTGAACAGCTGGGTCTCCAGCCGCAGCCCGCTGGCGAGGTCACCGTCGAGGCCGCCGTCGATGGCCGCCTTGGCCGCGCGCAGCGCCAGCGCCGGGCCGGTCACGTAACGGGAGACGAGCTCGACCGCCGCCGAGTAGACGTCGTCGGGCGCGACCACCTTGTCCACCAGGCCGATCGCCAGCGCCTCCTCGGCCCCGACGAACCGTCCGGAGTAGACGAGGTCCTTCGCCTTGGCCGGGCCGATCAGCCGCGGCAGCCGCTGGGTGCCGCCGGCGCCGGGGATGATGCCGAGCAGGATCTCCGGCTGGCCGAGCTTGGCGTTGTCGCCGCAGATGCGGAAGTCGGCGGTGAGCGCCAGCTCGCAGCCGCCGCCGAGCGCGTAGCCGGTGATCGCGGCCACGGTCGGCTTCGGGATCCGGGCCAGCGCGTCGAAGGCCGCCTGCAGCGGCGCCGCCCGCTGGACCATCGAGGCGTAGTCGGCGGTGACCATCTCCTTGATGTCGGCGCCGGCCGCGAACACCTTCGCACCGCCGTAGATCACCACCGCGCGGACGTCGGCGCGCGTACCGGCCTCCGTCGCCGCCTCGTGCAGCTCGCCTTGCACCTGCGCGTTCAGCGCGTTCATCGGAGGCCGGTCGAGCCGGATCGTGCCGATGCCGCCGTCGACCTCGAACCTGACGAACTCGCCCACGCCGCTCCCCTTCCCGGTCGCCTGCTGCGGACCCTACCCGCAGCCCTAGGGTGGGGCCGATGGTGGACGTGGTGGTCCTGGGCGGCGGGCCGGCGGGGCTGGCGGCGGCCTGGCGGGCGGCCGGGTCCGGGCGGTCGGTGCTGCTGCTGGAGCGGGCGCCGGCGGTCGGCGGGATGGCCGCCTCCTTCGAGGTGGCCGGCGTACGGGTCGACACCGGCAGCCACCGGCTGCACCCGGCCACCCCGGCGCCGGTGCTGAGCCTGCTGCGCGGGCTGCTCGGCGACGACCTGCAGACCCGCCGGCGCAACGGCCGGCTGCGGGTCTACGACCGCTGGGTCGACTTCCCGCTCCGGCCGGTCGAGCTGGCCCGCACGCTGCCGCCGGCGGCGCTGCTGCGGATCGGCCGGGACGCCGCCACCCGCCCGGTCACCAGGCCCGACCCGACCTCGTACGCGTCGCTGCTGGTCAGCACCCTCGGCCCGGAGCTCTACAACGCGCTGTACGGGCCGTACGCGGAGAAGCTGTGGGGGCTGCCGGGCCGGGACATCGACGCCGAGCAGGCCCGCCGCCGGGTCAGCACCGGCGGCGTCTGGGGCATCGCCCGCACGCTGGTCCGGCGGGACCGGTCCAGGCAGGGTCGGGTGTTCTACTACCCGCGCCGCGGCTTCGGCCAGATCGCCGACGTGCTCGCCGAGGCGGCGGCGGCGGCCGGGGCGGCCGTCGAGACCGGCGCCGAGGTGACCGCGGTCGAGCCGGAGCCCGACGGCGTCACGGTGTCCACTGCGGACGGTCGCACGGTCCGGGCCGGGCACGTGTTCTCCACCGTGCCGCTGCCGGTGCTGGCACGGCTGGCCGGCGGGCCCGTCCCGCCGACCGGGTTGGCGTTCCGGGCGATGGTGCTGGTCTACCTGGTGCACACCGGCGGCCGGTGGACCGGCCACGACGCGCACTACCTGCCCGGGCCGCAGACCAGGGTGACCCGGCTGTCCGAGCCGGCCAACTACCGCGCCAGCCGGGACGACCCGGCCGACCGGAGCGTGCTGTGCGCGGAGATCCCCTGCGCGGTCGGCGATCCGGTGTGGACGTCCACTCCGGACGACCTGGCCGAGCTGGTCCGGGACGGGTTGCGGGCCAGCGGGCTGCCGGCGGTGCAGTTCGGCGGGGTCGAGGTGCGCCGGCTGCCGCACGTCTACCCGGTGTACGAGATCGGCTACGCCGACCGGCTGCGGCCGCTGGACGAGTGGGTCGACGGCCTCGACCGGGTCACCACGTTCGGCCGGCTGGGACTGTTCGCGCACGACAACAGCCACCACGCGATGGCCGAGGCGCTGGACGCGGTCGCGGCGCTGCGCCCGGACGGCACCCGCGACCCCGGGCGGTGGGCCGCCGCCCGCGCCCGGTTCGCCGCCCACGTGGTCGAGGACTGAGCCCTGCCCGGCTTCGCTCGAACCCGACTGCCGACCGGCCAGCCGGGTAAGCGAGCGACATGAGAGCGCTCACTGTCCGTCCGGGTGTGCCGGACTCGGCCGAGATCCGCGACGTACCGGAGCCGCCGGAGTCCGACGGCCCGCTGCTCGTGCAGACCCTGGCGGTCGGGCTCTGCGGCACCGACGCCGAGATCGTCCGGGCCGACTACGGCGAGGCTCCCTTGGGCGAGCACCATCTCGTGCTCGGTCACGAGAACCTCGGCCGGGTGCTGGCCGCGCCAAGCGGTTCCGGCCTGTCCGAGGGCGACCTCGTGGTCGGGATCGTCCGGCGGCCCGACCCGCAGCCGTGCCCGGCCTGCGCGGCCGGCGAGTGGGACTTCTGCCGCAACGGCCGCTACACCGAGCACGGCATCAAGCAGCTGCACGGGTTCGCGCGGGAGCGATGGCGGGCGCAGCCCGACGCCGTCGTCCGGCTCGAGCCGGCGCTGGGCGACCACGGAGTGCTGCTCGAGCCCACCACGATCCTGGCCAAGGCCTGGGAGCAGGTGGACCGCGCGACGCAGCGCGGCGCCGGGCTCACGCCGCACGTCGCCGTCGTGACCGGGGCCGGGCCGATCGGCCTGCTGGCGGCCCTGCTGGGCATCCAGCGCGGACTGGAGGTGCACGTGCTCGACATCGTCGAGGACGGCCCCAAGCCGGAGCTGGTCAAGGCGCTCGGCGCCACGTACCACTCGGTGCCGCTGCCCGAGACCGGTCTGAGTCCGGACGTGGTGATCGAGTGCACCGGTGTCGCGTCCGTCGTGATCGACGCGATCAGCTGCACCGGCCGGGACGGCGTCACCTGCCTCACCGGCGTCAGCCCGACGGGCCGGTCGCTGCGGCTGGACGTCGGGTCGCTGAACCGGACGGCCGTCCTCGAGAACGACGCGATCGTCGGCAGCGTGAACGCCAACCGCCGGCACTACGAGGCCGGCGCCCGGGCGCTCGCCCGCGCCGACGCCGGCTGGCTCGGCCGGCTCGTCACCCGCCGGCTCCCCCTGGAGAGGTACGCCGACGGCCTGGACCGCAAGCCCGCCGACGTCAAGGTCGTCCTCACCGTCTCCGACGAGGCCGCGGGGAGCTAGGGAGCGTTCAGCTCCGCGTGGACGGCCGGGATCACCTTGCGCAGGTAGGTGCCGAGCCGGACGAACGACGAGCCGGTGGTGCGGAACGCGTACGTGACCGGCACCTCGGCGTACGCGAAGCCCTTGCCGAGCAGGTCGAGCGTGAGCACCTGGGCGTAGTTGTAGTCGTGCACGATCTCGGCCGAGGCGGCGGCCGCCGGGGAGAACGCCCGGTAGCCGCTCTGGCCGTCGGTGAGGTCGCGGCGGCGGGTCATCCAGCGCACCCAGCGGGTCAGCAGCCGGTTGCCGGCGCTCCGGTGCACCCGCATCCGCCGGGCGCCGCCGGCGAACCGGGACCCGACCACGTAGTCGGCCCGCCCGGCCAGCACCGGGGCGGCGAGCAGCTCGAGCTCCTCGGGCGCATACTCGCCGTCCGCGTCGAGGTAGACCACGCAGGCCGGGTCGAGCGCGCTGGCCTCGGCCAGCGCCCGGCGCACCGCCGCGCCGAGGCCGAGGTTGCCCGGCTGGGCGACCACGGCGGCGCCGGCCGCGGCGGCCAGCGCGGCCGACCCGTCGGTCGAGCCGTCGTCGACCACGATCGTCCGAACCGGACGTCCACACGCGACCGCGGGCAGCCGGCGCACCACGTCGCCGACGGTGGCGGCCTCGTCGTGCACCGGGATCACCGCGACGACCGGGGCGTCCGCGGCGGGCACGGCGGCGGCCGGCCGGGACGGTGGCGTGCGGGCCAGCCGCAGCCGGCCGAAGTACCCCGGGGCCGGCGTGACCAGCCCGACCCCGCCGACCACCAGCGCGTACGCGGTCTTGGTGGCGTGCGCCACGAGCGCCGCGGCCAGCGCCGGGCCAGGGCCGGCGCCGAGACCGACCAGCGCCGCGGTCGCCGCCGCCTCGTACCCGCCGATGCCGCCCGGGGTGACCGCGACGGTCTGGGCCGCGATCGTCACCGCGGTCACCGCGACCGCCTGCGGGTAGCTCAGCCCGATCCCGGCCGCGGTCGCCGCGGCCCAGATCACCGCGGCCTCCAGCAGCCAGGCC
>Ga0075425_100009124_pt1 | contig 10547 bp, 7 predicted proteins | sample SoiMethybrSBSTD4_FD_75300 | JGI IMG/M metagenome (GOLD analysis project Ga0075425, IMG submission 75300) | Bulk soil microbial communities from a Populus tree surrounding site in Tennessee, USA - Soil MetaG P. TD hybrid SBSTD4 | ecosystem: Environmental > Terrestrial > Soil > Tree plantation...
GTTCTGGCCATGCCGAAGCAGCCGGTAGGGGCACAATTGGGACCGACATAATAGCAGGTAAGAGCAATCGTTCAGTTATGTCTACATCTAGTCGTTCGCTGAGAATCGCAATCAATTGCCAAATCCTTTCGCAAAAGGGTATCGGCGGATTTGAGACAGTATTGATCGGGCTGATTCACGCATTGGGAAAACTGGATGGCCCAGAACAGTACGTTCTTGTCGGGCCACACGAGAATGCCGAAAGGCTTGAGCAGTACGCCGGTTTCAATCAGTGCATCGTTCGAGGTCCTGGGCCGGACCTTGCCAAGCGGGCCCTTGCTCCTGTGCGTCCGATATGGCACCAAGCGAGACGTATGCTCCTGCGGACTACCGGAATAGCACCGATGTGGCGGGCCGTTCAAAAATCGCACGGATTCTATGAAGCCTTGGATTGCGACGTTATCCACTTTCCCACTCTAGAAGTCGTCAAGTGCGACATTCCCGCTGTCTTCACCATCCATGACCTGCAGCATCTGCATTACCCGGAGTTCTTCGGGGCTGAGGGAGTCATCTGGCGAGAGAAGATATTTCGCACAGGCTGCAAACTTGCAAACTCGATAGTGGCGATCTCCGAGTTCGTCAAACAAGACATTCTCGATCAGTACCATCTCGACGCGCAGCGAATCGAGGTCATTCATTGGGCTCCCCCCACTCAAGTGCACGCTGCACCGGAACATGCTTTTATCGACAGGGTGATGCGACAGTATTCGCTGAATGAGCCCTTTGCTTTTTTTCCGGCCGTGACTCGAAAGCACAAGAACCACATCCGGTTATTGGAAGCAGTTAGCATTCTCAAGGAGCGACACGGTCTTAAATTGCGAATAGTCTGTTCTGGGACTCTCGATGATTTTTGGCCGACGATTGAGAGACGATTAACAGAACTGAAATTGCGAGACCATGTGACATTCCTGGGGATGATCGCTTCGGACGAGCTACGAGCCCTTTATCGATTGGCGGAGTTCGTCATATTTCCCAGTTTGTTTGAGGGTGCCGGTATGCCCCTACTCGAAGCCTGGCAGGACAATGCTGCCGTCACCTGCTCTAATGTCACATCATTGCCCGAAATGGCGGGTGACGCTGCTCTTTTCTTCGATCCATTATCAAGTGAATCGATCGCCGGCGCGCTGCTGAAGATGCACAAGGATGCGGAATTGAGAGAGGACCTTCGACGTCGAGGCGCACTCAGGTTACGGAATTTCAGTTGGGAACGTACGGCCAAGCAATATCGTGCAGTCTACCGGAGAGCTGCAGGTCATCAGTTGGACGATGAGGACGAAGCGCTTCTGTCTTCTCATCGGAGGGATGTGGCTATATGCGAGTCGGTCTGATTCGAGGCCTACTGGACTCACCTAGCATTATCCAGTATGCGGATCAGATCCTCGATGGCTTTCACAGGTACTATCCCGAGATCCAAATTGTCGAAACCCGACCGCCTTCTCCTTCGTCGCTTCCGATTGGCCGCATTGCCCGCAGCGTTGCAACACAGACCATTCGATTCGGATGGTATCCCAGACATTTGAAAAAGACTCGTGGAGACATCAATCACATTACCGATCACGTCCATGCATACCTGGTAAGACATGTTCCGGCAGAGCGCACCATTGTCACGTGCCATGACCTTACGACATTCGTTCATCCACAGAACATCACTTCAACATCGCTCTGTCCGTCGATCACTACTAAGATATTCCAGCACTCCATTAGTTGCCTACACGAGGCCGTGCGCGTCATAGCTGTTTCTGAAAACACGAAAAGAGACATACTCGCGTATTCACGATGCACTCCGGATCAGATTCGCGTCATCTATCATGGTGTGGATTCAATCTTCAACGAGAGTGCGGACGAAGGGAAAGTGGTCGCGTTCAGGAAGAAGTTTGCTCCGGACGCCTCAAAACTCGTTCTACATGTGGGATTAAATACACCATATAAGAATGTGGAGACTGTTTTGCGTGTCCTGCACTTGCTGAACACGGATAAGCGGCAGAACGTACGGTTGATCAAAATCGGCGCAGACTTCACCGCTGAGCAGCAGAAACTAATATTTGATCTCGGTTTGACCGATCGTGTTACTCATCTCGGGAAAATCCCCGCCGAAGATCTTGTCGTTGCCTATCACTCCTGTGATGTGCTGTTGTTTCCGTCGATATACGAAGGTTTTGGGTGGCCTCCGCTGGAAGCGATGGCTTGCGGCACACCGGTTGTTGCTTCGACCACGGGTGCGATACCCGAGGTGGTAGGAGACGCCGGAATCTTGCAGGAGCCGACAGCTGTGGGAAACATTGCAGAGGCTGTTGCTGGCCTCCTTAACAACGCGGATCTTAGAAAGCACATGACTGCGTCCGGAATACGACGCGCAAGACTATTTACATGGAAACGATCTATCTCTCAACTCGCTGCTGTCTACGAAGAAATTGCCAGGGTACCGCACCTGCAGTCGTGACGCTCCGAATTGCTAGAATCCGCGGCCGATGTCATTCACGTTAAGATCTCTTCTGTAATGCGTATTGGTCTCGTTTATCTGGGGCGCCATGGGCCAGGTGGCCCCATCAGCTTCGAATTGGCTTCGCATCTCGCGAAGAAAGCCGATTTGTTTGCGGTTGTTTCCAAAAATGCCGACCACATCGGGAACTGGCGTGAATCCGGCATAGATCTTATCGAAGTGTCCACATTCGATACATCCGTTCAAGGCTTGATCTCTTGTTTCAATTCCGTCCGTCTGCGGGCCGTTGCCAAGCAGATAGCCGGCCGGCAGCCGGATGTGGTGCTGTATCCGATGGTGCATCCGTGGACGCCTTCGTTACAACGCTACCTGGCGGACGTTCCACACGTCACCACGGTTCATGATCCTGCTGCTCATCCAGGTTTCATTCATCGTCTGAGTAGTACATGGGAAAGAATCTCCGCTCAACGAGCGACGCGATGCGTGGTGCTGGGCAGGACGTTCGTCGATGAGATGTACTCAAAGGGCATTCCCCGGGAGAAGATCGACGTCATACCGCACGCGGTGTTCTCCTTCTATGACTCATTCCCTACGCTCGAGAGAAACGGCGTGACTTCACAGTCCATTTTGTTTTTTGGCCGGATCACGCCTTACAAAGGCTTGGACGTTCTCATTCGCGCGTTTCGAAGATCCTTGGAGCGAAGACCTGATCTGAACCTGAAGATAGTCGGAGAAGGAAATATCCGTCCCTATCGACGGCTGCTTGAAGGGTTGAGTAACGTAACCATCGTGAACCGTTGGGTTGCGGATGCGGAGATTCCGCGTATATTCCAGGCTGCTGACATCGTAATCGTTCCGTATGTCAGCGCATCACAATCGGGGGTGATCGCACTTGCAGCAAATTTCGGCCGCCCTGTAATTGCGACACGCGTGGGCGCGATCCCTGAACAGATTCGTGATCAAGAAACCGGGATTCTGGTGCAGCCCGGCTCGGCTGAGGATTTAGCTTCTGCCATCGACGGACTTCTCGCCGACAAGGGGCTTCGGGAAAGAATTGGAGCAGGTCTGGCGTCCGAAATTCGCGCGACATCGAATTGGCAGTTGACGTCTGAGGCCTATCTGCAATCGTGTCGCAAAGCTATAGTGGAGAGCTCTAATCGCATTCGATGAAGCCCAAGATTTTTCACGTCATCACGAAGCTTGAACTTGGCGGCGCCCAGAAAGTCACACTAATGACTCTAGAGCGGCTCCCGCGCGAGCGTTACCAATTGGCCCTTCTTACTGGGCCTGAGGGCCTGCTCGTGGACTGGGCCAATCAAATTCCGGATATCGAACGGTTCTGGATGCCTTCACTCGTCCGCGAAGTCCGGCCTGTTCAAGATTTCATTACGCTGTTTCAGCTCTGGCGCTTGTTTCGTCGAGAAAAACCTCAGCTTGTGCATACACACAGCTCCAAGGCAGGCATCTTGGGCCGATGGGCTGCACGGCTTGCCGGCGTGCCGTTCATTTTCCATACTGCTCATGGGTTCGGCTTCAACGATTTTCAGCGGCCGCTCGTGCGCAATGCTTACATCTGGCTGGAAAAGGTTACAGGCGCAATTACAACGAAGCTCGTCGTTGTGTCTTACGCGAACGCCGAAAAAGGTGAAAAGAACGGCGTATTCAATCGCAGCGACTGGATCCTGTGCCGCGATGCCATATCGGTAGAACAATTCTTGCAGCCGGCGCCACGGCGAACCCAATTGAGTGTTTGGGGTATTCCGGAGGATCGGGTTGTCGTCGGTATGGTGGCCTGCTTCAAGCCGCAGAAATGTCCAGTCGATTTTGTCGATGTAGCGGCGCTAGTTCTGAAAGATAACAAACGTGTCCACTTCATTATGGCAGGCGACGGCGAGCTAAGGACTCAAGTGGAGGCGAGAATTCGTGAGACCGGCATCGGCGGACACATCACGCTGCTTGGTTGGCGCGACAACATGCCGGAGGTCTATCGAAATCTGGATATAGTCGTCTTGACTTCGCTTTGGGAAGGTCTGCCGTGTGTTTTTTCGGAGGCGATGGCCTGTGAGCTTCCCATTGTGGCGACTGATGTGGACGGTGCCAGGGAAGCGATCATCGATGGTGAGAACGGATTTTTGCACGAGCCTCGTGACATTAGCGGAATGGCAGGCTCTGTGCTTCGATTGATCAACGATGCTCAATTGCGCATCGACATGGGCCGGCGAGGCAGAGAACGAGTGATGGAATTCGACATTAGTACGTCGGTTTCGAATCTGGAACAGGCCTACGAAGAATGTCTCGGGTTGAGCTCATGCGCGGCTACATCTCAGCTTGCAGAAGATATTCAGCTTCCGGAACTGGAGTCGCGAATGGCTCGCCACGAAAATACCGAATGACTTCCTGCGTTGCTTCCATCTCCATTTGAAGGCGGCAGTCGTGGGTACAGGAGGCCATGTGGCATGACAGTAAGCAATTGGGCAAATCGTTAAGCTCGCCGCTGTACGGCTCTTGCTCGAAGACGTCCACCGCAGCCGAGAATTGTGGCCGGCTACGTAACGCTGCTGCAAGTGCGGCTTCATCGACGATGCCACCTCGAGCTGTGTTGATCAGAATTCCATCCGGCTTCATGATTTCGAGTTCGCGTTTCCCGATCATGTGCCGCGTTTTGCGAGTTAAGGGCACATGGAGAGTGATAATGTCTGCCTCACGAAGGATCGTCTCGGCTTCCGTCCATATACAACCGGTCTCCGATGCAAACTCGTGATCCACGATTAGGTCATTTGCGAGAATGCGGGGACTCCAGCCTTGCAGTCGTTGAATCACGAGCCGGCCCACTCGGCCCACGCCGATTACGCCGACAGTCAATTGCCCAAGAAGGCGCCCGATCCGGCGATCCCAGATTCCTTCGCGCATGCCACGATCTGCATCCGGTGTTTTTCGCAAAAGCGCGAGAATCTGTCCGATCGTCAACTCGGCAACGGCGGGCGAAGGAGCGGAAGGCGTATATGTAACCGCGATGCCGCGGGCGCGCACGGCGGCAAGAGGAATGTTATCCAGACCAATTCCCGTATGCGCGATCAGTCGTAGATTCGGGGCGCTATTAAGAGCCGCCTCGGTTATCGGTTCGGTGCCGGCAATCACGACTTCATAAGGACCGATCAAATCCGCCAGCTCTTCTGCCCGCAATCGCCGGCCAAACGGATTCAGCATGTAACGTATGTTTGCGTCATCGAGAAGCCGCAAAGCCCGGCCGTTGTCTTCGCCGAACGGCGAAGTGGTGATCAAGACCTCCCGCTTCATGATGACTTTGTCCCTGCTAGCGTTTCCAGTCCGATTCGGGGCGCCCCAGGAGAATAGCCTGATATGGAAAGTCTGGTTTGTAGTCGCGGTATTTCTTGATGATGGATACGGCAGCGGCGGTGTATCGTGCCTGCTCGGCCGCGTCTCCTCGATCGCCGTACCAGGTCGCCATTTGTAGATAGCCTGGCACGTAATTCGGCTCGTACTCGATCGCTCGTTGCATCTCTTCGAATGCGCGCTCGCGCTGTCCCAGGTTGTAGTATGCGGCCGCAAGATTCTTCCTGGGGAAGGGAAGGTAGGGATCCAGTGCAAGAAGTCGCGTATTGTTTTCTACGATGCGCTTGTGCCATTCCAGATCCTGTTGCTCGTCGCCGGTAATAGAACGAACGAGGGCGTCTTCCATTTTAAGGTATGGTTCCACCGCTTGTGGAGCAGCTGCGATAGCGGCACCTAGATAACTGCGTGCCCTGTCGACGAAACGCCGGTCACCTGTTTGATCGAATTTGGCGATGTACACCCGGCTCAAATTCTGGAGGAACACGGGGTTGTCGGGTACAACCCGCAATGCTTCAAAGTAGTACTGCTCTGCGCGTTCATAGTCTGGTTTCAAGTACGACCGCTGACCAAGATCGTTGTAGTAAACGGCCAGCCCGGGAACAGCAGTTGAATAGACATAGATCGTAGCGATCAAGATGCCAACTAAAGCGAAGCCGAGTCTGGAAAGAGACGATCGGTTCCGGCGAGGTAATACGCCGCTAGAAGCTGTTCCCGAATGCTGGGCCGGCAGAAGATCGGCCAACGAAAGCGCGACCACTGCAGACGTCAGCACCGGTACAGTCCAACAATTGTCGACTGCCGAATGGGCGCCCACTCCGATGGCGGTCAATATTGCAGCCTCTTGAAAGCATCGATGGTCGGGCGGAGTAGTCGACGTACGCTTCCAGGCAACATAGACGAGGTAAACAAGTAGTGAAAACAGAAGCAACGCGGAAGGGATCCCCAGCTCGGCCATGTGTTCGATATATTCGGAGTGAGCCATCCCGACGTGCCTTTCGTATCGAGCGACCTGGCCATCCACCGGGAAATTAAAACGCTTGGATACGTTTAAGAATTGCCCAAAGCCGACGCCGAGAATCGGATGTTCCGCCACTACTCGAAGCGAACTTGCCCAAATGTGAATGCGAGCATAGTTGTACGGGTCTGTGTCGCCGCGATCCACGAATTTTCGCATGAGAACGGGACTGGAGATTGTGACGACGAGTATGATGCCTACACCGATCGCAAACCACAGCCGCCGCGGGATGTGATCTCGCGAGCGAATTGCCAGAACGATTACCATCAAGACGGCCGCCAATACTGCACCACGCGATAGCGTTTGGGTAATGCCAAAAAACAGGGCCAGTGCGGCCGCCGCGCCTACGAGGCGCCAAACCGGGAGAGCAACGAAAACAGCAGTTGCCATACTTGCGGCCAGGCCGATTAGAAGGAAGGTTCCGAAGTAATCTGGATTGTAGTGCGAAAAACCGGCGACCGGTCGATGTGGCCGGATCAGTTCAGGCAAAAGATGTCCCAGGCTCACCGCTATCAGAACGGCCAAGATGGTAGCCTTCCACCGCGCTGAGGATCGCTGGTTGTAATAGGCGAGACTCAGGAGCGCGCCGATCGAAAAAACATGCCTGTAGAAAATCAGAAGTGCGTCGAAGTGCGATCCTGGCATCCTTCCAATCGAAATAAGGGCCAACAGAACCCAAATTGCCAGGAACCCCAAGAAAGTCGTTGAAATGCGTTTATCGTAATCACGCGATCCCAGTAAGCACAGGATCGCAAGAAGCACCATTAGACTTTGTGTCGCAACGAACACTAACGCCGTAGAAGGATCCGCGAGGGTCGGCACCACGATCAGACAACCGACACAGATTGTGATCGCGAGTTGAAGTGGGCTTTCAATTCCAAATCTATTCAACAGCTTTTTGCTCCGCTTGAGCCGTGAAAGCGGGGTCAGGCCGGCCAAGCAATAAGATTTCGTAGTGCTCCGCGGGCTTGAAGTCTCGATATTTATTTATGATATTCAGCGCCATTGTTGTGGATCGCTGATCTGCAGCAGTATCACCCTGTTCCGCGTACCAGGCAGCCATCTGCAAATGTCCAGGCACGTAATTCGGCTCGTAGGCAATTGCCGTCTGCAACTGACGGATCGCCTCTTCGGGCTGTCCCAGATTATGGTAGGCGCTTGCAAGATTTTTCCGCGCAAATGGAATGTACGGATCGACCGTAAGGAGTTCCGTGTCTACACGAACGATTTCTTCAAAGAGATTGCGGTCGCGCATTCGGCTTCCCGATAAAGATCGCAACAACGCACCTTCCATATGAATGTACGGGTCAAGGGATTGTCGATTCGCGTCGATAGCTTGAGCAAAGTACTGCCGGGAGGATTCGAGGAGCTGGGGATCGCCTTTTTCTGCGTACCATTGCATGTAAACCATACCCAGATTGTCCAAGAACACCGGATGATTGGGAACAATGGCAATGGCTCTCAGATGTGCATTCTTTGCGGTTTCAAATTCATTCCGGTCGTATGCCTGGTGCCCAACATCGTTGTAATAGAGAGCAAGAGCAGGAATCAGGGTGGCATAGACATAGACGCCCATCACCAGTGCACCCGCAAAGGCGACCTGTGGAATTTTGAACGGGCGAAGGCGCTCTCGGCTTTGAAGCGGAAGGATGTCTGCCAACGACAGCACCACAAGGCTTGCGGCAGTCACTGGTATCGTCCAGCAGTTGTCGACAAGTGCGTGCGCTCCAACTCCTGTCGCCGTAAGCAGGGCGGCTTCGTGAAAGCATCGGAATTCAGGCGATACCGTGGTTGAGCGCTTCCAGGCCAGGTAAACCAGATAGCCGAGTAGGGAGAACAGGAGAATCGCGGAAGGGATACCGATCTCGGCCATTTGTTGCAGGTATTCGTTATGGGCCATTTGTGCCCGTTTCAGATACCGCGCAACGGGCCCCTCGACCGGCAGCGTGAACCGTTTCGAAACGTGAATGAACTGTCCAAGGCCAACGCCCAATACAGGGCTTTGCCCGATGACGCGCAGTGAGGTGCGCCAAATTTCCGTGCGCGCGTAGTTGTAAGGATCGACGTTCCCTCGATCCACGAATTTTCCGATCAGGAATGGACTCGAAATAACGGCCGCCAACAATGTCACCAGAGCAAATGCCAGCCACACCTGCCGCGGAATGCGGTCACGAGTTCGGATAGCGATCAGCACAATCATCGCGGCCATCGCGACCGTAGCGCCTCGAGACCCCGTTTTAATAACTCCAAGGCCGATTAGAACCGCGGCAGCACCCGCGATGATCCGCCATGGTGTCGATGTGCCAAAAATCGCACCCGCCGTGGTGCCTGCAAGGCCGATCAGTAGATACGTACCGAAATAATTGGCATTGGTTCGTGAGAAGCCGGCTACTTGATCGTGTTTCCAAAGAAGATCAGGAACCAGATAAACAATGGCAATACCGACGACCATGCCCAACAGCAGCGCCTTCCATCGCGCGGACTGGTACCGCGTGTAGTGGGCCAGGGGCAGGAATGCCGCGGCGAAAAACACGTATTTGAACCACAAGTAGAATCCGTCGAAATGAGATCCTTGAATCCGAAGAACCGAAACGAGCATCAGGCCGAAAAGCACTGATGTGCACGCTAGGTAGACGCGGCATAATCTCGTATCTTGGTTCCAGCAACCTATGACGCTGAGTACGGTGATCGCCGGTAGCAGCGTTCGGTAAAGGATAAACACCCACGTTGCACTGCCGCTGCCGCCTAGAGTCGTAGCGGTGACAAGCGCAATGATGCAAATAGTGATAGCGAGTTGCAGACGCGTTTCGATACCGAGGCGCACTAACACGCCACACACTGTAGCATTGAGCCATGAGAATTCAACACGAGGCGAAGGCGACGACGACCTTCGTTTCGGGGAGGCTAGGAAGCTTACATTCTGCGTCACTCAATTTGACGCATTTTGTCATTTTGGTAGGCTCGGATGTCCGGAAGCTGCACATTCTTCATCCGGGGTACCGTGGCTGTCCGCATGCACAATCGAAGCCCGGTTCGGGTCGAAGGTATACGGATATGCCTATTAGTTCAGACCATTGAAATGGCTTCGACCTCAGACCGAAGTTGGTCTCGACTCAAACATGGAGGGTCATTGAATGAAGAGTAATCGTGGTTTTTCGCTGCTTGAATTGTTGATCGTCGTTGCGATCATTCTGATTATCGCGACGATCGCGATCCCGAGCTTGCTGCGGTCCCGCCAGGCTGCCCAGGAATCAGCAGCGGTTTCGCAGATCCGCACCATCAATACCGCGGAAGTTACGTATCTGTCTTCGGCCGCTGGCAACTATGGCGACATTCCGAACTTGATCACGGCCGGCTTGTTGGATAACCGATTCACCGGTTCCGTTTCTGGTTATAACTTCGCTGTGAGCGCGTCCGGAACAGAGTACACCGCGTCCGCGACACCGACGTCCACGAATGCTGGACGGTTTGGGTACTGGAGTACGCCTGATGCAGTTGTCCGTTACCAGTCGGTGACGAGCACAGTTTGTAATCCTTGTTTCCCGACCAGCATGGGCGGCAACCCCGTTCAGTAGTCAGATATATCGTCGAAAGGTGGCGGGTCATCCTCGCATGAAACAGGCAGCGAGTGTGGCCCGCCTTTTTTTGCAAGTCTAGTCCAGCCCCGTGGGCTCAAACCAGTGACTCTCTGCGTGAATT
>Ga0075425_100009126_pt1 | contig 10545 bp, 4 predicted proteins | sample SoiMethybrSBSTD4_FD_75300 | JGI IMG/M metagenome (GOLD analysis project Ga0075425, IMG submission 75300) | Bulk soil microbial communities from a Populus tree surrounding site in Tennessee, USA - Soil MetaG P. TD hybrid SBSTD4 | ecosystem: Environmental > Terrestrial > Soil > Tree plantation...
TCGGAAAACTCAACAGGTTCGCAAACATCCGATAGGCACCCGGCACTCCGGCAATCAACTGACGACGCCACGCCAGCGTCGTGTATACATAAGTCCCTTCACCATACTTCGCTACCAACATAGTGCCGCGCTTCAAATCTTCGCCGGGATCGTTCAGTTCAAGAAGCGGGGTGTAATCGTTAGACCATTCGCGCGGAATGTTGTCCGCGCGCTCCGATACCCACCCTTCGAAATCTTTTTGAGTGATCTTGTTCGGTTTGAACAACAACGCGTGGTAAGGGTCGGTCATTTTTATTGACGCCGCCTCAAACGTGACGCTGTCACTGCTCAACTTGATCGGGTACGGCGCAAACTGAGCGCCGGTGGTTATGATTCTAAAGTCGGACGGATCCTGTCCGAGCACTACGAGATTTCCACCCTGACGCACGTATCTAAAAAGACATCGGTTCTGCAAAAACAGTTGTGGATGTTGGAAGTACGCGTCTTCGTCGACAATGATTGTGTCGAACGCAGTCAGATCTGCGCAGCCGATCCGCGACTGCGCGGCGATGTTCGCGTTCCCATGTTCGGTCACCGTTATTTCGCCCGGGTTCAGCTCGCGATATTCGACTCCGAGCTCGGTGAGAGCCGACGATAACCAATCGTCAATTCCTCGAATGTATCCGATCCTGAGCCCCGGCGAAGCTTCGAAATCGACCGCCTTGACAGCGATCTTTGTCGAGCCGAGCGGTTCCGTTGGCGCCGGTTTTTCCCGACGAAATTCGATCAGAACATCCGGCGCCAGCGGCGGCTTCAGGATCGGCAATCGAAGCCTCAGCTTAATAGTCGCTTCCTCGTCTTCGCTCGCAAACGCGACGTGCACCGGGTCATATTCGTCGTCAGCCAGCGCGAGCGGGACAACCCACATCGCACCAACCAGCCGACCTGGAGTTCGATTTCGGACGCGAACGTTGAAGCTGATGTCGCGCTGCGTCGACCAATCCTTTACCAGTGCAAACGGGATCGTTGAAACCTCGACAAGTGGTGCGACATCAAATCGAACAAGCGTATTCAAACGAACGTTGACCTGCCCGAAACCGATGTCGGCCGACGCGAGAAATCGATTTCCAAACGGTTCGCTGGGTTGCGCGCCGGGCAGTGTCGAGCCGACGGCGTAATATTCTTCATCAAATAAATGCGATGAATGCGGCATCGTCTGAGCCGCATCTTTTGCTATCTCGTAGTTGAGATCGAGGCCTACGCTTGTGCCAGCGCCGACTCCCAACACCTCCGAGTCTTTAAATTTTGGGTTTCGACCAGCATCTGAAAGCGCTTCAGGTGTAACAAACACGACTGGAAATGCTCGGCCGCCGCCGTTGCGAACGGTTACCTTCGCCGAGACTTGCTGACCAGGGACAACGACCGTGTCAGAGAGTCGCACTTCAATGCTCAATCCCGACGCCAACGCGATCGCGCGTTCGAGAGCAGCTGTAAACCTGACGACTCGGACAAGTTCCGGGCCGTATCGAACTCGCATTTGATCGATCGTTCCCTCGGCTCGCTTCTCAATCAGTTTCTCAACGAGAGCGTCGATCAATCGCTCTCCGGTGGACACAGCTTCGACGCTTCCGAGACTGCCGACTCGAGGCTGCGCAATCGACCTGCCAAGGTTCTCCGACAAAACAATGCCGCTAAAGAAACCAACACCAAGCCCCGATGGTGGAGGCTCGTTCGAAATGCCACCAGCCGATTTGTAAAAGCTGATCTCTCGATCAACGGTCATTTGATCGAGCGCCGTTCCTCGCGATGCAAACCGCCGGTGCGCCGCTAGTCCGATCTCTGCATAACTTCTTCCGCGAATTTGATCATATTCGGTGAGGTCGATTCGAACGCCGCCAGTTGCAGCGTTCGCTCTTCTGAAGATTCGGCGGACGCGCCAGATGTCTTCACTGGGTTCCGGAGCCACTTTCGCGGATGCGGCGGAATCGACTGCCTCGGGGATAAGGCGTGCGACAGCTTGTTCGACTCCCTCACCAATTTTCGGATCGTGGTTTGTGATTATGACGTCAGGGCGAAGCGAACGAATGGCGCGAACAAGACGTTTCAAGGCTTCGTCTCGTCCCCAAATGCTAAGAGGTTCTTCGGCAGATTTCGAATGACCGATGTCGCGGAGATTCAGAAAGTAAGCATCTGCGCCAACTACGCGGGCGGCTTCGATAGCTTCGCGTGTGCGCACGACGCCAAGGTCCTGATCGAGTTCCGGGCGCGTCAGGCTGCTTTCGCCCTCGCCGCGAGTCGCGAACAGGATGACCGTGCGTGCGCCGAGGTTCTTTCGGACGTAGGCGAGTGTGCCATCATCTTCATCGCCGGGACGCGCAGCAATACTCAGCACGGTAAACGGATTTGTGAGATCGCGGAGCGACTGATTCAGCGCCACGATTCCACGTTCGTCCTCAACTTGTTGATTCGTAGTTTGCTGAGAAGCTGCAACGGCGAGGCTCGACGAATAACGTGGCGCTCCGAATATTAGGATCGCCGAGACTAGAAGGATCGCTATCGGTCTCATATTTAGAGTTAAACGCATCAAGAAGAGGCATGATCAGTTTATCATTAGTGATGGCGGTTGGCGCGGGGGCGTTTAAGATCCATTTGAGATTTGAGATTTGAGATTTGAGAGTTGAGATTTGTCATCTAATCAGCGGAGAGATGCTTAGAAACGATGACAAGTCTCAAATCTCAAATCTCAAATGGAAAGTGACCCGATCAAATGACAAAAAATGAAAAATGGAAAAAGTAGCTCCTTGTGTTAGCATTACTCACGCTCGCGCGCGAAGGCCCCCCACGAATTCCCCGACGAAGAAATGTACGCATCAATGTCTGACCGATGAAGAGCACAAAGAAGAAATCTGACAAAAGAACAGCTGAGCCCGCAAAGACAGATACCGCAGCCAAAGAAAGACAGACCAAACTGCTGATTGCACTGGCCTGCATAGTTCTGTCCGCGATTGCAGTCGTGCCGTTCTTTTTTATGGGTCAGTCTGAAACCGGCGCGGCTACCTTTGAATTGCGGATGCCGACAACCCACGACATGTTTCTGCACTACGATCAAATGCGTTCCTTTTACAACGGGCTTGCGGCCGGTGAGATTTACCCGCGCTGGGAGGAGGAAACAAATCGAGGTTTTGGCGCTCCGACGACCAGCTACTATCCTCCCGGTGTCTACTATCTGACTTCAGCTTGTTTTGCGGTGACCAAAGACTGGTTGCGAGCACTGCTGGATGCGCATCTGATCATGATGATAGCCGCGGCGGCGGCAATGTATTTCTACGCCAGGCAAGTGATGGGACGCGGCGCCGCGATGGCTTGCGTTGCAGCTTACATCTTTCTTCCTTATCACCTTGTTGATCAGTACCAGCGCGGGGCGATGGCCGAGTTGCTGGTGTTTGTGTGGATGCCGCTGATGTTGCTTTTTGGCGATCGTTTGATGAAGGCCTCGCCTGAGGATAGTAAACGATCGGTTCTGATAAACATCGTTTTGTTAGCAACGACGTATGGAGCTTTTCTCTGGTCACACCCACCGACGGCATATCAGGTGACGTTGGGATTTGGTGTGTATGTCCTGGTCCTTGCCATTATGAGAAAGGAGTGGAAGGGCTTGGTAGCTGTCGGAGTGGCGATGGCTTTGGGAATCGGGCTCGCGGCAGTTTATTTATTGCCCGCGGCGTTTGAGCAGGATTTGATTCACAAGGAGTACGTCACGCAGACCTGGCCATATCACAACACCTACGTTTTCGTGCACAAGTTGTACAACTCTGATGTGCACCGAGGTTTCTTTCTGCTGATCGATTGGATATGGATCACAGGAACTGCGGTGATTGCGGCGGGCGCAGTCGCCTTGCTTTGGTTGAAGCGCAATGTTCTAGCTTCGAGCGCGCTAAAACAAAGGCTGGTTCTTTGGATCATTGTGGGTGGCCTTGCGAGTTTCATGATGACGCAACTCTCGATGCCGATAGGAAAGCTTATTCCCAAGATCGACATCGGAGTGTTTACCTGGCGCATGCTTTCTATAACGACGTTGGTAGTTGCCTTGGTTGCAGGGGCGTTTGTTCAGGCGTGCGTTGACGCTCGCACTCGAGGCTCAAAGGCAGATAGAGCGTTGTTCGCATTCCTCGCCGGGTTGATAATCGCCGGCGCTGTTGCGTTCAGCGCGGTAGCCGTAGCGTGGCCGATGACTCAAGCTGCAGTGTTTGAGCCTGAGCCGGAGCATTTGAACTGGGCGACCATTCCGAGCACCGCGACCTCCGAACCGACCGAATTACCCGACGACACGCCGCAAGCTGAGCTCGCCACCGAAGACAATGGCCAGGTAAGCGTCGATGAATGGAAGCCACAACACCGAGTGATTCGCGCCGAGCCGTTGACCGACGATCAGTTGTTGATTCGAACTTTTAACTTCCCGGGTTGGACCGCCACAGTCGATGGGAATCCTGTCGCTTTGAAGACAGCCGAAGATCTTGGCGACATCGAGATCGATTTGACCGCAGGTGCTCACCTTGTGACGCTGGATTTCAGGGATACGCCGGTCCGCTCGCGTTTCAGAGTGGTCACCCTCGGAACTGTCGGTTTGATGTGTGTTCTGACAGCTGCGTCAGTAGTCAAGCGGAAGAGCAGTTCAACATTGGATTCCGAATAGTCTCAAACGATTGATTGGTTTGATTACACCGCTTGGTTAAGAGAGTGTGCTAATCCCACCAACGCAGAGAATGTGTAAAAATTATCCTCAAATTCCCCAACCGGCAGCAGGTGTGAAAAATTCAATCTCTCCACCCCAGCGGGGTGGCATATTTGTAGAAGTGGAGTTCAGCGGCTCCGCACCCCAGCGAGGTGCAATATTTGTGGGAGCAAACGCGAGCATGATACAGCCCATTGGTGCGCACGTCGGTAATTGGCTTCTACAAATATAGCACTCCGCTGGGGTGCGGATCCCCAAACACCACTTTCTACAAATATGCCACCCCGCTGGGGTGGAGGATAAATTCTTTCACACCTGCTGCCGGTTGGGGAATTTGAGGATGATTCTCAACAGTCTCTGGCGTTGGTGGGTATTTAGGACCATTCAGAACTCGGACTCGCCGCAGCGCTTGAACGATCCACAACTGCTTACTCTCACACCCGTGAATCCTTACTGAGATCAGTTCATCTTGACACGGAGATAGGCGTAGCTGACAATGCGAAAAACTGATTACCCTTGGCCCGATTATCAGGGAGGAAGATATGCCTCACAACTACACCGGAGTGGCGGCGTTGGAAGAGCTGCGCGAGACGGGCGACTACGAAAAGATTGCCGCGATGGTCGGCGTCAGTTGGCAGACCGCTCCTGAATTTGATGAAGAGACCGTCCGCTATCGCCTGTTGGCTTCCGAAATCGCCGGACGCAACGGCCGCCTCGATGAGATGGAGGCCGCGATCGCACCGTATCTGGATGGAATCGATCGCGTGCCTTTCGGCCTCGCAGCTCGAGTCCTGCTGATGACCGCGCTCTATCACTATCGACGCAACGAGCCCAGCGAGGCATTTCGCCTGGCCACCATTGCCGAAACGATAGCCAACGTGCGCGGGGATGAGTTCACACGTGGTGAGGCGGTGCAGCTTCGAGGCCAGGCGCTCTGGTCGCTCGAGAGATGGGACGAAGCGGCCCGCTGTTTTGAATCAGCGGTCGAGATCTACGCGAGCGGTCCGCGGGCTTACTGGCTCGGCGTCGCATATCTCTGTCTCGGCGCGGTGCGAAATCGAATGGGCGATGTTGAAGAAGCCCGAACCACTCTGGAACGCGGCATCAAGATCCTGTTGAAAAGTCATGATGATTACAATTTAGCTGTAGCCCGGGTGAACGTAGCTCTGGCCCTGAATCTCATCGGCGAACACGAGACCGCTAACAAGTATCTGCTCTTTGCGCGGGACACCTTCGAGCGAATACGCCATGATCAATACGCATATCTTACGCTCAACAGCCTCGCTGCGACGCTGGTCTGGCTGAAGGATTACGAACAGGCTGAGGCTTACGTGAGCCGGGCCATTGAAATGGGCGTCAAAGTTCGAAGCACCCAGATAGCTTCGACGTACGAAATCAAGGGGCGCGTACATCTCGCGCGACGCGAATGGGACAAGGCGCATCGGGCGCTTCGCACGGCGCACGAGATCGCGGAGCAGGCCAACAGCCAATCTCAAAAGGCTGATGTCCGTCGCACGCTCGGGAAATACTACTTGTCTCAGGATCGCGACGAAGAAGCGGCAACGGTGTTGTATGAGGCGCTCGATCTTGCGCAAGACCTGCGAGCTTCGCTGCTGGAGCTCGAGGTCAAGGCGTTGCTGGCGCAGGCGATTTGCGTCAGCGATCCGGTTGAGGCGTGTAAGTTGTTAAGCGACGTTGAAGAAGCTTTGGGTTCACGACCGCTGGGAGAGCTGCGACGCGAAGCCCAGACCGCGCGACGACGAATCAACGCTCTCGATCAGGAGCAATATTTTATTCTGACCGATGCCAAGATCCCGCTTTTGGCGGATGCGAAGATTTCACTGCTGAAGTGGTTGTGGGCGAGAGCGTTGCATAGGGCGAGAGGAAACGCACGAGACGCGGCTTCAATTTTAGGAGTTACCCCAACCTACATCCGAAAGCTCACAAAGGTGATTCCACGAGACTTGTTGAGACCCGGCAAGAAGCGTTCGAAGCGAGGCTAGAGGGAGGGTTAAGGGTTCCGAGTTCCGGGTTTAGCTTTCTCTTAGGCCTGAATTCAACTCCCGGATATTTTAACTAAATTCAAACCCCTAAACTTAAAACCCTAAACTCAAACCCGTAAACTCTTTAACCCTGAACTCGGAACCCTAAACCAGAAACCTAGACCAGAACCCTATTCTCTCTTCGAAAGCCAGATCCCGTCTGTCGAGTTTGCCAGATTGGCTTTGATTCTCGAATATCGTTGCGCAAATTCTGCGCGCTCAGCTGAGTCGAGAGCTGGAGTGCCCGCCGCAACCTGATCCGACGTAATTACGCCATCCAGTTTCAACCCGGCTTTCAAACAAGCAATCGTCTTATCAACCGATCGATTCTGGTTGCGAAATTGACACGCCTTTCCAAATTCATCAAATCCAGATCGATAGATCGACATCAATCGCTCATCGCCTGCATAACACGCCCGCCACGCTCGCTGCCACTCGCGAGGAAACAAATTGGCCGGCCCTGACACGACGCCGATCGGCAATTCATTGTGAAGCAGGTAGCGGTTCCAGTACTCGCGCACTCGACCTACGAATCCAGGATCGAAATCAAACACCTGAAACATCAGCATCGCGTTGCCGATGTAGATTCCAAACTCGCTCTTGTCCTTAAAATGACCGGCACCCTTTGTGTAATTGCCAAGAACTCTCCGCGGCGCCGACACTTTTAATCCGGAAATGAATGACAAGCGACTCAGCTGCTTGACGTCGCGGGTGTGCAAATGAGGAATTCGCGGGTCGACCGCGATGTCGGCGTTATCGTAAAGAAAGACCGGAATCGAACAACCCCGGTGGTCGAATAGATCGCTCACGTCCTTTTGAAAGAAACTGACAACATCTGATAGATCGCTTATCGACAGGGGAGCGATGACCGCCGCGTCCGTTCGAGCCTCGAGAGCACACTCAAGATTTGAAAGTGTCTCGCGTCGACTCGCGCTTGTGACGCCGACCCACGATTCGACGGGGCGCAGGTCTCGCTGCGCAAATTCCTCGTTGATGCGCCGATACTCGTCGGTTTGAATCCACAAAAGCCTGCGCCGTTCATCGTTCGAAATCCGATTCCATTCTCCAGTAGTGCCGATTCCAAAAATTATGTCGGCTCCGCGCCCATCCTGAGCAAGGTGCCGGAAGACCAGGCGTTGTTCCTCTTCGATCACACATCCGTGGTGATCGAGCACCGTTATTGCAGGAATGCTCAGACCATGACGAGGCTTATACCCACGCGTGCTGGAGGTCAGCGCAGTCTCGAAGTCTTCGGATTGTTCCTGATTGTAAAAGGGCGTCTTGGTAATCATCGGAATTGCGTTCGACTCAAAAAAGAATCAAATGCGATCCAGTTCGGCGACGGTTCGTTCGTTCGACACGTTGCCGGTGTTGAGAGTCGATTTTGGCTCGAGAAGCAGAAGGTGGACCTCTTTATCGGCGACGGGAAGATGCTCGACGCCGCGAGGGATAATCACGAATTCGCCTTCGTTGATCTGAATGTCCCGGTCGCGGAGTTTCATCAGCAAGCTGCCCTTGATCACCAGAAACATCTCGTCTTCAACGTCGTGATGATGCCAGACGAATTCGCCTTCGAGCTTTACCAGCTTTACGAACGACTCATTTATCTCGCCGACGATCTTTGGGCTCCAGCGATCCTTAAACGAGTCGAACTTTTCGCCCAGATTGACTTTGGAAACTGTTGTGTCTTGCATTTAGATCAGAGCGTAGGCAACCACGCCGATGAGTGTCAAGCAAACGAGGTCGCGCGTTGAAGGGCGGTTGGCGGTTGTGTATATTGAAACTTAGATCAGAGCCGGTTCGATTGATCGAGCCGGGCAATTAACAAAGCAATAAGTCTCCCTCGCTTTGCGGACGCGTGGTTTTATCGCCGAACACATTAGCCACACGAGGTTGTTGCTGAAATTCTTTACATAACTTCCGACAGGAGCGACAGATGGAACAACCTGCAAGAACGAATAGAGAACTCATTGAGTCGTTGGAAATGATGGGAAACCAGCTCCGAATCCACTCGATCGTTGCGACTTCGGAGGCAGGGTCTGGCCACCCTACGAGTTGTATGTCGGCCGCTGATGTGATGGCCGCAATCTTCTTTTATTCGATGCGCTATGAAGTACAAAACCCCAAGAACCCGCTGAACGATCGATTTGTAATGTCGAAGGGACACGCAGCGCCGCTGCTGTATGCGGCGTGGGCCGAGGCCGGAGCGTTTCCGGTCGAGCGGTTGAAGACACTGCGCGAATTCACCAGCGACCTCGAAGGACATCCGACTCCGCGTCTTCCGTGGGTTGAAGTGGCGACCGGCTCGCTTGGCCAGGGCTTGTCCTGTGGCGTGGGAATGGCCCTCGACAGCAAGTACCTCGACAAGGTTGATAATCGAATCTTCGTGCTGATGGGAGATGGAGAGGCCGCCGAAGGATCTGTTTGGGAGGCCGCAGAAATCGCCTCATATTATAAACTCAGCAACTTGATTGGAATCGTCGATGTAAACGGCTTGGGTCAGAGTCAGCGCACGATGTACGGCCACGACACCGAAGTTTATCGGAAGCGCTTTGAGGCCTTCGGCTGGCACGCCGTTGCCATTGATGGTCACAACATCGCCGATATTGTGAAAGCACTCGACGAAGTAATGTCGGTCACAGATCGACCGTCGGCGATCATCGCCTCTACCAAGAAGGGAAAAGGCGTTTCGTTTATCGAAGACAAGAACGGCTGGCACGGAAAGGCGTTGAAGAAGGGCGAGGAGTTGGATCGCGCGCTGGCTGAGCTGACGCCCAGGATCACTCGACCAAACACTCTGAAGGTGAAGCCTCCCGAGGGCAGAAGCGTCACGAGTCAAGAGCAAAAAACCGGCAGTGCGCCGCCGAACAAGTATGCGATCGGTCAGGAAGTGGCGACACGCGAGGCTTACGGCGAAGCGCTTGCCAGGCTCGGCGATGCGAACCCGGCGGTTGTGGGACTTGATGGCGATACCAAGAACTCAACCTACTCCGAAAAGTTCATGAAGGCTCACGACGGACGATTCTTCGAACTGTTTATCGCTGAGCAGAACATGGTCGGAGCGGCAGTCGGGCTCGGCGCGATGGGCAAAATACCTTTTGCATCGACATTCGCGTGTTTTCTGACCCGCGCCTACGATCAGATTCGAATGGCTACGATATCGCAGGCGAACCTGAAGCTGTGCGGTTCGCACGCCGGAGTGTCGATCGGCGAAGACGGGCCCTCGCAGATGGCTCTCGAAGACCTCGCTATGATGCGGGCAATTGAGAGCTCCACTGTTTTGTACCCATCCGACGCGATTGCTACGGAGAATGCCGTCCAGCTTGCGGCGGACAAGCACGGTATCTTTTATATACGGACAAGCCGGCCGAAGACTCCGGTAATCTACTCCTCTGATGAGAAGTTCGAGATCGGAGGCGCCAAGGTGGTTAAACAGAGCGCCGACGATAAGGCTACTGTGGTCGCGGCAGGTGTCACTCTCTTTGAAACGCTTGCCGCCTACGAACAGCTGAAATCAGAAGGTGTGTCAATCCGAGTGATCGATCTCTTTTCGGTAAAGCCGGTCGACGAAGCAACGCTTCGTTCCGCCGCTGCGGAAACAAACAATCTGGTGATAACGGTTGAGGACCATTCGGGTTGGGGCGGAATCGGCGACGCGGTCTCAGGCGCGCTGTCGCCGGCCGGTGTTCGAGTCAAACAACTGGCAGTTCGCGAGGTCCCTCGGTCGGGCAAGCCTGATGAGTTGCTTGCTGCTTACGGCATCGATCGCAAAGCCATCGTTGCCGCCGTCAA
>Ga0075425_100009129_pt1 | contig 10543 bp, 9 predicted proteins | sample SoiMethybrSBSTD4_FD_75300 | JGI IMG/M metagenome (GOLD analysis project Ga0075425, IMG submission 75300) | Bulk soil microbial communities from a Populus tree surrounding site in Tennessee, USA - Soil MetaG P. TD hybrid SBSTD4 | ecosystem: Environmental > Terrestrial > Soil > Tree plantation...
CCGCGGCGCGCCGCACCAGCCCCCGCTCCTCGCGGCGCGTCTGCGGCTCGGCACCACCGTGTGCTACGAGGACGCCTACGGCAGCTCGATGCTCGAGGTGCTGCCGCGTGCGGACGCCCTGGTGAACGTCACCAACGATGCCTGGTTCGGTCACTCGAGCGCCCGTCACCAGCACCTGCAGATCGCGCGCATGCGGGCGCTGGAGGAGGGGCGCTTCCTGGTGCGGGCGGCGAACGACGGCATTTCCGCGATCATCGGCCCGCACGGCGAAGTCATCGCCCGGGCCCCGGAATTCGCACCTGCGACGCTGGTCTCAGCTATTGTGCCGTACGCGGGCCTTTCGCCCTACGCGCATGTTGGAAACTGGCTGGTAGTCAGCCTGGCGACGGTGGCGCTGGCATACGGGCTGTGGGTGCGGAATGATAGGAGGCTCCGCCGCCGGCCGTTCCGGTAGCGATGGAAGTGCTGCCATGAACACCAGCTGCGAATACCCCCAATTCCTGATCAATCGGGCGCCCTGGCGCCCGGTGGCAGCCTGCGCCATCCTTCTGGTGCTGAGCGGCTGTTCCCGCGGTTTTTCGGCACAGTCCGGGCGCGCCGATACGCCACCTTCCGCGGGTAGCCCGGCGGTCGCCGCGGCACAGTCGCCGGCTGCGACCTCGGGCGAGGCGGTCGGACGCGTGCTGCCGGACTTCTCACAACTCGTCGAGCGCTACGGTCCAGCGGTCGTGAACGTCGAGGTCGTCGAGAAGGCGCAGCCGCGGGCGGGGGTGCCCGGTCTCTCGCCGGACGATCCCTTCTATGACTTTTTCCGCCGCTTCGGCATCCCGACACCCGACCAGGGACCGCAGGGCCGCCAGGCGCCGGTGCGCGGTGCAGGCTCGGGCTTCATCGTCAACTCCGATGGCTACATCCTCACCAACACTCACGTGGTCGCCAACGCCGATGAGGTGACCGTGCGCCTCACCGACCGGCGCGAGTTTCCGGCCAAGGTCATCGGCGCGGATGATCGTACCGATGTGGCGGTAATCAAGATCAACGGGGCGAATCTGCCGATCGTCAAGCTCGGCGATCCTGCGCGTATCAAACCCGGACAGTGGGTGCTCGCCATCGGCTCGCCGTTCGGGTTCGAGAACAGCGCCACCGCCGGCATCGTGAGCGCGACTGCGCGCTCGGTGCCGGGCGAGAACTACGTGCCCTTCATCCAGACGGACGTCCCGGTGAACCCCGGCAATTCCGGCGGGCCGCTGTTCAACATGGCCGGCGAGGTAATCGGCATCAACTCGCAGATCTTCAGCCGCACCGGCGGCTTCATGGGGGTCTCCTTCGCGATTCCGATCGATGTGGCGCGCAACGTCGAAGAGCAGCTCATCAAGACCGGTCACGTGGTGCGCGGCCGCATCGGCGTCACCATCCAGGATGTCAACGCGCAGCTCGCCGAGTCATTCGGGCTCGATCGACCGCGCGGCGCGCTCGTCTCCTCCGTGGAGAAGGACGGACCCGCCGCGCACGCCGGCGTCGCACCGGGGGATGTAATTCTCGCAGTCGACGGCCGTCCCATAGAGCGCTATGGCGAGCTTTCGAGCCAGATCGCGGCGATGCGTCCCGGCGCGGACGCGAGTCTGGGAGTGTGGCGCAACGGCAAGGAGCAGACGCTCGACGTCAAGGTCGCGGAGCTCAAGGAGCAGCCCCAGAACGTTGCCTACCGCAGCGGCAAGTCCAAGCAGCCCTCAGCCGGGCAGCCGAGCGCGCTCGGTCTGACCGTGCGCCCGCTCGAGCCGCGCGAGAAAGAGCAGGCGAACACCCAGGGAAGCCTGCTGGTGGAGGAGGTCTCAGGGCCCGCGCAGGCGGCGGAGATCCAGCCGGGCGATATCATCCTCGGCATCAACGGCAAGCGCGTGCACTCGGTGAAGGAGCTCGAGGACGCGGCGCGCGCCGCGGGCAAGAACGTAGCGCTGCTGATACAACGTGAGGACGCGCAGATCTTCGTACCGTTGCGTCTCCCATAATTCCCATAACAGGTAATGCACGAGAGCTATGACCCCGCGGCGGTCGAGCGCGCCGCGCAGCAGTATTGGGAAGAGCGACGTGCCTTCGAGGTGCGCGAGGATCCTGCGCGCACCAAGTTCTATTGCCTGTCGATGCTGCCTTACCCCTCCGGAAGGCTGCACATGGGCCACGTGCGCAACTACACCATCGGCGATGTGCTCGCCCGCTTCCTGCGCATGCAGGGCCACAACGTGCTGCAACCGATGGGTTGGGACGCCTTCGGGTTGCCCGCCGAGAACGCCGCTACAGCCAACAGCGTGCCGCCGGCGAAGTGGACGCGGGAAAACATTGCGCACATGCGTGCGCAGCTCAAGTCGCTCGGCTTTGCCATCGACTGGAGCCGCGAGCTCGCGACCTGCGACCCCGACTACTACCGCTGGAACCAGTGGCTGTTCCTGCGCATGCTGGAAAAGGGACTCGCCTATCGCAAGACCGGAGTCGTGAACTGGGATCCGGTCGATCAGACCGTGCTCGCCAATGAGCAGGTGATCGAGGGGCGCGGCTGGCGCACCGGCGCGCTCGTGGAAAAGCGCGAGATCCCGATGTACTACCTCAACATCACGCGCTACGCGGATGAGCTGCTCGAGTCGCTCGATGCGCTCTCCGGCTGGCCGGAGCGCGTGCGGGTGATGCAGGCGAACTGGATCGGACGCAGCGCCGGCTGTGAGATCGCCTTCCCGTACGCCCCCGACGCCGCCAGCGTGGCAGGCGCCGAGGGCGTCGTGAAGGTCTTCACGACGCGCGCTGACACGCTGTTCGGCGCCACCTTCCTCGCCGTCGCCGCGGAGCATCCGTTGGCGCTCGCCGCCGCACGCAGCGACGCGCGGCTTGCCGCCTTCATCGAGGAATGCCGGCGCGGCAGTGTCATCGAGGCGGAGGTCGCCACGCAGGTCAAGAAGGGCATGCCGACGGGGCTGCACGTACTGCATCCTTTCACCGGCGCGCCGCTGCCGATCTGGGTCGCCAACTACGTCCTCATGGCGTACGGCGAGGGCGCCGTGATGGGCGTGCCCGCCCACGATGAGCGGGATTTCGAGTTCGCACTCGGCCATGGGCTGGCGGTGACCACGGTCGTGCGCTCCCTCAGCGATGCGTATGTCGAGGTGCGCGCACCGTGGATGCCCGCCTACGGCGAATACGGCGTGACCGTGAACTCCGGGGAGTTTTCCGGGCTGCCCTCGCGGGCGGCGATGGATGCGATCGCCACGGCACTCGAGGACAAGGGACTCGGCAGGAAGCGCGTGCAATACCGGTTGCGCGATTGGGGCATCTCCCGCCAGCGCTACTGGGGGTGTCCGATCCCGATTGTTCATTGCGCCGCGTGCGGCGTCGTGCCGGTACCGGATGATCAGCTCCCGGTGCGCCTGCCCGAGGACCTCGTTCCCGATGGCAGCGGTAATCCACTCGCCAAGTCGGCCACGTTCTACGAATGCAGATGTCCCCGGTGCCACGGACCGGCACGGCGCGAAACGGACACCATGGACACTTTCGTGGACTCGTCCTGGTACTTCCTGCGCTACGCCTGCCCGGATGCCGCGAGCATGGTGGACGCGCGGGTGGACTACTGGCTGCCGGTCGATCAGTACATCGGCGGCATCGAACACGCGATCCTGCACCTGTTGTACGCGCGCTTCTGGATCAAGGTAATGCGGGATCTCGGGCTGCTGAGCTTCGGCGAGCCCTTCAGCAATCTGCTCACCCAGGGCATGGTGCTGAATCACGTCTACGCGTACCAGGCCGAAGCCGGCCGCAAGCGCTACTTCAACCCGGCCGAAGTCAGCACGCGTCGCGGTGCGGACGGCAGCGAGATAAACGAAGTGGTGACGGCCGACCTCGGCACGCTTCAGGTGACGCACGAGGGACTCGGCAAGATGTCGAAGTCCGAAGGCAACGGCGTCGATCCGGAAGGGCTCGTGCAGCGCTTCGGTGCCGATACGGCGCGGCTGTTCATCATGTTCGCCTCGCCGCCCGAGCAGACCCTCGAATGGTCAGACGAGGGCGTGCAGGGCGCATGGCGCTTCATCCGCCGCTTGTGGAGCGCGGTGTACGAGCACCTTGCCGCCGGCGCACCTGCGCCACTCGAGCCGCACTCGCTCACACCCGAGCAGCGCGAACTGCGGCGCGCGGCGCACCAGGCGCTCGCCAAGGCGACCGACGACATCGGCCGGCGGCGCAATTTCAATACCGCCATCGCCGCGGTCATGGAGCTGCTGAACGCGGTGCAACGCTTCCAGGCGATGACTCCCCAGGGACGCGCGGTGCGCCAGGAGGCGCTGGGCCTAGCGGTGCTGATGCTCTCGCCGATCACACCGCACGTATGCCACGCACTGTGGCTCGCGCTCGGGCACGCCACCGCGCCGATCGATGAGCGCTGGCCGGTACCCGACAGCCAGGCGCTCGCCCAGGAGACGCACGCCATCGTGGTGCAGGTGAACGGCAAGCTGCGCGGCCACATCAGTGTGCCGGTGAGCGCCGATGAGGCCGCAGTGCGCGCGGCGGCGCTTGCCGACAGCAATGTCAGGAAGTTCGTCGCCGACCGGCCGGTGCGGCGCGTCATCATCGTGCCGGGCAAGCTCGTCAACGTAGTCGTATGAGCCATTTGGGGAACCGCCCCAGCTCATCGCATGCCGCGGCGGAGATGATGCGTGCGATGCGCGCCAGGCGCTTTAGCGGCATGCTCGCTGCGGCGTTGCTCGCCGCTTGTGGATTCCATCTGCAGGGACGCACCCCGCTGCCGCCGGTGGTGCGCACTCCCTACGTCGAGGCTCCCGACAGCCAGAGCGATTTCGTGCAGTACCTGCGGCACGCTCTGCTGTCGAACGGCGCACAGCTGACGCCGCAGAAGGAGCGGGCATCGGCCGTGGTGAGCATTCTCCGCGACAGCGTAGCGCGGCGCGTGCTGTCGGTGTCGGCCACCAACCAGCCGAACCAGTACGAGGTAACCTATACCGTTGGATTCTCGGTGAGCGCCGCCGGCAAGGAGCTGTTGCCGCCACAGGAGCTGACCGCCACCCGTACCTACAGCTTCGATGAACGGCTGCTGCTCGCCAAGAATCACGAGGAGGAAATCCTGCGCCAGGACATGGCGCACGATCTCGCCGATATGGTCATGCGACGCCTGGCGAGCCTCTGACATCTCTGCGACCTCACTGCGTAGCGCGTCATGCCAGCGCCCCTGACGGTCCCATCGCCAACTCCTGCAGTGCTGCTGCTGAATGCCATCGATCGCGTGGCGCTCGCGCTGCTGCTCGCCCGCTATGGCCTGACACTCACCCTGGTGGCGGCCGGGGAGACGATACCGGGGTCGTATTGGGGTGACAGCGAGGCGGGTCTCCAGGGGGACCTCCTCTTTGCCCGGCTCGATACTCCGCTGCACTCGGTGTTGCACGAGGCGGGTCATTACGTCTGCATGAGCCCGGAGCGCCGCGCCGGGCTCGATCGCGACGCTGGCGGGGATGACATCGAGGAGTCGGCGGTGTGTTACCTGCAGGTGCTGTTTGCCGATGAGTTGCCGCGGGTCGGCCGCGAGCGGCTGTTCACCGACATGGACGCCTGGGGCTACAGCTTCCGTCTCGGCAGCACCCGCGCCTGGTTCGAGGGAGATGCCGAGGACGCGCGCGCCTGGCTGAGCCAGCACGGCATCATCGACGCGGCCAGTCTGCTGACGGGCGCGCCGCGCTCGGGCTAGCGGCGCCACTGACGACACCAGGGCGCGCGGCCGTGGGCGTCGAGTGGCTCACAAACTCGGCCAAAAGGCACTTCGCTCTGGCGCCAGAGCGCCCCGCCTGGCCGAAAAGCCTCTGGCAGGCAGCGGCCCTGACACGTTAGACTCCGCGCCGGCCTCACGGCCGGCTTCTCGTAACTATGCGCCGATCCTCGCTTGCACTGCTGCTGTCGTTCCTGCTGGTGTTTGTCCAGCACGGCGCAGTGCTGCACGAGCTCGGACATCTGAGCCATAGCGATTCCGTCGCTGCTACGGCGCAGCCTGCCGACCCACATGGCGTGAGCGTTGCCTTCTGCCCGACCTGCGAAGGCTTCGCGCAGATTGCCAACCCCGCCGCCGCCGGCGTTCCCGCGGTTGCAATCCAGCCGAGCGGATACCTTCCGACACCCGATCCCCGCTACGCGGTCATCGCCGCCAACATTCCGACGCCCCGCAGCCGGGGCCCTCCGCAAGCCTGAACTGACCGTTGCGTTCACCGTCGCCCTCGAGCCTTCGCGGGCGGCGTGAGGTTTCAGCCTTTGCGGAGTGTTTCATGGTCAAGCTTTTCTTGCGGGCCGCCCCGCCTGGCATGGCGGGCGCGGTCCTCGCGCTGCTCGCGGGCCTGCTGACCGCGCCATCTGCGCATGCCGCCGATGCGGCAGCGCCGAGCATCGACAGCGCGGCCGCAACGGCCGGCGCCGCCGACGCCGCAACATCCACCGATGGCCGCCTTGCTCCCATCGTCGTCACCGCACAACGCCTCAATGAGGCGCGCCTCGGGATCGAGACGAAGACCGGGGCCTCGACCTACATCATCGATAATCAGGCTATCGAAGCGCAGCCAGGCGGTGGTAACCAGTCACTCAACCAGGTGTTGCTGCAGGCGCCGGATGTGGTGCAGGACTCCTTCGGGCAGCTGCACGTACGTGGCGACCACAACGGCCTGCAGTACCGCCTGAACGGGGTGATCCTGCCCGAAGGCATCAGCGTCTTCAGCCAAAGCCTCAGTCCGCGCCTGGTCTCTTCCGTGAGTCTGCTTACCGGCGCACTGCCCGCGGAGTATGGCCTGCGGACAGCGGGCGTCATCGACATGACGAGCAACAGTGGACTGCTGAACCGTGGCGGGTACGCGTCGATGTACGGCGGCAGCTACGGCACGCTGCAACCCTCGTTCGAGTACGGCGGCAGCAGCGGCAGCTTCAGCTACTACGCCACCGGCGATTACAAGCAGAATGATGTCGGCATCGATTCGCCGGACGGTACTTCCCCGCCGCTGCACGACCACACCAGGCAGGCTCACGCCTTCGGCTACCTCGAGAAGATTCTCGGTGAGAACGATCGACTATCGCTGATCCTCGGGCTCTCCGATGCCAAGTACCAGGTTCCGAACCAGCGTGGCCAGCAGCCGACGCTCGGTCTCGACGTGCAGGGCGTGACCGAGTTTCTCAGTGATGATCTCGATGAGAACCAACGTGAGCTCACCGAGTATGCGATCCTGAGCTGGCAGCGTTCCGCCGGCCCGCTCGACTTCGTGAGCTCGGTTGCCGTCCGCTACACGAGTCTGCACTTCTCACCCGACTGGCTGGGCGACCTGCTCTACAACGGCATCGCGCAGGACGCTTTCAAGGATGACACAGCCGTCAGCTGGCAGACCGATGCGGCGTACAAGCTCTCCTCCAGCCACACGGTGCGCATCGGGTTTTTCCTGCAGCACGACAGCTCCGAGAGCATGACCACCTCGCAGGTCCTGCCGGTCGACGCAGCCGGCATGCAGACCAGCAACATCCCGCTCACCATTCCCGACAACGGCACGCAGGCGCAGCAGATCGAGAGCGTGTACCTGCAGGATGAGTGGCAGGTGTGGGCACCGTTCACGCTCAACTACGGGCTGCGCTTCGATCACTACAGCGCTTACTCCAGCGGCAGCCTGTTGCAGCCACGGGTGAATTTTGTCTGGCAAGTGGGCTCCGGTACCACCATCCACGGCGGCTACTCGCGTTATTTCACCCCGCCTCCCTTCGAGCTCATCGCCGCCACGACCATCACCAAGTTCAATGGCACTACCGCCGCGGCGGCGATTCAGGAGGGCACGCCACCCTTCGGCGAGCGCTCCAATTACTACGACTTGGGCGTGCAGCAGAAACTGCTGAGCAATGCACTCACCCTCGGCGTCGACACCTTCTACCGACAGTCGCAGCACCTGCTCGATGAAGGGCAGTTTGGCGCGCCGATCGTTCTCACCCCATTCAACTATCGCTATGGCCTCATCGGCGGCGTCGAATTCACCGCCAACTACTCGGTCAGCAACTTTTCCGCCTACGGCAACGTCTCCTTTCAGGCAGCCCACGGCAAGCAATGGGAGACGGCGCAATTCAACTTCGACCCGGCGGATTTCGCCTACGTTTACGACCACTACATCCACCTCGACCATGAGGGGCGCGTGGCGGCCTCGGGCGGAGTGTCCTACCTGTGGGAGGGGACGCGTTTCAGTGGCGACTTCATTTTCGGCACCGGCTTGCGCCAGGACCTCGTTCTGCCCGACGGCTCGACCGTGCCGAACGGTGATCACCTACCGAGCTACACGCAGGTAAACGTCGGCCTCAGCCACGATTTCCATCTGTCCGGCTCCAAGGTCCTGAGTGCACGTTTCGATGTGATCAACCTGTTCGACAAGGTCTACCAGATCCGCAGCGGCTCGGGCGTCGGTGTGTTTGCTTCGCAATACGGGCCGCGACGCGGCTTCTACGGCGGGCTGGCCTGGCAGTTCTGAGGGCGCACCTGCCGTTTCCTGGTACGGTCGATGTTCAGCTGCAGCTCGTCGAGTGCGTGTTTCCGCAGCGGTGCTCGCCCGCGCCGCCACCTGCGCTTGCACGCGCACGCGGCGGAGCCTCTAGCCTCATGCCCAGCCAGTTGGCTGCACATGCCGATACGGACCTTGGGAATTACCTTCGCGCTTTGCCGCTGCATTCGGCCCGTACCTCTCGGCGCCGTCGCGGCTCTGCTGCTGCTCGGCGCATCGACCTGCTGCCGCGCTGGTATCGATCACATGCTGTCGTACGACAACAGCGGCATCTGGAAACGCAACTACCAGGAATTTCTCGAGTACGGACTCATTACCGCCGAGGTCGGCGGAGCCGTGTGGGAGGGCGGTGAAACGCGCCTCGGCCGCACGTTCTGGACGTCGATCGACCCATCTACGACGGAATCGCACGCATGAAGCAGCAGGCGCACTGGCAAACCGACGTGCTGGCGGGCTTTGCGCTCGGGGCCGGCAGTGCCTGGCTGATTCACCTCAGTCCCAACTCTCCATTCATCCTCAAGATCATGCCGCATGCCATCTATGTTGGGATCGGCAAGAAATTCTGAGGCTTTGGCGCGGAACCGGCCGGCTGCGAGGGCTTGGCGTCGATTGCCCAACGCCTGCGCGGGTCGATTGCACTCCGACTGACGCGATGGTTGATAATGAGGCCCGGCCTCCGCCGCAGCCGCGGCGGGGGCATTGCGGCCGCAAGGCCAGTGAGGTCAGTTGAAGCTCACGTCCGACTCGCTCGTCACACATCTTGCACAGCGCCTCCTCCCGGCGTACCTGATCTCCGGGGATGAGCCGTTGCTGAGTGGCGAGGCGGCCGATGCCGTGCGGGCGCGCGCCCGCGCCGCCGGTTTCACCGAGCGTGAGGTGCACTTCATCGAGCGCAACAGCGACTGGGACGAGGTGCGTGCCGCGGCCGCTAATCTCTCGCTGTTCGGCGCGCGCCGCCTCCTCGAGATACGTCTCGCCAGCGCCCGCCCCGGGACGGCCGGCAACGCGGCTCTCGTGGCACTCCTCGAGGCGCACGATCCTGATCTCCTGCTGCTGGTGCTCGCTCCACGTCTGGATCGCGACGCACAGGGCGCCGAGTGGGTACGCGCGCTGGACGCTCACGGCGCCTGGCTGCAGGTATGGCCGGTCGATCCGGGGCGGCTCGCCGATTGGCTGCGTGGCCGCTGCCGCAGACTCGGGCTCGAGGCGAGCGATGAAGCGCTCGAGCTGCTCGCCGCCCGCACCGAAGGAAACCTGCTGGCGGCCCACCAGGAGCTGAGCAAGCTGCTGTGGCTCGCGAGCGGCGCCGCGCTCGATGCCGGCACCGTGCTCGCCAGCGTCGGTGACAGCGCGCGCTTCGATGCCTTTCAGCTCGCTGAGTCGGTGCTGGCCGGCGAGAGTGCGCGCGCGCTACGCATGCTCGCGGGTCTGCGCGCGGAGGGCACCGAGGCGACGCTCGCGCTCTGGGCGTTGACGCGCGCCTTGCGCGATCTGTGGGCGGCGTGGTCCGGCGGCGCTGCGCCGCCCACCTGGCAGCGGCGCAGCGCTGCACTCGCCAAGGCCCTGCAGCGCGCGCCGCGGCTATCGTTCGCGACCCTGGCGGCGCGCGCGGTGCGCGCCGATCGCATGATCAAGGGCCGCTTGAGCGGCGATGCGTGGGATGAGATGGCGCTGCTCACCGCGGAGCTCTGCGGCCAATCTCTCGGCGGGCGCAACGAGCCGCTGGCCCGCGCCTCCTAGACAACATGCAGCCGATCGGTCTTTTTGGGGGCACCTTCGATCCGATCCACTGCGGGCATCTGCGCACTGCGTTCGAGCTGTGGCAGGAGCTCGCACTTGCCGAGGTACGTTTCCTGCCCACCGGCAGCCCGCCGCATCGGACGCAGCTGTATGCGAGCGCCGAGTTGCGCTTGAGGATGGTCGCAGCGGCGGTGGCGGATCAGCCGGGCTTCATCGTCGATGACCGCGAGGTTCGCCGCAGCGGCGTGTCG
>Ga0075425_100009130_pt1 | contig 10542 bp, 5 predicted proteins | sample SoiMethybrSBSTD4_FD_75300 | JGI IMG/M metagenome (GOLD analysis project Ga0075425, IMG submission 75300) | Bulk soil microbial communities from a Populus tree surrounding site in Tennessee, USA - Soil MetaG P. TD hybrid SBSTD4 | ecosystem: Environmental > Terrestrial > Soil > Tree plantation...
TGCACGCCGCGGCCGGAGCGCCGCGAGCACCTGACGGAAAGGTGAGGCTCGACGCCCCCACGCCGAGGATGGCCGACGGGAAGCCCGATCTGTCGGGGGTCTGGGAGACCGCCCGCGCTGGAACCGGCCAGCGGATCGTGGGGCCCGACGCGCCGCCTCTCAGCAGAACGAGTTCGTTCTGGAACATCGGCGCGGGCCTCGACGGCGATCTCCCGCTCCGGCCGTGGGCGCTGGAGTTGCGTGCGAGGCGGGCCGCGGACAACAGCAAAGACAATCCCGACGCGCACTGCCTGCCGATCGGCCTCACGCAGCTTCACAACCATCCGCAACCGCGGAAGATCATTCAGACGCCATCACTCATCGTGATTCTGTACGAGTCGAACGGAGGCGTCCGGCAGATCTTCATGGACGGCCGGCCGCTCCCCAACAACGATCCGCAACCGTGGTGGTATGGCTACTCGATCGGCAGATGGGACGGCGACACGCTCGTGGTCGAGACCAACGGTTTCCGGGACGATGGATGGCTCGATGTGAACGGGGCGCCGCTCACCGATGCGGCGAGAATGACGGAACGCATCCGCCGGGTGAATTACGGCAATCTGGAAATCGACGTCACGATCGACGATCCGAAAGCGTACACGAGAGTCTGGACGGCGAGGACGATCCGCCAGCGCCTGATGCCGGACGACGAACTGATCGAGTTCGTGTGCGCGGAAAACGAAAAGTCGAGCCACCACTACAAGTAACAGCTCCTGCGTCCATCGCGGCGCAGCGTCAGAAGTCGAGTTGGATCCCGAACTTCACTAACCGGCCGGCCAGAATTTCTGTCGGCGTGAGCCACGACGGACCGTACCGCGTGTTGATTGACAGGATCGGGCTCGCGTTGAGGGCGTTATACAGATCCAACTGTGCTTCGAGCCGATTCTTCTGGAGCTTGAAGAGGCGGCTGAAGCGTACGTCGAGCTGAGTAATCCGATCCTCGAACCGGCTCTGCGGCGGAATGAGATCGATCGAGACCGTGCCGCGCGCCCCCGATGCCAGATTACGACCAAGCGAGGGTGCAATTTGCGTATTGGTCGCCACGTAGGTCGCGTAGATCGGGATGCCGGGAAGATTCTGGTACGTGATGCCGGTTCGGAATCCGTACGGCAGACCGAACGTCCCCGAGAGTTTCACCTGGGTCAACCACGGCGGCACGACGTTGCAGAATGCCAGCGATCGAGGTTCGGCGACCGTCGAACCCGACGGCCCGACGAATTGGACCTGCGGGCGCATCAGCACGACCTCGCAGCTGTTCGTCTCCGCGCGCCCGATATTCAACCCACCTTGAATAACAACGCCAGCCCTGGGGCGCGCGTTGATGCCGACATCGACGCCATTGTAGATCTCGGTCTGCTTCCCGTAGTTCGACGCCTGCGTGACGACGTTGCGCACCTGGCCGAACTTGGTCGGCGTGACGTCGAACAAGCCGCAGATCTGATTTCCGCCGCCACCTGGCAGACGCTGATCGCCGGGCGCCGTGATGCAGTACGTGTCGTAGTCGGCCGGCGCGAGCGCCCGATTCTCGGTGGCCCAGAAGGCGCCCCACCACGTCCGGAAGTAGCCCACGTTGAGCGCCACATTCGACCGCAGCTGCTGCTGGACGGAGGTCGAAAGCTGCCAGTCGAAATTGCGATGACGATAGCCGGTCAACGTGTCGGATGCGTAGGTCGTCGCGCTCGGATTGGTGTTGCCGAAATTGAGATTGTCGATCCTGCCGCACTCGCCGTTCACGAGCGGACTGGCGAGGTCGCAATCCGGAATGTAGTTGCCGTTCAGATCGGTCCACGTCCGCGTCGTACTGTTGACCGAGGTCTGCACCGGATTATTGTTGCGCGCGGTGGTGAAGATGTCGGCCGCCACGAATCGTCCGAGGTTCACTTTGAGTGCGGTCCTGCCATTGCCGAACACGTCATAGGCAGCGGCCAGCCTCGGCTCGACGTCCTGCCAGCACGGCACGCAATCGACTTCGGCAAAATCACGGGCTGGTACGAACGGACCGGCCGTCAGGTGCTGTTCGGGGACGAACCCGTTGAAGTAGTCGTACCGCAACCCCAGATTGAGCGTCAGCCGCTTCACGGTCCATTGGTCCTGCACGAAGACGCCCACGTTCGCTCGCAAGCGCTCCTTGAACACAATCGGCTCGGCCCACTCCGTCAGCGAGATCGGCGCGCCGTTCAGGAAGGTGTAGTCCACCAGCCCCGGGCCGGTGCCGGCAATCGGGCCGCCGATGTCGTATTCGTGGCGATGCCATCCCTCCTGCATGAACAGGCCGGTCTTGAATGCATGCGATCCGGTCACGTACGTGACCGAAAAGCGCTGATTGGATTGATCGGCAATTCGATGACCGTAGCTGCTGATCTGCGCCGCGTTGTAGCGATAGGCCGTGGATTGCTCGAGAATCGAAATTGCGTTCTCGGCGCCGGGCTGCCGCAGGTTCGGCCAATCGAAGATGAGCGTCGTGTTGCCGGCTTCGATGAGCACCTTGTTGCTCGCGACGAAGTTCCATTTGGCCTGCAGCAGATAATTCGGGTTGTGGTAATACCGAATCTGGCTCGCCTCAGGCGCAAGCTGAGACGTCAGGCTCACGTGACAGAGGCAGGTATCCTGGAGGTCATAGGAGAAGTTGATCTTGTTACGCTTCGAGGCCTGGTACGTGAACCGGAAGCTGTGTGTGCGATTCGTCTCGTCGATGTAGGCCTGACGGCTCGGATCCGGCGTGTAGACCATCGACCCTTGCGTTTTGTTGTAGAAGTTTCCTGCGATCAGGTTGCGATAGCCCCATGTGCGGTGGGCCGTGAAGAGCCACAGCCTGTTTTTGAGCAGTGGTCCCCCAAGCGCCGCATTGGCTTCGTAGATCAGATCGGTCTTGTTGACGACGTTGAGGCCGCGCGCGCGAAGAGCGGGTGTGAGATTGTCGCTCGACAGGGTCTGATTCGTGTAGTTGCCGACAAAGAATCCCGAGAACGTGTTGCCGCCTTCCTTCGGGATCATGTTCACCTGAACGCCGCCCGCCTCGAACTCGGCCGTCTGGCCGCCGAGCTCGACGCTGACTTCCTGCGCGGCCGCCGGGTTGAAATAGAATCCGCGTCCCTGACCTTCCGCGTTGAATCGCATGCCGTCCAGCAGGACACGGGAGTCGTTCGTCTTGCTGCCATGAATCGTGATGTATTGGCTGATCGGGTCTTTGTTCCCGCCGACGTCCTGTTGAGTCGCCGCAATGATCGCTCCCGGCGTGATCGCGGCATAGCCGCCGAGCTCCTTGTTGATCGGAAGGGCAAACAGGATCTCGCGCGTGACGATTTTCTGCTGAACGGCGTTCTGAACGTCGACGACCGGACTTTGTCCCGAGACCGTGACGGTCTCCTCGAGCTGTCCGACGCGCATCTCGGCGCCGATGTTCGCGGTGAAGTTCGACGTCAGCTCGATGCCTTCGCGTTTCACCGTGCTGAAGCCGGTCATCGTAAAGGTGACCGTGTAGACGCCCGGCAGCAGATCGACGATCTTGTACTGGCCCTGATCGTCGGTGACCGACGTCCGGATCTTTTCGATCAGGACCGGACTGCTCGCCTCCACGGTGACGCCGGGCAACACGGCGCCAGACGAATCTTTCACAACGCCGGCGATGGCACCGGTGCCCTGCGCTCGCGCGGATCCTGAACCGATGCACAGGGACATGGCCGCCGCGAGGATCACACTGCAGATCCGGTGTCGTTCCATGGCCGCCTCCTCCCCTGCGGTCCGAGCGCCAGCCGATCAGAAAATCGCGATTGGGTTCAGCGGCGATCCCATCCCCTTTTCGATGCGCAGCGGCGCCGCGCTGAACAGGAATTCCCAGCGGTTCAGCCGTCTCGCCGTGTCGGCCACGCGTTCCAAATCGAGGTTGTCGAAGATCGAGACGCCCAGCGCCACCAGCGCGAGCCGGTGCATCGGCAGGCCAACGGCGGACGGAAAACCGTGCGGCGACACGTCGTTCCACGCGTCGTGGGCGATGAACGCGACGCCACGCTCCTTCATGAAGTACGCAACGTCCGCCTGATATCCGGCGAATCCCTCCGACGTCTTCCAGGGACCGAGCGCCGCGCGCCGCTTCCAGCGCCCGGTATAGAGAAGGATGACATCGCCTGGCGCGACCCTGACGTGCTCGATTTTTTCCAGCGCTTCGAGGTCACGGGCGTGAACCGCCGTTCCCGGCTCGAGCCATCCGCCCGGCGCAGCTTTCCCCGGCAGCCGCGTCGCGTCGAACAGGACGCCGCGGGTAAAGATGCCGTCCTTTTGCGCGTTGATGTCGCCTTTCGGGCAGCCGGAGGCGGCTTTGATGTCTTCCACCGACCGCCCGTTGTACCCCTTGCCCTCGAACATCACGTGACAATCGACCGCGTCGAGATGACTGTGAATCGCGCCGTGGTAGGTGCCCGTGTACTGGTATCGATCCGCCGCGCCGGTCGCGCTCGCATTCAGGACGACCCGGTCCAGGCGCGATCCGGCGTCGGCCGCTTCTTCCTGAATCACATCGTGTGCGAGCGAAATCGTCAGCCCCTCCTTGACGAGCGCGGCCGCCTGCTTCCGCTTCGCGGGCGTGATGAGGTTCGAGGCGCCAAGCTCATCGTCCGGGCCCCAGCGGCCCCAGTTCGACAGCTCCTTCATGGCCCCGCGGAATTCCGCTTCGTTCGTGATCAGCTTCCAGTTGCGGTTGTTCGCGGACTGCGGGAGAAGGCCAATCGGCATCGCCCAGACAAGGAAGCCAAGAAAGCCGGCCGACCAAAGAATGACGGCCAATCCAGTTCGACGTGCCATCGTCTCTCCTATCCGCGTCCGTCGATCGGAGAACGATCGCGTTTTCGATTGCGCCGTGACGCGCGGGCGTAGTGTAGCAAACGAAAGGGGCGTCAGAGGAAGACTAAAGGTACTTCGGGACCTGCAGTCCGGTCCTGTTTCTCGCCCGTCCCGCCGAAAATCCCAGCCACTTCCGCGGCATGGCGGATGCTTCGAGACGGCTCATTCATTAAACAGCTGAAAGCAGATGGAGTGGGGCCCGTGAGAATCATCCGTCGCGCGGCTTCGAAGACTACGGCTTTGATCCTGGCATCAACCGCGCTGTGCACTGCTGTGCTCGATGCGCAGGTGAGGGTCTGGACGAATCATAACGACAACGCCCGCACGGGCGCGAACTTGAGTGAGAAGTTATTGACGCCGGGCACGGTCAACGTCAACAGCTTCGGCAAGCTCTTCTCTCACGTGGTGGACGGCGCAATCTTCGCGCAGCCGCTGTATCTGCCGAACGTGCTGATTCCCGGCAAGGGCGTGCACAACGTGGTGTACGTCGCCACCATGAATGACAGCGTCTACGCGTTCGACGCCGACACCAGCGAGATGGCGAATGCCATGCCGCTGTGGCACGTGAGTTTTACGAATCCGGTCGCCGGCATCACGGCTGTCCCGACCGACAATCCGAAAATCGATGGCACGCTCGGTATTCTGGGAACGCCGGTCATCGACGAGAGCACGGGCACCATGTACCTCGTTGCCCGCACACTGGAAAACGGTCAGTACGTTCAACGCCTTCATGCTTTGGATGTGACGACCGGAAGAGAGAAATCGGGCGAACCGGTCGTCATCGCGGCGTCGGTTGCCGGGAGAGGGTACGACGGCGCGATCGGGCAAGTCACCTTCAACGCCAAGATGGCGAACCAAAGTTCGGGATTGGCCCTCGCCAACAATTCGGTGTACGTCACCTGGGCCAGCCGCGGAGACTATGACCCGTGGCACGGCTGGGTCATGGCCTTTGACGCTCGGACTCTCCAGCTGACGGGAACCTTCAACACGACACCCGACGGCGCGCAAGGAGGAATCTGGCAGTCGGGACAACCGCCGGCAATCGATGCCGCAGGGAATCTATTCGTCGCGGTCGGTAACGGCGATTGGGACGGCGTGCGCAATTTCGCTCAGTCAGTGCTCAAACTCAGCCCGTCACTGTCCCTGTTGGATTGGTTCACGCCCGACAACTACGCGCAGTTGACGCTCGGCGATCTCGATCTCGGCATCTGTGGCGTCCTGCTGATTCCAAACAGCAACGTCTCCGTGAATGGAAGTAAAACCGGCGACTTCTACGTGCTGCAGCAAAACTCTCTCGGGCATGAGCAAGTCGGGAATGGACAGATTCCACAGCTCCTGCGAGTCGCACCCGGCCACATTCACGGCGCCCCTGTGTACTGGAACAGTCCGAATCGAGGACCGCTGATCTATGTGTGGGGGGAAGAGGACGCACTGAAAGCATTCCATTTCAACGGCACGACTGTCGATCCCACCCCCGCGATGCGAAGCACGATCGTCGCGTCGCCCGGCATGCCTGGCGGGATCCTGTCGCTGTCCGCCGATGGCAGCACTGCGGGCACCGGCATTCTGTGGGCATCCTTACCGTTGACGGGCGATGCGCTGAACAATCTCGTTCCCGGCGTCCTGCGCGCATTCGATGCGTCGGACCTGACGCGCGAGCTGTGGCACAGCGCTGAAGCGCCGTCACGCGACGACCCGGGATACTTCGCCAAGTTTGCCCCGCCGACCGTCGCAAACGGCAAGGTATATCTGGCCAGCTACTCGAACCAGCTCACTGTGTACGGTCTGTTCAGCACTTCACCAGATTTCCGCTTGAGCGTGTCCAACAACACGAATTGGATCACCTCCAACAGCAGCGCTCGGTTTTCTGTCAGCGTCGACTACATGAACGGCCTGGCTGGAACGACCACATTCTCGGTGAGCGGTCTTCCCGCCGGAATCAACGGCAGCTTCACTCCTGCCAGCACGTCGGCGCCTGCGACCACCACGTTGACGATCGTCGCCGGTGCAGATCCTCCGGCTGGAAGATACGACGTGACGGTGACGGCGGAAAATGGCGCTCTTGCCCACTCGAAGACGGTGACGCTGGTGGTGACGCCGCCTGGCTTGATCGGACCGCATGTGGATCAGATGGTCATCGCCGACGGAGCGGGGACGGTCACGACGGCATCCTTCAGCACGTCTTCGGCCGATGCACTGCTGCTGGCTCTCGCCGCCTCTGATGGACCAGTCACGGGCGGTCAGCAGCTTTCAATCACCGGCGCCGGACTGACGTGGACGCTGGTGAACCGGGCCAACGCGGAGAACGGCACGGCGGAGATCTGGAAGGCGACCGCGGCAGCCACACTCACCAATGTGTCCGTGACGTCGACACAGCTCAGCGGAGGCCAGTTCCATCAGTCGCTGGTCGTGATGGCGTTCGCGGGTTCCACCGGCACGGGAGCGACGGCTGTGGCGAGCGGACCGAACGGGCCGCCGACGGTGTCGCTCAACACGACGCGACGCGGTTCATTGGTTTACGGCGTCGGCAACGATTGGGACGCGACAAAAGCGCGAATGCCCGGCGCGAACCAGGCGATCGTTCACCAGTGGCTCGACACCGCGCGCGGCAACACGTATTGGATGCAGGGGTTCGTAGGCCCTGTCGCCGAAGCTCCAGCGTCGATCGTGCTCAATGACCTGGTTCCGACCGCAGACCGATGGAATTTCGCCAGCGTCGAAGTGTTGCCGCCCGGTGAGCCGGCACCCGCGGATACGACACCGCCCAACGTCATGATGACTTCGCCTGCGAACGGGGCGACGGTGTCTGGGACCGCTGTCGCGGTTTCGGCGTCGGCGTCGGACAACGTTGTTGTCGCAGGAGTCCAGTTCAAGCTGGACGGAGCGAATCTTGGCGCCGAGGTAACGGCGAGCCCGTTCACGGTCGCCTGGAATACAACGCTGACTGCGAACGGCACTCAGACGTTGACGGCCATCGCCCGCGATGGCGCGGGCAACCTGGCGACGTCCGCCGCTGTTGACGTGGTGGTGAGCAATTCGGCGGTGCCCACGCCGACGTTCGATGCAATGGCCTTTGCGGATCAAGGCGTCGCGACAACGACGCTCACAACTGGTTCCTTCTCGACGACGACCGCAAACCAGCTGCTGATCGCGTTTCTTGCCGCTGACGATCTGATGGCCGGAAATGCGGTCACGGCCATGAGCGGAGCGGGACTGACGTGGGAGCTCGTCGTCCGAACGAACGTGCAGCGCGGCGTGTCTGAAATCTGGAGAACGTTTGCCGCGGCGCCGCTGTCCAACGTCTCGGTGACGGCGACGCTGGCGCAGGCGTCGGCCGCATCGCTCGCCGTGGTCAGCATCGCTGGCGTGGACACCTCGGGAACGATGGGATCGGGAGCGATCGGAGCCGTCTCATCGGCGAACGCGGCCTCCGGCGCGCCGGCGGCGACGCTGACGACAACGCGCGCGAATTCCTGGGTCATCGGTGTGGGCAACGACTGGGATCGCGGCATCGCGCGGACGATGGGTGCACATCAGACGATAGTGCACGAATATCTGGCCCCGGTGGGCGATACGTTCTGGGTGCAGCGCACCGCAGGCCCGATACCGGCGGCTGGCACCACGGTCACGATTGACGACGTCGCGCCAACCGGCGACCGGTACAACCTCTCCATCTGCGAGATTCTGGTGAAGCCGTAGCGCGTCTCGCCTTTTGATCCTCCCGAACGGTCGTGGTATGTACTGCGCGCCACAACCCGGTCCGTGAAGGAAGGATCATCATGAAGAAGGCGATCGCCGTGATCGCTCTGGCCGGCATCATGGGAGGCGCCGGCACGCCTGCGGCGCATTCCGCAGCGGACGATCAGGGTTCACCCACACCACCGCTGCTCGCGGAACAGGCCTTCAAGAACATTCAGGCGCTCAAAGGCATCTCCGCGGCCGACTTCATGGGCACGATGGGCATCATGACCGCCGCGCTCGGCTTTGATTGCTCGGAGTGTCACATCGCCGCCGGCACCGACAAAGTCGACTGGGCCGCCGACACGCCGCGAAAACTGATCGCGCGCCGGATGGTCAACATGGTGACCGCGATCAACAAGGACAATTTCAGCGGTCGACAGCTGGTCACGTGCTGGACGTGCCATCGCGGGCGCGACAAGCCGGTCGTCACTCCAACTCTCGAGGCGGTCTACGGCATGCCGACGCTCGAACCGGACGACCTCGTGATGGCATCGGTTGCCGGCTTGCCGAAGCCGGAAGCGATCATCGACCGGTACCTTCAAGCGCTCGGCGGGGAGCGGCAACTCGCGAACATCACCAGCTTCACGGCCACCGGCACGAGCATCGGGTTTGGTGGTTTCGGCGGCGGCGGCGCTGTGCAGATTTACGCGAACGCTCCCGATCAGCGCAGCACGATCATCGAATTCAAGGACGCGCCGGGCCGCGACGCGAGCATCAGAAGCTACGACGGCAAGACCGCGTGGATGAAAACTCCGCTGACGGTGTTAGGGGAATATCAGCTCAGCGGAAGCGAACTGGACGGCGCCAGGCTCGATGCCCAGATGGCGTTCCCATTCCAGATCAAGCGCGTCCTGACCAACCTGCGAACGCTTCAGCCGGCCACGATCGACGACCGCGACGTCGACGTGGTGCAAGGCAACGGACCCGGACGTCTGTTTGCGACGCTGTCCTTCGACAACCAGACGGGACTGCTCACGCGCATGGTCCGGTACGGCAGTTCCCCGATCGGCCGGCTTCCGACCCAGATTGACTACGCGGACTACCGTGTCGTCAACGGAGTCAAGTTGCCGTTCAGGTTCACGTTCGCATGGCTGGACGGACGCGATGCGTTTCAGTTGGAGGATGTGCGGATCAACGTCCCGATTGACGCGGCGAAGTTCGGCCGGCCCACCTCGCTCGAGAGCAAGCGATAGCGCTGCCGGCGTCACGTCATTTCTTGTCCTTGGCTTCTTTATCGTACGGCGCGCCGGTACCCGAGGAGCCGAGGAACAGCTTGCGGCCGTCTGGATAGGTGATGTCTCGCCCGTTCGCGCGGTTGCTGCCGTCCTTGGCCTGATAGCCGGTGACGATCACCGGTGTGCCGATCTTGAGCGTATCTCTCGAAACACCGCGCCGCATCAACGTGTTCGGCGTTCCCCCTTCGATCATCCAGACTTCGGTCGTGCCGTCCTTTTTCTTCACGTCAATGTGGATCCAGGCGTGCGGGTTGACCCACTCCGTCTTGCTGATCTTGCCTTCGAGCTTCAGCGGCTTGTCGGCGTCGAATTCTGATGAAAAGGCGTGATGGGCACGGAGCGGCGCGGCTGCAAGGGCGAGCGTGATGCCTGCGACGCCAATCAGAATGTGTGCGCGCATCGTGGTGACTCCTTCGTGCCGGAGATTGATATCAGCTTGTTCGCCGTGAGCGCAACAGGCGTATCTTAACGCCGTCCGAGGCCGCGTGCTACCCTACGCGCGCACGCCAAGGTCAGGAGGCTGCGATGCGCAACGTGTTGAATGCGTCCATTGGCCTGTTCCTGGTCGTCGCGTTTCCCGCCGCGCAAGGCGGCGCGCCGCGGAGTACGGCGGCCGCGAACGCGTCCGACCGATCCGCACTGAAGGATCGGGTCGTCGGCACCTGGAAACTGGTCAGCGTCGAACAACGAA
>Ga0075425_100009131_pt1 | contig 10542 bp, 14 predicted proteins | sample SoiMethybrSBSTD4_FD_75300 | JGI IMG/M metagenome (GOLD analysis project Ga0075425, IMG submission 75300) | Bulk soil microbial communities from a Populus tree surrounding site in Tennessee, USA - Soil MetaG P. TD hybrid SBSTD4 | ecosystem: Environmental > Terrestrial > Soil > Tree plantation...
GGCACCCTGCGCAGTTTTCTGGAGGAGACAGCACTGGTGGCGATTTTATTCGGCGGAACTGTTGCGACTGCCGGCTACTGGGTGGGGCAGGGTATTGGCCGCATGATCGGGGTCTGGCCAATCATGAAGTTCATGAGGAACGTCTAAGCGATGTCGACCGGCGAGGCGCTAGGCTCCCCGGCATGAGCGCGAGGCGCCCGCTGGTCCTACTGCTCCTCGTCTGGTTCTTCAGCTTGACCCCGCTCGCCTATGCGAGCCCTCCTGACCCCACGTGGGTTGACGGTTTCTTCGACGACGCCGACGGCGATGACATCGTCACCGCCATCTCCTGGACGGCGTGGACGGTCGACCTCGATCCCCTCGCCGTCGCCACGCGATTATTCGCATCGGTCTCCCTCGTCCGGGTCGGCGAGCCGGGGCTCGCCTCGATCGCCCTACGGCCCGTCTTCCTGGGCCGGGCGCCGCCGGTAGCCTAAGTCCCCACTCTCGTTCGTTGGCCAAGAGCCTCGGTCTGTCGAGGCTCTCCGACAAGCGTCGATCGCAACTCGGACGCCCGCACCGGGACCCGTGTCCTCACACGTGTCCTCTCGGGCCCGAGGAGGACTACCTTATGACGCGACCAAGGTTGACATCTCGCTCTCGCAGCGAGCGTTGGCCCACCCGCGCGCTCGATACAGGCAGAGGCTGAGCATGTGCGCCAAGATGAGCCGCCGATTGCTCTCGGGCACCATGCTTAGCCTCGGGCTGACGGCACTGCATGCTTCAGCCGCGCGCGGCGATCATAGCGTTTTGGAAGGCGAGACTAGCCTGGCCGGCGGCAGCGTGCTCCTAGCGCTTATCATTTCCGCTCTTACGGGTCTCGTATGCTTCGCGCTGATGGTGGGAGACCCGAGAAAAGGCGAATCAGGCCGTGGGCCTGACGCTCACGAATGAAATTAATGAAGACGGGAACGGCAATGTGTAGCGCCTTCATGCTCGGCCTGATTTTCACCCTCGGCGAAGGAGTGGCGTCTGCACATGGCGAGCGTGCTCAGGAAGGATTCCTGAGGATGGAGACCGTAGCGTGGCACGACGTGCGGTTTTCGTCGAACGAGGTGAAGCAGGGCGAGCGGTTGGTCATCACCGGTAAGGTTAAGGTGCTGGAGGTTTGGCCGGCGACGCTGGCGAGTCCTGAGTTGGGGTACCTCAACGCTTCCGCCAGCGGACCTCACCTCGTCATGAAGGAACGGAGCATCAATGGTCAGCCTGCACCTGCCTCGTTCTCCCTGGAGAAGGGCGGCCTGTATGACTTCAAGATGGTCCTTGAAGGTCGGACGCCGGGTTATTGGCATGTGCATCCGACGTTGTTCGTGTTGCACACGGGCGGCCTGCTCGGGCCCGGCCAGTGGATCACGGTCACGGCGGCACCATCGGGCTATCAGAACAAGGTGACGCTGCTCGATGGCAAGACCATTGACCTCGATGCATATGCGACCGGATGGGTCTTCTGGTTCTCGTTCGCCGGCTTCATTCCGGGCGTCTGGTGGATCCTGTGGTGGACGGTCAGGCACCGGACTGTCACCTCCCTAGCCGTGACGAGCCAGCTGCCCCTCAACGACTCGGGCGAGGACATTGGCCTGATCACCAAGGCAGACCACAAGACCTCGAACCTTATTGCGGCGCTCACTGTGTTTCTGCTCGTCGCCGGCTGGCTCTATATGGATCGGACCTGGCCTATCCGAATACCGCAGCAGGTCCTGCGCTTTACACCCACCCGACTCGAAGAGCCTGTCCAGCTTGTTCAAGCGACGGGCGCCCGGGCGACTTATGATCCTCGCTCGGACATGGTGGTCCTGACGACTCAGATCAGCAACACAAGCAATCAAAAGATGAAGTTGGTGGGGTTCACTACAGCGAACTTGACGTTCAGCCAAAGCAACGGGCTTTCGGCCGAGCCGGCGGCGGTGGAGCCTAGACAAACCGTGCTGCTCAAGGTGACCATTCAGAACAAGGCATGGTCGGAAGAGCGCTTGATCCCGCTAGACAAACCTCAGATGGGCATCGCCGGGCGCCTCGCCTTCGACTCTAACGGCCAGCGGACTTGGGTTACGACCGAGGCGCCCGTGACGCCTACCACCTTTAAGTGAGCACACCCGCTTGTTCGCGATGGGCCTCAGCGCACAGCGAGTTCTGGACTAGGGAGGTCGAGTGCTTCCACCACGCGTGTATAGGGAATCTTGGCACGATCGTTCAATTCACGAACGTTGTTGTCGGTCGGCGCCTCGAACAGACACATGCACCGTGCTTCACCCGGCACGAATGTGCTACGAAGGTAACGTACGTTCTTGCCTTGTTCCGTCATCTCCTTGCTTGTCTGGATCGCCGTCTTCTGGGCTGCCGCCAGCTGATCCATCGTGATGCCCTTTAGCTCACGCTCCACCATATATATAGGCATGACGGTCCTCCTCTGGGGTTTGCAACAGTTACCATGCCCTAATCGAACCGAAAGCGGCCCGTGCTGGGACACCTTCGCGCGACAGTGTCTCACATAACAGGAGGCCCGACGTGACACATCGGCGGCCGTTGGGCCCGAACCAAAGAAGAACTGACGCGGCGCGCCAGAAATCCGACGTACGCGAACCTGATCAGGCCGAAGAGGCGCTGGCTCGGGAAATCTTGAACAACAGCGCGAATCTGATCTCTCTCAAGGACGCCGAGGGCCGGTACCTCCTCGTCAACCGGCAGTTCGAGAAGACGCTCCACGTGCGACAGGAGCAGATCAAAGGCAAAAAGGATGATGAAATATTCCCACCCGAACTGGCCGCCGCCTTTCGAGCTAACGACCTTCAGGTGCTCGACGCGGGTGTACCGATGGAATTCGAAGAGGCGACGCTTCAGGACGACGGTCCACATACGTGCCTCGTGCAAAAATTCCCACTCGTCAATGTGGAAGGAAAGGTGTACGCGACGGGCGGCATTGGCACGGACATCACCGAACGCAAGCGGGCGGAGCAGGCGCTCCGTGCGAGCGAGGAGCACTATCGCCTCCTCTGCGAGGGCGCGGCCGATGTCGTCATCAGCATCAACGAGGGCGGGCAGCTGGTATTCGTCAACCCCGCAACAGACAGCGCACGGCAGGCACTCGTGCGTGCCGACGTCAGTGTAGCGTTTGCCACGAAAGACAGTTTGCAAGCCATTCTTCAAGCGTGCGCAGAGTCGGTGGTGCGACATTTCGAGACGGCTCTCGCACGTATCTGGACACCGGGCAAGGATCACGATGTGCTGGAGCTCCAAGCGAGCGCAGGATTGTACACCGTTCTCGGCGGCATTCATAGTCGTGGGCCAGTAGGATTCGTCAACATCGGCCTGATCGCCAAAGAACGGAAGCGGCTTGTGATCGACGATGTCATGAACGATCCCCGAATCCCCGACAAGGCCTGGGCGAGGAACGAGGGCGTGACGGCCTTTGCGGGCCATCCGTTGCTCGTCAGAGACAGCCTCGTGGGTGTCATGACCATCTTCTCGAGGAGTTCGCTCACGACGAAAACGCTGGACGCGCTCGCTTTGGTCGCAGATGCCATTGCCCAAGGGATCGCACAGAAGCGAGCAGAGGAGGCATGGCAGTCGAGGCAAGCGGAGCTTGCGCGGGTAGCGCGCCTCACGACAATGGCGGCGTTATCCGCCTCCATTGCCCACGAGGTGACCCAGCCTCTGGCAGCGATCGTCACCAACGGCGATGCATGCCTGCGCCTCCTGGCGAGCGACCGGCCGAATGTCAGTGAGACCCGGAACGCGGTGGCCAGCATTATCCGCGATGCAAGGCGTGCGGCTGACGTCGTTGCCCGCGTGCGCGCGCTTCTGAAGAAATCCGACGTCGCCCGAATGCCGCTCGATCTCGGACAGCTGATTCGAGACGTGCTTGCCCTGGTCCCGCGGGAGGTGGCGAGGCATCGGATCGTGCTACAGACCTCGCTGGCAAACGATCTGCCGCCGGTTCTCGGCGATCGGATCCAGCTTCAGCAGGTCGTGCTGAATCTGCTGACCAACGCGATCGAGGCGATGCGCGACGTCGTAGACCGGAGACGTGAGCTGGTGATCAGCGCTCGCCGACACGATGTGGACCCAGAGGCCGGTGTGCTAGTTGCCGTACAGGACGCAGGGGTTGGTTTCGAGCGGGCGAGTCTCGATCAGCTCTTCGAGGTCTTGTACACGACGAAACCCGACGGACTAGGCATGGGACTGTCGATAAGCCGATCAATCATCCTGTCCCATGGAGGGCGCCTGTGGGCCACGCCGAACGCCGATTACGGAGCAACGTTTCAGTTCGTCCTGCCCGCGTCGAGAAGTCAGACGCCGTGAGCGCCGATGATTCGATCGTCTTTATCATCGATGATGATCAGTCGATGCGTGACGCCCTCACGAGGCTTCTCGGCACAGTGGGTCTAAGAGCGCAGGCGTTCGAGACGCCTCAGGAATTCCTGAACACCAAGCGCCCCGACACACCGAGTTGCCTTGTCCTCGACGTGCGACTACCGGGTTTGAGCGGCCTGGATCTTCAACGTGAGCTTGCCGATCTCGATCCGCCGATTCAGATCGTGTTCATCACTGCTCATGGTGACATTCCGATGACGGTGCAGGCCCTGAAGGCTGGAGCCGTGGACTTTCTCACGAAACCGTTTCGCGACCAGCAGCTCCTCGACGCCGTACAGCACGCGATTGATCGTGACCGCACTGCACGACATCAACGAGCACGGTTGGTAGAGCTGCGGCGGCGGTACGAATCGCTTACGCAGCGCGAGCGTGAGGTAATAACACTGGTGGTGACGGGTTTGCTGAACAAACAGATCGCCGCGCAGCTCCGCACCAGCGAGGCAACGGTGAAGGCTCACCGGGCACAGCTCATGCGTAAGATGGAAGCGCAGTCCGTCGCGCAGTTAGTGACGATCGCCGAAAGGCTCGGCTTGCTTCCCCTTCGGGGCTAGTCTCCCCCTACCAACGTCTAATCTCGCTTGACGAAGGTCGATCTAGCCGGCCCACGGCCAGCCCGGGTATGGTGTCGTAGCCGTATGACTCAGATGATCATGCCTCATCGCGGGACTTGGAACCGAACATTGGTCAATGCCGGGTCGCTAAAGGCGACTGAAGTCGCGCCGGAGTGGAGGGTAGAAGTATGAAGGAATCTTGCAAATCAACGACCGCCATTCCATTCGAAGAGTCAATACCGGAATCCGGGGCTTCCCTACAGTCGATCCTCTGCACGGAGGAGTTGCAGCGCCGCCCATCTCGTCCTCCTGATCATGAAAAGGAAAATCGCGCGCTCGTGGCGCTGGTGAGCGCGTTAGCCGATTCGCCGGGCACGATCCTTCGGACGCTAGCCGAAACGATCCTGGATATTACCGAGTGTGACTCCGCTGGCCTTAGTCTGCTCACCAGTGATGGCAAAAGACCGGACGCTTACGGCGAACGGTTCTATTGGCCAGCTATCGCGGGCATTTGGAATCCGCACGTCGGAGGTGGCACGCCGCGCAATTTCGGCCCTTGCGGAGACGTGCTTGATCAAAATCGGACGCTGTTGTTCCGACATTTCGAGCGGCGCTATCCTTATTTGCTGCCAGTGATTCCGGCAGCCGAAGAATGCCTGCTGGTTCCGTTTTACGTCGCCGGCAAAGCAGTCGGAACGATCTGGGGGATCATGCATGGTGATCGTCGCAAGTTCGACGCAGAAGATGAGCGAGTCATGGGCTCACTGGGGAAAGTTGCCGCCTCCGCGTATCAAGCCCTCGTACACATAGACAACCTGAAAGTCCAAGTGGGAGAGCGCGAAAAGGCGGAAGCGGAAGTCCGTGAACTCGCGAGGGGGTTGGAAGCGAAGGTCCGGCGTCTGGTCGAGGCCAATGTTGTCGGGATCGTTATGTGGAACCTCGACGGCGCGATCACGGCTGCCAATGAAGCGTTTCTCCACATGGTGCAATACGGCCGTGAGGACGTCGCCTCCGGTCGCGTGCGCTGGACCGACCTGACGCCGGCAGAATGGCGTGGCCGCGACGAACGAGCGATAGCTGAATTAGAAGCGTCCGGAATCTTCCAGCCGTTCGAGAAGGAGTACTTCCGGAAAGATGGCAGCCGAGTGCCCGTACTGCTCGGCGGCGCACTCTTTGAAAGCGGGGGGAAGGAAGGTGTAGCTTTCGTGCTCGATTTGGCTGAGCAAAAGCGCGCTCAGGAAGGCCTTCGCGCGAGCGAACGTAGCCTGCTGCAGACACAGGCAGAACTCGCACACGTCAATCGCGTAACGACCATGGGGCAATTCACAGCCTCGATGTCCCATGAGGTCATGCAGCCCATCGCTGCGGCAATCACTAACGCCCGGACGGCTTTGCGCCTGCTGCGCTCCCAGCCGTCAGATGAGGAGGCGGTCCGGCGGGCGCTTGGTCGTATCGTCGACGACGGCAATCGAGCTGCCGACGTCGTCGAGCGGATCCGCGCCCTCTTCAAGAAGGCGCCCCCACGGAAGGATGACCTGAAGATCAACGAAGCAGTCCTTGAGGTCATTGCGTTGACCCAGGACGAAGTGGTAAGGCATGGCGTCTCGGTGGAGGCGCAGCTCTCAGAGGGCCTGCCGCTTATTCAGGGAGATCGAGTCCAACTGAAACAAGTGATCATTAACTTGATCATCAACGCCGTAGAAGCGATGAGCGGCGTCGCCAAGGGGTCGCGAACGGTACTTATCAGCACCGGCCAAGAGGCATCGGCCGGCGTACTCGTCAGCGTACAGGATTCCGGGTCGGGACTAGACGTAGAGCACCTTGACCGCCTGTTCGATGCCTTCTACACCACCAAGCCTAGCGGCATGGGCATGGGGCTTTCGATCTGCCGTTCGATCATCGAAGCTCACGGGGGACGTATATGGGCTTCGCGCAATGTCGGCCCGGGTGCCACTTTCCAGTTCACTCTGCCCGTGGTGAACCCACCTGACGCATGACGCGTGGCACGCCGACACCGAGCACAGCTGATGCATAAGATGCCGGTGCAGCCCATCGCCCAGTTGCTGAGAATCGCAGATCGGCTGGCTGTTCATCTCTCGGACGCCTCATACCAAGGTCGATCTAAACTAAGGAACGTCGCTCTTGCCACCTCCCGCGTGGACATCTATGGTGCAGCGATGGACCAGGTGCTGTGCAACGAGGGTCCCGGCGATCCGATCGGCAAGCGTGACGCTCGCATCATCGCCGTCGTCGACGACGATAAGGGCTTCCGCGACGCGCTCCAGTTCTTTCTAAGGACGTTCGAGTTCCACGTCGAGGCGTTCGCATCGGGGGACGACTTTCTGCGATCGAGCCGACTGGACGCGATCGGGTGCGTGGTTCTTGACCTTGCGATGCCAGGAATGAGCGGTCTCGAGGTGCAGCAGCAATTGGCGGGGCGGGGTTTCCGAATACCGATTGTATTCGTTACGGCCCACCGAAATGAGGACCTGGGACAACGCGCGTCTGAGGCAGGGGCGCTTGCCGTCCTCCGAAAACCGGTGGACGACGAGGAGCTCGTTCACTTGGTGCGTGAGGCGCTGAGAGGACAGCGAGCGCGTGGTTGCTTCGATGCGACGCCGCCCGCTTCCTAACACAAGGAGTGTCGTCATGCCGCTACTTCGATTCGACCCGATCGAGGGCCGCACCGAGGCCGAGCTGAAGACCCTCCTCGATGCGGCACACGGTGCCATGCTTACCGCCTTCAAGATGCCGGAGCGCGACCGCTTTCAGATCGTGCACGAGCACAAACGCTCGCAGATGATCATCGAGGACAGGGGACTCGGCATCGAGCGCAGCGACAAGGTTGTGGTCGTGGAAGTCACCTCGCGTCATCAACACGAGAGGAGCGAGCGCCGGGCGAAGGTGATCTAGCCGGCGCCATGGCTGACGAAGTATCACGCCCTGCATCAAGCCGTCATTGAGGAATTATGAGGAACTATGGTCAGACCGCATCGCGCGACGCGTGAGGAGAGTTCGCGGCGTGAGGTTCCAGTCATTGCGATCGTCGACGATGATCAGTCCTTCCGGGAAGCTCTCGAAAGATTCCTCGGAACGTTTGCATTTCGTGTTCGCAGCTTTGCATCCGGGGGGGAGCTTCTCCAGTCTAGTGAACTACGTTTCGTCTCGTGCCTGCTTCTGGATCTTGTGATGCCAGGAATGAACGGTCTCGAGGTGACACAGGAGTTGGGGGCACGTGGTCTACGAATCCCGACTGTGTTCGTCACGGCACACGCCGATGACGAGGTGAAGCAACATCTCGTGGCGGCCGGGGCGATCGCGATCCTCGCGAAACCTGTGGACCATCAGATGCTACTCCGTTTGGTGCAAACGGTGGTGGGCGAGCAGTGACACAAGTTACGCCGCACAACAGACTTGGTCTGAACTCCCTCATCTCGACAGCCGAGCTCGGGCGGCGACCATCGCGCACGCCGGACTTGGGAAAGACACCCCTCGATGTGGGGCGGCTCACTCAGGAAGTGATCAGCCGCTCCATTGTCGAGGCGTATAGCAGGCGATTGTGGGGTATGCCGAACGATCCGCAGGGGGCGACCTTTCAATTCATCCTGCCTGGCTGTGATGGCCCGTCCCCATGAGCGCCGAGAAGCCCGTCGTGTTCATCGTTGACGACGATCGCTCGATGTGCGAGGCACTCGAGCGACTTCTCGGGACGGTGGGACTCAAGGCCCACACGTTCGGGTCAGCGGACGAATTCATGAGCACGAAGCGACCGGACGTCCCGAGCTGCCTCGTCCTCGATGTGCGACTGCCCGGGCTCAGCGGCCTTGACCTTCAGCGCCGGCTTGTCGACATGGACCCACCCATGCCCATCGTAATCATCACCGCGTATGCCGACATCCCTATGACGGTGCAGGCCGTGAAGGCCGGGGCGGTGGAGCTTCTCACGAAGCCGTTTCGTGACCAGGAGTTGCTCGACGCCGTTCAGCAGGCGATTGATCGGGACCGCACGCTGCGGCTCGAACGCGCAGAGCTGACCGAGCTGCGACAGACGTATGGATCGCTGACGCAACGTGAACGCGAGGTGATGACGCTGGTCGTGACGGGCCTGCTCAACAAGCAGATCGCCGCGAGGCTCGGCACCAGCGAGGCGACCGTGAAGGCGCACCGGGCACAGCTCATGCAGAAAATGCGAATGGAGTCTCTAGCACAGCTAGTAAGAGTGGCGGGACGACTCGGTCTTCTTCCCCCTCCGCAGTAGGCGATCGCTACCGAGATCTATCTCGTTCCCCCTCCGCGCTAGCCCACCGCTACTAACATCTATCTAGAGTAACGAAGGTCGGTCTAGCCGCCTCCCGTCAGGCCCCGTAGGCTCTAGGCAGATGGATCGATAGAAAGGAGGCGCGGTATGGAGTTGCGTCATTTGAGGTACCTCGTATCTGTCGCTGGAGAGTTGCATTGTGATCGCTCCGCCGAGCGCCTCCACGTCGCACAGCCTCCGCTCAGGCAAGAGAGGATGCGGCTGGAGGAAGAGGTAGAGGTCCGGCTGTTCGATCGCAGCAAACGGGGGGTACGATTGACGGGCGCGGTGCTCGCCGCCCGGCGGACGATGGGAGGCGAGTGTGATCGTCTCTCCGTTGCGGGCGCTCCCCTTCAGCAAACTCCATCGCCAGATCCAGCCGGCTCGAGTAGTGCGCGACCCGCTGAGGCGGGACCGTCGGCCGTTCCGCGGCTACTGTGCCCGCGCGGCCGTCCGCGGCCTAGTGGACGACGCGCGTCGAACGTCGGTGAGACGGGCAGAGTAATGGCGGGCCGCGCGGTGGTGGTCCACAGAGTCGACTCAGCAAAACGATGGCGCGCGCTCGTCAGTGTCGACGTGACGCGCAGGAGGTGAGCACGTTGAACACATCGAATGCCGATCGAGACTTTGCCGGCGCGCCGCGCCCCACGCGCCGGGCGGTTCTGCAAGGTGCACTGGCGGCCACCATCGTGGGCGGCGCCGCTGGCGGGGCCCGAGCCCAGGCCAAAGCCAAGCAAAGCTTGGTGCAGTACCAGGCGAAGCCCAAAGGGGATCAGGAGTGTGACAGGTGCCTGCTCTGGGCTCCCCCGGATTCGTGCAAGGTCGTCGAGGGCAAGATTGATGCGAAAGGGTGGTGCGCGCTGTACGCGCCAAAGCCGAAGTGACGTCGGGGCCGACCGCTATCGCTGAGCCGTCTCTGACAATCGGCCGTCGACGACGAGGTGCTCGTGCCGGCGCGGTCGACGTCATCGGCCTCCTGGCGCTCGGAGGGTTGTTCACCGCCCCATCACGGGAAATGTGGGCCGGTCAGGCTGCCGTCACGGCCATTCTTGTCGCGACGCTGTATCTGCCAGGCGATGCAGGCGGGCTCAACCGACTGGTCGAGGGGCTGATCGGGGGCGTGACCGCGCTCCTGGTCGTCGGGGTGTTCCCGCGAAGCGCGGGTCCGGGCCCGCCGTCGTGGTGACGGGAACCGGAACTCGCCGCGCCCCGTCGAAAGGCCACAATGGAGGGCGCCATCATGAACTGGCTCATCAGCGCCTTGACGAAGCTCGGTCTGCTCAA
>Ga0075425_100009132_pt1 | contig 10542 bp, 10 predicted proteins | sample SoiMethybrSBSTD4_FD_75300 | JGI IMG/M metagenome (GOLD analysis project Ga0075425, IMG submission 75300) | Bulk soil microbial communities from a Populus tree surrounding site in Tennessee, USA - Soil MetaG P. TD hybrid SBSTD4 | ecosystem: Environmental > Terrestrial > Soil > Tree plantation...
GCAGCGCGCGCGCGTCGACCCGCAGTACCTGTTCAAGAGCCGCGAGGATCTGATCGCGTACTCGCAGGCGGCGCTCGCGCGCGCGAAGACGAAGATGCGCGACTGGTTCGATCTCCTGCCGAAGGCGGACGTCGTCATCCAGCCGTATCCGAAGTTCCGAGAGAAGAGCGGGCCGAACGAGTACAACCCCCCGGCCGAGGACGGCAGCCGGCCGGCGGTGTTCTTCATCAACGCGTATCAGGCCGAGAAGAAGAGCCGCACCGAGGCCGAGTCGACCGCGTTCCACGAGACGATTCCCGGTCATCATCTGCAGGGGACGATCGCGCTCGAGCGGAAGGACATCCATCCGATCGGGCGCTACCTCGGGAACGCCGGCTACATCGAGGGGTGGGCGCTCTACGCGGAACGGCTCGCCGACGAGATGCAGCTCTTCTCGTCGGATCTCGATCGGCTCGGCATGCTCTCCAGCCAGGCGCTGCGCGCGGCGCGGCTCGTCGTCGACTCGGGCATCCATACCCTCGGCTGGAGCCGGCAGCAGGCGATCGACTACATGCTCGCGCACACGGCCGAGCCCGAAGACGATGTCGTGTCGGAGGTGGATCGGTACATCATCTATCCGGGGCAGGCGACGGCCTACATGCTCGGGAACCTCGAGATCAGAGCGTCGCGCGACGAGGCGCAGCGGACGCTGGGGCCGCGCTTCGATCTGAAGCAGTTCCACGACCGCGTGCTCGAGGACGGCGCGGTGCCGGTGAGCTTTCTCCACGACAAGATTCGCAGGTGGGAGCGGATGCAATGAAGCGATGGCTGACGGCAATCCTCACGGCGGGCGCGGCCGCGTCCCTCGCCGCGCAGCGTGCGCCCGCGCGCAGCGCGGCGCCGCCGCCGCGCCCGGCGTTCGACGTGATCGAGAAGACCATCCCGGAGCTGCAGGACGCGATGGCGCGCGGCGAGGCGACCTCGAAGGATCTCGTCGCCGCTTATCTCGCGCGCATCGCGGCGTACGACCACAGCGGTCCGGCGCTGAATGCCTTCATCACCGTGAACGCGCGCGCGCTGGAGGCCGCCGACGCGCTCGATCGCGAGCGCGCGTCGACTGGCGCGCGCGGACCGCTGCACGGCATCCCGATCGCGGTAAAGGACAACTTCGAGACCTCCGACATGCCGACCACCGGCGGCTCGATCGCGCTCGCCGGCTTCATGCCCGGCCGCGACGCGTTCCAGGTGCAGAAGCTGCGCGACGCGGGCGCGGTGATCATCGGCAAGACGAACCTGCACGAGCTCGCCGCCGGCATCACGTCGATCAGTTCGTTCGGCGGGCAGACGCGCAACCCGTACGATCTCGGCCGCAATCCGGGCGGGTCGAGCGGCGGCACGGCCGCAGCCGTCGCGGCGAACTTCGCGGCTGGCGGCATGGGCAGCGACACCTGCGGCTCGATTCGCATACCGGCGGCGAGCAACAACCTCGTCGGCCTGCGCGGCACGCTCGGCCTGTCGAGCCGCCGCGGCATCATCCCCCTCTCGCACACGCAGGACATCGGCGGACCGATCGCGCGCTCGGTCACCGATCTCGCGATCATGCTCGACGTCACGGTGGGCGCCGACGACGGCGATTCGCTGACCGCGTCGGCGAAGGGGCACGTCCCGCCCAGCTACCGCGACGCGCTGAAGGCCGATGCGTTGAAGAACGTGCGGATCGGCGCGCTCAAGAACCTGTTCGGCGCGGCGCCGGAAGACAGCGAGGTGAACACGCTCGTGCGCAAGGCGCTGGACGCGATGAAGGCGGCCGGCGCGCAGGTCGAGGAGGTGACGATTCCCGGCCTCGACGAGCTGATGCGCGGCTCGAGTCTGATCAACGCCGAGTTCAAGTTCGATCTCATCGACTATCTCGCGCCGTTCCCGAACGCCCCGGTGCACTCGCTGGCCGACATCCTCGACCGCGGCGAGTACGACAAGGCGCTCGAGGCGATGTTCCGCGCGCGGAACCGTCCCGACGCGCGCGAGAGCGAGGAGGCGCGGCGCGCGCGCATCAAGCGCGCGGCCGTCCGCGATCTCGTCGTCGCGACGCTGGAGGAGCTGAAGCTCGACGCGCTCGCATACCCGCCGCTCTCGCGCAAGGCGGCGATCGTCGGAGAGCCGCAGACCGGCGGCGCCAACTGTCAGCTGAGCGCGAGCACCGGCCTGCCGGCGATCAGCATGCCCGCCGGCTTCACTGACGACGGCGTGCCGGTGGGCGTCGAGCTGCTCGGGCGCGAGTGGACCGAGCCGCGCCTGCTCGGGTTGGCGTACGCGTACGAGCAGGCGGCGCGCCCCCGCCGTCCGCCGTCGACGACGCCGGCGCTCGTCGACGGTAAACCGCCTGCGGTGCGCACCCTCGTGGTCACCGCCGGTCCGGTGCGCGCGACGTTCGTGTTCGACGTCACCACGCGGCGGTTGAAGTACGACGTGATGACGATGGCGGGCGCCGACTCGGCGATCGCGGCCGCCGTCCACCGCGCGACCGACGCGGCGAACGGGCCGGTGGTCTTCCGCCTGCTCGACGGGATGGGACGGCCCGTGCCGGGCGACACGACGCTCGGCAGCGTCGACGCCGCCGCGTTCGAGAGCGGCAAGCTGTACATCGAGGTCGCCACGAAGAGCGGCGCGCGGCCGCGCGCGAAGATCGAAGCCGGCGGATGACCTTTCACTCCCCGCTGCCCTTGAACTGATCGTCTTCGTCGGCGAACAGGACGTTGAAGCTGGTGAGCGAGCCGTAGCAGCCGCTGATGTAGCCCTGCAGCTTCACCTTCACATCGTCGGCGAGATCCGCCGCGTTCACCTGCTGCTCGAGCGTGCGCAGCCGGTTGCGCAGCATCACGACCTTGTGAAAGAACGTCTCGATCGGCCACGTCTTCTCCTGCAGGCCGGCGGTGCCGGGCCGCAGCACGAGCGTGCCGTTGCGCCATTTCTCGGCCGGCGCAACGGCCGTGATGCCGGTTTCCTCGCGAATCACGCGGCGCAGCAGCAGCTCGAGGTCGTCGGCTCCATCGACGGGCATTGGCGGACCTGTCCTTTCACGTTCGCTGACGATCGGAAACGGCTCGCGGTCGGCGGTGCGCGGACGCGGCGGCGCTGAAACAGCCGTCCTGCGGGGATCCGGCGGCGTCGCAGCGCGGCCGTCGCCGCGGGGGGCGGACGTCTTGGGTTCACCGATCGCGTCCGGCGCGCGTGGCGTTCCCGGCACCAGGCCGACTCGCGGGCCGCCGCGGTAGTTGTGCTCGCTGTGGCAGTAGCCGCACGCGACGCGGATCGGCTGGCCCTCTCCGTCGGCGGCGATCACCGTGTGCATGCGATCGGTCTTGCACGCGCGGCAGAAGTCCTCGAGCGACTCGCCGGCGCGGTAGCGGCGTCCGGGCGCGTTCATGGCGGATGCTATGATCGCAGACGCGCGGGGAGACGCACAAATGAAGCCAGGCGACGGGATTCTGTTCAGCGGCGGCGCCGCGGGCGCGGAGGCGGCGTTCGGCGCGTGCGCGGAGGCGCACGGCGTCGAGGAAGTGAACTTCACGTTCGACGGACACAAGATCGCGCGCCGGCGCGGCGTCCGCGTGCTGAACCACGAAGAGCTGCAGGCCGGCGACGTCAGCCTCGAGTACGTCTCGCGCCTGATGCATCGGCGCTACGCCGATGCGCCGACGATCCGCAAAGTGCTGCAGACGCTCTGGTATCAGGTGAACAACGGCCAGGAGATCTACGTCGTCGGCGTCGTGCTCGAGGATGGGACCGTGCGCGGCGGAACGGGGTGGGGCGCGGAGTTCGCGAAGCTCTGCAACAAGCCGCTGCACGTGTTCGATCAGGAGAAGAATTCCTGGTTCTCGTGGACCGGCGAGGACTGGCGCAAGCGCAGCTCCACCGACGCGCCGCTGATCACCCACCCGCATTTCACGGGCACCGGCACCCGCACGCTGAAAGACAACGCGAAGCGGGCGATCGATCTGCTCTTCAGCCGATCCTTCGAGCGGTAAGCCAGGGCCACGCGCCCGCGCGAAGCCGGCGCGCGGCTACGAAGCGGGGAAGTCGGGCTTCGTGTCGCGGAGGATCTCGAGGATCGCGATGCGGTCCTCCGGTTTCAACGCGCGGTAGTCCGTGGGGCTGGCCGCCGACGACAGGATCTCCACCATCCGCGCGTACACGGCCGCCTTCACCGGCGCCGGCAGCGCGTCGAATGCCTCGGAGTAAATCATGTAGCTGCACGGATAGCGGAGCAGGCGGTTGACCAGGTCGAGCTGGGCGAACGAGCGGCCGCGGCGATCTGTCGGCGTCGTCGCTTCGAGGTGGCGCGCGAAGGCGGCGATCGGCGTCAACGGAGCCGACGGCGGCGCCTCGCCCGTGAAGAGAAAGTACTCCGCGATCTCACCGGCGAGATGGCGAACCGCCGCGTCCGACGCCGGGGCGCGCCCTTCGGCCGATGCGACGCGCGCCTCCCAGTTCAGCCGCGTGAGCAGGTTGATCGCGTGCATCTGATGATCGAAGACGAGCAGCGATGAGATGTCGCTGAACGGCGAGAGATAGCCGCGCGTCTCGGGCGCGCTGGTCATCCACTCGACGAACACCTGGTTCGAGGTGTTGCCGCGCCCCGAGAAGGTGATGTTGCCCGCGTGCGCGCGCTGCGAGTACGGCGCCGGCCCCTCCTCGGACGTGACGAACCAGCCGCCCCACCGGTCGGGATGCGGCGTGCGGTGATCCACGTCGTAGGTGCCCAGCTGCGGCATCACGTTGCCGTCGTCGCCGACGGTGTTGCTGCGCGCGATGATTCCCGGCACGTTCAGCGTGCTCGCCGACACGTGGCACGACAGGCAGCTCGTCGCGCGCCGGAAGATCGGCGCATCGGCGGTTTGATCGAGCGTGTAGAAGACGACCCCCTGCTGCGGATCGTGCGCGGCGATTTCGAGCATCGGTGCGCCCGGCACGTAGCCGATCGCCACCGAGCGATCGAAGAACAGCGCGCGCGGGTGCTGCGGGCTCGTGTACGCGCGCTGCACGCCGGTCTTCGAGAAGACGAGCAGCTGCGACTCGGGCGGCACGTCGAGCGCCTCGAGCACGGCGCGCAGGTAGCCGGTCCGTGGATCACGCGCGAGCGTGCGCTCGCGCTGCGCAAGCGCACGATTGAGCGCCGCCACGCGATCGGTGGTCGGCCGCGTGGCGTACTGAATGCCCGGATGCTCGTCGAGCACGCCGTTCCACGGCGCCGGCTGCCGCCCCGCCATCGATGCGCTCGCGGCGAAGAGCGCGATGCCGAGCGCCACGCCAGTCGCCGCGAGCCTGCCCGCTCGAATCATGTACTGCGATTTTAATCGAGACGGGGGCGCAGCGTCAGCGCACGCGATGGAACGAGAGCGCGGCCGTCTTTTCGTCCTGCGAGTAGGTTCCCGCGAGCTCCGTGCCGGCGGCATCGAGCGTGCCGGAGAACGACGCCCCCGCAATCACGCTGAAATCGAGCTTCACGCTGCTGCCCGTCTGCGTGACCGTCAGCGGGATCTCGAGGCCGCCCTCGTCGAGGTTCACGACGCGGCCGGTGGCCGTGCCGTCGGGAAGGTTCGCGAGCGTCATCGTCAGGCGCAGCGGCATGCCGTCGGCGACGAGCGTCGCGTCCCACACGCCCTCGAGCGCGGTCGTGATGCGCGCGCTCCTGGGCGGCGCCTCGAGCCGCGCTTCGCCGCTGCGCGTCAGCACGAAGGGGACCGACGATCCCATCATCAGAAAGTCGCCGGCGATCGACGTGCCGTCGTCGGAGAGCGTGCCGGTGAGAGGCTGATCGGCGCGCGCCTGAAACGCGATCGATTTTCCGTCGACGGTGATCTTCGTCAGCGGCAGCCCCTTCAGCCGCTGCGACGGAATGCTGACGGCGCCGGCGTAGCCGCCGGCAGCGTTCTTCGCGAAGTCGACCTCGAAGGCGACCGTCATGCCGGGCGCCTGCAGCTCGCCGCGCCAGTGGCCTGACGGGTCGACGACGGCCTGCGCGCGCGCCGACGCCGTGGAAACGAAACAGAACGCCGCGACGATGACGATGCGATGCGAGAGTTTCATGGCGCTTCTCCTTCTGATTGATGACGACGGCGGCGTGCGTCCTCCTAGAAATCGCGGCGCGCGATGCTCGACGCGGCGCCGTAGAGCAGCGCCGTGGCCGCGGCGCTGGTGATCAGCAGGCCCGGCCATGGCAGCCGGCCGGTGCGGAAATACGCCTCGCCGCTCATCAGGCGGAAGAGCCCGTACGGCCAGACCTCGCGGACGAACTGCTCGCAGATCGCGACTACGGCGGCGAGCGCGAGCGCGATGAGCAGCGGGCGCCAGATGTCGGCGAACACCGTCGACAGCAGGACCGCGAGCGCGAAGAAGAGCGCGCCACCGAAGAAGAGGCACGCGCTGTGCGCGAGCGCGTCGACCACGCTGTAGCGATCGCCCACCGCGGGCGAGAGCAGCGTGATGAGCAGCGACGGCGCGGCGGCGAGCACGAACAGCTCCGCGAGCCCCGCGGCGGCGCGCACGCCGAGGAGACGGCTCCGCGACGCCGGCATCGACAGCGTGTAGAGCGCCGCCCCGCCCGAGGATTGCGACAGCAGGCCGCCGGCGCCGAGGAGCGCCGCGAACACCGTCCACGTCTGGATCAGGTTCTGGCGGAACCATTGCGACCAGATGTAGCCGCGGTACTCGCGCGACAGTTGAACTGCCTCCTGCACGCGGCGTCCGAGCTCGCCGTCGACGCTGATGCTCGGGGCCAGCGGAAGCAGACGCATCACCTGCGGGTAGACGAACACTGTGCCGCACGCCGAGGCCGTCAGGATCGCGAGGCCGATCAGGAAGCGCCAGCGCGTTTCGAGCCAGGCTTTGTACCAGAGCATGTCAGTCCTCCGTCGCGACCGTCTCGAGGAAGATCTCTTTCAGGGTCACGGGCGCGACGTCCACCGAGATGGGTCCGAGCGCGCGCGCCTCGTCGAGGATCGACTCGGCGCCGCCGGACGCGATCACCGTGAGCACGCGCCCCTGCCGCCGGACGCGCGCGACGCCCGCGGCGCGGAACGCGGCCTGCGGCGCCTCGCGATCGAACACGAGCTGCACGCGGCGGAAGCTCTCGCGCAGATCGTCGAGCGCGCCCGCGAGCACGGCGCGGCCGCGATCGACGATCGCGATCCGATCCGCGATCTGCTCGACCTCGGCGATCTGATGCGAAGAGAAGAAGATCGTCGTCTCGCCCTGCGCGACGTGGCCGACGAGCGCCTGCAGCACCTGCTCGGTGACGGCGGGATCGAGGCCGGCGGTCGGCTCGTCGAGCACGAGCAGCTCGGCGCCGCGGCAGAGCGCGAGGAGCAGCGCGAGCTTCGTGCGCGTGCCGCGCGAGAGCGTCTTCACCTTCGCCGGCGCCGGCAGCTCGAGGGCGCGCAGGTAGCGCGCCTCGAGATCGCGGCGCCACCGGGGGTAGAAGCCGGCCGTGAAGCGGACGATCTCGTCCACCGTCATGTAGTCGTAGAGCTCTTTGTCCTCGCTGACGAAGCCGGTGCGGCGGCGGATCTCGACGCTCGCGTCGGGCGCGTCGGCGGCGAGGCCGAAGACCCGCGCGCTGCCGCCGGTGGGGCGCGCCATGCCGAGCAGCACTTTGATCGTGGTCGTCTTCCCCGCGCCGTTGCGCCCCAGGAAGCCGTAGATGGATCCGCGCGGCACCTGCAGGTCGAGCCCCCGGACCGCTGCGATCGGACCGTAGTCCTTCCGCAGGCCGGCGACGTCGATGACCGGTTGATCAGCCACGCGGGCCTCCTGTGCGCGTCAGGCCGGCGAGCTCCGCTTCGAAGAGCCGCCGGATCTCCTCGTCGGTGAGGCCGCGCGCGCGGAGCCGCTCGACGGCGGCGGCGACCACGGACTGCGCGGCGCGAACTTTGTCGGCGAGCTTCCGGCCGCCCCCCTGCGAGGTGACGAAGGCGCCGGCGCCGTGCCGGAGCTCGATGACGCCCTCGTGTTCGAGCTCGCGATAGGCCTTCGCGACGGTATTGGGATTGATCACGAGCTCCTCCGCCAGCGGCCGGATGCCCGGCAGCTGATCGCCCGGCCGCAGCGCCCCGGTCTCGACGGCGTGCTTCACCTGCTCCATCAGCTGGAGGTAAATCGGGACGCCGAGGGACGGGTTGGGGCGGAACAGCATCAGTATCACTGTACTAGTTAACTATCACAGTGATACTGTAGGCGCGCCTCCGGCGGATGTCAAGCGGCGAAACGTCGCGGTTGAAAAAAAGATGGCCGAGCGGGGGGCAGAGCGGGGTCAGAGTGGGGTCAGAGTGGGGTCTGACCCCACTCCGACCCCCGGACCGGACGGCTACGACTTCATGTTGCAGCTGGCGGCGACCCGCTGCAGCGTGCGTCCCTGCATCTCGCGGTCGACGAGCGTACCCGTCACGCTCACGCGCTCGCCGACGTGCGACGGCAGCTTCAGGCGGTTCGACGCGTCGACCACCGACACCGGCGCCGGTCCCTTCTTCAGGAAGCCCGACTTCCAGCTGCGCGACTTCGGCGCGTTGTCGCCCGCGGTCTCCTTCAGGCGGAACGAGTTGTCGTCCCGCTCGAGGCAGCCCGTGATCGTGACCGGCGCCGGCTTCTTCGCCGCGGCCGGTCCGTCGGCCATCGGAGCCGGCGGTACGACGGCGTCGACCGGGCCGGCGCCCGGCGCGGCCGCCGCCATCGACGAGGACGCCGCCGGCTTCTGCGCCTGCGCGTGCGCCGCCGCCTTGTCCTGGTTCACATCAGACGTCGCGGCGCCAATCAGCATCGCCGCGCCGACGAAGCACATCACGGCAATCACCATCGTCCGGGTGCTCGTCTCGCGAATGATCTGCGCGACGCGCTCGAACACTCTGCCGGTTGCCGGCTTCTTCGATCGAGTCGGTTTCCTGACCCGCATCCTCATGTCAATCCTCCTCGCTTCCGCGTGAGACGGAGAGACAGCAATCCGAGTACCGGATGGCGCGGAAGTCGCAATAAGTGGCGTGGGGCGAGCGGGTTACGCGTGCCGGAGCGGCCGCGACGCGGGCCGCCGCCGCGGGGCGGGCGGCTAAAACCGTGATTCGGCGACGAAGCTTGCACGCACGATTTCGTCAGCCGCGGCGCTTTTTCTTGATCTCCTCCCAGCCGTCGAGGCGGCGCTTGATCTCTTTCTCGAAGCCACGCTCGCGCGGCTCATAGTATTTGCGCCCCTCGAGCGCGCTCGGCAGGCACGACATGTCGGCGATCGCGTCGGCATCGTCGTGCGCGTACTTGTAGCCCTTGCCGTACTCGAGATCCTTCATCAGCTTCGTCGGCGCGTTGCGCAGGTGGAGCGGCACCGGCTGCGCGACGTCGCGGTGCGCGTCCTCGGCGGCGTGGGTGTACGCCTCGTAGACGGCGTTGCTCTTCGGCGCCGTCGCCAGATAGAGCGCGGCCTGCGCGAGCGCCGTGTTCCCCTCGGGCATGCCGATGAAGTGGACGGCGTCCTTGGCCGCGACGGCCACCGTCAGCGCCTGCGGATCCGCGTTGCCGATGTCTTCCGATGCGAAGCGCACGAGGCGCCGCGCGATGTAGAGCGGATCCTCGCCGGCCTCGACCATGCGCGCGAGCCAGTACACCGTCGCGTCCGGATCGCTGTTCCGCATCGACTTGTGGAGCGCGGAGATCAGGTTGTAGTGCTCCTCGCCGCTCTTGTCGTAGAGCAGCGCGCGGCGCTGGATGGCCTGCCCGACGCGGGCGACGTCGACGCGCCGCGGGCCGTCGGCCGCCGGCGCGGCGGCCACGCTCAGCTCCAGCAGGTTCAGCGCGGACCTGGCGTCGCCGTTGGCGTACATCGCGATCGCGTGCAGCGCGTCCTCGTCGACGGCCACCGTCTCGGCGCCGAGGCCGCGCTCGGCGTCGGCGAGCGCGCGGCGGAGGAGTCCTTCCACTTCTGCGGTCGTGAGCGCGTGCAGCACGAACACTTTCGATCGCGAGAGGAGCGCGGCGTTCACCTCGAACGACGGGTTCTCCGTCGTCGCGCCGATGAGCACGATGTCGCCCGCCTCGACGCGCGGGAGGAACGCGTCCTGCTGCGCTTTGTTGAAGCGGTGGATCTCGTCGATGAAGACGATCGTGCGGCGGCCGGTCGTCCGGCGCAGACCTTCGGCCTCCGCCATCACCTCGCGGATTTCCTTGATGCCCGCGAGCGCGGCGCTGAAGGAGACGAAGCGCGCCCTGGTCATGTCGGCGATGATGCGGGCGAGCGTCGTCTTGCCGGTGCCGGGCGGTCCCCACAGGATGATCGACTGCAGCAGATCGCGCTCGATGGCTTCGCGCAGCGTCTTGCCGGGCGCGAGCAGCTCTTCCTGGCCGACGAACTCGGCGAACGTGCGCGGACGCATCCGCTCGGCGAGCGGCGCGCTTCTCTCGCGCGCCCGCGCGCGCGCCGCGCCAGGCTGATCGTCGTCGTCGGGAAAAAGCGTGTTCATAAGGCCGTCAAACGAAAGCCAGGAAGGCAGAAGGGCAGGAAGGCAGGAATTCAAGGCCGGAGGGCAG
>Ga0075425_100009133_pt1 | contig 10542 bp, 11 predicted proteins | sample SoiMethybrSBSTD4_FD_75300 | JGI IMG/M metagenome (GOLD analysis project Ga0075425, IMG submission 75300) | Bulk soil microbial communities from a Populus tree surrounding site in Tennessee, USA - Soil MetaG P. TD hybrid SBSTD4 | ecosystem: Environmental > Terrestrial > Soil > Tree plantation...
CCAAGCGTGTCGCCATCGACGATAACAGGGTTGAGCCATTCGGCACGCAACGCGGGAGGCAAGCGATCCCGCCACGTCTCTATCGGCGAACCGGCGTCCAAACCGGGCACTCTCTCACCCAACCCGACCGGCAACGGCACCCGGCCGCTGACATGCACCAGGCAGCCACGCCGGTCGATCGCAATCAGTCCTGCCCCGTCCGAGCGTGAGAGCCGGGTGAGACACGCTTCCAGCAGCCGCATCCGCTCCTGTGCCCACACGCCCGATAGCGTCTTCTCGATCTGACCGGCCGCCGCAACTGCTAAGGTAAGGTTGTTAGGATGATAGGTTTGCAGCGGCCCGGAAATGTCCACCACGCCCAGGACTGCGCCGGTTCCGGGTTCCAACACCGGTGCGGCGGCACACGTCCAGCGTTTGATGCCCGCGCAGAAATGCTCAGCCGCAAACACGTGCGCCGGTGCGCGAGTCGAGAGCGCTGTGCCAATGCCATTGGTGCCGATCGCCACCTCGCGCCAATCCGCCCCTGGCATGAGGTGAATGTACTGGCCCTCGTCGAGAGTTTGAGTGTTTCCCACCGCATCAAGGACGATGCCGGCAGCGCTCGTGAGGATCATGATTGAACGTGAGGCGGTGAGCAGGTCCTTTGTAGATGTGAAAAGGTCACTCGCCGCTTTCCGCATTTCCTGCTGACGCCAGCGCAGATCCTCGAAAGCATCTCCCATGAGGACAAGGGGTGCTTCCCGAGCCTGCGGCTTAATTCCGCAATCCGCACTGCGTTGCCAGGAGGCGACGATCCGGGCTCCAACCGTTCGCGGCGGGATGGAATCACCGGTCACGAATTTCTCCCACGCCCTCATTGTGGCCCCGTGGTCACGGAGTGACGGGGGCCGCCGCCGCACCCGAGCGATATCCGCGTGCCCGTCAGACTTTCGGTTCGGCAACATCTCGCTACCCCCGGACAAGCTGTGGCTTCGGCTGCGGCGCGCCGTTATCGACCGGGCAATGCTCAGGCAACGCCTACCTCAGCCACCTGCACTGTACTACTTGAGTTCGCAACGCAGCCACACTTTACCGCGCGATCCGCGCTTCCCGCAGTGAGCACGATGACCGAGGAGCGATGGGCAGGCCGCGTGTGATCGAGGAAGCGAGGCAGTCAGTAACGGTTTACACCGACGAGGCCCGCGACTTCACCCTGCGACGCGCCCTCGGCGAAGTTCTCCGGCAGACAGTCGAGCGCCAGTGCAACAACTCGAGAAGTGCGCAACAAACCTCCCAGCCGGCCGCGATAAACGGTGTCTGCAACGATTCTCCAGCGACGAAGCGGTTGCGTGGCAATCCGTCAGAGTCATTTGTACGATCCTGACTGCAGCCCTCTCCCCCCGTAAGGGGGATACGGTTTCAATGACTCGTTGGAGAGGATCTCGGCATGGCGGCTACCGAGAAACTACGCGCTGCGGCGCACGCGGCAATGACATTCCAACGACCGGTGCGCACGGCCGTGGGACATTGGCTGGCAGACAGGGCTTCTCAGTATCCCGCGACCCGAATCGGCAGCATCCTGCTCGGTTGCATGATGCTTGCCTCGTGCCATGAAGGGGTGCTCGATCCGCACGGTCCAGTAGGCCAGGTAGAGCGCGTCATTCTTTACGACGCAACGACCATCATGCTGGCCGTCGTCATTCCGGTCATCCTACTGACATTGGCGTTCGCCTGGTGGTTTCGCTCCGGCAACCGGCGCGCCACGTACCGTCCGGACTGGGAGTATTCCGGCAGGATCGAGCTGATTATCTGGGCGATTCCCGCGCTCGTGATCCTGTTTCTGGGGGGTATCGCCTGGATTAGCTCACACGATCTCGATCCACCAAAGCCGTTGGAATCCGCAAAAACCCCGCTCGAGGTGGAAGTCGTGTCGCTGGATTGGCGGTGGTTGTTCATCTATCCGCGCGAGCGCATTGCCACGGTGAATTATCTCGTCGTTCCGGCGGGCACGCCGGTGCACTTCCGCCTGACCTCGACCAGCGTCATGAACAGCTTCTTCATCCCCCAACTCGGCAGCCAGATTTACACGATGCCCGGCATGACGACCCAGCTCAATCTGCAGGCCGATACACCCGGCGCCTACCCCGGTCTTTCCGCGCAGTTCAGCGGACCCGGATTCGCCGATATGCAATTCACGCTGCGCGCCGAGTCTGGCGACAACTTTACGAACTGGGTGGCACAGGTGCACGAGCGGAGTGCAGTGCTCGATGAGGCAACCTTTACGCAGCTGATAAGGCCCACCCGAGGGGCGAGTGAGTTGACTTTCGGCTCCGTGCCGGACGACCCGTTCGACATGGTCGCGCACGGACACCTGGCTACCCTTTGGTCGCCCAAAGAGGCACTTTGACAATGCTTGGCAGACTCAGTTGGTCCGCGATCCCCTTCGACCAACCCATCATCATGGGCACCTGCGCCGTGGTTGGGCTCGTTCTGCTCGCCATTTTCATACTTGTAACCCTCAAAGGCTGGTGGCCTTACCTCTGGCGTGAATGGATCACGAGCGTCGACCACAAGCACATCGGCGTCATGTACATGATCCTCGGTCTTGTCATGTTGGTGCGCGGCTTCTCCGACGCCATCATGATGCGGACCCAGCAGGCCCTGGCGGCGGGTCATGCCGCGGGTTACCTCCCGCCCGAGCACTTTGACCAGATCTTCTCGGCGCACGGCACGATCATGATCTTCTTCGTGGCGATGCCGTTCGTCATCGGCTTGATGAATTTTGCCCTACCGCTTCAGCTTGGCGTGCGCGACGTCGCATTTCCGAGGCTCAACTCGGTGAGCTTGTGGCTCACGGCCGCCGGCGTCCTGCTGGTGAACCTGTCGCTCTTTGTCGGGGAATTTGCCCGCACGGGTTGGCTCGCTTATCCGCCCTTGAGTGAGCTCGCCTACTCCCCGGGGGTGGGAGTCGATTACTACCTCTGGTCGTTGCAACTATCGGGCTTGGGCACGCTGCTTTCAGGGATCAATCTGACAACGACGATATTGAAGTTGCGCGCTCCGGGCATGGGCTACAAACGGATGCCCGTGTTTTGCTGGACCGCGCTCGCCTCGAACCTGCTGATCGTGGCAGCGTTCCCCGTGCTTACCGCGACGTTCGCGATGTTGTTGCTGGACCGCTATTGCGGCTTCCACTTCTTCACGAACGACTTGGGTGGCAACCCCATGATGTACGTCAACCTGATCTGGATCTGGGGTCATCCGGAGGTGTACATCCTGATACTACCGGCGTTCGGCGTGTTTTCCGAAGTGGTGGCGACCTTTTCCGGAAAGCCGCTGTTCGGTTACCGCTCTATGGTGCTCGCCACCATGGCCATCTGCGTGCTGTCATTCTTCGTATGGCTGCACCACTTCTTCACGATGGGCGCAGGCGCCGACATCAACGCTTTCTTCGGCATCGCGACGATGATCATCGCCGTCCCCACAGGCGTTAAGGTCTTCAACTGGCTGTTTACGCTGTATGGAGGGCGCGTCCAGTTCACCGTACCGATCTATTGGACACTCGGCTTTATTGTCACGTTTGTGATTGGTGGTATGACGGGGGTGCTGATGGCGATTCCGCCGGCTGACTTTGTGCTCCACAACAGCTTGTTCCTCATCGCCCACTTCCACAACGTAGCGATTGGCGGCGTTGTGTTCGGCGTGATGGCGGGAATGAACTATTGGTTCCCCAAGGCTTTCGGCTTCAAGCTCAATGAGCGCCTGGGTAAGGCAGTTTTCTGGTGTTGGTTCATTGGCTTTTACCTCGCCTTTATGCCGCTCTACGCGCTGGGTCTGATGGGTGCGACCCGGCGGATGCAACACTATCCGAATACGCATTGGCAGCCCCTCATGCTGGTGGCGCTGGCCGGCGCCGTCTTAATTCTGTTCGGGATCGCGCTGACGGTGGTTCAGATCGCGGTGAGCATCCGTCAGCGGCAGGCCAATCGCGACCGCACCGGAGACCCCTGGAACGCACGCACCCTAGAGTGGTCGATTCCCTCGCCGCCGCCGGCCTGGAATTTCACCCGGCTGCCAAATGTCGAGCGCACCGACGCCTACTGGCACATGAAGGAGGAGGGCGTCAGTCGCCGTGAATTGGCCGGCTCGTTCCCGGATTTGCACATACCGCGCAATACCCCCGTCGGAGTCTTCCTCGCGTTCTTTGCGGTGATCTTGGGGTTTGCATTGATTTGGCGAATCGACTGGCTTGCGGCCATAGGGCTTGTCGGCGCAGTGGCGGTGGCGCTTTGGGAGTCCTGGAAGACGGACCTGGAGGTTCGGGTACCTTCGCAGGAAGTTGCGGCGTTCGAGCGCGCGCATGCCCCTCTCGTCCACGATGTGCCCAGCGTTGAACTCGAGACGGTCGTATCGGGAGCTGGGTCATGAGCGCCGGGGAACAGGCTCTGGCTGGTATCCCCGGCGTGCCGCTCGCCCTGCGTGGCCCAGCACCGGTTCGCGTGGTGGCGGGTTTCGGCTTCTGGCTGTTTTTGTTGTCCGACGTCATCATTTTTTCCGCACTCTTTGCCACCTACTCCGTCCTCTCTGGCGCGACGGCAGACGGACCGAGTGCAGCAGAGCTGTTTGATAAGCGGCATGTGTTCCTCGAGACGATGTGCCTGCTGGCATCCAGCGTCACCTGCGGGTTCGGCTCGCTAGCGATTCATCGAGCCGACGCTGCAGCCACCTATTTCTGGATGGGAATTACGTTCCTCTTGGGAGCGTGCTTCCTCACGATGGAGGGTAGGGAGTTCGCGAGCATGGTTGCCGCCGGCGCCGGCCCGTCTCACAGCGCCTTTCTGTCGGCATTTTTCACGCTTGTTGGCACGCACGGGTTGCACGTCAGCCTGGGCCTCGTCTGGCTTCTCATCATGCTGCTGCAGTTGGCGACGCTCGGTTTCCAACCCATGGTCGCGCGGCGATTCTTCTGCTTCGGTTTGTTCTGGCACGCGCTCGACATCGTCTGGATTGGGGTATTTACCATCGTCTATCTGGGAGCGAAATAGTGGACATGCAGGTAAAGGCGCAGGGTGAGGCACCGGGGGTCCATCCACGCGAGCAGCATGGCGCGCGAAGTTATTTGATCGGTCTGCTGTTCGCGGTCGCACTGACCCTGGCGTCTTTCTGGGCTTCTACGACCTCGTTCGTGTATGCGCCGGGCGTGCCGGTGCTTCTCGGGACGCTGGCGATTGCGCAGATGGGCGTGCACGTCGCGTTTTTTCTCCATATCTCGACTGCACCGGATCAGGCCAACAACTTCCTCGCCTTGGCCTTCGGTGTGTTTGTTACGGCTCTAGTGGTCTTCGGCTCCATGATGATCATGTCCCATCTCAATCACAATATGATGCCGATGGATGAGTTGATGAAGATGCAGCGCTAGCTGCCCTCGAACACGCACACTCTGCTGTCGCGAGACCCCGGGTAGGTCGGGCGTTGATCGTGAAGCGGAGGCTTCAATTCCTTGACCCACGGGATTCACCACATGAGCAAGAAAGTTGCCCAAGTTATCGTCGACACGCTGATAGAAGCGGGCGTCAAAAACTGTTATGGGATCGTCGGCGATACCTTGAATACTTTCGCCACCGCCCTGTCCAAGAACGGCATTGAATTCGTTCACGTGCGCCATGAGGAGGCGGGCGCCTTTGCGGCGCAAGGAGAGGCGCTGCTGCTGAATCGCCTCACCGCGGTCGCGGGAAGCTGTGGTCCGGGAAGTCTTCACTTCATCAACGGTCTCTACGAAGCGAACCGTAACCGCGCCCCGGTCATTCTGATCGCCAGCCAGGTCGTCAGGCGGGAATTGGGCTTCGAATTTATTCAGGAAGTCGACTTCAAGTCGGTCTACAAGGGCTGCAGTGTCTTCTGTGAGATGGTATTGACGCCCGAGCAGGCCCGGCGTTTGACCGTAGCGGCCTGTCAGGCAGCCCTCACCCGGCGCGGTGTGGCCGTGCTGATCCTGCCGGTGGACGTGGCGGATTCCGAGGCGGCGGATGAGCTGCATTACAGCGTTCACGCCAACACCCCGGTGATTCGGCCGAGCGAGGCCGATATAGATGAGATGGCGCGTCTAATTGAGCAGGGCTCGAATATCACCATCTACGCCGGCTCCGGCTGCGCGGCCGCGCACGATGAAGTCGTCCAGCTGGCGGACCGACTCAAGGCACCCGTCGCGCATACCTCGCGCGGTAAATACGCGCTGGAGCACGACAACCCGCACAACATCGGGATGACGGGCGTCATCGGCATGGAATCGGGTTATCACGCCATACTCAACTGCGATACCTTACTCCTGTTGGGAACCGATTTTGCCTGGGCGCAGTTTTATCCGAAACATGCGACGATTATCCAGGTCGACATCGATCCGACGCATATCGGGCGGCGGCATCCGGTGGACTTGGGTGTCGTCGGCAACATCAAGGACACGCTCCAGGCCTTGCTGCCGCGAGTCGAACAGCGCAGCGACTCCGCCTTCCGCGACACATATGTCCAGCGTCACGCCAAGGCGCTAAAGGCGCAGGCCGAAAGAGCCGTGCCCGGACACAACGGGCAGATTTCGGGTCAGTATCTGACCTCGATCATCAATCGTCTGGCAGCTGATGACGCCCTCTTTGCTGGCGATGACGGGACACCGGTCGTGTGGATGACCCGGATGATTGCGGCGAACGGCAAACGGCGGATGTTCGGGAGTCTGCTTCACGGAACGATGGCCAATGGTTTCAGTACGGCCATCGGGCTGCAGAAGTGCCAGCCGGGCCGTCAGGTTATTGCCATGGCCGGAGACGGGGGGCTCACCATGCTGCTCGGGGACCTCCTGACCACGGTCCAGGAGAATCTGCCGATCAAGATCGTCGTTTACGACAACGGCAAGCTGGGGTTCGTCGAGCTCGAGCAGAAAAGCGAAGGACTCCTCCCGATCTACACAGACCTCAAAAACCCGGATTTCGGTAAGGTCGCCGCGGCCATGGGTTTGTGGGGTCGTGACGTCAGTCATGCCGCCGAGCTTGAACCCGCCGTGCAGGAGTGGCTGGCGGAGCCAGGACCGGCGCTCCTGAGCGTCAAGGTGGCACCCCAGGAGCTTGTGATGCCGCCATTCACCGCCTTGGATGCTGCCTACGGCATGGCGATGTACTCCGTGAAGGCGGTCCTCCACGGCCAGGGCGGCGATGTGTTTGAGATGATCCGGACGAACCTTCCAAAGTAGGAGCAGGGCGCTTGGTCCTCGAAAGAGTCAGGGAGACCGGGGCGCTGATCCACTTCGTCCGCGAGCGTCTGCCTCACTATGGGCCCCTCGTCTCGGGGGATCTGCGACGATTTCGCGAGGAGATCGTCAAGGCGACGGCCGGGGCGTGCGTCGCGATGATTGCGGACCTCTGCTTTGCCTGCTTCCTCAGCGTGGCAGCCATCGTCTCCGCATGGAACGGCCCACACCGGATCGCGGCGGCATGGTGCGTTTGCGGTGTGTGGGGAGTCGTGGCACTCATCGGACTCGTGTGGGCTCGCAAAGCAGTTTCCGTGCCGCCACCGTTCCACCTCGTGGGCACGGCTCTCGCACGCGACTATGCGCACTTCGTCGACTCGACCGCTCACGGCCCCGGAGAGTCCGCGCGCTAACAGCGAGAGCACGGCACCGGGAGCTGTCGCTTCGCTATTTCGGTCTGCTCGGCAGCGGCGTAGGACCGCCTAACCTGCCCGTGGGCCCGACTTACCGGTGCGCAGTCGAAGACAGCAGCTGCATACATGCGCGGGGCGGGGTCCTCCAAGACCCGCGCACTCAAATTTCAGACTATACGTCGCAGCGGTTAGCAGGCAGTTCATCGACCGGGTAATGCTGAGTCACCAACGATATGTCGGACCAATTCCCCGTTTGCGCGGTAAGACGGCTTTCGTTCGGCGGCGTGTGGGCGATCCGGGTCAGGTCATGGTGCAGTTCGAGGAGCAGCACCTGCAAGAATCGCGAGGCTGGTGGCAGTTCGCTGAGACCGATTTTGAGTGAGCGCCCCGCTCGTACGCCCACATCCGAGGGAGTTCACCGCTGGCGCCGGCAGTTTTCAAGGCCCGACGAGCCGCAGCATCGGGACGAGCTTCTGGCAAGAGGTGAGGAGCCGCAGCCCGGATCGCATGTTATCTCGCCGCGCCGCGGATACGTGCACCATGGGATCTACATCGGCGATGGTAAGGTCGTGCACTATGCGGGCCTCGCGGGCGGGCGAATCCGCGGACGCATCGAAGAGGTGTCGCTCGCGCAGTTCGCATATGGGCGCAGCGTGTGGACACGAAGTTCCGATCTGCCAGCGTTTGTTCCACGAGACGTGATTCGGCGCGCCCGCTCACGCGTAGGCGAGAACCGCTACCGAATATTGCGCAATAACTGCGAGCATTTCTGCGAGTGGTGCCTGCGCGGAGAATCACGGAGCTATCAAGTCGAGCGCTTCCTCTGCTCCCGGCCCGCACTGGGCATGATGCTCGGGGTCATCTCGTTGGTCGTTGGTAATCACAGTCGGTCTGAGCACAGGAGAAGTGCAGAGGGTTTTACGGGGTGGCGGCAATCGGGCGCTGCGACATGACCGGGTGGTGGATCGGCGTCGTAAGCTTGAGCGTCCTCTTGGGGACGACCATCTGGTCGTTCGTGAAGTTCGGTGATGAGTAGCAAGCCTGGGAATCGCCGCACGCGCTGCCTATGAGAGAGCACAGAGGCAGCGCGTGAGTGTGCGCCGAATCGCGACCAGTCGATTTCCGACCAAGTACGGGTTGTTCCGTGCTCATGCGTTTGCCGGTGTGGACGGCCACGAACACCTCGCGCTGGTGCGTCTTAGGCTCAGTCAAGCACGCGCGCCGCTCGTGCGAATTCATTCGGAGTGTATAACCGGCGAGGCCTTGAGTTCTCTGCGCTGTGATTGCGGTGCCCAACTCAATGAATCGCTGCGTAGCATCGTCCAGGCGGGCTCGGGAATCCTGATCTATTTGCGTGGACAGGAGGGCCGAGGGATCGGCCTCGCTAACAAGATACGCGCCTATGCACTGCAAGACGCTGATCATGATACCGTCAGCGCAAATCGTGCCCTTGGTCTGCCCGTCGACGCGCGGAACTACGGGCCAGCGTTGACAATGCTACTCGAACTAGGAGTACGGCGAGTTCGCCTGCTCACCAACAATCCCAAGAAGGTATCGGCGGTCGAGGCGGCCGGCATGGTGGTTGAAGAGCGCATTCCACTGCTAACAGGGGCTACCGTCGAGAACAAGCGCTACCTGCAGGCCAAGGCTGAGCAGCTCGGTCATCTGCTCACCGGTAACATCGAGCACTGAAGGTCCATCACCTCGATCGAGCCTCCTGCCGCGCGGCCACGCGGCAGCCTCCGCGCTCGCTGCGGTGCCGTGAGCGCCCGGTGAGATGGTGAGCCCTACACTCCGGTCGAGCATCGCAATCCAGGGATCTGCCTAAATTCGGCGGAGGAGAAACGAGTGTCAACCGTTATTCGTACGACGGCACGTACCAGAGGCAGAACCTGATCGTCGGTGCGGCAATCACCGGGTTCAGCGTTTTCTGTTGATTCGGAAGCAGAGTTGAGCGTCGGGCCCCAATCTTTCGGACCAACCATACCAGGAAGGGGATCTTGACATGAGTCCACTGACAGATGAGAACGCCCGATCGCCTCTTACCGCGGCAGCAGGGACGAGAGAGATCGTCACCGAACAGTCTGGAGGTCTTCTGCGCATCCAATTCAATCGTCCAGCCAGGAAAAATGCGCTCACTACGAATATGTATGCGACTGTGGCGGATCTGATCAACGCGGCTGCGGCGGATCCTGGGATCAGGGTCGTGCTCTTCCATGGTGCCGGCGACGCGTTCTCCGCGGGCAACGATCTTGAAGACTTCCTGCGGAATCCGCCGATGCCCGGCGCTAGCGTGCAGGAAAGGTTCGTAAGCGCCCTGATCAATTTCGACAAGCCCGTGATCGCGGCGGTACACGGAGCGACGGTGGGCTCCGGCGCGACGATGCTTGTGCACTGCGACTTCGTGTATGCGGCCGAGAGCACCCGGTTCCAGTTGCCATTCGTCAACCTGGCTGTGGTGCCGGAGCTGGGCACGAGCTTCTTGATTCCAGCGCAGATTGGTCACCTCGCCGCTGCCGAATTATTTTTGCTTGGGATGCCGTTCGATGCGCGGCGGGCTGCGGAGCTGGGCCTGGTGACGCGGGTCGTGTCAGACGACCGTTTGCTAGCAACGGCAACGGAAACGGCGCAGGTTCTGGCGGCCAAGCCCGCGGGCGCGTTGCAAGCCTCCAAAAAGCTCCTCAAGCGATGGTCGCGCGAGCAGACCGAGTCCGCCGTGCGCCTTGAAACCCAGGAGTTTGGCGCTCGCGTTCGCTCGGAAGAGGCGCGCGAAGCCATTAGCGCGTTTCTGGAGAAACGGCGTCCAGATTTTTCGCATATCGGGAGCGCGGCCGGCGCCCGCCCGTAGCACCAACCCTAATTCAGGAGACAAGCATGGTTTCTTCAGCTGCGGCAACCACACTCGGTCAACCCGTC
>Ga0075425_100009137_pt1 | contig 10540 bp, 12 predicted proteins | sample SoiMethybrSBSTD4_FD_75300 | JGI IMG/M metagenome (GOLD analysis project Ga0075425, IMG submission 75300) | Bulk soil microbial communities from a Populus tree surrounding site in Tennessee, USA - Soil MetaG P. TD hybrid SBSTD4 | ecosystem: Environmental > Terrestrial > Soil > Tree plantation...
CGCACTCGGGTTCTCGCGCATCGCGGCACTTCCCGGCATGTTCCACCTACGCGCCGGCGAGCGTGCCGCAGCGCTCGACCGGGACTGAGCATGACGGCGGGCACCCGCAGTGTCGTGGTCGACAAGCTGGCCTCCGTCACGCAGGCCTGCGGACTCGCGCACGAGGTGCGCATCTCCACCGACATCCCCGCCGAGGAGGGCGTGGTGTTGGTCGTGGAGGTGCTCACCAACAAGACGACCTACAACACCCTCGAGCTGACGAGCGGCCGCATGGCGAAGCTCGGCAAGGGAGATGTGGTCGCCGGCGCGCTCGGGCACCGCCGCGCGCTGTTCGGCTACTCCGGCCACGTACCCGAGCAGCTGCAGCCGGGCGATGTCATCCAGCTGCTCAACATCGGCGGCGTGCTGGGGGTGTGCGACTCCATCAATCCGGAGAAAGGCACCCCGTTCGACTGCCGCGTGCTCGGGGTGGCGCTGAATTTTCCCTACCTCGGCGAGCGCATCGGCGTCCCGGCCCGCGTCGGCCACAAGCCGCTCGATACTGCGGCGCCGCTCGAGGTGCGCGGTATACCGGTGGTGGCGCTCGCCGGCACCTGCATGGAAGCCGGCAAGACCGCCGCCGCCTGTGCCGTCATCGCGCGCATGCGCCATCGCGGACTCACGGTCGATGCCTTCAAGGCGACCGGCGTCTCGTTGCGCCGTGACATCCTCGCGATGGAGGACGCCGGCGCACGGCGCTGCGCGATTTTCACGGACCTCGGGGTGGTCACGACCACGCGCGCCAACGGCCCGGCACTTACCCGCACCATGCTGAGCGAGCTCGCCGCCGGCAAGCCCGATGCGCTGCTCTTCGAGCTCGGCGATGGCATCCTCGGCACCTACGGGGTCGACGCCATCCTCGAGTGCCCCGACATCCGCAGCGCGCTCACTGCGGTGGTGCTCTCGGCGAACGATCCGGTCGCGGCCTGGGGCGGGGTGAAGCTGCTGCGCGAGCGCTTCGCCATCGAGCCGTGCGTGGTCACCGGCCCCGCGACCGACAACCAGGTCGGCATCGAGATCATCGCCGCGCAGATGGGTGTGCCAGCAGTCAATGCCTTGAGCAGCGGGGCCGCGCTCGGCGACCGGGTCATCGAGGCGCTCGGCCTCGGCGCTGCGCTGCCATGAGCGCCCCCATCCCCGCCGTGGTGCTCGGTGGCACCGGCTACGTTGCCGGCGAGCTGTTGCGCCTCCTCGCCGTGCATCCGCGGCTGAAACTGGCCGCGGTCATGTCCGAGAGCGCCGCGGGTGAATCGGTGGCCGCGGCGTTTCCGCACCTGCGATCGACACACCCGCAGGAGCGCTTCGTGTCCGAAGCAGAGGTGCAGAAGGTGCTGTGCGAGGCTTCGCGCACGGCGCTCTTCTCGGCAGCGCCGCACGGGGTGTCGGCGAGCCTCATCGACCGTTTGCTCGCATCCGCAGAGCGAGCCGGTAGGGAAGTGCGTGTGGTCGACACCTCCGCTGATTTCCGCTATGCGACTGCGGAGGCTTACTCATCCGTGTACCGCGATCCGCACGGAGCGCCCGGCCGGATTGCCCAATTCAGCTGCGCGCTGCCCGAGCACCTCACGCAGCCGCGCACCCGCCACATCGGCCATCCCGGCTGCTTCGCCACTGCGATCCTGCTCGCGAGCGTGCCGCTGCTGGCTGCCGGCTGCGTCGGCCCGACGCTGTTCGTGAGCGGCGTCACCGGCAGCACGGGCTCGGGGAGAAGACCGGTCGATGGCACGCATCACCCGCTGCGGCACGGTGATCTCTACAGCTATGGCGCGCTCGCCCATCGTCACGTACCCGAGGTCACCGCCTGTGCACGTGCGGCGACCGGCATCGAGGCGGAGTTCGCCTTCGTACCGCATTCGGGGCCCTTCGCCCGTGGTATTCACGTGACGGTGCAGGCGGCACTGCGGCGGTCACTCGACAGCGCGGCCCTGCTTGGCACGCTGCGCGAGTTCTACTCGAGCGCGCCGTTCGTGAGCGTGAGCGAGCAGGCGCCGCGCGTGAAGGATGTCGCCGCCAGCAATTACGCACACCTCTCCGCTGTCGCGCGCGGCAACACCGTCGCAGTACTGTGCGCCATCGACAACCTCGTCAAGGGCGCAGCCGGCGGCGCCATCCAGTGGATGAACCGCATGCTCGATCTGCCCGAGACTGCGGGCCTCATGAGCCCCGCCGCCGGCTGGAGCTGACAGGAAGCTCATGCAAGCCACCGCTTCACCTGCGGCGCCATGCCTGGCAGCCGATGTCCTTGCGCCGGTGTTGGCACGCTACCCGCTGCGCGAGCTACCCGCATGAAGCGCTTCCTCGACCTCGCCGATTTTACCCGCGAGGAGGTGCTGGCACTGCTGGAGCTCGCCCGGCGCCTCGAGCGCAGGTGCGAGCCGCGAGCACTCACGGGCAAGCTGCTCGGGCTCGTGTTCTTCAATCCCTCGCTGCGCACGCTCGCCTCCTTCCAGGCCGCGATGGCGCGCCTCGGTGGCCAGTCCCTGGTGATCAATCCCGGCCAGGGGAGCTGGCAGATGGAGACCCGCACCGGGGTAGTCATGGATGGCGCAGCCGCGGAGCATGTACGCGAGGGTATCCCGGTGCTCGCCTCCTACTGCGACGCGCTCGGCATCCGGCTGTTCGCCGCGGGACACGATCTCGCCAGCGATCTCGCCGAGAGGAGCTTCTCCAGCATCGCGAGTCTCATCGACAAACCGCTCGTGAATCTCGAGTCGGCGGTCAACCACCCGTGCCAGGCCCTCGCCGACTGGAAGACCCTGGATGACCTGGCGGTACCGCGTGGCGGGCGCTTCGTGCTCTCCTGGGCGTATCACCCGCGTGCCCTGCCGCTCGCGGTCCCGGCGGCCGCGCTGCACATGGCGGCGCTGCGCGGCATGGAAGTGACCGTACTGCGCCCGGAGGGCTTCGCACTGCCAGATGAGATCATGGAGCGCGCCCGGCGCGCCGCCGCCGGCTCCGGCGGCTCGGTGCACGAGACGAGTGAGCGAGCGCAGGCGCTGCGCGGCGCTCATGTGCTCTATGTAAAGGAGTGGGGCGCGCCCGGCTGCTACGGCGATGCGGCCGCGGATGCGCAGCTGCGCAGCACGCTGCGCGGCTGGTGCGTGCGCAACGACTGGTTCACGGCGTCGCCCGATTGCCGGGTGATGCATTGCCTGCCCGTGCGGCGCAACTCAGCCATCGCCGATGAAGTACTCGACAGCCCGCGTAGCGTGGTGCAGCGCGAAGCCGGCAACCGCTTGCCCGTGCAGATGGCGGTGCTGCACCAGTTGCTCAGGCCCTGAGGAACCCGAGGAAGCTTGTCAACATGATTATGCACCGCAGCGACCAGGCTCTCGCCATCCGTGCACTGAGGAGCGCCGCTCCCTACATCCGCATGTACAAGGGCAAGGTGTTCGTCGTGAAGGCGGGCGGGGGCGTGTTCGCCGAGAGCGCCACCACCCGCGCGCTGGTCGAGCAGATCGGCATCCTGCATTACTTCGGCGTGCGCGTCGTGCTGGTGCATGGCGGCGGCCCGCAGGTCAGCACGCTCGCCGCGGCGCTCGGGATCGCGACGCATGTAGTCGAGGGGCGGCGGATCACGGACGAGAAGTCGATCGAGGTAACCGCCATGGTGCTGAACGGACTGATCAACACCCGCGTGCTCGCCATGTGCCGCGAACTCAACATCGATGCGGTCGGCATCAGCGGCGTCGATGCCGGCCTGGTGCGTGCCCACCGGCGCCCGCCGGTCGCGCTCGCGGGCAACGGCGCCGTGGTCGACTTCGGCTTCGTCGGCGACATCGATGCGGTCGACACCAGCGTGCTGCAGAAACTGCTCGACAACGGACTCATGCCGGTGGTGAGCCCACTGTCGGCGGATGCGTCCGGCACGCTGCTCAACATCAACGCCGACACCGTCGCCGCGGCCCTCGGCGCAGCGCTCGGCGCCGAGAAGCTCATCCTGTGCACCGGCGCTCCCGGGATCCTCGCCAGCGTGCAGGATCCCGGCTCGCTCATCTCCTACACCGATCTGCGCGGCCTCGCGCGGCTGCGCGAGGAGGGACGGATCGCGGATGGCATGGCACCCAAGGCCAAAGCCATCGAGGAGGCATTGCGCGGTGGCGTGCGCCGCGTGCACGTCGTGTCCTATCGCTCGCCGGAGGGGATCCTCGGGGAAGTGTTTACCAACGAGGGCACAGGCACGCTGATCGTCGCCGATGTCAACGCGCTCAGCCCCGCCGAGCAGCAGGGCGCGCCATGACGCGTCTGTGGGACAAGGGCGCGCCGCTCGATGCCCGGGTGCTCGAATACACCGCCGGCGAGGACCACGCACTCGATGAGCGGCTCGTCCGCTACGACGTGCGCGCCTCGATCGCGCACGCCGAGATGCTGCATGCGCGGGAGCTCCTCTCGGCGCAGGATCTGGACGCGATCCGCGATGCTCTCGGCGCGCTCGCGGCTGAGCATGCACGCGGCGAGTGGCACATCGAGCTCGCGGACGAAGACGGCCAGACCGCGCTCGAGCGACTGCTGCGCGCGCGACTGGGCGCGGTCGGGGAGCGCATTCACCTCGGCCGCTCGCGCAACGACCAGGTGCTCACCGCTCTGCGGCTGTACCTGCGCGAAACCGTCCCGCAGCTCAGCGCCGGTGCGGCGCAGGTGGCCGAGGCACTCGAGGCGCTCGCCGTGCGCGATGGGCAAATCGAGCTGCCCGGCTACACGCACATGCAGCAGGCCATGCCGAGCTCGGTGGCGCTGTGGGCGCGGGGGTTCGCCGCCGAGATCCGCGACGATGCCGCGGGTCTTGGCACGGTGTTGCGGCGTATCGACCGCAGCCCCCTCGGCTCCGCGGCCGGTTACGGCACCCCGGGCCTCGCCGTCGATCGTGAGGACACGCGGGCGCGGCTCGGCTTCGCGAGCGTGCACGAGCCGGTGACGGCGGTGCAGCTCTCGCGCGGCAAGGCGGAGGCGCAGCTGCTGTTCGAGCTCACGCTGCTCCTCCAGGACCTCGGCCGCTTCGCGGCGGACGTACTGTTGTTCTCCACACGCGAGTTCGGCTTCATCGCGCTGCCCGAGACATTCACCACCGGCTCCTCGATCATGCCGCAGAAGAGAAATCCCGACGTGTTCGAGCTGATCCGCGCGCGCTCGGCGAGCGCACAGGCTTGTCTTTTGGAAGCGCTCGCGGTGTGCGCCAAGCTGCCCTCCGGATATCAGCGGGACCTGCAGCTGCTGAAACATCCGCTGTTTCGCGCCATCGATCTGACATTCGCGACGCTCGACATCCTGCCGCCGGCGATCGCGGCGCTCGAGTTCCAAGCGGAAGCGATCCGTCTCGATCCTGCAATTCACGCCGCCGAGGAGGCCGGCCGCCTCGCGCTGAGCGAGGGCATTCCGTTCCGCGAGGCGTATCGGCGCGTCGCGGCGAAGCTCGCCAGGTAGTCGCCGCGCGGCCCACGCGACCGCAATTTGCAAGGCCGCGGCGCGCAGCGCACGCTGACACTCCATCGAGGGAGGAGCATGACCAAGCTGCTGGGGATATCCGGAAGTCTGCGCCGCGGCTCCTACAACAGTGCCCTGCTGCGCGCGGCGACGCGGCTCATGCCGGCGGAGGCAACACTCGAGGTCGCCAGTATCCGCGGCATCCCGCTCTATGATTACGATGTGGAGGTGCAGGCCCTGCCCGCCACGGTCACGCAGCTCAAGGACGCCATAGTCGCCGCCGATGGCGTGCTGCTGGTAACTCCCGAATACAACAACAGCATTCCCGGCGTCTTCAAGAACGCGATCGACTGGCTGTCGCGGCCCTCCGCGGACATCAGGCGAGTGTTCGGCGGACGGCCGTTCGCGGTGATCGGGGCATCGCCGGGTGCCTTCGGCACGACTCTCAGTCAGGCTGCCTGGCTGCCGGTGCTGCGCACGCTCGGCACCCAGGCCTGGTCGGGCGGGCGGCTGATGGTGCCGCGTGCGGCGAGCGTGTTCGATGAGTCCGGAGCGCTCAAGGACCCCGCGGTCGCCGAGCAGCTGCGGCAGTTCCTCGCTGGCTTTGTCGGCTTCGTACGGCGCCCGGCAGCGTAGCTTCCGCCGCTCACCCCTTGCGTAATGCCGGCGGCGGCGTGTATTGATACAGCCAGCTCTCCGTGAGCGCCTGACCCTCGAGCGACAGGAACAGCCGCAGGTTCACCGGATCGACGATGTCGCTGCTGAGCGCCAGATCGAACATCACGCGCCATTCCCCGGGCCGTGTCACGATGCGGCGCGCCGAGGGAATCTCGATCCGCCCACGCGAGGCGGTGATGACGGGCACCACGTGCGCAGACTCGCTGAGCGCGCCGAGCTCACCGCCGGCGAAGTCGATGACGAACCGCCAGGCGAAGTGACTGCGCTTCACGCCCACGATGCCGCCGACGCCGGTGCGCGTGGCAATGACGCTCGCCTGCTTCGGCGCGTGCGGATTCTCGCGGCACCAGTAGAGCCGGTAGCCGTACAGGTATTCCGCGCCCGCCTGCGGCTTGTCCTCCGGAGTCCAGAAGGCGACGATGTTGTCATTGGTCTCGTCCGGGGTCGGAATCTCCACCAGCAGCACCGCACCCTTGCGCCAGCTCGACTTCGGCTCGACCCAAACGCTGGGGCGCTTGTCGTAGAACACCCCGTCGTCCTGGTACTGCGAGAACTGCCGCTCGCGCTGCATGAGACCGAAGCCGCGCGGCCCATCATCGAGGAAGCTGTTCACGCGCACCGTGGCAGGGTTGACGAGCGGCCGCCAGATCCACTCCCCGGCTCCGGTGCAGATCTGCAAACCGTCGGAGTCGTGGATTTCCGGCCGCCAGTCATCGGCGATACGCCGGTCGTTCTTGCCGCACAGGAACATGCTGGTGGCAGGCGCGATGCCGATGCGCTCGATCTGGCGGCGCGGATAGAGCGCCGAATCGATGTCCATGATCTGGGTGTCGCCGACATCGATGACGAAGCGGTACGCGCCACTGACGCTCGGCGAGTCGAGCAGGCCGTAGAGGGTGAGACGGCTCGAGTCCTTGGCTGGCCGCTCCAAGTAATAGGCAATGAAATCCGGAAACTCCTCAGGCTCCGGCATACCGCAGTTGATGGCGAGGCCCCGCTGGGAGATGCCGTACTGCAGATCCCCATCCACGGCGCGGAAGTACGAAGCCCCCTGGAACGCGGCGCAGTCGCGCGTCCAGTCGGTATGGTGGAGGATGCGAAACCCACCGAAGCCCAGATTCGCCGGCACCGCCGCGGTGCGGATGCCCGCGCGCGTGTAGTCGAACAATGTGGCATCGAAAGTGATCTCGCGCGCGGCGCCGTTCACGACCTCGTACATCCGTACGGGCTTGTCGAGCGTGTACCCGGGATGGACAAAGCGCACCTGGAAGCGCAAGCCCTCCTCCGCCCACAGCGACCGCTCGTCGCGAAAACGAATCGCCTGCCAGTGGTCCCAGTCGAGCCCCGCGATGGCAGGCGTGAGGCGCTTGGCGGGCGCGAGGTAGGGTTGCGCGGCGCGCGTACGAGCGAGGCCCTTGAGCCGCGCGTAGTCGAAGGGCGCCGGAGCTTCCTCGTGCGGCCCGCGCGGCGCAGGGGCCGCGCCGCTCAGCAGCCAATCGGCACCGGCAGCGGTGAGCAACGCGGCACTCGAGCGGAGAAAGCTTCGGCGCGACATGCGTGCGTGCTACGCCGCTGGGGCATCCGGCTGCACCGCGGGGGCAGCCTGCGCGAATGCCGGCAGGGTCTCGAGGTGCGCGCAGATCGTGCGCAGCGTGGGATAGGGCGCGACATCGCAGTGGAAGCGGCGGGCGTTGGCCATCTGCGGCACGATACAGACATCCGCCAGAGTCACACTCGTGCCGTACATGTGCCGGCCGTCACCGCTCAGGCGCTGCGCGTCGCGCTCGAGCGCCGCAAAACCGCATGCGACCCAGTGACCGTACCAGGCGTTCACCGCCGCCTCATCCTGAGCGAGCTGCGTGCGCAGATACTCGAGCACCCGCGAATTGTTGAGCGGGTGAATGTCGCAGGCCACCGCGAGGGCGAGCGCGCGCACCGCGGCGCGCTCTGCCGGCGCGCGCGGCAGCAGCGCAGGCTGCGGATAGCTCTCCTCCAGATACTCGATGATCGCGAGCGACTGCGTGAGCGTGTGCTCGCCATCGGCCAGCACCGGGATGAGCCCGTGCGGATTCACCGCGCGGAATTCAGCGCTGTGCTGGGCGCGCGCCGGCGCGCGCAGGTCCACCACTAGCGTTTCCCAGGCGAGACCCTTCAGCCCGAGCGCGATGCGCACGCGGTAGGCGGCCGAGCTGCGGAAGTAGCCGTAGAGCTTCATGGCCTAAGGGCGCGCCTTGGCCACGATGCTGTTACGCAGGACTTCGAGCCCCTCGATGCCACCTTCGAGAGTGTCGCCGGGCCTGATGGCACCGACGCCCGCCGGGGTGCCGGTGAAGATGAGATCGCCGGCGCGCAACTCGTAGAGCTTCGAGAGCGCCGCGATGATCTGCGGTACGTCCCACAACATCCGGCTGATGTCCGACTCCTGGCGGATGGTGCCGTTGACGCTGAGCCAGATGCGCCCGGAACTCACGTGCCCGGCGCTCACCGGACGGATGGCTGCCAGCGGCGCCGCGCAGTCGAAACCCTTGGAAGTATCCCAGGGCTCGCCGCGCTCCTTGGCGGCGCTCTGCAGATCGCGCCGTGTAAGGTCGTTGCCCGCGGCGTAGCCAAATACCAGGCCGAGCGCATCCGGCGGAGCGACGTCGCGGCCACCGCGTGCGAGCGCGACCACGAGCTCGATCTCGTAATGGAAGTTGGCGGTGGCGGGGGGATACGGCACCGCGGCACCGTTCGCCACCACCGCATCCGCCGGCTTCATGAAAAAGACCGGCGGGGCAAGCTCGGGGTCGCGGCCAAACTCGCGCACGTGGTCGGCGTAGTTGAGGCCGATGCAATAAATGCGGTGCACCGGGAAGCGGGCATCGCTGCCCGCTACGGCAACGCTTGGCTGAGGCGGTGGAGGAAAGACGAATGCGGACATGATGGGCGCCTGCGGGTCCTGGGTAAGGCAGATTGCCATTGCGCAAACCGCTAGACTAGCCGCGATGAGCATCTGGCGCGTCAGCCCAACACCCGAGGAGCTCACCGCCCGTGGCACCCGCAGCATGCCGGGCTTGCTCGGCATCCGCTTTACCGAAGTGGGGCCCGACTACCTGCGCGCCAGCATGCCGGTCAACGAGCGTACCCATCAGCCCTTTGGACTCCTGCATGGCGGTGCTTCGGTAAGCCTCGCAGAGACGGTCGGCAGCGTCGCTTCCATGCTATGCGTCGATCCCGAGCGCTACCTGTGCGTCGGCCAGGAGATAAACGCCAACCATCTGCGCGGGCTGTCCTCGGGAAGCGTCATCGCGACCGCGCGACCCTTTCATCTGGGCGCCCGCAGTCACGTGTGGCACATCGAGATCCGCGACGAGCATGAGCGGCTGGTGTGCGTCTCGCGGCTCACCATGGCGATCGTCGAGCGCCGGCCGCAGCAGGATCGGTAGCCAGGACCCGCAGCCAGCGGAGGTGCAGCATGTCGACCCCCACTCCCCCGATCAGCGCCGAAGCGCCGCATGTCGATGAGTCACTGGTGACCTACACGCATGTCATCTACGCGTTGCATACGCTCTCCGTCGTCATCGGCATCACGACATTTCATACCATCGTCTTCAGCTTCATCTGGGGTCTGCCTTCGATCGTTGCAGTGATCATGAACTACGCACGTCGCTCGGCGACCCACGGCACTTACCTCGAATCTCATTTCCGCTGGCAGATCCGCACGTTCTGGTACGCCGTGCTGTGGAGCGTGCTCATCTGGGGAATATCGGTGCCCCTAATGCTGGTGCTGGTCGGATTTCCGCTGTTCATACTGGGGCACCTGGTTCTCGGGATCTGGATCGCTTATCGCGTGCTACGCGGCTGGCTCGCGCTCAAGGACGCGCGCCCGATGTACGTATGAAGTTCCCACCCGGCGCTCACGCGACTGTGCTCGCGGCCTCTGCCGCGCTCCTCCTCTGGGGCTGCGGCCAGAAAGGTCCGCTGTACCTTCCCGAGAAAGGCGGCGCGGTGGTCAAGGCACCGGCCGGGACACCTCCGCCGGCGCCGGTGCCTTCCGGGCAGCCGGTGGCGCCATCGCCTACGGCGCAGCCGCAGAGCACCGCGGAGCCGCCCTCGCCAGCGGGCACCACTGCGCCGCAGAAGAAATCCGGCCCGGACGACGATCAGAACCCGAAGTAGCGCGCAGCGGCCTTAGGTCTCAGGCGCGCATCAAACCGCGCAGTGGTCTTGCGGCAGAGCTGTCGGGAAATACTTCCTGCTCCAGCGCATGCGCGGGCACGGCAAGCTGTTCCGCCAGCACTCCCTTGAGCACCGAGCGCACATCGAGCGTGGGCGCGAGGTCGCGCCCCTGATAGAGCGCTCGCGGCGACAGCCCTGGCCAGTTGGCGATCACGCGGCCGCCGGCGACCGCACCACCGAGCAG
>Ga0075425_100009140_pt1 | contig 10539 bp, 6 predicted proteins | sample SoiMethybrSBSTD4_FD_75300 | JGI IMG/M metagenome (GOLD analysis project Ga0075425, IMG submission 75300) | Bulk soil microbial communities from a Populus tree surrounding site in Tennessee, USA - Soil MetaG P. TD hybrid SBSTD4 | ecosystem: Environmental > Terrestrial > Soil > Tree plantation...
AACTCTCCGCGCCGGTTCCGAACGGCTTCGACCCGGAGGACTTCGCTACGGCGCCTGCTCACCGTGCCGACGACGCGTTCCGCATCGTCCACACCGGCTATCTGCACACCGAACTGGCCGGTGGGGGCCTTCGCGACACCGTCCGGTCGTTGCTCGGCGGCGAGCTGCACGGCGTCGAGATCGGCGCTCGCTCGCATGTCTACCTCCTACGGGCGATCGACCGGCTGCGAGCAGAAGAGCCCGCGCTCGGCGAGCGGATCGAGCTGCACCTCGCTGGCGTCATGTCGACGGCCGACGTCGCGAGCAGCGAGCGGCCGTACGTGAAGCGCCTCGGCTATCTCGCCCACGACGAGACAGTCGGGCTGATGCGCTCAGCCAACGCGCTCTTCCTGCCGATGCACGACCTACCGCTCGGAACGCGGGCTCGTATCGTCCCCGGCAAGACGTACGAGTACCTCGGCGCACGCCGGCCGATCCTTGCCGCCGTCCCCGACGGCGACGCGCGCGACCTGCTGACACGCGCGGGGAATGCGGCGCTCTGCCGCCCACGCGACATCGACGGGATGGTTGCTGCGCTACGGGCGCTCCTCGCGGGCCGCTACCCGGCCGAGCCGAATCCGAGCGTGATCGCGCAGTACGAGCGGCGTGTCCTGGCGGCGCGAATCGCCGAGGTGCTCGACACCGTCGCCGGCGATCAGCGCGCCGCGGCCGCGGCCTGAGCGCGGGCCGGGCTGCCGACGACAACCGATCCCGGCGCGACGTCTCGCGTGACCACGGCGCCTGCGCCGACGAGGGCCCCTGCGCCGATGCGCACGCCGCCCAGGATCACAGCGCCGGTGCCGATCGCCGCACGATCCTCGACGTGAGTGCGAACGAGCTCCCAGTCATCGCCGGTCTTGAGCTCCCCCGACTCGGTCGACGCGGCCGGCCTGAGGTCGTTGATGAACATCACGCCGTGGCCGACGAACACCTCGTTGCCGATCTCGACTCCATCGCAGATGAACGTGTGGCTCTGGATCTTGCAGCGCGCGCCGATCTTCGCCCCCCGCTGGACCTCGACGAACGTTCCGATACGGGTCTCGTCGCCGATCGAGCAGCCGTAGAGGTTCGTGAACGCCTGAACGACGACTCCCGTACCGAACTCGACATCGTCGACGAGCCGGTAGGGGGCGTCGTTTGCAGGGTTAGAAATAGGAGCGGACACCGTCGACGACGGCCTCGATCTGCGACTCGCTGATGCCCGGAAACATCGGGAGCGAGAGCACACGGGCCGCAGCCGCTTCCGTGACCGGGAACGAGCCTCTTGTGTACCCCGCGCTGCGATACGCCTCCGAGAGGTGGGCCGGCTCCGGATAGTGGAAACCGGAAGCGATCTGACGATCGCGCAGGTGCAGCGCAAGCCCACGCGGATCGCCGGTGCGGATCACGTAGAGGTGCCAGACGGGGTCGCTGTTCGCGGCGACCGGCGGAAGCTCGATGTCCCCCACGCCTGCCAGGGCCTCGGTGTACATCGCAGCAGCGGCCCGACGTTGTGCGTTCCAGCCGTCGAGGAAGGGCAGCTTGTGAGACAGCACGATCGCCTGGATGGTGTCGAGCCGCGCAGTGAAGCCGATCAGCTCATGGTCGTACTTGGCGCGCTGACCGTGCTCACGCAGCGCCTTGATGCGCTCGACAAGCTGCTCGTCGTCGGTGACGACCGCACCCGCGTCGCCGAAAGCGCCGAGGTTCTTGCCGGGATAGAAGCTGTAAGCCGCCGCGAGCCCCAGCTCGCCGGCCGCTGCACCGTCCCGGGTTGCGCCGTGCGCCTGGCACGCGTCCTCGATGATCGGGACACCGAGCTCGCCGAGGGCGCGCAAATCGGCCATCTGCCCGTAGAGGTGCACGGGCATGAGGAACCGGGTACGCGGACCAATCGCCTCCCGGGCAGCCTCGACGTCCATGTTCAGATCGGTCTCCGAGACATCGACGGGAACCGGCGTTCCACCGGCCTGCGAGACTGCCTCGAAGGTGGCGATGAACGTGTTCGCCGGCACGAGAACCTCGTCGCCGGGGTCGAGCCCCGCGGCGATGAGCGCGAGCCGCAACGCATCGAGACCGCTGGCCACGCCGACACACGCCTCGCGCTTACAGTACGCCGCGAATGCGTCCTCGAAGGCGCCGACCGCTGGACCATTGATGAATGCGTTCGAATCGATCAGGCGCCCGAACTCGGCGAGGAGATCCGCCTTGAGCTCGTCGTGTGACGCGCGCAGATCGAGAAACGGGACCGGGAGTGTAAGAGCCGCATCGGTGAGCATGGCTCGAACGTAGCCGGGCCGTTGTACGTGCGCCACGGGACGAGTGCGTAGACCCACCTAGCCCAACGGATAGTCCCCCGACCGTGGACGAGTCTTGTCGTTCTGGTCTGGACCGTCGACTGCTGCGGCCTTAGTTTGAGAGGCGTGAACGCCCAACCGATGCTCGCCGACGCCGCGCTCGGTCGACCCGAAACGCCCGTCGGCGGCATCCGCAACCGCGGGTGGATCATGCGCCGCGGATTGCTCATCGCCGACGCGGTCGGGCTCACCGCTGCCTTCGTCATCACGGCACTCGGCTTCGGCCAAGGCGCTGGTGACCACAACCATCTCGCTCTCGCCGCCGAGTACCTGCTGTTCTTCGCGACACTCCCCTTCTGGATTCTCGGCGCGAAGCTCCACGAGCTCTACGACCATGACGAGGAGCGGACCGACCACACGACCTTCGAAGACTTCGTCGGCGTCCTGCACGTCGTGACGCTCGGCGTCTGGGCGCTCTACGCACTTGCCTTGAGCACGCGGCTCGCTGACCCCGAGCTGCCGAAGGCATTCCTCTTCTGGGCGCTCGCGATCGGGCTCGTCACCTCCTGTCGCGCTCTGGCGCGAATCCTCTGCCGGCGCCACGCCGCCTACGTGCAGAACACGCTCATCGTCGGCGCCGACCATACCGGCCAGCTCGTTGCGCGCAAGCTGCTGCAGCACCCGGAATATGGCATGCGCCTCATTGGGTTCGCGGACGACAGCGCGCCGAAGCTCCGGCCCGACATCGGCGCCCAGCGAGTGGTCTGCGGAATCGCCAACGTGCCGCGGATCGTCTCGGAGCGAAACGTTCAGCGCGTCGTCATCGCCTTCACCAGCGAGCCCTCCGACGAGCTCGCCGCAGTCGTGGCCCGGCTGAAGGCGATGGATGTCCAGATCGACATCGTGCCTCGCCTCTTCGAGGTCGTCGGACCGAACGTCGAGGTGCACGCGGTCGAGGGACTTCCGCTCGTCGGCCTGCCCGCGCCAAAGCTCCTCCCGTTCTCGCGCACGATCAAGCGCGGCATCGACATCGTCGGCTCGTCGCTGCTGCTCGCGCTCACGTCGCCCGTCTTCGCCTATGCAGCGTGGCGCATCCACCGCGACTCCTCCGGCCCGGTGTTCTTCCGCCAGCAACGGGTGGGCCTGAACGGCCGCGTCTTCACGGCGCTCAAGTTCCGCACGATGAAGGTGAACACCGATTCCTCGGCACACCGCGAGTTCGTGCGCGCGACGATGGATGCCGGCGCGACCCCTTCGGCCAACGGTCTCTACAAGCTCGACCAGTCCGACGCGGTGACGCGCTCGGGACGCTGGCTCCGGAAGACGAGTCTCGACGAGCTGCCGCAGCTGATCAACGTGTTGCGCGGCGACATGTCGCTCGTGGGCCCCCGCCCGTGCCTGGAGTACGAGCTGCAGCTGTTCCAGCCCCACCACTACGAGCGGTTCCGCGTCCCGGCCGGCATCACCGGCCTCTGGCAGGTGACCGCGCGTGCCCATTCGACCTTTGGCGAGGCGCTCGAGCTCGACGTCGCCTACGCACGCAACTGGTCGCTCGGTCTCGACCTCCTGCTGATCCTCCGCACGCCCTTCCAGATCCTTCGACAGAGAAACGGGACTGCCTGATGATCCAATTCCTTCGCGAGCCGCTGCGGTTCGCCGTCGTGGGCCTCGGTTACTGGGGCCCGAACCTCGTCCGTAACCTCCACGACGTCGAAGACGCAGAGGTCGCGTGGATCTGCGATCTCGACACGGACGCGCTCGAGGTGATCGGTCGGCGCTACCCCGCCGTCAAGCGCTCGGCGTCGATCGACGAGGTCCTCGCGGACGAGTCTGTCGACGCGATTGCGATCGCGACCCCCGTCACGACCCACAGCCCGCTTGCCACTGCGGCGCTCGAGGCCGGGAAGCACGTCTTCGTCGAGAAGCCCCTCGCAGCGTCCTCCGACGAGGCGGCCGCGATGATCGAGCTCGCAGAGGACAAGGAGCTGACGCTCATGCCCGGGCACACGTTCCTCTACAGCCCTGCCGTGAACATGGTCGCGGAGATGATCAAGTCGGGTGATCTCGGCGACATCTACTTCATCTCGACGAGCCGCGTGAACCTCGGTCTGCACCAGAAGGACGTCAGTGTCGCGTGGGACCTCGGGCCGCACGACTTCTCGATCCTCCGCTACTGGCTCGACGAGACGCCGTCGCACATCAGCGCGCTTGCACGGAGCTGCGTGATGCATGACACGCCGGACGTCGCGTTCATCAACCTCGACTTCGCCTCCGGGCCGGTCGCCCACGTCGAGATCGCCTGGCTCGCGCCGACCAAGCTCCGCAGGACGACGATCTGCGGCTCCCGCAAGATGGTGGTCTACGACGACACGTCCAACGAGCCGGTCCGCGTCTTCGACTCCGGCGTCGCCATACCGAACCCGGAGACGTTCGGCGAGTACAAGCTCACCTACCGCACCGGCGACATCCTCTCGCCGCGTGTCGCGGCGGCGGAGCCGCTCCAGCTCGAGCTGACTGACTTCTGCGCGGCGATCCGCTCGGGAACCGCACCGCGCTCTTCGGCCGCCCTCGGGCTCGAGGTCGTGCGGATGATCGAGGCCGTGGACACGTCTCTGGCGCTCGGCGGCGCTCGCGCGGAGGTCCCCGCGCTCGTCGCGCAATGAACTGAGCTGACCCCCTGAGGGTGAGCTCGCCGCTCACCCGGGCAAGGGATTCGCAAAAAACGCTGAAAGGTCGACAATGATCGTGTGGGAGCCGCCCTCACGTGGTCAGCGGTCGCGGTGGCGCTGAGCCTGACTGTTGCTGGACCGACGGCCGCCGCCCCGGCCAAGCTGCCGTCCCAGCTGTGGGGTATCCAGGTGCCGTCCGCGAGCCCCGCGGTGACCGTCGCCTACCTCCGGGCCGCAGGCGCGACAGGCGTGAACGCGCTCGTCGTCGACGGGGATACGTCGGCGCCGGCGAAGCTCCAGCGTCTCGGCCTCGCCGCCCGAGCCGGCGGCGTGCGGATGCTCGTGGCGTATTCGCCGCACAGAACGTGCCCGCCCCTCCCGCCACCTGCGCTGTGCGCGACGAAGGCGGGTTCCGTTTCGACGGCACTCGAGGCGGCGTCTCCAAGGGCGCGCCCGGTGGTGCTCTCGATCTCGCGCCTCGCGCAGCTGACGGCGCTCGCACGAGCGCGCGGGCGTGTCGTCGCCGTCGTGCCGTACCGGCTGACGAGCGACCAGCGAGCCTGGGGCGCGGCGATCGCCCGTGCGAAGCGCAGTGCGATGCTCGACCTCGCGGTGGCGCCGCCGTCCGCCCGTATGGCCCCGCCCGGGCGCGCCTTTCCACGGCCGGCCGAGATTCAGCCCGCGCCCCCCCACACGCCGCCGACCGGGCAGCTCCCTCCTCCGCCTGCTCCCGCGCCTGCTCCGGTGGACCCGACACCCGGCCCCGCCCCGTCCGCTCCACCGTCGCCGTCGCCTTCACCAGCGCCGACGCCGTCGCCAGAGCCGATCGACACGACGCCGCCCGTCGCAGTGATCCTGTCCGGCCCGCCGGCTCTCGCGGGAGACGGCGCCGCCCTGATCGTGTTCACGGCGAACGAGCTTTCGACGTTCGCGTGCAAGCTCGACGGCCCGTCAGGGGCCGGAGCGGCCGCGCCCTGCTCCTCGCCGCTCTCGCTCTCGGGCCTCTCCGACGGCACGTATCTGTTGTCGATTGTGGCTACGGATGCAGCCGGGAACGTCGAGCCCACACCCGTAACGTACGGGTGGACGGTCGACACACTCCCTCCGGACACCACGCTCACCTCGACTCCCGCCGCTACGTCCGGCGCGAACGTTTCCTTTGCTTTCGCCTCGACGGAAGGGGGTTCGACCTTCAGGTGCGATCTCGACCACGGCGGCTTCGTCGCTTGCAGCGCCCCGCAGTCGTACACGGGGCTCTCGGTGGGATCGCACACGTTCTCGGTCGAAGCCGTGGACAGACTGGGCCGGGTCGACGCGACCCCGGCGACCTTCACTTGGACCGTGCGTTCGACGGTGCCCGCGAACCTCTTCATGTCGCCGACGGGGAACGACGCCAACACCTGCAACTCGCCGGCGACCCCCTGCAGGACGTTCAACGGGGCGTTCCAGAAGGCAAAGAGCGGCGACGTCGTCGAGCTCGCCGCCGGCACCTATTCCGCCGGATCGGCAATACCCGCACCGTTGTTCGTCGTCGCGAACCATCCGGCGATCACGTCGGCAGTCACGTTCCGGCCCGCCGCCGGAGCCACGGTTCTCCTCGCGTCCGACCTCGACATCGAAGCAAGCCACGTCCATGTCACCGGGCTGAGATCGCGGGGAACCGGCGATCCTGCCAACGGCCCCGACAACAGCCGCGTCTCGCTGAGCGTCTGCGAGACGCCGTGCGCGACCCCGCTGACAGACGTCTATGTGGAGGGTTTCGCCGGCAAGTCGGCGTTCATCCGCTCGTCTGGCGTGACGATCAAGGGGGGCGAGTTCGGCAACTACGACCCCTGCGCGGACGACCCGCAGGTCGATCCGTCCGCGCAGTTGCACCAGAACCCCGAGGACATCTTCCGTATCTGGGGGGCGACCGGGGCCGCATCGACCCCGAACAACGTGCTGGTCGACGGCGTGCGGATCCATGACGACGACGACCACCGCGACTCATCCGGGGCATGTCCAGGCGCCACGAATGGATCCGCCGGCGAGCACGTCGACTGTCTCCAGGCGCAGGGCGGCACGAACATCACGATTCAGAACGTGTCGATGTGGAACTGCGCGACGTCGAACATCCAGGCCACGCCGTTCGGAGGAACGATGATGAGCAACTGGACGATCCAGAACAACTTCTTCGGGTCCGTGCTCCATCCGGGCAACTCAACCGTGCTCGGCGGGGAGGACACCACGCCATCCGACTGCACGAGCATCGTCCTTCGTTACAACGTCATCGCAGGCCCGCAGCCGAACGGTTCCGGGTGCGCGGCGGCCAACATCGGGAACATCTCGGCGATCGCGAACGTCTTCCTCGGGCCGACGTCGGCACTCGGCGCGAACGTCATGTACAGCCACAACGTGTTCTCGTCCGCGACGACCGTCACGCTCGCGAACCTCAACGGCGGCGGAAATCACGCCAACGTGAAGTGCAATCCCTCGTTCGTCGCGCCGAACGCCTCCGGCGCGAACGGGCCCGACTATCACCTCAACGCCGGCGATATCTGCGCGAAGGGCGCAGGCGATCCGGCGAACTTCCCGGCAACCGACATCGACGGCACGGCGCGCCCCGCCGGCGGAGTCACGCCGGACGCGGGCGCCGACGAGATTCCCTAGCTCGAGAGCAGCTTCTTCACGTCGCCGAGCATCGTCGCGGCGGGCACGCTGGGTCTGAAGCCCGCGCGCATCCGACCTTCCTGGTCGATCAGAACGATGCGGCCCGTGTGGTCGATGCTCTCGAGGCTCACCGGGTCCGTGAGGATCCCGTACGACGACCACACCGGCTGGAGATCCTGCTTCGTGCCGACGAGGTAGCGAAACTCTGGCAGAAGGCCCTTCTCCTTCACATAGCGGCGGGCCGACGCGAACGTGTCGCCGCGGGGATCGACGCTCACGGCGACGGCACGGACCCGCCGCCGCTCCTCCGGGGCGAGGTTCTCGAGCACCGCGTTCAGGCTGCTCGCCATCAGCGGACAGATGTCCCGGCACTTCGTGTAGAGAAACGTAAGGAGGACGACGCGGCCCCGCTGCTGCCGCAGGTCGAAGAGCCCGCCCTGTTCGTCCCGCAGCGAGATCTGTGGGGCGGGACCGGGGTCCACGCCGTCGGCGCCGGCGAGGCGCGAGGCCCCGCAGGCGGAGCAGAGCAGGACGGCGCATACCGCCAGGAGCCCGAGCCGCAGCACGTGCGCAGCGTAGTGGCGCTCACCGTTCGGGCCACCTAGCCGTTCGGCTAGGTCTCGGGTGAATCCTGCCCGCTCCGGGAGTTACGGCTCGAGGCACGCGGTTCTACCGTGAAATTGGCCCAGAGCAGCAAAAAGGGGATTGGAAGTTTCCTGGTTGAGAGCAATGATGAAGAGCGTGAGAGCCGCCCTCACGCTCGCGGCCTGTGCTGTCGCGGGCCTGCTCGTCGCTGCATCCGGAACCGCTGACGCGGCGCGGCTGCCTGTGCAGATCTGGGCGATCCAGCTGCCGGGCGGGAAGGCGACCGTCACGCCGCGCTACCTCAGGGACGTCAAGGCAACGGGCGTGAACGCGCTGATCGTCGACGTCGGAGCCTTTCCGGCCGCGAAGGCGGCCGCCACACGGAGCGCCGCCCGCCGGGTCGGGGGGATGACCGTGCTGCTCGCGCGCCTGCCCGGCAAGGCGTGCCCGGCGCTCGGCGCGCCGACCGTCTGCACGCTCAAGGCAGCTTCCGTGGCGGCGGCGGTCAAGCTTGCGCGTCCCGGCGCGCCGCCGGTCGTCGTGGCGCTCAGCCGCCTCGCCCAGCTCACCGCGCTTCGCGGCGCCAAGGGCCGCCTGGTCGCGGTCGTCCCTTATCGACTGACGGCGAACGAGGATGCGTGGAGCCGTGCGATCGCCACCGCGGGTGGCAGCCGGGTGCTCGACCTCGCGGTCGCGGCTCCGGCGTCAGGGCTCGCGCCGGCCGCGCGGGCGTTCCCGGGCGCGCCCGACGCACCGGAACCGCCGCCCGCGCCGACGCCGCCACCCCCGCCTCCTCCGTCACCGCCGAGCGGTGCGCCCGGCCCGGTTCAGAACCTTCACGTCGACAGCGCCGGATCGTCGTCGGTCGTCGTTTCCTGGGGCGCGCCCGGCGGTGCGGTCGACCACTACGACCTCTTCGCGAACGGGGCCCAGGTCGGCCTCGCAACGTCGACCTCGGCCACGGTGTCCGGCATCAGCTGCAGCAGCTCGAGCAACAGCGTCGGGGTCGAGGCGGTCGACGCCCAGGGCCGGCACTCCACTCGCGTGACGATCGCGGTCACGCCGACGTGTGGCGGTGGCGGTGGCGGCGGAGGCGGCGGCGGTGGTGGAGGCGGGAGCGGCGGAGGCGGCGGTCCGGCCGACACGACGCCGCCGGTCGCCACGATCCTCTCCGGCCCGCCCGGGCTCACGAACGCGCCGACGGGCCTCGTCGCGTTCACCGCGGACGAGCTCGCGACGTTCACGTGCTCTGTCGACGGCGCAGCGTTCTCCGGGTGCTCGTCCCCGATGACGCTCGGCCCGCTCGCAGACGGCGCGCACACCTTCCAAGTGCAGGCGACCGACGCGGCCGGCAACACGAGCGGCGTCGTGTCCGTCGCGTGGACGGTCGACACGACCCCACCGGTCGTGTCCGCTGCGCTCGGGCGCGCGGCCGATGCGAACGGCTGGTACAACCACGCGGTCTCCGTGAGCTTCACCGGCGCGGACGCGATCAGCGGCGTCGTGAGCTGCGACGCCGCGACGTCCTACAGCGGCCCTGATACCGCGGGTGTCTCGTTGTCGGGAACCTGCACCGATGCGGCCGGCAACATCGGCAGCGGCGTCGTGCAGATCAGGTACGACGCGACGGCTCCGTCGCTCACGCCCGCGCTGGCGCGCGTCGCCGATCACGCCGGCTGGTACAACCACGCGGTCGCGAGCGCGTTCACCGGCACGGACGCGACGAGCGGAGGCGTCGGCTGCAGCACAGTGACCTACAGCGGGCCCGACAGCGTTAGCGCGTCTCTCACAGCCTCGTGCACCGACGCCGCCGGCAACTCCTCCTCGCGCTCGATCTCCTTCAAGTACGACGCGACGGCGCCGACGGCAACGGCGACGCCGTCGAGCGGCGCGAACGCGAACGGCTGGTACAAGGCGCCCGTCACCGTCTCCTTCTCCTGGAGCGACCCGGTCAGCGGGGCTCCGGGATGCAGCAGCTCGTCTGCCGCCTATTCCGGCCCCGACACCACGGGGGCGCAGTTGACGGCTTCCTGCACCGACGCCGCCGGCAATACCGGCACCGGCTCATTTACCGTCAAGTACGACGCGACAGCGCCGACCGTGACTGCCGCTCTCGCTCGGGCCGCCGATCACGGCGGCTGGTACAACCACGCGGTCGCGACGGCCTTTACAGGTATGGACGCCACGAGCGGAGGCGTCACCTGCGGCTCCGCCAGCTACAACGGGCCGGATACCGCGACCGCCACGCTCAGCGTGACGTGCACCGATGCCGCCGGCAACTCCGCCTCCGGGTCGATCGGCTTCAAGTACGACGCGACCGC
>Ga0075425_100009141_pt1 | contig 10538 bp, 6 predicted proteins | sample SoiMethybrSBSTD4_FD_75300 | JGI IMG/M metagenome (GOLD analysis project Ga0075425, IMG submission 75300) | Bulk soil microbial communities from a Populus tree surrounding site in Tennessee, USA - Soil MetaG P. TD hybrid SBSTD4 | ecosystem: Environmental > Terrestrial > Soil > Tree plantation...
CCCGCCGCGCAGAGATCGGCGCGAAGCCTGGACGAGGCCTGGAGCCCCCAGCAGCCGACGACGATCGGGATCTCCGGGCACACGGTGCGTAGCCGCTTCACGAGATGACGCGCCCGCCCGCTCTCCTCGAGTGAGCTGACGAAAATCGACGCGGGATTCATCTCCTGTACGGCGGCGAGGGTCTCGGAGACGAGGGCGCCCGCCGACACGATCTGCAAGCTGTAGCCGTCCCGCTCGAGGACACGATTCAAGGTCGTCAGCACGACGCGGTCGGCCCCGTCGCGGACCGGACAACCTGCGACGACCACCGGCTCGGGCGCCTCGGCCCCCGGAGCTTCCGTCGCCGGTGTTGGCCCGGCCGCGATAGCCCGGTCGAGCACGGCGTGCGTCGTCTCGATCACGCGGGCGTATTCGGCCGGTGGGAGCTGGCCCGTCTCGTGGTCGCGCCGCACGCGCGCCATCGCGGGCACCAGGATCGAATCGTAGGCGCCGAGATCCGAGCCGGTCTTCACCGCCTCGCGGACGAGCTCGGCCGCCTCCTGATCGTCGCCGGCGAGGATGCGCTGATAGAAGATGACGTGCTGATCGAGGCCGGCGTCGTCGTCGACGAGGATCCCGATGAACTCGAGCCCCTTGACCATGTGCGAGAAGACCACGAGCCACACGGTGAGCGGGATCGCCAGGGCGAGCCCGATCGGGCCCCACAGCCACGTCCAGAACGCGACCGAGATCAGGAGCGCGATCGACGAGACGCCCGCGCTCCTGGCGAAGAACAAGGGCTCCATGACGAAGGCGATGATCGTCTCCGCCACGATGAAGAGCCCGACGATGAGCAGGGGCTTCATCCAGCCGTCGAAGACCGCCAGGCTCACGAAGACGGGAATCGCGGCCGCGGCCCAGGCGCCGGCGTACGGAATGAAGCGCAGCAGCGCGCTGAGGACGCCCCACGTCAGCGCGAACGGCAGCCCCAGCACGAAGAGCCCGACCGCGATCGTGATGCCGAAGCTCGCGTTGAGGGCGGTCTGCGTGAGCAGGTACCGGCTGATTCGCTCGCTCGCCTCGTCGAGCGCGCGGGTGGTCTCGGCCAGGCGGTCGAGGCCGAAGAGGCGGACGACACGGGCGCGGAGCTCGCGCTGCTGGATGAGCATGAAGACCACGAGCACCAGCACGAACACGGCGCCGCCGATCGGCTCGACGAGCCTGGTGATCTGCCAGAGCGGGCTGGGCGGGGACACGACGACCAGCATCGGCTTCTTGGCCGCGGGATTCGTGCGCTCGATCTGCGCCATCACGTCCTGGGCGGTCTCCTCGACTTTCTGGAGCGTGCCGCCCTTGCCGACGCGCTGGACGTCGGCGATCTTCCGCGCGATGGTGGCGCGATACTGGGGCAGATCGTCCACCAGCGTGGTGATCTGGCTGAAGAGGGCCCATCCCACGGCGACGACCAGCAGCACCGCCAGGGCGATGACGATGACCACGGCCGGGACCCGATGCAACCCGGTTCGTCGCAGCAGCGCGACGCCCGGGGACAACAAGAACGTCGCCAGCAGCGCCAGCGCGATCGGAATAAAGACGATGCGCGCCCAGTACAGGCACGCGATCGCGAGAATGAGGCTGCCCAGGACGACCAGCCGCGATGTCCCGGGCGTATCGAGGGGGCTGAGATGGCTCACACTCGTGGAGCTTACTGAGCCTGAACGGTGAGGTTGTTCACGACACCGCTCACGTGCTTCACGCCACGGGCGATCTCTTCGGCTCGCGTCCGCATCTCCGCGGTATCGACCGTGCCGGTGAGGTAGACGGTCCGGCGCTCGGTGTCGACCCCGATCTTGGTCAAGGTCGAGACCTTCTCGGCGGCAAGCTTGGCCTTGACCTCACTGGTGATCGTCACGTCGTCGACGTTTTCGCCGACGGTCTTGCCGGTTGTGGACGTGCAGGCCGCCAACGCGGCCGCGAAGAGCACCAGGATCGTGAAGGCGGTGAAAGCTTTCAGAGGGCGCATTTCTCCGGTCCTCCTTGAATTTCGGCTACTCCGGCTCGACCTGGCCGGCTACTGCCGGAAGGGGCAAACCTTGTGCCACCACCGACGTACGCGGAGCTCGGCTGAGCGTGCGCGTAATCCGAACGAAAACGATGGAAAGGCTTGAGTCGAGCTCAGGCGGGAGAGGATCGGACGGGTACTGCGCCTCGTCGAGTTGCCGAGGCGCGCAATCTCTACTCGGTAATTTCTTCTAGTGGCGCGTATCAGGCGACTGCGGCGGCGTCCCCGCAGGAGCACCGCCGCCTCGTCGCCGGACTGGCTAGGCTAGCGGCCCTTCGCGTGCCCCTTCGACTTGTGCTCCTTCATGACCGTCCGGGCCGCCACCTCTTTGGCGCGCCGGCCGTAGCGGCCGGACTTCCGGGCCGACTCCTTGATGTGCTCGTACTGGCGTCGCTCCTTCGAGCTGACGCCGCGCAAGCCGGTCCCTCGCGGCATGAGCTTCCTCCTCAGAATTGAAGGCCGGCGACTAGCGCTGCGACTGGGACGCGCGGAGTACGTCCTCCCCGGCCCGCGTCGCCGAGTTGACCTGCTCCTTGGTCCGGTCCAGCACGTCCTCGGCCTTCTTTCCGACCACGCGGATCACCTTGGCCGCGCTCTGGCGGACCCCGATGGTCCGGTTCTCGGCGTACTCCCGGATCTCTTCGCCCCAGTACCAGACGGCGAGCCCTCCGACGAGCGCTCCGAAGACGAATCTCAACATCGCCTTCCTCCTTTCATTGAGACGTCCAGTTAGCTGAGACGTCGGCCCCGAAGGCAGCAAGAGGGGTGCCACGGTTTCGAGGCGCCGGCGATCGGAAAACTGGGAGATGACGAGAGGCTGAGCGCGGACGGGGCAGGGCCCGCACCCTATTCTTACTCGGTAAATCTTACCGTCTCGTTCACTTCTCGACGGTGCGCCCGACGCGCGAAAGCTCGAGATCGAACCCCGGCAGGATCGCCTTGAAAAAGGCGTTCTGGACCAGCTTGACCACGGCGTCCACGGTGCTCACCCTGGGGTTGTCGATCCGGCCCAGCACCTCCGCCTTCGTGGCGACTTCCTCACGCTGCCGGTTCTTGAGGAGCTTCGCGACGCCGCTGACGACGCGCTCGTACATCTTCCAGACCGCGGGCTTCGACTTGTCCTGCTCCTTGTTGTAGATCTTCAGGTCCTTGAACAGAGGCTTGACGTAGCCGGTGATCACACCGTCGTTTGCGGCGAGCTCCGAATAGAGAAAGAAGCGGCCGGCCGACGTGTCGAACCGGCCATAGGCGCGGAAGAGCTCGTTCAACGTCGTGACGTCGACCTCCTCGACGCGCACGCCGATGTCGAAGGCAGGGCCGGATTTCTCGGCCTTGAAGGTGGCCTCGGCCGTGGCGCTGCCGCTGCCCATGAAGGCCCCCTTGATCTTCGCGCCCGCCGTGCCCTCGACTTCCTGGTTGCTGAGATTCGTCAGCGTCCCGTCGGTGTTGGAGATGAAGACACGGTACGACGGCGTCGCCGCCTTGTTGACGAACCCGATCGTGCTCCGCGCGAGCTGGAGCTCGGTGATTCGCACGACGAGGTCGGGGGCGTTGCTCGCCTGCTTCGCCGCGGTCGCGGCCTTCTGGCGCAGCTCGCGTTCCGCGCCGGCGGTCGGCGCGGTGTGCACGTAGTCCACCTTGATGCCGTCGATCATCGCGCGCGCCAGCGAGACCGTCTTCACCTCCAGGCCGTACTCGACGTGACCGTTTGCCGTGAGCACGCCCTTGTCGACCCAGAGGTTGTAGCGATTCGTGATCGGCTTGAAGTAGTCGAGCTCGATGTCGGCCAGCTCGACGTCTCCGCGAAACGTCGGATTCGGCTCGGCCAAGAAATTGGCCTGGCCATCCGCCGACAGGCGGCCCTTGTCGAACACGAGGGCCGAGAATCGAACGTCGGACGGATAGGGACGCTTGCGCGGGCGGTTGCGGATGTCGGTGGCGACCAGGTTGAGATCGCGGATGTGCAGCGGCTTGAAGGGGCCCTGATCGACGTACGTCACGTCGCCCTGCTGGATCTCGAAGTGGTTGATCTTCAGCGGATAGACCGCCTCGAGCGCGTCCTGCCAGCCGCGTTCCTTGACGGGGGTCGGGTCGGCGATTTCCTTCCTCGCCTGCGGCAGATTGACGTAGACGGCAGGCTTCACCAGCTCGACGTCGGCGACGAGCTTGCCGGACAGGAGCGCGCGCCAGTGGACGCTCGCGCTCAGCCGCTCCAGACGGATGACCGCCGGCTCGGGGTGCTCGTCTTGCGTGACCACGACGTCGTCGAGATCGAGCGCGAAGCCCAGCGGGTGGAAGTTCAGCTTGCCGATGCGCGCGGTGTAGCCCTTGAGCGCGCGATTCACCTTCGTCTCGGTATAGCGGCGCAGCGGCTCGTCGATGAGGAACGCGATGGTGTAGGCGATGACGAGCAGGATCGCGATCGGGATGGTGATCGCCATCCAGTGCCGCCGAATCCCGTGCAATCCTGCGCCCGCTATCGTCGAGCTCTTCGACCGGGTATACAACATCGCCTCCTGTCTCTTTCACTGCGGCCAGCAAGAGATGTGCCCAGGTCGTCCGCATTTCCACCGTGGAAAAAACGCGAGGCGAGGCGAAACCTTCCCGGTAAGAGTTACAGAGCGCGCCATGGGCGACCAGGCGGAACGCCGGGCGGAGAAGGCTTGCAACTCCGCGTCGGGTTGCGTGTTCTTTGTCGCGTGAACGACGGTCGCAATCTCGGCACGGCCTTTGCCTCAGGACGAGCACGTGTGTATGGTCCGGCCCGCGAGAGAAGCCACACACGACATGCGTCTCGTAGGGGAGGGATTCGTGAAGCAGGGCCACGCCGAGCCGAGGGGCGAGCTGGACCAGATGGACCGGATGAGGCGCCGCTCGAGCACCCGGCAGCACGATGCCGGGCGCGGTGAGCAGGCGGACGATCGGCGCGAGAGCGCGCACGAAGATCAGGAGCCCCGTCGCTAGCAGCTTGCACCATCAGCGGGAAAACACAGCGCCCGGCACGTCGCGACTCCGGGCGCATTGCATAGGAGAGCTGGAGATCGCGGCCTGGCGGCCCCGGTCTCCAGCTCGACGCACGAAGGCCACGGGTCGAGCCGAGACGAAAAAGGGGGCGGGAAACGTGCAAGCTGCTGTCAAAATCGTCGCGATCGTGCTGATCGTGGTCGGCCTCCTCGGTCTCGCCTATGAAGGGATCACCTACACCAAGCGGGAGAAGGTGCTCGAGGTGGGCCCGATCACGGCGACCAAGGAGACGAAGAAGACCATACCGCTGCCGCCAATTCTCGGGGGCGCGGCGCTCGTGTGCGGTGTCGTGCTGCTGATCGCCGCCGGGCGCCCCTGAGGGCCCCGCGGCTCAGCCGAGCCAGACCCTCACGTGATGCGTCGCCCCGTCGTTGACCAGCGGCAGGGCGGCGCGTCCGCCCTCGGCCGGCACCCCGTCGATCTCCACGCGCGAGATGCCTCGCGTGACCCCGTGGGGGTTCTCGACGTGCACCTCGTAGCGTGAGGCGTGGTAGCGAAAAGTGATCGAGAATCCCGTCCAGGTCCGCGGGATGCACGGGTCGAGGAAGAGCGCCGCGCCGCGGATCCGGAACCCGAGGAGCCACTCGATCCCCGCGCGATACATCCAGCCGGCCGAGCCCGAGTACCAGGTCCAGCCACCGCGGCCCGAATGAGGCACCTCGGCGTAGACGTCGCCGGCGACCACGTAGGGCTCGACCCGGTAGCGATAGAGCCCAGCTCGCGTGCTCGTGTGGTTGATCGGGTTCAGCAGCGCGAACAGCTCGCCGGCCCGATCGCCGTCGCCGAGCGCGGCGAACGCCATGATCGCCCAGATGGCCGCGTGCGTGTACTGACCGCCGTTCTCGCGGATGCCCGGCGGATAGCCCTTCACGTAGCCCGGATCCCTCGTGGCGCGGACGAAGGGCGGGGTGAACAGCAGGACGATCGCCTGCTCCCGGTGCACCAGATATTCTTCGACCGCGTCCATGGCGCGCGCGGCGCGGTGCGGGTCGGCCGCCCCGGAGAGGACGGCCCACGACTGCGCGATCGAGTCGATACGGCACTCCGCGTTCTCGGCCGAGCCCAGCGGAGCGCCGTCGTCGAAGTACGCCCGCCGATACCAGTCGCCGTCCCAGCCGGCGGTCTCCAGCGCCCGCCCGAGCGCATCCCGGTGCGCGCGCCACACGCGCGCACGCTCACCTTCGCCGCGGGCTTCGGCGATCGGCGCCCACTCGGCGAGGGTCGTGTGCAGGAACCACCCGAGCCAGATGCTCTCGCCCCGGCCCTTGGCGCCGACTCGATTCATCCCATCGTTCCAGTCGCCGGTGCCGATCAGCGGCAGGCCGTGGCCGCCGACCGCGAGGCTCCGGTCGAGCGCGCGTGCACAGTGCTCGAAGAGCGAGGCGCGCTGGGCTGAGACCGTCGGCTCGAAGTACGCTTCGAGGCTGTCGTCGGGCAGCACCGCGCCTTCGATGAATGGGATCTGCTCATCGAGAACCGTCGTGTCCCCGGTGACCGCGATGTAGTGCGCGGTCGCGAAGGGGAGCCAGACCCGGTCATCGGAGATGCGCGTCCGGACTCCGCGGCCCGAGGGCGGATGCCACCAGTGCTGGACGTCGCCTTCGAGAAACTGTCGCGCCGCCGCGCGGCAGAGATGCTCGCGCGTGATGTCGCGGGCCGCCACGGTCAGCGCCATGACGTCCTGGAGCTGGTCGCGAAAGCCGTACGCTCCGCTCGCCTGATAGAAGCCCGCACGGGCCCACACCCGGCAGGCGAGCGCTTGATAGAGCAGCCAGCGATTCAGCATGAGGTCGAAGGAGCGATCGGGGGTCTTCACCTGGACCGCCGCCAGCACGTCGTCCCAGCGCGTCGTGACCGCGCGCAGAACCCCGTCGAGGTCGGCGGCTCGATAGTGATGAACCACCGCGCGCGACTCATCGACCGACGAAGCTTGGCCCAGGAAGACGACGACCTCCGTGGTCGCGCCGGCGGCAAGCATGATCGTCACCTGCAAGGCGCCGCAGGGATCCAGGCCGCCGCCGACCCGACCGGAGAGCCGATCGCCGCGCTCCAGCGCCTCGGGATGATCCAGCGTTCCGTGACGGCCGAGAATCTCCGTTCGATCGCCCGTCCAGGCCGTCTGTTTGCCCGCGAGGTCGAGGAACGCGACGCGGCCGGGGAAGTCGAGCGTCCACGCGTTCCTGGCGAAGAGCGCGCCGGTCGCCTCGTCGAGCTCGGTGACGACGTGGGGCGCGGTGATCGTCCGCGCGGCGCCCAGCACCCACTCGACGTAGGCGGTGACGGTCAGTCGCCGGGAGCGTCGCGAGTGATTCGTGATCTTGAGACGCGAGATCTTCACCGGGTCGGCGAGCGGCACGTACTGACAGAGCTCGAGCGCGATGCCGTGCGAATCGTGGGTGAATCGACTGTAGCCCTGTCCGTGGCGACACTGGTACGACCACGCGTCTTCGCGGATCGGCAGGAGCGTCGGGCCCCAGAGGCGGCCCGTCTCGTCGTCGCGCACGTAGATCACCTCGCCGGGCGGATCGCTGACCGGGTCGTTCGACCACGGCGTGAGCTGGTTCTCTCGGCTGTTGAGCGCCCACGTGTGGCCGCCGCCCGATTCCGACACCTGGAAGCCGAGCTGCTCGTTGGCGATCACGTTGATCCACGGCGCCGGCGTCCAGTGGCCCTCGTCGAGCACGATCGAGTACTCGCGCCCGTCCTCGACGAAGCCGCCGAGGTCGTTGTCGAATTCCCGGCGCGGCCGCGGAGGCGGCGGCTCGGAGCCCTCCTCCGGCTCGGGAGTGGGCCGACGCTCTCGGCGCCGCGGGACCGTCGCGCGCTCGACGCGGCCGACCTGCTCGGCCAGGGTGCCCAGGCGGCTCGGGAGCATCACGCGCGCGGCCGCCGCGAGGCAGTCGCGCTCGGCCGCCGAGAGGAGATCACCGCGCAGGACGACGATCGAGCCTTCGGGGATAGCGCCGAGCGTCGGCCGTCCGGACCGCACCAGGCCTTCGAGCGCGGCCTGGAGATCCTGAAGGTAGGACGGCGGTTTCTCGTTCAGGATCACCAGATCGACCGCGAGCCCTTTCATCCGCCAGTACTCGTGCGCCCGCAACAGCTGGCGCACGATCTCGCGATCCTCGATCTCGTCGATCCGCACCAGCACGATCGGCAGGTCTCCGGAGATGCGGTGCGCCCAGAGGGCGGCGGGGCCGAGCGCGTTGCGGGCGAGCGTCGCGGCGGGCGCGCGCAGGCGAGAATCGGCATAGAGGACGCGGGTCGCGATCTGCTGGAAGAGATGAGCCTCCTCCGGCGTGATGCCCAGGTGATGGAGCTGGACCTGCGCCTGCGTCCACGCCAGGGTGGTGATACGCTCGAACGTCGCCGGGTCGCGATACTTGTCGGCCATCCCGAGCGCGTCCGCCCGCGTGTTGGAGAGCACGGTCGAGAAGACGACGCGGCCGCTGCCTCCGGGCGCCAGCCGCAGGCGCCGCCGCAGACTGAAGATCGGATCGAGCACGGCGCCCGTGGTGTTCGAGAGGGGCCGGCCCTCGATCATCGACATCGGCGTGCGAATGCCGCGGCCGCGGCCCAGGAAGCGCCCCCGCTCGGTCTCGTACTGCGAGCCGCCCGTGCTGGTGCCCTCGACCGAGACGACGTGGGCCGCCCAGACGCGCTGCTCTTCGGGCGTCCGAGTTCGCCGTGTCGCCAGGAGCGTGTCGAGCTCGGCCACGGCCTCTGTCTGGACGAAGATATTGGAGAACGCGGGATGGGCCGCGTCGTCGCGGGGCGGCGCCAGCACGATCTCCGCGTACGACGTCACTTCGATCTCGTGCGCTTCGCTGCCGAGGTTCGTGAGCGTCACGCGCCGGATCTCGGCGTTGTCCTCGGGCGAGACGAGCACCTCGAGCCGGGTCAGCAGATTGCCGTCGCGGCGCTGGATCTCGGCACGGTCCTCGCAGAACGTCACCTCGTAGCTGTCGGGCTCGCGCCCCGAGGGCTGGAAGCCGGCGGACCACACCTCGCCGCTCCGAGTGTCGCGCAGGAAGACGAACGTGCCCCAGGCATCCCTCGTCGTGTCTTCACGCCACCGCGTCACCGCGAGCGGCCCGCAGTGGCTGTAGCCGGAACCGGCCGTCGTCAGCATCACGACGTAGCGCCCGTTGGAGAGCAGGTGCGTGCGCGGTATCGGATCGAACGCCGACGTGAACCGGCGCGACGTCGGCGCCACCATCGCGCGCGTCTCTTCGTGCGCCGGAGCTTCCTTTGCCCGGGGACGCATGACGGGCACGTCGCGCGGCGCGCGCTCTTGCAAGATGAGCTCGGTGGCCTGCACCATCGGCTGGGCGTGGAATCGCTCGCGCATCCGGCCGTCGAGGAGCACGTTGGCCAGGGCGACGACCGTCATCCCCTGATGGTGCGCCATGTAGGTGTGGATCACCGCCACCTGCGCGCCTTCGGGCAAGCGCGCGCGGGTGTAATCGAGCGCTTCGTAGAAGCCGTAGGGCCCGAGGCCGCCGGCCCGCGCGAGCTCGCCGAAGTTGCGGGCCGCCGCCGAGGGATCGACCATGGCGGCCAGCGCCGTCGCGTAGGGCGCGATCACCAGATCGTCACTGAGCCCGCGCTCGAGCCCGAGCCCGGGCACGCCGAAGCTCGAGTACTGGTAGGTGAGGTCGAGATCGCGCACGTTGTAGGCGGATTCCGAGATGCCCCAGGGCACGCCGCGTCCCTGCCCATAGGAGATCTGACGCTGCACGGCCAGGCGGCACGTCTGCTCCAGCAGGCTGCCGTGAGGCTCCCGCATGACGAGCCCGGGCATCAGATACTCGAACATCGAGCCCGACCACGAGACCAGCGCGATGTCCGACTCGACCGGCGTCATCGGGCGCGCGAGCCGGAACCAGTGCACGGCCGACACGTCACCGCGGGCGATCGCGACGAAGCTCGTGAGCCGGGCCTCCGAGGCGAGTAGATCGTAACGGCCCTCGTCGAGCGATCCGTCGGCCACCCGGTAGCCGATGGCGAAGAGCTGACGGGGCCGGTCGAACAGGAATTCGAAATTCATTCCGTCGAAGAGATCACGGGCGCTGCGCTCGACCTGCTCGAGACTTTTCAGCAGGCTCTCGGCGGCTCGCGCTGAGCTCTCGAGCGCCTCGACGGTCGTCGAGGCGCGGCCCCGGTCGACGAGGCCGCTCGCCTGGCTCAGCGATTGCTCCGTCCTCTGGGCGATCTCGCGCGCCGCCGTGCGGGCGAGATCCGGCAGGTCGCGGAGCAGGGGCGGAGCGTCGAGCAGTCGCGCGACCGCGCTCGCACCCAGGCCGTCGGCCGGCAGGGCGCGGCGGAGGTCGTCGAGCCCCTCGATCCACGGCGCGAGTGCGTCGAGGTCACGGCCATGGGTCGCGATCGTCGCCTGCGCAACCTCCGCCCACACGACCGCTTCGGCTCCCGTGTCGGCGGGGAGCGCCTTCGCCCGGTCGCCGAGTCCCCG